>Ga0115029_1000029_pt1 | contig 158344 bp, 148 predicted proteins | sample SidtaG_3_FD_87297 | JGI IMG/M metagenome (GOLD analysis project Ga0115029, IMG submission 87297) | Marine algal microbial communities from Sidmouth, United Kingdom - Sidmouth_Asex1 metaG | ecosystem: Host-associated > Algae > Red algae > Unclassified | place: Sidmouth, United Kingdom... | reverse complement strand
TCCAATATTTGCAGGACTTCGAGCGAGGGCGACTCACGCATGTCGTCGATGTTCTTCTTGTAGGCGACACCGCAAAGCAGGATGCGGCAGGAACTGAGCGCCTTTTTGTGGCGGGCATTTAATTCTTCCATAAGACGATTTACGACGCGGCGAGGCATATAAATGTTCACTTCACCTGCGAGTTCGATGAAGCGGGTGGAAAGACCATGCTCACGTGCCAATGGCCGCAGCCGAAAACGGCGACAGATGGCTGGCTCATGGTCGTGTCCGAGATTTGCGACGGGGTCCGTATGACCCGTGCCTGCGGCTTAGCGCGGGCCGATGGGGCTTACAAGCGGTCGCGGCTCAGAGTACGGTGTTCCAAGGCCGGGACAGGCGCAGGGCGCAATCGATGATGCCGGACAGGCAATAGGTCTGGGGATAATTGCCCCAAAGCGCGCCCGTTTCGGGGTCTATGTCTTCGGAGAGGAGGCCGAACGCGTTGCGGCTGTCGAGGAGGGTCTGGAAGACCTCGCGGGCATCCTCTATGCGTCCGATCCGGTGAAGCGCATCGACGTGCCAGAAAGTGCAGGCGGTAAACGCCATTTCGGGCTCGCCGAAATCATCGGCAGCGACATAGCGGAAGACGTGGTTTCCGCGGCGGAGTTCCGTGTCGATCCGCTCCACCGTTGCGACGAATTTGGGATGGTCATTGGCGACCATGCCGAGCTGAGCGAGCAGCAGGAGCGAAGCGTCAAGATCCTGACCACCAAAGGCTGCCGTGAGGGCCTTGCGTTCTGGGTTCCAGGCGCGTTCCAAGAGGGTGTCGCGCATGTCGTTGGCTGCATGGCGCCAATAATTGGCGCGATCGTCCTCGCCGAGATGCGCGGCAATGAGGGCCAGCCGGTCGCACCCCGCCCAGCAGAACATCGCACTGGACGTGTGAACATTGGCAATGCCTCGATATTCCCAGATGCCGGCATCGGGCTGATCCCAGACGCGGAGGGCGGTCTCGCCGACCTGTTCGAGGAGAGCGAATTCCGCCTCACCGAAGAGGTGGTCGCGGCGCTCGTCGAAAAAGCCTTGGGCGAGGCCGAGGATGATCTGGCCATAGACGTCGTGCTGGTGCTGGTCATAGGCGGCATTGCCGACGCGCACGGGGCCGCGGAGCTCTTCGGGGGAGCCTTCGAAGCCGGGGAGGGCTTCTGCGAAGCGCTCGGTGATTTCGGTTTCCAGGCCGATGCCGAAGAGGGGCTGGATGTTTTCGTCAGCGCGGCCCGCGACGATGCTGAGCAGCCAGCTGGCGTAATGGCTGCGCGTGGAAATGTCGGACAGGCGCGCGAGGCTGGTGACGCTGAAATAGGAGTCGCGCACCCAGCCATAGCGGTAGTCCCAGTTACGCTCGGACTGAGGGCTTTCGGGCAGGGATGTTGTCAGCGCGGCGACGATACCACCCGTTTCCTCATAGACGCAAAGTTTCAGCGTGATCGCGGCCCGGATGACGGCTTGCTGATAATCCAAGGGAATCGAAAGCCCCTTGACCCAATGTCGCCAGAAGGCGGTCGTTTCCTCTTCCCATTCGCGGGCGAGGGCGAGAGGCTCCGAGTTCAGCGTCTCGTCGGGCGTCAGGATGATGGCGATGTCGGTCTCGGGGACGAACGGTGTGCCGTCGAGAAGGAAGGCAAGCGGCGCGTTCGTGGTGATGCGAAAGCCGGCGCTTGGATGCTCAAAGCGGGCATGGCTGGAGCCGCGCTCCGGCGAGGGGATGTCGGTGTTCCAGTCGAAAGCTGGCTGGCAGACGATTTTGACGAGTGGCGTGCCGGACAATGTCTCGATGCGGCGGGACAAGGCGATGGGACGGAAGTCGCGGCCCGCCTTGACGAATTTCGGGATGGTGTCGGTGATGCGCACGCTGCCGCCAGATGCGTCGGTGAGGACGGTTTCGAGAATGGCAGTGTTTCGGATATAGGACTGGGTGATGCCCGTCTGGTTTTCGAGCGCGATGGAAAAGCGTCCCTTGCCCGAGAGCAATGTGTTGAACACCGGGTCACCATCCAGGCGTGGCAGGCAGAGCCAGGCGATGTTGGCGCTGTCGTCAATCAGGGCGGCGATCTGACCATTGCCGAGGACGGCATAATTCATGTGGGACGACTCGGTCATGGCGCGCGCCTAGGTAAGTGTTACGAGCAAAGCAAACACATCGTCAGGACAGGCGAGGCGGGAATCTGCGCAAGTCGGGCCCTTGCCCACCTTGATGCCAACCCCGCCCAACCCTTGTGCGGCGGCGAACGCGGATTCATCCGTGGTATCATCGCCGATCATAACAGGTCGGCGTCCCATAAAAGGCGCGATCTGCATGGCGTCGCGGAGAGCCCCGCCTTTCGAGGCCGCAGCGGGTTTGGCTTCAATGACGCATTTGCCGTGTTCGACGCGGTAGTCGGGGAAATGGCCGACGATGTCTTTGACGTCGGCAAGAAGCGTGTCGCCGCTCTCGGGGGCCTGGCGGTAATGTATGGCGATGACGGCGGCTTTGGGTTCGATGTAGATGCCGTCGCCCGCGAGCGCGTTCAACTTCGAGAGAAGGTCTGAGGGGGCATGGCCATCCGTGCCGCCAGGTATGAAACGTCGGCGCATGCCATGATTTCCCATGAGGGGAAGGGTGTCGGGAACGCGGGCGGCGAGGTCGTCCCGGTCGCGGCCCGAAATGAGGCAGAGAGCGCCGTCAAGCATGGAGAATATGTCCAAGAGCGTCTGTGCGCCGCCCAGTGGCAAGGCAACGGTGTCGGCGTCGTCCTGGATGGCGGTAAGCGTGCCGTCGAAATCGAGAAAGAGCGCATCGCCGCGTGTCAGCTCAACCACGGAGCGCGCCCAGAAAGCGATCGGCCCACCAGTCGATGTCCTGCGCGACGCAGCCATCATAGAGGCGCTGCCATCGGGCTTTGCGCTCGGGAAGCGGCATTCGCAAAGCGCGCACAACGGCATCGGCAATGGCCTGATGATCATAAGGATTGATTATGAGCGCGCCTTCGCCGTCCAGCTCCATCTGCTCGGCGGCGCCTGCAAATTGAGAGAGAACGAGCACGCCGGGATCGTTCGGATCCTGGGCCGCGACATATTCCTTGGCGACGAGGTTCATGCCGTCCTGCAGCGGGGTGACGAGGCCGACTTTGGCGTAAGCGTAGAGGCCTGCAAGCTCCTTGCGGTCATAGCCCCGTGCGAGATAGCGGATGGGCAGCCAGTCGAGGTCGCCGTAGTCGCCATTGATACGGCCAGACAGGCGATCGAGCTGTTCGCGCAGATCCTGATATTCCTGCACATCGGAGCGCGATGGTGGAGCAATCTGCAAAAAGGAAAGTGTGCCGTGCAGATCGGGGTTCTGGTCGAAGACGCGGCCCATGCCCTCAAAGCGTTCAGGGAGGCCTTTGGAATAATCCATGCGATCGACACCGATAACAAAATCCCGCTCCTTGCCGACGAATTTCGAGAGATTCTTGACGGCCTTGCGCGCAGGCTTGGATGTTGGGAGTTCCGCAAAGCCCTGAACGTCCATGCCGATGGGGCAGTGCAAAAGGCGAACGGTGCGAGCTTTGATGCTGTATGTATGCTCGATTTCTGTGGGTTCCGCGCCGTGGTCTTCGGCGAGATAGCGGGCGAGGTTGCGCAGATCGGTCCGGGTCTGTGTACCGATGACGTCGAAACTTGCCAGCGATGCGCCGAGGGCGTCATGGCCGGGGACGGCGCGGAAGACTTCGGCGGGGGGGAAGGGCGTGTGCAGAAAGAGGCCCATGCGAGAGGTCACGCCGAGCGCGCGGAGGTAGCTTGCCATGAGAAAAAGGTGGAAGTCGTGCACCCAGATGAGGTCGTCTGGCGCGGCCATATCGGCGACGGTCTCGGCAAAGCGGCGATTGACTTTCTGATAGGAACGGAAGGCGTCCGCGTCGAAAGTGGCGAGGTCAAGCCGGTTATGGGCGACGGGCCAGAGGACGCTATTGCTGTGACCGAGATAATAGCCGTCAAAGTCGGCTTTCGAGAGATCAAGCAGGGAGAAATTTATGTCGGCGTCCCGCGTGCGGTGTGGGCGGTGAGACGGATAGTCAAAAAGCCTGCCCGACCAGCCGACCCACACACCGCCGGCCTCCTCGTCCGGATTCGACAGAACATCCCGTAAAGCTACGGCGAGTCCGCCGGCGCGTTTGACATTTCCGGCAGGGGTGCGGTTGGAGACGGCGATAAGTTTTGACAATTAATCGTTCCTTCTGGTCACGCTGCGTACATAGACTTTGTGTGCTGAGAACTCTGCGTCAATAACCTCGGGTGGGATCGACGCGTAAAGGGACTGGCGTGCCGTTTTTGAGTGCATGATAGGCGGCGACAAAAGCCTCCACAGTGTCTTGCGGCAGAGTCAGCCCGGAGACGTGTGGCGTGATCGTGACGGCGGGGTGCGTCCAGAGCTGGGAATTTGCGGGCAAGGGCTCGATTTCGAAAACGTCGAGGATGGCATGGCGGAGGCTGCCATCCGTCAGAGCCGTGAGGAGGTCGGTGGCGACAACTGTTGAGCCACGGCCGATATTGATAAAAAAGCAGGATTGGAAGGCTGACAACAGAGCGTGGTCGAAGGTGCCCTGTGTTTGTGGCGTGTGCGGCAAGGCGTTGATGCAGATGTCGAAGCCGGACACATCCATCGGGAGTTTTGTCGCTGCGATGCAGTTCGCAAAGCCTTCCACGAGACTGCCTGAGCGGTTTACGCCTGTGCAGGACACGCCGAGATATGAGAGTGTTGTGGCGATGGTTCTGCCAATGCCGCCTGTGCCGAAGATGATGGCGCGCTGGCCGCGGATAAGTGTTGGCAGGGCGGCATCGCGATCCCAGGTCTGCGCGGCTTGGAGGCTGGCGCGAGTTGTATGGCGCTGCGCATCGGCGAGAAAGTAGGAGAGGACGTATTCGGCGATCTGCTTGCCCATTTGACCGAGTGTGCGCGTCATCATGGCGGGGCGCAAATCGTGGGCTTGAAGGTCGTCGATCATGAAATTTGCGCCTGCGCCGCTGACATGCACCCAGTCGGCATTCGGGTAATTCGCGATGCGTTTGCCCGGTGCAAAAGCGATGATGGCGTAAGGGGAGGTGGGTTCTGCGCCACCGCTGTGGATTTTTAGGCCGGGGAGGGACTTACGCAGTCCCGTAGCGATTGCCTCGGTCTCATCGTCAAGCAGGATGACTGAAGTGGGCAGTGTCATGACGCGGTGCTAAAGCTGAGCGCGGAGAGCTTTTTTGTCGATCTTGCCGACGGGAGTGAGCGGGATGGCCTCGATGATGTGGATGGCCTTGGGGATCTTGTAGGCGGCCATATTCGTGCGCATGAAGTCCAAGATATCCGAGCGTAGAGCGTCCGGGTCGGCGTTGCGTGAGGTGTCTGCGAGCTGCACAAATAAATGGACGATGTCGTTGCCGGGGCGTGCTTCATCGGGTTGTCCGATGACGGCGGATTCGGCGATGGCGGGATGGGCTTTGAGCTTGTCCTCGACTTCGACGGAAAAGACCTTGAATCCACCGACGACCAACATGTCCTTGGCGCGGTCGCAGAGGAAGAAATATCCGTCTTCGTCCATATATCCGACGTCGCCGGAAAACATCCAGCGCTTGCCGTCGAATTCACGAAGCGCGTGCGTGGTCTCATCGGGAAGGTTGAGATAGCCCTTCATGGTCTGTGGGCCGCTGGAGACAATCTCGCCCGCTTCGCCTGCGGGCAGTTCGCGCGTGCCGGTCTCGACATCCATGATGCGAACTTCCGCGCCGGGCACGGGCAAGCCGATGGAGCCGCGGCGGAAGGCTTTGAGCGGGTGGAAGGTGTAGCAGGGGCCGGTCTCGGTCATGCCGAAGACGTCGGCGAGGAGGTTCACGCCGATGGTGGCGTCGAACATGGCGCGGGTCGCTTCGGTCATGGGGGCGGCTCCGGTCTTGGCGACCTTGAGCTTGGAGAAATCGACCTCGTCAATGCGGGGATGGGCCATGATCATATCGTAGAGTGCGGGCACGGCACCTATGCGCGTAGGCGGGTAGGCGAGCATGAGATCGACGATGTTGTCGATGTCGCGTGGATTGGGCACAAGCATGCTGTGTGCGCCGTTGATCGTGGCTCCAAGGGTGAAGGTCAGGCCCGCGACGTGAAAGAGGGGGAAGGCGGAGTTGTAAACTTCCTCGAAGTGTATGGCGGGGACATCACCCTGGCCGACCTGAACAGGGTTGTGCATCAGCGAGCGGTGGGACAGCTGTGCGCCCTTTGGCCGTCCGGTTGTGCCGCCGGTGTACTGGATCATGAAGATGTCGTCGGGGGCGACCGGGGTTTGCGCCATGTCTGTGGGCTGTTCGGCTATAAGGTCGAGAAAGCGTGTTGCGGCCATAGGCAAGTCCGGCACGTTGAGGGCTGGTGCATCGAGAAAGTCGCGCGCGCCGCAGACAACGATGTGGGACAGATGAATCGTAACCTCCGGCATAGCCTGAACAGCCGGCAGGAGATCGCTGAGCGACAACAGGACTTTGACGGAGGCGTCGTTTAATTGGTGGGCGAGTTCGGGCGGGGCGAGCAGCGGGGAGACGCCGCTGCCGATTGCGCCGAGCCGGGAGATAGCGGCGAGGGCGATGGGGTATTGCGGGATGTTGGGCATGTGCAGCCCGACGACGTCGCCGCGCCCGATGCCGAGGGACGCCAGGCCGTGAGCCATCTGACTGACCAAGCGGTCATATTCGGAGTAATCCAGGGTGCGCGTGAAATATTGCAGGGCGGGCGCATTGGGGCGCTGCGCCGCGTGCCGGGCGATGTGTTCGGCCAGGGTTGTGTTGTCAAAGTCGGGAATGGAAATCCCCAAGCGGTCATAAATTGGCTGCCAGCGATAGCTCATGAGTGTCCTCCTGGGATCCGTCTAGGTCGGTGGGACGACCCCGACAAGCAGCATGGCAAGGGCCTGTACAAGCATGACGCCGAGCCAGTGGAGGCTGTCGATGATCGCGAGGCTCCAAGATTTGAGCGCGAGGCGGGTATTGACCACGGTGGCGGGCATGACGAAGCCGATCCAGATGACGATGGCCGAGCCGAGGCCCATGGTCATGGCGCCCGCTTCGGGCGGGGCGAGGATAAGCGCCCCTGCGAGGATGCAGGCGAGCCAGAACTCAGCGGCAAAGACAACGGCATAGGTGGATACGCTACGGCGGTGGGTAGCGTCGGTGTGGGTTGCCCGCGCGTAAGGGCGTTTGAGTGCGATGTAATAGGATGCCCCGAAGGTAAAACTCGCCAGGGTCGCTATAAGGATGGGGAGGAAGTTTTCGTAGATATAGCTCATGACATTCGACTACGACGAATGAATGAGCGTTACAGTCCGGCGGCTTGCCGCAGGCCCGCCAGCACCGCGTCCTGTCCGTCATGTGTGGGGATGGTGTGGCCCAGTCGGGCCAAGGCGCCCTGATAGGCGGTGGAGATTCCAGGTGCGCCCACGATAGCATTCGGGGGAGGGCCGAGTTGAAGCATATGGTTACACTCCGAGCCGATAAGGAGGCCCGACAAGCGGTCGCGGGAGTCCGCAAGGGAGAGCCGGTTCAAGGCGGCGTCCGCGCGGATCGAGAAGATGGCGGCAAGGAGATTTGTGTTTTCAAAGGCAAGGTCAACGCCGTCTTGAAAGGCTGTCGACAATTTAGGTGATCCCACTCCGTCATCGCGCGTTGGGGCGATGAGGGTTTGTGCGCGGATTGCGGCGAACACCTCGCCCGTCGCGGCACTGGTAAAGTTTGTGATAGCGGAGTTCTTGACCTTCGCCCATTTGGAATGGGAGCCTGGAAGGCAGAGATGGGCATCGGTCGTGTGTGTCTGGGCGAGGTAACCGAAGACCTGCATCTCTTCGGAGCGCATGACATCGGGTCGCCCATAGGCGTTGGCGTCGGTCATGATGCCCGGGAGAATGGCGACGCCTTCGCGTTCCGTTCGGACGCGGCGTTCATGGAAATCCGTAATACGCGCGGGCACGGAAACGTAGCCGGCATCGACCCAACCAAGATTGGCACCGACCGTGCCGCACAGAAGTGCCGGCAGCGGGCCGTGCAGCCCCTCCCACCTGCTGACCAGAGTCTCATAGGTCTGGCGGGGATTGTCGGTGTGAACAATGCCGGGCCCGTTCACGCCATCGCGAATGTGGCCGTGTTCCAGCAGGTGCAAACGGCAGGAGGATGTGCCCCAGTCACCCAGAATTATCCGTTCTATCATACGCTCGTGGTGCCGCCGGGCAGAGGCGTTTGCAAGTGGCGCGGGTAAGGGGTCTAAGCGGCTTGGGCGAGCTGTGCGCGTACAGATTTGCGCAGCTCGGATTCCTCTGCGGGCTTCCAGGTTCCAGTGCCATTCGTGCGGTAGGCGGGCATGCGAACGGTAGCGCGGGTTCCCAAGCGGCCATCGGTCAGAACCTGGCCATCCAGAGAGAAGTCCGCTTTCATCACGCGGCAGAACAGCGAGACGAGGGTGAGGCCGACCCCCATGCCGTCGGCAGGACGGGTCATGGACATGTCTTTCTGCGTGAAGGGCAGCATGACACGATCCATGTCTTTCGGCGGAATTCCACCACCCTGATCCGTAATGGCGAAACTCATATAACCGTGGTCTTCGCCAGGCTCGGCGTCCTCGAAACTCATATGTAGACCGACTTTGGCATGGCCGCCGAATTTAAGCGAATTTTCAAGCAACGCGACGAGAACCCGTCCGATTTTGTTTGGGTCGGCCGCAATGTGTGACGGAAGATCTTCCGAGATGGTAATGTCGAGCTCCAATGAGTCGTTGAGAACATAGCCTTTCTTCTTTTCCGCCTCGATTGAGGCGAGAATGTCGGTGACCGCAAACTCTTCGGGCATGTAGATCATGGTGTCCGTGCCGCCCGACAACATGCCAATCTCATCGGACATCCGCAGCAGGCGGTTGGAGGCGCGGTCGATAATGCGGCACATGATGCGGCCCTTGGGGTCGTTGCGCGTATGGGCGACATAGCTCTGCACAGTGGGGATGATGTGGTTGAGCGGTGTGCGGATCTCGTGACTCATCATGGAGATGAATTGCTGCTTGGCCCGGGTCGCGCCCTGTGCACGAATGGCGAGAGTTTCGATCTCCGCGGAGGTTTTTTGCTCGCGGATACGCCAGACACGTTCACGGCGAAACTGCATGAAGACATAGAACGCGGCGATCAAACTGATGATGAGGAGGGCGATTGTGATGAAAGACACAAGGCGCGCGCGGTCGGCGCGGGCTTCGGCCAGCTGGCGCTCCACGCGCTCGGCGTCGAGTTTTGCAGTTTCCTCAGCGATGCGGGCGTCGATGACGGCCGCGTCCTGTGACACGGCAAATTTCGCCGCACGCGAAGCCGACGTGATGCGGGTCTTAAGGCGGGCAGCCTGTTCGGTCTTCATGTGGGAAAGGATAGTGAAAGCGGTTTGAAAATCACCGTTATACGCGGCTTCCTCGACGAGGATTTCCTGCTTGCCGCGATCGATCGTGGCGTAGTTCTCGCGATCGGATGGGGTAATGCCAGCGCGTGCGATGGCCGAAGGGATAAGCCCGGCTTTGGCCTCGGCAGCGGCGAGTTGGACGGTGAAGACGGACTTCATGCTATCGGTCTCGGAGAGACGAATGGCAGCCTTGAAGTAGGGGATGGAAGCGCTTGCTTTGCCGCTGTCACGAAGAATACGGGCGTGTGCATGATTTGCGAATGCACGCTCGCGATCAGTGCTGCCGACCGTCGAGGACAAGAAATCGCTGCTGAGATCTAAAGCGATTTCGTGTTCTCCGAAATAGCTCATCAAGGTGGTTATATTGTAATATAGATCGCTGTTTGTGGGCGCGACTTTAGCCAAGGGTGCAAGTTTCATACGTTGCTGGATCGACTCAACGAGGGCAGAGCTATCCAGAGACAGCACATATAACGAGTTCAACAGCTCCCAGGATGTGTATCTCGCCCAACTCGATTTTTCGGACAGGTCGCCTTCTGGAATCAGTCGAAGCGACTCCTGCATGTGTTGCAAAGCAAAGACCATCTCTCTTCGCGGAAAATGGTATTTTGCGAGTAGAATGTGAGCAAGATGACGTCTTTTCCAGTCACCGGAAAGGGCCGCATCTTCGAGTTGTTCGATATAAGCCGAATTGTCGTTGTATTCCGTAGCCGAGATATAAATATTATAGAGGTCAACATTGACCGGCGGGATTGTCTGTCCGTCGATGATGTTTTTAAGTGCCTTTGTATCGTGCCATGACGTCACGTCCATGACCTGTCTTTCAAAAGCTATACTGGGGTCTATGCGACCCCTCAATCCCGGATCGAACCGAAAGTTTTCGATGGAAGATTTGAGATCATCGATCGTATTGCGTTCGTCCAACTCAGCCACAGAGTGATGCTGAGCCATCGCTGGGAATGAAGACAGTGTGAACACCGAAGCCAGTAGCAATGTAAGCGAACGCTTAAACATTCCGGGCGATTAGCCAGAAAACCTTAAAATTATGGCATAAAAAAACCCCGCCAGATGGCAGGGTATTTTCGTGATGTGATAGATCTAGAAGTCTGTGATCACAGGATCGCCGCCGACAACAACTTCAAGTTCTTCTGTGGTAAGTTCGCGCATTTTGATGCCCTCGTTTTATGCGTCACACACACAGATTACGTATCAAACATGGTTAACGAATACCATCGTTCATGGGTTGTAAATAATTGACCGGATCGCGAATGACGCGACCCGTTGCTATTTCAACTATCCTAGGTTGCTAGCGGATAGGCGATAGCAGTTCTGGAGCCGTGACGAGTTGGCGGACGCCGTGGCTTTCCGTCTCGTTGAAGATATTTCCGGCTTCGGCCCAGGCATGGAGCGAGTTTATGTCGAGCTTGGCGCATTGCGGGCGTACATTCCACGTGACATTGGCTGGCGAGCACGTGCGCTGATCATAGCTGGGGCCCGTTGTGGAACCTGCAAAGGTGATTGGCGTGCCGGTCGTTGCCGGGATCATCTTGGCACGGTCGAGGCCGTTCACTTCGAAACCCTGATAGCCCATAGTCGTGAAATCCAGCGCATTGCTGTCATTGACCACAAGGAAGGTCTGGGCCTCGACCCGAAGGAGAGGGTCCGTGCAGGTGTCGGGCACGCAAGCGCCGAGTCCTTCACCGGGATCAGAGTCGCAGGTGGTGTGGACCCAGTGAACCTCGATGGTGTCACCGGGTGCAACCTTGCCATAGGCACCCGGTGCAGGGGCGAGCTCGGCCGCAGTCAGGTTGGCAGTGTCGTTGCAGGCATAGCCGCCATTGTCGGTATCATCGACAAAGATGGAAAAGCCGGGGCCCTTGTGTTCGGCATTAGTGTGCGTGTGGATATTGCAGAGGTTCATCTCGGACGCCGGAGGCGCAACCGGGAAGGTGACGGCATTTGTGCCGTCCAGAAAAGAGATGTCGCGCGGCGTTTGGGGGCCAAAATCAAGGCAGAGATCGCCAGCTTCGGCGACTTTCTCCATGGCGACCCTATCGTCGTCGGTCATTGTAGGGCTTGCGCAAGCGGCAAGTGCGATAGCAGACGCTGCCCCGATGGCAGACAGGCGCAGACCGCGAATGGATGATAATGGTGTCATGATTTCTCTCCTCTTTGACACACCCATAACGCGAGCTATTAAACAAGGCTCCCGAAATTCGTCACTGATGGCGCAAAACAGGATGGACGAAATGGCGCACCCGACAGGATTCGAACCTGTGACCTCTGCCTTCGGAGGGCAGCGCTCTATCCAGCTGAGCTACGGGTGCGTTGGGAGGGCGATAGCGGGGCCGGGCCAAGACTCCAAGAGGCAAGTGCGGTAGCGGGGGCCATGATGATGGCGATGGTTGCGGGTGGAGTGTTGGTTGCGGGGCTTGTGATGCTGGCGGTGATCGACTGGCGGACGCTGCGCCTGCCCAATGCACTGACGCTGCCGCTGCTGGGGTTGGGGCTGGTGTGGAATGGCTATTGGACATCCCAGTTGTGGCCATATGTGCTGGGCGCGGTGCTGGGCTATGGCGTGTTTGTGGCGGTCGAGCTGATTTATGTGCGATGGCGTGGCCGGGCCGGATTGGGCCGCGGAGATGCAAAGCTGCTGGCGGCGGGTGGGGCGTGGTGCGGCTGGACGGGCCTGCCCTTTATTGTGCTGGTGGGCAGTGCGAGTGCGATCGCGATGCTGTTGGTGTTTCGCGGTGCGGTCGAGCGGGAGGGTGGTCGCGTGGCCTTTGGGCCGTTTCTGGCGCTGGGGATCGGGGCGGTGTACTGGGCGGGACTGCTGTCGGTCTAGTCGCTGTTTGTCCAGTCGCTCTCGGGGCAGGTGGAGAGGCCAACCACGGGGATGCGGGTTTGCCAGCCGTCCGCGCGCGCCGTGGAGAGAATGCCTGCGTCATAGCGGAGACCGCTGGGGGTTGAGACCGGATCGGACAGGGAGAGCGTCCAGTCGCGGCCATCGGCGGTAAAGCTTTGCTCTGGCGCAGCGGGTGTGTCGGGCGTGTAGGCAACTTCGCGGTCCGTCCAGATGGCGGACTCCGCGCCGGAAAAGAGGATGAAGGGCTTGGCGGAGATATTGCGCCAGACGAAAAGGCCGCATTCGCCGGAAGTCAGATCGCGAGGCGAAAGGGCATTGCGCTCTGAAGATCGCGTGGCGTCGCCATAACGTGCATCGGGGTTCGTGGCGCAAGCGGATAAAAGGATGGCCGCAAATATGAGGATGTGTTTCATTGCCAGCTCCCGGCCTCGGATATGCGCCAGCTTGTGTTTCCCGCCCGCTCAAAGCCGAAGAGGGGCAGGATGGCGGAGGCGGCGGGGTCCTGTGTATCGAGCGTGATGTCGGTGCGGTAGGGGCCGGAGAGGTCGAGGGAGAGGCGGACCGTCGCGGACTGGCCAGATTGTTCACCGCCAAGATCGATGACGATCTGGCCGTTTTCGCAGGTTATGGGGCCGGAGAGTGTGGGCCCCTGCCAGCCCCACCGCGTGGCGTTGGCCGCGAGGACGTCGGTCGAGGCCGTGCCGACGGCCGAGACGCATTGCCCATCGTCAATGGTGAGTGAGTCGAGAGTGAAGCTGGCCTGTCCCGCGAGGCCGGAGAGACGCGGGTCGAAGCGAGCGAGACTGCGGATCGGGGTCGAGAGGGTCGTATTGGTGAGGCCGGAAGTCCTGGCCGTTCCGTCTAGCCGCAGGGTCGGGCCATCCGCAGTCAGTGCCATGGAGGTGCCCGAGAGCGACGTCTGGATGGGCGGCAGGCCGTCAATCCCGATGACTGCACCGTTCCAGAGCGTGCCGATAGCGCGGGCGTCCGGGTCGAGGGTGGAGAGGTCATCGCCGACGAACCAGGCGAGCGGCAAGCGGGAGAGCGCGCCGAGAATGAGGCACAGTGCGGCGAGGATGACAACGAGGCGCTTCATCTAGTTCGCGGGACGGAGGGTCACGCGCGACTCGACCTGGCCGTTATCGACGCTCTCGATCTCGAACGCGCTGAAGACGGCGGTGGTGGTGTCGGCCATGTCGGTCATGAAGCCGAGCACGCGGGCGGGCTCGGTGGCGTCGAAGGTGACGGTGATGGAGTCGTCCGCGCCGGGCTCGACCCGGCTGATGGTGAGCTGGGCAGTTTGGGCGCCGCGGATGAGCGTGGAGCGGGTGAAGGGCTCGCGCGGGCCGGACGCCACTGTGGTGACGGGGCGGTTGGCGAGTGCGGTCTGAACAATTTGGAGGTCGCGCAGGGCGTCTTCGCGTGTGTCCGCGACGGGTGCAGTGTCGTTGCCACCAAGCGAGAGGAGAAACCACAGGAGGCCGCCGAGGACGACGGCGCCCATGCCGATAAGGAGGTTACGTTCGCGCGGGGAGCCGTCGAATATACCGTCGAATGCCATCAGCGTGCCCCGATTGTCAGGACGGCGTCGCCGATGAACTGGCCGCCGCTCTCGCGCACGCCGCCCGCGTCGAGGCGGCCGCCTGCGCTGGCGACGGCGGCTTCGACGTCCGAGGTGGCGGCAAAGCCCGGATAGGTGAAACGGATGTCGAGGCGGTCGCGGGTCTCGTCATAGCGGAGCGACTCGACGCCGACATCGGGCTGCGTGGCGAGCGCGGCGTAGAGCACGGCGAGGTGGTCGAGGCCCGTGGCGGATTCGACGGGAGCGGCGAGGGCGCGGACGGCCTGTGCGGGGTCGGCGACCGTGGTTCCTGTGGCGGTAGTGTAGGCGTCGGAGGCCTGCTGGCGGAGGGCGGCGATCTGGGCGGCCTCGGCGCGGGACTCTGCGCCTTGGAGAAGGATCCAGGAGAGGCCCAGCAAAAGCGGGAGGGCCGCTGCCCAGCGAAGTGGGCCGAGCTCCGCGAGCGCGGGGAAGCGGCGGAGGGCGTAGGGACCGGAGAGGAGATCGATGGCGGTGCTAGTGTCAATCTGGTCGATGGCCTCAGCGATAGTCATGGAGAGGGGAGGCGTGGCGTCCAGAGGAAAGCCCGGATCGAGTGTGGCGTTGTCTATGATGGTTCGGTCGGGCAGGGTCGCGGGCGGCAGGACATCGTGATCGGTGTGGATGGCGACCGGGATCACTCCGATGTCCGCAAGAGCTGCCATGATCGCGTCCATGTCCCGAGTGGAGATGGCGGACAGGCGGGTGTCCGCGAGCGCAATGTGCAAGCTATCCGTCGCTTCGCCAACGAGCGGTTCGACGTGGAAGCGGGCGGCCTGCAGGCGTTCGCGAGGTTTAAGTGCCGGGAGGCTGTGGGGGAGTGTGCGCACGCGCTGGCCGGAGAGGATGACGGTCATCTCTCTACCGGAAAGCGTGCGCTTGTCGTCGGGCGTGGCGAGGATGTGACCGCGGGTGACCCACGGGGCGTCGAGATCATCGGGAAGGATCAGGATGTCAGCGCTCATCGGTGTCCTCCTCTATTGGGTCTTCGATTATGGCGCCGACAGCCTCGTCACGCTCCCGCGATAGCAACTGCCCGTTAAGGTCGGCATAAAGGCGCGCCCGTCGCTGGGTACCGCGATAGGCGATTGTAATGTCCACGCGCAAGGCCGAGGGGCTGGTGTCGAGCGTGGCAAGGGCATCTTCTGAAATGTTATACGCGGCCAGCACACCGGACTCCAAAAGGGCTTGATTGCTCGACCAGCCTCCAGGGGGGCGATCAGCAAGGACACTCGTGCCGACATTCGCTGTCAGGCCGGGCCCAAATGTCGCCGACAGGAGCGCGGCCTGGGACTCGGTAAAGGTATTGATGTTGAGCGCAGTATCAGCATTGCCTTTGACGCACATCCACGGCGCGAGGCGGGCGAAAATCTCCGGGGTCATACCGCGCACGGCGCGCATTTCGGTGACGGTAGTGATAGAGCTGTCGGCGCTGCGATAGGCGGGCGTGCCGAGCATGTAGTGGGCGTCCTCTGCGCCGCCCGGCGAGACGTTGTTGTCGGCATCCTGCCAGTCGGCGAGCGCGAAGACGATGGATTGGGCCTCGAAGTTCGGGACGTCCAACAGGGTGAGGAGATTGGTCAGGCGGGACTGCGCGGCTTCATCCGTGGTAACGCCCGCCGGGTTAAGGCAATTGGAGCCATCGGTCAGGCTAAGCGTGATCGCGCCGCCGTCGATGGGGAGCACGGAGTCCTGCGGGGTCTGGAGCAAGACATTGAGCGCGGTGGGATCGGTCTGGGACAGGGTTTCCTGAATGTAGGTAAGGGCATAGGCCTCCGCGCCGTCGAGGTAGTGGGCGGCCTGGAGCGCATCCTCGACAGAGACGGTGCGCTTGACGGCGTAGCGAACATCGCCCGTGATAGTAACGACAAGGCTCGCCATGAAGCTCATGATGAGGAGGGTGGTGAGGAGGACGGCGCCGTCCTCTTTCGGGTGCGCGCTCACAGTTTGAGCCTGACAAGCTGGGTGAGCGTGTCGCCGGAGTCGAGCTCGATCATGAAGAGGAGACGGTCGGGTATGCCAGCGCCGGGGGGCACGTTGATGGGGACGTTGACCTGCAAGAGCTCGTCCGTGCCCGCAAATGCCGTGACGTCGAGGCTGCGGATGCCGTCGAGCATGACGCGCTCGGTGATGGGCGTGTCGGCGGCGGGCGTGGGGAGGGCGGGGCTGCGGCGGAGGAGACGGCCATCGTCGAGCGTGTAGGAAATGCGCATGAGATCGCCACGAGGAGCAAGGCCTTGGGGATTGGCGCGGCCCGTGCGGGTGAAGCGGATGAGGGTATTGTCCGAGGTGTAAAGCTGAAGCGAGACGGGTTCCAGCGCGCCGAAGGCGTCGCGGGTCGGGCGAGTGGTCAGATTGGCGAAGTCCTGCCGCAACAAGGTGTCGAAGAGGGCGAGATCTTCGGTGCGCTCAATGGCGGCGTCGATATTTCGCTTGGCGGCAAAGGTGGAGGTGAGGACAGCTGTGCTGGCCGCGCTGAGGATGGCGAAGGCAAACAGCGCGACAAGCATTTCGATAAGGGTGAAGCCGGAGTCGGGGCGGGGGTTATCCATTGTCCGGCTCCTCGGTCGGGGGAGCGGGGATGGCCGGGGGGGGTGTGAGGAGGTCGCCCACGAATGTGCGGCGGGAAATGAGGAGCTGGTCGTCTTGGGAGACCTCTATGATGACCTCAGATAGGCTCGGCGAGGCAGTGGGTTCGCGTGTGGCGGTCCAGTCAAATTCCTGGTCGAGCTGAGTGGACTCGCCGTCGCGCCGTGGTGTGGTGGCGGTGAGAAACTGCGGGTCACTGGCCGCGCGGGCGAGTTGGTTCTCGGCGACGATGGAGGCGAGCGTGCGGGTCTCTATATCGCCGCTGACGCGGAGGCCGTTTGTGACGCCGCGGGTGAGCGCGAGGATGGCCACGCTGAAGATGACGAGGGAGGCAAGGACTTCGACGAGGGTGAAACCGCTGTCTCTGGACTTGGCTCGACTAGCGCGCACGGGTGGCTTTTGCAGTTCCGGGGCGTGCCTGGATGTCGGCGGAGGCGTCGCCCGTGATGCTCCAGCGGTCGCGGACGCCGCCGAGCGTAAGGGCGAAGGGGGTAGCTTGACCGGAGGGCTCGAAGACGATGTAGGGGGTGAGCTCGGGGGTGAGGTCAATCTCCACCCCCTCGACGCTCAATGTGGGAGTGATATCGAATTTCGCGACTTGCAAGTCCTGCCACGCCCCGTTTTCGAAGCGGCGCACTGTCCACTCGTCACGGCTGATGGCGAGGGTGTGGGTGCGGCCCTCGAAAAGGGCGGAGCGGGAGGCGAGGTTCGTGGCGATGGCGATCTTGCGCGCTTCCGCTTCCGCGCCGTTGGGCGGGCCGGGCAAGCTGATGATGACGAGGCCGGTGACGAGCGCGATGATGAACATGACGCTCAGCAGTTCGATGAGCGTGAAGCCGTCTTGATAATGTGGGCGCGAGGCTATCGCTCCCAGCTCACGATATCGGCGTCGAGGCCTTCGCCGCCGGGTTCGCCGTCCGCACCGTAGGAGATGAGATCGAAGTCGCCATTCTCGCCCGGATAGACATAGACGTAGTCGCGATTCCAGGGATCCGTGTTGATGGATTTGACGAAGCCGCCGCGGGGGTAACGCGCGGCGATATCGGCGTCGCGGGGAGCGGTTGTCAGGTCGGTAAGTTCGCGCGGGTATTCGCCAAGGGTAAGGCGGTACATTTCCACGGCTTGTTCAAGACTGTCGATATCGGCGCGGGCTTTGGTGGCCGATGCCTGATCAACGGCGGGACGGACGGCGACGAAGATGATGGTGCCGAGCACGCCAATGATGAGCATGACGGCGAGGAGTTCGATGAGCGTGAAGCCATCGTCGTTTTTGGAGCGGGTCATCAATTAAATCCCATCGTGTTGAGTTGGACCATGGGTAGCATGATAGAGGCGATTACCACCAGCACGATGACCGATAGCAGTATTATGGCCACAGGCTGCAAGAGGGCGAGGAAAACGGCGGTGACGGCTGAGAATTCATCCTCCAGATAGCTGGCGGATTTGTCGAGCATGGGGGCGATGTCGCCGGTGGCTTCGCCGGAGGCCACCATCTGCACGACCATGGGCGGGAAGACGCCGGATTTGGCGAGCGCGCGGGAAATTGACGTGCCTTCGCGAATGCGGGCAAGCGCTTCGGTGGCGGCGTCCCGCATGGCGAGGTTGGAGAGGGTGTGGCGGGAGGTGTCCATGGCGGCGACCGGGGCGGAGCCCGCGGCGACGAGGCTGGCGGTGACGCGGGCAAAGCGCGCGGCGTTGATGGAGCGGGCGAGTTTTCCGATGAGGGGGAGGCGGAGGATGAAGTGCGACCAGCGCAGGCCGATGGCGGGAGTCTTGAGAGCGCGGCGGAAAAGCCAAAGGCCAATGCATACACATAAGAGAGCAACGAGCCCCCATGCGCGCATCCAGTTGGAGACGGCGATGACGCCGCGGGTGAGGGTCGGGAGCTGCGCGCCGAAGTCGGAGAATTGCTCCACGATCTGGGGCACGATCACGACCATGAGGGCGGCGACGATGATGATGGCGACCACGCCGATCACGGCGGGGTAGGCGACCGCACCGAGGATCTTGCGGCGCATGGCTTGGGCGGATTCGAGGTCGGTGGCGAGGCGATCGAGGACGGAGCCGAGCGTGCCCGTGCCTTCGCCGGACGCGACCATGGAGGTGTAGAGTTCGGGGAAGGTCTTGGGGTGGGCGGCCAGCGCCCGGGAGAGGCGTGCGCCCTCCATGACGCGGGTGCGGACATCCAGCAGGATGGGACGTAACGGCGAGGTGTCGAATTGGGTGGCGACGAGTTTGAGGGACTCCTCGATGGGCTGGTCCGCGCCGATGAGTATGGCGAGCTGGCGGGTGGCCTGGACGCGCTGGGAGGGTTTGACGCGTCCTGCGGTTTTGGAGGCGGTTTTAGATTTGCGGGCAGGTTTGAGCTCGACCGGGGTGAGGTCGCGCACGCGAAGCATGTCGCGGGCGTCGCGCGCGGTGGGTGCGGAGAGCGTGCCCTTGGAGCGGGTGCCCTCGCGGTCGATGGCGGTGTAGTCGAAAGCGTGCATGTTACCTAACGGGCTCGCTAAGCTCGCGCATGTCATACTGGGTTCCGGCCTGCGCCGGAATGAGCGGATGAATTAAATCAACCATCTGCTCGGCAAACGCGGAGGACGTCTTCTACGGAAGTTTGACCGCTTTTCACGAGGGCTGCGCCGCTTTGGAGCAGGGTCGGCTGGTCGCGGAAGGCGTGGGCGGCCATGTCGGATTCTCTCGCGCCGTCATGGATCATGCGGCGGAGGGTCTCGTCCATGGTGACGATTTCATACAGACCGATGCGGCCCGAGTAGCCGGTGTTGCGGCAGGCGGGGCAACCCTTGGGGCGGAAGACCTGGATGGACTTCGGCAGGCCGAGCTCGGTAGCCTCGCTGGGCCGGATTTTTTCAGGCGTCTTGCAGGTTGCGCAGAGGCGGCGGACGAGGCGCTGGGCGAGGAGGGCTGTCACGGTGGAGGACAGCAGGAAGGGCTCCACGCCCATATCGCGGAGGCGGGTGACGGCGGCGATGGCGGAGTTTGTATGGACGGTGGACAGCACGAGGTGGCCCGTGAGCGCGGATTGTACGGCGATCTCGGCGGTTTCAGGGTCGCGGATTTCGCCGACCATGACGACATCCGGATCCTGGCGGAGAATGGCGCGAAGGCCCGCCGCGAAGCTCATGCCGATGCGGGCGTTGACCTGGGTCTGGCCGATTCCGTCCAGCGCGTATTCTACCGGGTCTTCAACGGTGAGGATATTCTGGGAGCCGTCGTTCAAGCCGCGCACGGCGGCGTAGAGTGTGGTGGTCTTGCCGGAGCCTGTGGGCCCGGTGACGAGGATAATGCCGTTTGGGCGCGACAGGGCGCGGTCGAACGCCTCGCGAATGTGTGCGTCCATGCCGAGGTCGGCAAGCGTGATGAGCCCTGCGGACTTTTCGAGCAGGCGCATGACCACGCGCTCGCCGTGCTGGGAGGGAAGGGTGGAGACGCGCACATCGACGCTGCGCTCGCCGAGGTTCAGACTGAAACGCCCGTCCTGGGGCACGCGCTTCTTGGCGATGTCGAGTTTCGCCATGACCTTGACGCGGGAGACGAGCACGGCAGCGAGACGCGAGGAGAGATCGAGCATATCTCGTAAGGATCCGTCGATGCGGAAGCGCACACTAAGGCGCGACTCATAGGGTTCGATATGAATATCGGAGGCGCGGGTCTTAATGGCTTCCTGCAGAATGGCGTTGATGAGCTTGATGACCGGGGCGTCGTCATCGGAGGCAAGGAGATCAGCGGTTTGCGGCAGGGTTTCGGCAAAGGCGACGAGGTCTTCAGGGGCGTCCTGAGCCTGGGCGGCGGTCTCGGAGAGGTCGGAGCCGGCATAGGCGGTGGCGAGATATTGCTCGAACTCGGTCGCGGTGATGTCGCGGTAGGCGAGCGGGCGGCCTGCAATGCGGCGCGCCTCGATCAAGCCGTCAAAGGTTGCGCCGGGTTTTTTCAGGCAGACGAGATCCTCGCCCTCTAAGAGGGTGAGAACGCCGTTCGCGCGAGCAAAGCTGTAGGGTAACTGCGCGCCCACCTTATCGTCTTTGGGGCTCGATATAGGGATCGAGCACCAATTCGTCGAATTTGGAGATGTCGCGGCCCGTGGTATCGCGGTCGATGCGGCGAATCTGGTCAAGGCGCTGAGCGGTAAGGGGGCGGATATCATCGCCCGAGCGCACGATGGTCGGGCGCAGGAAGACCATAAGATTGGTGCGATTGCGTTCGCGGGACTCGGAGCTGAAGAGTTTTCCGATGACGGGGATGTCACCAAGCAGGGGCACCTTATCGATGAAAATGGACTCGTCGTCCTCGATCAAGCCGCCGAGAACGATGATCTCGCCAGATTCGGCGAGGACGGTCGTGCCGAGCTCTCGCTTATTGAGGATGAACTGTCCGGCCTCCGCACTTGCCGCCCCGATGACAGAGGAGACTTCGTTCTTTATTTCAAGGCGCACCACGTCGCCTTCCGTGATCTGGGGGAGGATTTCGAGTTTGAGGCCGACTTCCTGGCGTTGGAAGGTGCGGAAGGGTGTGACCAAGCCGCCGCCCGCGCCGAAGCTCTCACCGGTTACGACGGGGATTTCCTGCCCGACCAGAAAGGAGGCGGGGACATTATCGAGCGTTGTAATGAAGGGCGTGGACAGCAGATTGGAGTCGCTGTCCTGTTCAATCGCGTTGAGGATGATGGAAAAGACGGTGTTGCCGGAGATATTGCCACTGACGCCGAAGCCGCCATCGAGGCCGAAAAGCGAGTTCACGGCGGCGGCGTTGAGCTGGGCCTGGGTGGTCTCGTCAAAGCCGAGGCCAAGGCGTTCGCCCGCGAGTGCGCCGGTCAACGCCAGCGCATTGCCGGGGGCGCGGCTGAAATTCGTGCCGAAGAATGGCAGGTCGCTGCCGTCTATGCCGGAGATGGCAAATTGCACGCCGAGGTCACGGGCGGCAGTATCGGAAATTTCCACGATCATGGCCTCGACCACGACTTGCGGGCGGCGCTGGTCGATGCGGCGGATGATGCCCTCGATCTCGCCCTGAAGGCTGCCGGGGGCATTGATGATAAGTGTGTTGGAGCCGGGCTCATAGGCGACGGTCGGGATGATTGCGCCTTCCAGCGCAAGTGACGGCAGGAGAGCGGCGATGGTGGCGGCAATGGTCTCGCCGTCGCCGTAGCGGATGGGGACGACGCTAATGGCTCCGCGGGGGGCGGCGGTGTTGGCGTCAAGCTGGCGAAGGACATTGCGGAGGCGGGCAACGTCACGCGGTGCGCCTTCGAGAAGGACCGTGTTGGTGGCGGGTACGCTAACGATGTTGACGCTGGGCTGTTGACCGGCGGCGTTGCCCGAAAGCGCTTTGAGCGCTTCCTCGGCATCGAGAGCGGTGAGGTTGGTGAGGGCGACCGTTTCCAGCGTACTCTGTTCGGCTTCTAAAGCGGCGATGATCTGGCGGGCCTTGGATATGTTTTCCGGAAAGTCGGAGATGACGATCAGGCGACCGCCCGGATTGGCCGTCAGCACGCCTTGGGGGTTGAGCACGGGCTTGATCAGCTTGGCGGCATCGGCGGCATCCACATCGGTGAGTGCGATAATGGTGGTTGCCAGCGTGCCCGCATAACCCTGGTTTTGTACAAAGGGGGCGTCTTGGGCCGCACCCTGGACAAGGGTGACGCGGTAGGTGCCGGGCGCGGAGCGCAGGACGGTGTAGCCTTGATTGCGCAGGACTTGCTTGAAGACGTTGAAGACTTCGGCCTTGGACAGGGCCTCGGACGAGGAGATGGTGACCTGGCCCTGCACGCGGGGGTCGATGAGGAAGGTGTAGCCCGTCACGACGGCGATATCGTCAATAAAGGCGCGGATGTCGGCCTGTTGCAGGGAGAGGATGTGTCCATTGCCGTTGGCGGGGGTCACGGTCTGGGCGAGCGCCGGGGCGGCGACAAGGCTGAGGGCGATGGCGGCGCTGGTGAAAAATCTGTTCATGGTATTATCCTCCGACCTTGATGGTCAGGACGTCTTCACCGCGCTGGACGAGGAAGATGGCGGTGTTGCGGCGGTCGAACTGGCGAAGGACGGAGAGCAGGTCCGTGTTGTCGCGGGTGAGGTTCGTGCCGTTGATGGAGCGGACGACGTCGCCGTCCTCGAATCCGAAAGCGGAAAGTTGGGCCGCGCCCGCATTGTTGGAACTGCTGATGCTGTAGCCCTTGAGCTCGCCGCCCTCCATGGCGCGGTCAAAGCTGACATTGCGGATGAGGTCCCCGGCGACGAGCTGTTGCTTGGAGGAGGGGTTTGGACGGCGTTGCTGGGCCGTGCGCACGAGTGTGGATGTCAAGGTGGGTGCGGGCGTGAGAGTGGTGTCGCGGTCGATGGTCAGGCGCTCGAGCGATCCCGCGCGCTCTATGACGACGAAGTCGGGGTTGACGGCCTCCAGCGTGACGCCGTCGATGATGGTGTCGCCGATGTAGAAATTGCCGGTCTTGCGGTCGGGTGTCTGGATGAAGGCGGAGTCTTGCGGGCCTGCGCGGAGGCCCTTGAGGGTGAGGTCGAGCGTGGTTTCGGGAGCGCCCTCGCCGATGGTGACGGGCGTGGGTGCAACGGGCTCTGCGCCGCGGTTAAAGATATCGAGGTTTGCGTCGATGCGGGGGCTTTCGCCCATAATCACAGGGCCACTGCCCAGCACGGGAAGGGGCGTGACCCATTCGGTTTCGGGGTTGGCCGTGATTATGGCCGCGCGTGCAAGCCAGAACGCACTGAGGCCTATCGCGACGATGGAGAGACCGCCGATCACGCGCTTGAGGTTCTGGATGTCGGCTGTTACCACTTTGTCCCTTAAAGTCGTCTCTTGAGCGTCTTATGGGGAGGTAGAGCGGAAAGGTAAACGAGGGCGAAAGGCGAAAAGGCAGTAAAGTCGATACGAATGAGGTGCCTCCAAGTTTGGAAACGCTTCCATGGAAATGGCGCAAGCGGGGTCGTGCCGGGCTAAATCCGTGGGGACAAAACGCCAATTCCCATGTCCTGGGAGGTCATTACGAAAAACGCCCTCGCTAGGAGGGCGTTTCGAGGTCTGGAAGTGTGTCGGCGTTTTACGCGGCGTCGGCGAAGCGGCCTTCTTTTTCCTGAACAGCCGGGACTTTCCAGTCGGCGGGCATTTTCTTGAAGTCGAAGAAGGGGGAGTTGTCGTCCTCTTCGATGGCCTTCTGGACCTGGGCGTAGAAGCCCTCGCCGGCCATTTCGGAGAAGGTGATCTCCATGTCGCGCTGCTCCCCGTCCGTTTTTGGGCGCTCGCAATATTCGGGGAAGGTCGCTTCGCCCGCGTGGCCGGAGGCAAAGCCCTTGGCGAACATCTGCTTGAGGATGCCGAAGCCGTCATCCTGGATGATCACGTCGCCGCGCGGGTGCCCGCCCATCTCTTTCATGTGGCTGATGAAGCCGTCCAGCGAATGGCAGTTATAGGCCACGTGCTGGCAGGAATGATCGCCGTGACGGTCGGTGAAAGCGGTGACTTGGCTTTTTTCCTCGCGGTCGATGCCTTCGATCAGAGCGATGCCGAAATTGCCGTAGTCGATGCACCAGATCTTCATGGAGGATTTGCCGTCGGGGGCGACGTCGTCGATGCGCTTGATGAGGGTGCCGCCCTCGACCTCGATGTGGAACCAGGCCCATTTCTCGATGGTGCCGGCCTCGCAGGCATAGGTGACGTGATCGATGTTCTTGAGGTGGCTCATGGGGCGCTCCGTATGAATTGATTTGACGAAGTCTAACCGAAACAGGGCTCACTTTCCTTGCTATTTCGTGCCTGTATTGTAGATTCAACGCAGGATTACTGCGTTGGGATAAGGAATGGCACAGGAAAACGTCATGCTTGCGCCTGCGGACTTGCGGATACTGAAGCGGCTGCGCGGGAATGCGCGGATGAGCTGGGTGGAGTTGGGGCGGCGGGTAAATTTGAGCGCGTCGGCCTGCCAGCGGCGTGTGGAGGCCATGGTGGAGTCGGGTGTGATCTCCCGGTTCACGGTGGACCTCGACCCGGATGCGATGGGGCTGGGCGTGCACGCTTTCGTGCAGATCAAGGTGGAGCGGCAGAAGGTGGAGCGGGCCAAAGCGCTGCGCGCCGCGATTGCGGGCTATGCGGAGGTGGAGGGCGCGTGGAAGCTGTCGGGCGCGGTGGACTATCTGGTGGAGGTGCGGGTGGCGGGGATTGCGGAGCTGTCGGGGTTCATCGACGAGAAGCTGCTGGCGCTGGAGGGCGTGGTGGATGCGAGTTCGAGTATCGTGCTGGAGTCGGTGCGGTGAGTGGGAGATGAGACGGCTCTCGTCCTCACTGTAAGTTCCCGGACCTGATCCGGAGTCTCCATCGGAAGGGGAGTGGGGTTTGACTGGCCCTGATGTCGCTCACGGCAAGCGGGAGGTCCCGCGTCGAGCGCGGGAGCCGTTCATGCGATGAGCTCGTTTAGCCTCGCTCCTCTAGGGCTTGTACAATGCGGTCGCCCATTTCGTCCTTGAAGGCGGCGCAGAGACTGATGCGCTCGGTGGTTTGGGCGAGGGAGCGCTCATAGCCCTGGATGAGGGCGGCGTTGTCGCGGAAGAAGGTCTCGGCTTCCGCGCGCTCCGCATCCGAGCAGAAATTGCCCGCGAGATTGGGCAGGCCGGGTTTGCGGACATCGGGGGCGCGGGCGACGATGGCGGGGAAGTTCGCCTTGGCCCAGTTCCATGTGGGCCCGGCCTGGGCTGCGTTGTTCATGAGCCCGCCGATCACGCTGATGGCCTGACGGCCCGTGAAGGTGTCGGTGTCGGTCAAGACATCGGCGCGGAGACGGTCGGCGACTGCGTCGTCGCGGATGGCGCTGAGCGCGCCGACGGCAGCCCCTTTTTCGAAGGCCGAGCCGCTTTTGACCATGGCCTTGAGGGAGGCGTAGGCGGCTTCGCCGTCCGCAATGGCGTGTTCGCGCAAAGCGCGCGACAGCAGGTTTGGTGCAACGGCGTCCGTATCGCCCGCGAGATAGGCCTCGCCCTTGCCTGCATATTCGGCTGCGAGCTCGGCATTGCCCGCGCGCCGGGTGAGGTTGGCGGCGAGGGTGGGGACGAGGAGATTGCCGTCGAGCGTGTCCTGGCCGAGCGAAGATTCGTAGCGCTCGGTGTACATGTCGGTGATCATTGCGGCGAGGGGCTCGCGCGCGTCTGGCAGTTCGTCATAGATGAAGCCGAGGAGGTCGCCGGATTTGCTGGCGACATCGTATTCGGGGTGGGCGGCGAAAGTTTCCATGCCCGCGAGATAGACGGAGGGTTCGACCTCGCCTGCGCGGAAGGCGGCGGTGAGGGAGTCCTGGGCGGACAGGACTTCGTTGGTATTGAGCGCGTCGAGGTTTTCGAGGAGCGCCGTCCAGCTGTCGGTGTCGAGGGTGAAACGGTAATAGCCTGCGCCATCGGCATTGGGCATGACCCAGTCGGCGGCGTCGGCACCCTCAACTTTGGCGGAGATCCTGTCCTCTGCATCCGTCATGAGTGTGCATTGCTTGATGACACGCTCGCCAAAGCCGTATTTTGCGCAAACGGGAATCTGCCAGCTTTGACCCTGCGTGATGGAGGAGCCAAGGGGGGCGTAGCGAGATTGGGACAGAGCGATGGTTGTCGTGCCGTCGTCGTTGACGCTGACGTCCCCACTCACGAGCGGCACGCCTTCCTGATCGACGAAGCTCTTCATGGCGTCGACGACGTCGGGGTTGTTTGAGCCGTCGGCGATGGACTGGAAAAAGTCGTCGGCGGACGCGATGTCATCTTCATAGCGTTCCATGTGCAGGCGCACACCATCGCGGAAAGCCTCCTCGCCGACGAAGCTTTCGAACATGGAGAGCACGCCGCCGCCCTTGCGGTAGGTGATACCGTCGAACTGATCCATGACGTTCTCGGTGCGCTCCAGCGGTTCGCGGACCTTGCGGGTGGTTGAGAGGCTGTCGATGTTCATCGCACCGAGGGCGGCGTTGAGGGTGTTGCGGTCGTAGTTCCCGTCGGGGTACGCGATGGAAGTGCCCTTATTGCCCATCCATGTGGCAAACGCCTCGTTCAGCCAGATGTCTTCCCACCAGGTCGGGGTGACGAGATTGCCGAACCACTGGTGGGCGAGCTCGTGGGAGTGGACGCCGTTATAGGCGCGCTTCTGGTTGAGCGGCGAGTCCTCGTCCAGCAGCATGAGGTATTCGCGGTAAACGATGGCGCCGGGGTTTTCCATCGCGCCGAAGGCGTAGTCGGGGGCGGCGATGATATCGAGTTTTTCGTAAGGGTATTCGGAGTCGAAATACTCTTCGAGTGCGGTGAGGATGGGTTCCGTGCCGGCGAGGCCGTAGGTGATCTCCTCGCCGGAGCCGCGCGCCGTGATGCCGCGCAGTTGCAGCGGGCGGGAGCGGACGGAGTTTGGCGGGATGTCCGCAGACTCGACCACGTCATAGGGGCCGATGCCGAATGCGATGAGGTAGGTCGGCAGGGGGCGCGTGGTCGCGAATTCGTGGCGGATCCAGCCGTCTTCCTGTCCGGCTTCGACCATGACGGGCGTGTTGGCGTAGACGAAATCGTCATCGGGGGCGGTGATGGAGAGGGTGAACGGGACCTTGAAGCGGGGTTCGTCGAAGCTGGGGAAGGCTTCGCGCGCGCCGACGGGCTCCATCTGGGTGACGATATATGCGTCCCTTGTTCCGTCATCATTGGCGCGCTCCACCTTGTAGGCGGAGTTGAGCGAGGTGTTGAACGGGGTCTCGTAGGCGAGGCGGAGCGTGGCATCGCCCGTGGGGAGGTCGGTTGTGGACGACAGGCGCAGCAGGCCGGAGGGCGCGAGGTCGAGGGGGACATTGTCGGGGGTCAACTCGATGACTTTCGCGCCGGAGGTCAGCGTGGCCTCGGTGATGGTCATGTCCTTGGCATGCATGAAGAAGCGCACGACGGGGCTTTTGACATCGACGTCGATCTCGACATTGCCGGTATAGCCGTCCGTGTCGGGGTCGATGCGCATGTCGATGCGGTAGGCTTCGGGGATGACGGTGCCGGGGAGCCGGGCCTGGGGTAGGGAGGCTTCGTTGAAGGTGGGGGTGGCGGGGTCGGCGGTAACGCTAGGTTCATCGGGACCGACTTCTGGCTCTGGTGAGGAACAGGCAGCGACCAGGAAGAGCGCGGTGGTGGCGAGGAGCGTACGGGTCATGGGGGAGTCTCCGAATTTGGAGGGAGCCGGAGGTGATGGGCCATCACGGCGGGAAGTGTGAGAGGTGCATGCGCGCTGCGCAGCGCTTTTTCAAGCGCGTCACTCTCTGGAAAATTGGCGAGGACGGGCAGGGTCACATTGCTGACGGCGACATGGACGCGACCATCGGTAAACAGCATGGCATAGGAGGAGCGGCCCCAGCGGGTGGCGTCGGAGAGGTCGTGCTCCATGTTGATGAAGCGCATGGTGCGGTCGGGATCGAGGATGCCGTGACCGAGGACGGAGTCGGTGGTGTAGACCTTGTGGTGGGTGTTGAAGTCGAGGGAGGCGGTCTTGATGCGGTCGGGCTTGGAGGCGGGCGCGAAGCGCCCGTGGGGCCGGGGCCGGGAGCCTGTGGAAACGGTGGTGATGGCAGGGCCGAGCGCGAAGGGTGCGGGCAGGGTGAAGAGCAGGCCGCGGAAGACGGTGACAGTGCGGGTCTTCCGGTTGCCGTCGCTGTCGGTGTAGCTCTCGGTCTTGGTGAGGTGGGCGAGCAGGAGCTCGCGGCCCTCGGCTGAAAAGCGACGAAGGGTATTGGCTTTGGCCCAGTGGCCAAAAAAGCCCGCTTCCTGATAGATGTCGAGGGCAGAGGCGTCGACCTGGTGCTCGGTGACCTGCAGGACATCGCGGATGAGGGCGGCGTCGAGGGCGTCGCGCTTGGTGCCGAGGATCTTACCGAAGCGGTAGAGATGGCGGCCCGACCAGATGACCCCGGCCAAGGTGAGGAGGCCGGAGACGAGGCCGTAAGAGGTTGCCTGCTTGAAGAGGAAAAACGTCGCCACGCCTCCGCCGAAGATGATGGCGGCAAGGATCCAGCCCCAGGGATGGCGCGCACCGGAGACGGCGGCGCGCAAGGGGACAAGCTCGGACTCGACCGTGCGCAGACGCTCGAGCATGGCGGCCTCGCGGGCCTCGACGATGTCGGTGGGCCAGCGTTCAGTCATGGGGACTATTCGGTCAGGGAGCGATAAGCGATGCGGGCGAGGTTTGCGTTATCGATGAAGCCGTCATCGACGCCGATGCCATTATAGATGTCGGCAGCGAGCACCTCGTCGAGGGTGTCGCCGGCGTCGATGCGCGCCTGCATGAGGTCGCGGATCTGCACGAGCTGGTCATGGGAGGCGAGCAGGCCCGCACGGTCGGTGAGCGGGCCGTGGCCGGGGATGATCACGGTGGCTTCACTTGCGGTGTCCACGCCCGTCTTCTGGGCGTCGATCACGCCCTGCAAGCTGCCGCCCGCATCGATGTCGATATAGGGGTTCATGCCGTTGAAGAAGGTATCGCCCATATGGATGACGTCGCTGCCCGTAAAGTGGATCATGAGGTCGCCGGAGGTGTGGGCGGCGGGCAGGTGGATGATGCGCGTGGTCTGGCCGGCGAAGTTGAGTTCGGTGTCGGTATCGAGCGCCCTGTCGGGCAAGTCCGCAGGGTCACGCGCCTCGACGGTGCGGCCGAAGAGCTGGTTCTCGATATTGCGGCTCATGAGGTCGAGCGTTTCTTCATGTGCGACGATGGTGGCTCCGGCCGCCTTCATGGCGGCGTTGGAGCCGCTGTGGTCGCCGTGGTAATGGGTGTTCAGGACATAGGTGGGCGTCGCGCCGGGAAAACCGCGGGCCGTGCCTTCGCGGGCGGCGACGCGGGCAAGAATCTCGTCGGCATTGGCCTCGAACTTGTCATCGACCAATAGCACGCCGTTCACGCCGTAAAGCACACCGATATTGCCGCCGGGGCCGAAAAACACGTCGAGCTCGGGCCGCACGGTCTCCACGCTCAACACGGGATCGGCGATGTCGGCGAGTGTGAGAGTGCCCGAGGGTTGTTCGACCTCGTACTCGACGGGAGTCATGTCGATCTCAACTTTCTCGAGATCGTTTCCAGTATCGCAGGCCGCGATGAGGAGGGCGGAGGTGGCGAGGAATATGGCGCGCATCAGGAGGCTTTCTGGAAAGTCCCGAAGCTCGCCCCGGGAGGGAGCACGCGGTCGGGGGGGTTGTGACCGTCGAGGACGGCGCGGATGTTAATGAGGACTTTTTCGCCCATCTCGAGGCGGGACTGGCGGGTGGCCGATCCCATATGCGGGGCGAGGATGACATTGGGGAGCGTCAGGAGGCGGGGATGGACGCGGGGTTCGTCTTCATAGACGTCAAGTGCTGCGCCCGCGATGGTGCCAGACTCCAGGGCTGCGGCGAGTGCGCCTTCGTCAATGACTTCGCCGCGCGAGGTGTTGACCAGATAGCCCTCCGGCCCGAGCGCCTTGAGCGCGTCGGCGTCGATAAGGTGGTGGGTGGCCTCGGTCAGCGGGCAGTTGAGGCTGACGATGTCGGAGATCTCGAGCAGGCTGTGGAGGGTGTCGTGATAGGTGGCGTCGAGCTCAGATTCGACGGGGGCGGAGGCCGGACGGCGGTTGTGGTAGTGGACGTTGAGGCCGAAGGCGTGGGCGCGGCGGGCGACGGCCTGGCCGATACGGCCCATGCCGACGATGCCGAGGCTCATCCCGCGTACGCGGTGGCCGAGCAGTGCCGTCGGCGTCCAGCCGGAAAAGCGTCCCGCGCGCAACAGGCGGTCGCCCTCGACCAAACGTCGGGGCAGGGCGAGGATGAGGGTCATGGCGAAGTCGGCGGTGTCCTCGGTCAGCACGCCCGGTGTGTTGGTGACGGTAATGCCATGGGACTTGGCGGCGGTGACGTCGATATGGTTCGTACCTGCGCCAAAATTCGCGATATGGGTCAATGTGTCCTTGCACGCCCCGATCACGGAGGCGTCGATGGTGTCGGTGACGGTGGGGACGAGGATCTGCGCGCCGCGGGCGGCGTGGGCGAGCTCTTGCGGGGTGAGCGGAGAGCCGGTGAGGTTGATGGTCGTGTCGAAGAAGTCGTGCATCCGTGCCTCGATCGGGTCGGGCAGGCGGGCAGTGACGAAGACTTTTGTTCGTTCGGCTGTTCTTTCGACTTTTGGCGTGGACGACATGGGGAGCGTTTGCGCCTGTGCGGGGCTTAGAGCAAGAGGCCTGCCGCGAAGAAGGCGAAGAAGCCGCCGACGAGATAGATTGCGACGGAGACCCAGAGGATGATGCCGCTGATGCGCCGCAGGCGGGTGCAGGCCCGCGCCGCGACGGGATCGATCGGGCAGGGGGCATTGCGCGCGCGCCAGCGGACAAACAGGGCGAGAGCGAGCATAAGCCCGGAGAGAATGAAGAGTGCGATTTTCTGCTCGGTCAGCCAGATATACCCCGGCACGTTGGAGGCGATACCCGCCATGACCGCGCCTGCGCCGATCGTGACCAAAAGGGCAGGGAGCGCGCAGCAGAGTAGGGTCGAGGTGCTGGCAAAAAGCGAAAGTGTCGGCGCGAACAGGCTGCGCCGACCGATGGGTTGGAGCCCGGACATCGGCCTAGCCCGCGTTTGGAAGGTCGGGGCTGCGGGCGATGGAGTCGACCTTGTAGCCGGCTTTCTTGACGAGCTTTCGTATGCGGTCGTCATCCATGGTCGCGCCGGGTGCCAATACGAGATTGAGCGTCTTGGCATCGAGATCGACATAGACGGCGGCGACATCGTCATAGCGGCCGAACATCTTGTTCATGGCGGTCGCGCAGAAATCGCAGACCGCGCCGAGGACTTTCGCGACGATGGGCTCGCCGCCCGCAGATAGGGCGGTCGCTATGTCAGGTGTGTCGGCGAGGGTGAGGATTGTTCCCTCAGCCGTGATCATGACCGGAGCGGCGTAATCACTCTGGGCGGCAGCCGGGATGGAGAGGATGAGTGCGGAGGTGAGCAAAAGTGTTCGGAGCATGGGATGTCCTTAAAAGCGGTATTGAAGATTGAGAAGCGGTTGATCGTCGGCAAGACTCCAGCCCGCCTCGAAGAGAGCCGGGCCGTAGAAAAAGCGTAGCAGCGGCGTGACCCCGAGCGGCTCAAGATTGTCGGGGCGATGATCGACCTCGATCATGAGCCAGGTGTGGAGGTCGCCCGTATCGCCTTCATAGGGCGCGAACCCCACACGCGCGGCCTGCATGACAGAGGCGTCGAGCTTGCCAAAGTCGCGTGCGCTGGCGCGGTAGGAGAGAAAGAGCCGCCGTGTTTCCCAGTCGGTCATGATGCCAAGCTGCACACCCGGCTCGGTCAGGGAGGGGGAATCGCTGACACCCTTGCCCACGTCCTGGGCGAGCCCTGCTGCGCCCCAGAGGTAGAGGTTGGCCTGATGCGCTTCGCCGAACCAGCGCTTGGCAAGCCATGTGCCCTGCACACCGGTGAAGAGCACGTCGTCGCGGCGGTCCCATTCGGCGCGCGCGCCGACGGAAAAGCTGGCTTCGGGAGAGTAATGGATCAGGCCCGTCGTGGATTGCCGGTCGGTCTCCTGGATCAGGGTCCAGCCGCCCGCATAGGAGACGGGGCGCGCGGATGCCGCGGGAGCGGCTTGCAGGGCTGCGACGATGGCAACTGCGATGAAAGCTTTGCGTTCCATACCCCTGTGGGGTATATCACTTCCAGTGAGTTTCAAGCCCGGAGTGCATGACATGTCAGACAGTTGCGACCGCAAGACCCGGCGCGCGGGCGTCTCGAAACGCCTGGCCCGCATCGAGGGTCAGGTACGCGGGCTGAACCGCATGATCGAGGATGACCGCTATTGCATTGATGTGCTGACGCAGGTGAAGGCCGTGCAGGCGGCGCTGCGCAAGGTGGAGGGCGAGCTTCTCTCCGACCACGCCGATCACTGCCTGGCCGAGGCGATTGCGAGCGGGAGTGAGGCCGAGCGGGAGCAGAAGGTCGCCGAGCTCGTGGCGTTGCTGATGAAGAAAAGCGCATGAGCGAGGCCCGCAAGGCTGTGGTGTACCGCATGGCGACCGACGCGCATGTCTGTCCGTTCGGGCTGAAGGCGGTGGATCTGCTGACGCGCAAGGGGTTTGACGTTGAGGATCATCATCTGAAGACGCGCGCGGAGACGGATGCGTTCAAGGCAAAATGGGATGTAAAGACCACGCCGCAGGTGTTTCTCGGCGCAGAAACGGCGGACAACCGCATCGGTGGCCATGACGCGACGCGGGAGTATCTTGGGCTGAGCGTGCCGGATAAGGACGCCAAGGCCTATACGCCCGTTCTGGTGGTGTTTGGGGTGGCGGCGCTGCTGGCCGGGGCGATGATGTGGGGCATTTATGGCGAGCTGTTTTCCGTGCGCGGGGTGGAGTGGTTCGTGGCGTTTTCCATGGCGATGCTGGCCATGCTGAAGCTGCGCGATCTGGAGGCGTTCTCCAACATGTTCCTGAACTATGACGTGCTGGCGCGCCGCGTGGTGCGCTATGCCTATGTCTATCCGTTTGCGGAATTGTTTGCGGCGGTGATGATGGTGGCGGGCGGTGTGTTCGGGCTGATCGCGGCGCCGGTGGCACTGTTCATCGGCACGATCGGTGCGTGGAGCGTGTTCAAGGCGGTCTATCTGGACAAGCGCGACCTGAAATGCGCCTGCACGGGAGGCGGGACGAATGTTCCGCTGGGTTTTGTCAGTTTGAGCGAAAACCTCGCCATGATGGGCATGGGTGTGTGGATGATCGCGAAAGTGCTGTAAGGGTTAACGCGGGATTTACCTCGATTGCGCAAGCGGGGGTATGGGTCGAATACATGTTCTTTTGCTTGCAGGATTGCTGTCAGCCGTCTGTGCGGACGCGCAGACATCCCGCGAACAGGCACCCCGCGAACAGGCACCCCGCGAAATCGAGGTCGTGCGCGAGGATGTGCCGAAGCTTGTGATCCCCAAACGGGTCGTGGCGAGCGAGACGCCGTCGGGACTGGCTGTGCCACGCTGGGTAAGTCTGAAGTCGTCCATGCGCTGTCGTCAGGGGCCAAGCCGGGCGCACAGGGAGCTATGGCGCTATGGTCAGGCGGGACTGCCGCTGGTGGTGGTGGCCGAAGCCGAAGGTTGGCGCAGAGTGCGGGACGTCAATGGCGATCAGTGCTGGATCTTTGCGCAAGGCTTGAGCGGCGTGCGCGGGGCACTGGTAACAAAGGATGTGGTGGTCGTGCGGGCCTGGCCCGAGGTCGGTGCGCGGGCGCGGGCGCGGGTCGGGCGTGGAAGTGTGGTGCGCCTGGAGGCGTGCCGCGACGGCTGGTGCGAGGTCGCGACGCGCGGCGAGACGAGCTATCGCGGCTGGGTGCTGCAGGCGGGCCTGTGGGGCACGCAGAGGCTCTAGGCCTCAAGCGCGGTCAGCTCGCGCGCTTGATCTTGATGGTCAGAATAGCTTCGTCGACCTCATAGCCCGGTGGGAGGTTGGGATTCATGTCGACCACGATCTGATCCATCGGGACATCGACCAGGCCGAATCCGCCCTCATCCAGAAGGTGAAAGTGCGTCGTGGTGTTGGTGTCGTAATAGCGCTTGCCGGAGGCGACCGTGACCATGGACAAAAGGTCGGAGTCGGCAAAGGCGTTGAGCGTGTTGTAGATGGTCGCAAGGCTAATGGGACGGTCGGTGGCGTTCTGCCCGCCCTCCCCGGATACCTGATCCTGCATGACGCGGAACAGGTCTTCGGGAGTGAAGTGCTTGGTCGGCGGTTCGAACACCCACATGCCGATCTTCATACGCTGCCAGGTGGGGCGGAGGCCGACATCTTCGAGTCGGGCGCGCATGGCGTGCCGCTTGTCGCGGTCACTGCCCTTGAGCATCCAGAAGCCCCAATTTTCACGCGGTCCTAAATAGGTGTCCACTGTTTCGTCCTCTCGCTAAAATAGCCAAACCGCTGAAAGAACCAACGCCCGAGCCCCACATTCGAGATCAAGCAACATGTCACATGCCACTAATGTAGGTTAAACACACAGGTGATGATTGCAAGGGGTATGAAACACATGGCAATGTGTTGCGCGGGGATAGGCGGGACGTATTTTGTGGGCTTTGCGGATCGGGGCGCTTCCTCTAAGCCTAAGCCATGAGTGATGCTTCCGACGTGAAAATCCGCCCCAGCTATGACTATGACGACTTGATCGTGAGTGGGGAGCGATCGCTGTTCGGGCCGGGCAATGCGAAGCTGCCCCTGCCGCCCATGCTGATGTTCGACCGGATCAGCCGCATCGATGATGATGGCGGCGCGCATGGCAAGGGCAAGATCATCGCGGATCTGGATATCAAGGAGAGCCTGTGGTTTTTCGACTGCCACTTCCGCGGCGATCCGGTGATGCCGGGGTGCCTGGGACTGGACGCGATGTGGCAGCTGGTGGGCTTCTGGCTTGGCTGGAGTGGCTCTCCGGGGCGGGGGCGCGCGCTGGGCGTGGGTGAGGTGAAGTTCACGGGGCAAGTGACGCCGGACGTGAAGAAGGTACGCTATGAAATCGATATCAGCCGGGTGATCCGTCGCAAGCTGGTGCTGGGCCTCGCGGACGGGAAGATGTTTGCCGATGACGCGCTGATCTATCAGGCGAAGGATTTGAAGGTGGGGCTGTTCATACCTGTTGATGGGCCGACCGGGGGAGAGAACGCATGACCCGCGCGAACGGACAAAGACGTGTGGTCGTCACGGGACTGGGGATCATCAGCTGCATCGGCAATGACGCGGACACGGTCGCGGCGAGCCTGAAAGCGGGGCGCAGCGGGATCGCGGTCGATGAGAATATGGTCAAATACGGCTTTCGCAGCCAGGTGTCGGGACGGCCGGCCGATGTGAGCGCGCTGGCCAAGGAGGTGATCGGCAAACGCTCGCTCCGCTTTATGGGGGATGCCGGCATGTGGTCGGGCCTCGCCATGCAGCAGGCTATCGACGATGCGGGACTGGACGAGAGCCACGTCCACAACCCGCGCACGGGGATCATCGCGGGCTCGGGCGGGCCGTCGAGCCTGGAGATCGTGCGCGCGGCCGACATCACGCGCGAGAAGATGAGCCCCAAGCGCGTGGGGCCGTTCGCGGTGCCCAAAGCCATGAGCTCGACGGTGAGCGCGACGCTCGCCACGCATTTCAAGATTCTCGGCGTGAACTATTCCATCACGTCGGCCTGCACGACCTCGCTGCACTGCATCGGGGCGGCGGCGGAACAGATTGCCTGGGGCAAGCAGGACGTGATGTTCGCGGGCGGCGGGGAGGAGGTGGAGTGGTCCATGTCCAACCTGTTCGACGCGATGGGCGCGATGAGCTCCAACTTCAACGACCGCCCGACGGAGGCGAGCCGCGCGTTCGATGTGAACCGCGACGGCTTCGTGATCGCGGGGGGCGCGGGCATGCTCGTGCTGGAAGAGTACGAGCACGCCAAGGCGCGCGGGGCCGAGATCTATGCGGAAATCCTCGGCTATGGCGCGACGTCTGATGGCTATGACATGGTCGCGCCCTCGGGCGACGGGGCGAAATCGGCCATGCGCCTCGCGCTCAGTGAGGCGGGGCTCACGACGGTGGACTACATCAACCCGCACGCGACCTCGACGCCGGTGGGCGACATCGCGGAGTCGCACGCGATCTATGACGTGTTCGGGGACGCGCAGCCCATGGTCTCGGCCACCAAGACGCTGACGGGCCACTCCCTCGGCGGGGCGGGCGTGCAGGAGGCCATCTACACCCTCCTGATGATGAAGCACGGCTTCGTCGCCCCTAGCCTCAACCTCGACGACCGCGACCCCGAGATCGCCCCCATCACCATCGTGGACGCGCCAAGGGAGGCGACAATCACGACAGCGATGAGTAACAGCTTCGGGTTCGGCGGGACGAATGGGAGTGTGGTGTTTGGTATTCGTTAAAGCGACTTGACTGTAGAGTTGTGATACTGAAATCTTCAGCCGGGAGGGCTGAGGTGAAACTAAAGCGAATTAGACTCACAAACTTTCGATGCTTTGCAGATCTCGATTTGGACGTAGGGCAGAATATTGTTTTAGTTGGGGCAAACAATTGTGGAAAATCCGCTGTTTTATCAGCGATTCAAAGGTTCTGGACAAGTACAAATAGAAAGCACGCCATTGTCGCAGATGACTTTCATGTTGCGCCCGACATGAACAAGGCTGCAGAGCTAACAATCGAACTTTTTTTTGATAGATTGGAACAGAGCGCTATAGATTGTTTCTCTGAATACACTTCCTCTCCGCAACTCATTTTCAGGCTTAAAGCTAGTTTGAATGCACATGGCCAAATTGATGCTAAGTTTCGTGGAGTCAGGCAGGGCCTACTGGAATTTGTAAATGCGTTTGAGTTGTCGAAAATCACGCCGATAAACGAATTTAACGATGAGTATTCTCGTCTGGCAGGGCTGTACGAAATTCCTGCTAGCGATATTGCTAGAAATAAATCATTGAAAATTTCAGCATTGCGAGAGTATGAAGCCGCTAATGCTGAAGACCTCGTTGAGATAGAAAGTGGAGATGAGGCATATGGAGCGGTAGGTCCTGTGCCGTCCATAAAAAGATTTTTTAGATTTGTATATATACCTGCGGTAAAAGACGCTGTAGAAGAAAGTTCAGAAGCAAACAATGCGATGTCCGAGCTCGTGTCATATGCGGCTCGAAGGAATACAAACTTTGACGAGAGGCTCGCTGCTTTGCAGGAGGTCGTCAGGGTCGATCTTCTAGAAATGATGGAAGATCAAAGTGATTCTCTTAATGACATACAAGACAGACTGAATGAAACTCTTGGATCATTCCTTTTAGGGCCAGAACGAACCGAGTTAGTTTGGGAAGAAGGAAGCCGAGGATTTAATATTTCTGCTCCTCAAGCCGTCGCAAAAGTCAATAGCGAACAATTTACTGGCGATGTCTCGTCTTTTGGTCACGGAATACAACGTGCTTACATATTGGCAGTTTTAAAGTTAGTGTCCGAAATAGATGCTGAAGCAGAAGACTGTGTTACAAGGTTGCTGATAGGTTTTGAGGAACCAGAATTATATCAACATCCTCCTCAAGTCGATATGCTTTGCCACTACTTACGAAAGCTGGCAGCTACTCATCAAACAATGATAACTACGCACTCGCCAAAGTTTATTATTCCAGATAATTTTGAATCAGTATGTCGGATAGTCAAGGAAGGTGGTGTAAGTCAAACTAAGCGTGCGAAGCTTTCTGATCTCAATCTCAGAATGAGAGATGTGTATCCCAAAGCAAGCGAACATCTTGAAAGCACTTTGGCCAGCCTTGGTTCACTTCTAACTTATCAAGTGCCTGAGATTTTTTTCTCAAAGTCTTGTGTTATTGTAGAAGGTTTCGAGGATGTGGGTTATCTGAGGGCAATAAAAAGTGTTTATGGGTTTGACGAGAATTTTATACTGTCTGGCCTAAACATCATTCCTGTTGGTGGGAAAAATGAAATAGTGCCTACTTTAGAGATTTGCAGGGCTTTTGACATAAAGGCATTTGTGATATTTGATTCCGATTCTGGCTTACGTGCCGAAGCAAAAAAATGGGAATCTATGAAGCAGACAAATTATGCTTTATTTGCCCAATTAGACATTGCTCACATAGATGGTGCTATTGAAGAGAGCGTTTTGACAGATAAAGCGTGCGTTTGGTCAAATGATTTTTTTGATGCGGTTAAAAATGATTGGGAAGGCTTCGGCGAAATTATCGAAGACCACTGTTCCAAGTTTGGAGTAAAGAAGAAGCAAGCGCGAGCTATTAGTACTGCTGTCTGGCAATATGCTGCTACTAAACGTTGTGATAATGGCGATATAGTATCGAACGGAAAATTGCTGGAAGTTCTTACGGCTATCACCGAATTTGGAGCCGCATAATGCCTTACGTAAATTCTTCAGCTATTTCATTTATTTCTCATGATCCGAGTACGCTGACTTTGACAATAGTCTTCAAAGAGAGTGGTTCTTACGAATTCTTCCAAGTGCCAACTGAAATTTATGAAGCTTTTCTAACTGCCAATTCGATAGGCAAGTTTTACAATATGCATATTAAAGACAAGTACTAGTTCTTAAAGCACCACCCCAGCACCGCCTTCTGCGCGTGCAAGCGGTTCTCCGCTTCGTCCCAGACCGCGCTTGCCTCTCCCTCGAAGACGGCCTCGGTGACTTCCTGGCCGCGATAGGCGGGGAGGCAGTGGAGGAAGGGGGCGGGGGCTCCTGAGGGGGTGGGGGCTGTGCGGGCCATGAGGGCGGGGGTGACTTGGTAGGGGCCTAGCGCCTGGAGGCGGGCGTCGCGGTCGGTGTCGCCCATGGAGACCCAGCAATCGGTGAAGACGGCGTGCGCGCCCGCGACGGCGGCGTCCGCCGAGGGGCTGCGCTGGAGGTGGGGGGCGTAGGCGGGATCGTCGAACAGGCTGTCGGGGAGGCTGTAGGCGGGCGGGCAGGCGAGGCGGAGGGTGTAGCCCATGAGCGGGGCGGCGTGGGCGAGGCTGCGGGCGACATTGTTGCCGTCGCCGAGCCAGGCCAGCGTCGCGCCCTCGAGCTGCACGCCGCGTTCTTCCAGGGTCATGAGGTCGGCGACGATCTGGCAGGGGTGGTTGTGGTCAGAGAGGCCGTTGACCACGGGGACGGAGCTGAAGCTTGCGAACTCGGTCAGGGTGTCGTGGCTGTTGGTGCGGAGCATGACGGCGTCGACATATCGGGACAGCACGCGGGCGGTGTCGCGGACGGGCTCGCCGCGGCCGAGCTGCATGTCGCTCGCATTGGTGGTGATGGTGGAGCCTCCGGCCTGGCGCATGGCCTGCTCGAAGGAGAAGCGGGTGCGGGTGGAGGCTTTCTCGAAGATGGCGGCCAGCGTGCGGTGTTCGAGGGTGAGCGTGGGGTCGGGTGCGCCTTTGGGCAATCCCTTGCGCGCGGCCTTCTGCGCATGGGCTACATCGAGGATGGCGCGGAGGTCGGCGGCGGTGAGGTCGGCGAGGGAGAGGAAATGGCGCATGGGGATGTGTAGGGGAGGGACGTAAAAAGTAAAAAGTAAAAAGTGAGAATGGGCGTGGTGCTGGCGGCGTTGACGGCCGTGCGTGATCGCGGCCCGGAGGCCGGGAATGCGGGGAAGGGAGGGGGCGAAAAGAGTTTATCTTTCTCTCCAGGGCGAAGGGGAGAGTCATGGAGAAATGGATGGAGGTGGGAGTTATATCCAACACTTCCGCGCAGTCGCCTGTGCCGGAAAGCTGTGCCGTTTCAATCGCTTGCGAATGTCGCGTGGAGATATATCCGCCCCCACCCCTCCAGGGGGTAGGTTGTCATCATCGAAAATGGAGTGGCTTAGGCTTTTGCCGGAACGGGTTCGACTTTCACCACGGGCGGGGTGACGTCGGGGAGGGCGCGGGCTTCCTCGAGGGACTCCTCGAGCACGGCAATGGCTTCGCGGACGTGATCGAGGGTGATGATCAGCGGCGGGGCGAGGCGGAGGACGTTGTCTCCGGCGCTGCCGACGAGGAGGCCGCGGTCGCGGGCGAAGCCGCGCACGTCGACGGGGTTCTTGTGGAGCTGCAGGCCGATAAGGAGGCCCTTGCCGCGGATCTCTCGCACGACGTCAGGGTATTCGTCGCGCAGCCGCTGGAACTGTTGGGTGATGAAGTTGGAGACCTCGGTGACGTGGGCCATCATCTCGTCTGTGGCGACGTGGTCGAAGACGACCTGGCCGACGGCCATGGCCATGGGGTTGCCGCCATAGGTGGAGCCGTGGGTGCCGGGGACCATGCAGGCGGCGACGTCTTCGCGGGCCAGGCACGCGCCGAAGGGGAAGCCTCCGCCGACGCCCTTGGCGATGGCCATGATGTCGGGCTCGGCACTATATTCGCCTGACGGGGTCTGGGCCCACTGGTGCGCCCAGAGCTTGCCGGTGCGACCCATGCCGCATTGGACTTCGTCAAAGATGAGGAGCGCGCCATGCGCGTCGCAAAGGGCGCGGAGACCTTCGAGGCATTGGGTCGGCATGGGGCGGAGACCGCCTTCCCCCTGGACAGGCTCGACGAGGATGGCGGCGGTCTTGTCGGAAACGGCGTCGGTGAGTGCCTCGTGGTCGCCGAACTCGAGGTGGGTGAAGCCGGGGAGGGGATCGCCAAAGCCCTTGAGGTATTTGGGATTGCCGCCCGCATTGATGGTCGCGAATGTGCGGCCGTGGAACGCGCCGGTGAAGGTGATGATCTCTGTGCGCTCGGTATCGCCGCGGTCATAGTGATAGCGGCGGGCGGTCTTCATGGCGCATTCCAGGGCTTCGGCGCCGGAATTGGTGAAGAAGACTTTCTCGGCGAAGGGGGCGGAGCTGCAATACTTAGCGGCGAGCTCATACTGGCCCTGCACGCGGAACATGTTGGAAAGGTGCCAGAGCTTCTCGGCCTGGGATTTGACGGCCTCGACGAGAGCCGGGTGGGCGTGGCCGAGGCAGGTGACGGCGATGCCGGCGATGAAGTCGAGGTAACGGTCGCCGGACTCTGTATAGAGGTAGGGGCCTTCGCCGCGGACGAATTCCTGCGGAGGCGGGGCGTAGCAGTTATAGAGGTGGTCGCCTTTGGCCATGAGGGGGCTCCGGAAATGGGGTGCGCCGACCGGTCTTCGGACAGCAGGCCGGGGTGATGATAGTCGGCGGAGATGCTTTTTCAACCGCTGCATCCGGGAGTCGGCGGGAGAATATCTTGCCGGGGCTTGGGATACGGGCAAGTCTGTGTAAGAGTACAACTCTATCAGGAGGACGCCATGACCCGTATTTTTACCGCATGTCTCGCCATTGGAACCGCTGCCCTGCTATCGGTTCCGGCCATCGCTGGCGTCAGCTCGCCATCGGATCGCAACCTGCGCAAGATCCTGGTCGGGGCGGAGACGAGCTGCGACATGCCGATCTATATCGCCGGCACGCGCGGGACTCTTGGAGGCGAAACGGGCGCTTGCGGGGATGCGTCGGTGGAAACGCTCAGCTTTCGTCGCAACGCGGACGTGCATGTGAAGCTTGTCAGCGAAGACGAGCTCGCCAGGATCGAAGGTCGCCAGTGCGTGGATTTTTACAAATACACGCCGCCGGGCACGGTCACGCAATACAACGTGCGCACGCCCGGACCGTTCACCTTCAAGACCTCGACCCTGTGCGTTCGCACCGACAATCCGGTCGCGTCCCGGATCCGCCTGCGCAATACCAGTTTCGACGGCTCCGCGTCCTACACTGTCCGCACGGGCCTCTAGGCGACTGCGTTGATCTTGAGGCGGCCCTCCTCGATCCAGTCGAGAATGCGCAGATGCACCGGGGTCGCGGGCGTCAGGCCCAGCTCCGCCTCGTAAACCTGGGTATCGTCCAGTCCGCAAAAGTCGCAGAATGCGGCGCTCTCGGCAAAGCCCGCATCCTGTCGCCGATGGGCCAGGCGTTCGCCGTCCCGTCCGGCCTGTTCGCCCAGCTCGTCGAGCCACCTCCCGGCGCGCTGCACAACATCCCGCCAATCCGAGACCTGGCCGAGCGACAGGCTGTGACCCTCCACCGACAGGGACACCCCGTCCGCGACGTCGGTCACGGAAAGCCCCATGGCGTTCAGGGTGCGTATGGCATCGCGCGATTTCATATATGTCCTTAGCGCGAAAACGTCGCCGGGTATCCTGCGACAGATTCGCGATCACATTGAAATCATTATAGATTGTCAGGCTTTCAGCCGCCACCCCGATCGCAAAACGCGCAGGCAAATCACGAACAATGCCGCCGCCAACACAAAGCTGTAGATCACCCCAATGCGCAAGTCGCTCTCGGCCACCCCGGTAAACCCGTAGCGGAACCCGTCGATGAGATAAAAGAGCGGATTGGCCCGGCTCACGGCTTCCCAGGTCGGCGGCAGGGTCGTGATGGAATAAAACGTCCCCGACAGAAAGCTGAGCGGCAGGATCACGAACTGGTTGACCACGGCGAGCTGATCGAACTTCTCCGCCCAGATACCCGTCAGCACACCGACCATCGCCATGATTAGCGCCGCCATCAGCCCGAAATAGACGATCGCCCACACATGCACCGGCCAGAGCGGCGTGAACAGGCTGAGCGCGAATGCCGTGACGAAAGCGACGATAATCCCCCGCGTCACCCCGCCGCCGATATAGCCTGCCGCGAGCTCCTGATAGGACAGCGGCGGCATCAGCACATCGACGATCGCGCCCGAAATCTTCGATCCCATGATGGAGGACGAGGTATTGGCCGACGCATTGTTGAGGATGCCGAGCATGACCAGCCCCGGTGCGAGGAACGCCGCGAAAGCTTCCGCCCCTCCAGCCGTGCCGGCTCGCCGTTCGGCGAACACCACCACGAACACCGTCATGTAGAGCACATTGGACACGATCGGCGCCAGCAGCGTCTGCAACCACACCCGCATGAACCTCCCGACCTCCTTGCGATAGAGCGTGCGCAGACCCAACCAGTTCACCGGTCCCAGATCGCGCTGGACGGGGGTGGTTGCCGGAGTGATCGGGGGAGTCGTCATCCGCCCCGCCTACTCCGCCCGACTCCGCCTGGCTAGGGAGCGGCGCAAACAGGTCGGGCCGCAATTCGCACGGCCAGACGGGGATGGGGCGGATCGGTACAGTCGAAGAGACGCGGAAAGATTGCGGGGGTTTCGCAATCCTATGGTCAAACGACCGACAGCGCGGGATATGCGGTAACCTGAATTCGCACGATCCTGCTGACGTCTTCCCCAAAACTCGCGATCCCGGCTTCCGCCGGGACTGCGGGGTGGAGCGACTGTCACGCTCCTGTTCGCGTTCCCGGAAAACCGCCCTGCGATTACTCCGGGGCCTCGACACATTGCTCCTTGCGCCCAACCTCTCCCGCGCCCGCTCCCGCCACCTCTCCAGCGCCGCCACCCCGCCCAGCCGCTCTACCACCGCGCGCCGCTCCGCATCATCGTCCAGCATCTCCCGCTTGCGCGCCACCCGCGCATTCCAGCGCAGCACCCGGTCGATCCGTATCTCCAGCGCCAGCATCCACCCCGCTATGATCCCCAGCAGGACGAACCCCGCATCGCCCACCATATCCTCGACCACGCGCAACCCCATCCCCTCCAGCCGCGCCATGCGCGCCAGTAAGGACTCCGCAGGCCGCGGCTCCAGACGGTGAGGGATATGCCAAGGTGTTTTCACCCACGCAGAATGGGGGTGTGCGGACAGGGGTGGATGTATCTCACGCGAAAGTTGGCCAAGCCCTTGAAATCGTTAAGCAGATGCACCTCCGTGACTGCCCAAAAAGCGCGGATATATCCCCTTCCCACGCTCGCGGGGTAAGGTGGCCCGCAGAGTCGGATGGGGGAGCGGAGGCGAAGCCGCAGCAAGCTGCCGCGAACCACGCCAGCGCATCTTCGCCCCGCCACGACCCGACGGCTCTCGCGCTGGCTCGCTGCGCTCGCATTCCCTCCGCTTCGCTCCGGGACTCCCCCACGAGTGGGGGAAGGGCGCGAGGCCGCCACACCTACTCCACGCATCTTCTCGCTGCTCATTCATTTCCGTCATCCTCGCGAAAGCGGGGATCTCCAGCTTACCCTCAAGTTGAGAGAGCTGTCCCCGAACTCACCCTTCTTCCGTCCTGACCCATCCCATACTTCACTCCAAACCCCGCTCACCCCCGCGAAGGCGGGGGTCCACACCCGCCTCCTTGAGATCTCCCAGCCTCTAGCCTGGATCCCCGCCTTCGCGGGGATGAGCGGGAGGAAGGGAGCAATCGCAAACCCCTTCACCTTCTCACTTCTCACTTCTTGCTCATTCACCTGTACCACCCCGACCCTATGACGCTGAGCTCCGCTCAGCTGTGCTCAAATAGTCGGCGCCCGCCGCCGACGGTAGCACCACGCGTATGCGACTTCCCCCTTGCACCCCACAGCTCCCCTCGCTATGTCGCCGCTTCCCGATGAGGACTTTAACCCCCTCACCGTTTGGATAGCGGGCGATTAGCTCAGCGGGAGAGCACTACATTGACATTGTAGGGGTCACTGGTTCAATCCCAGTATCGCCCACCATCCACCTCCGACCCAACCTTTACAGGCCGTGTCCCCACATTGACTTGGGCGGTGCCCTGCGCTCCACCTTATTCATGCGCCCCTTTCTAATATCGTTCCTGCTCGGGCTCTGTCTCGCAACCGAAACCCACGCGCAAACCCTCTCCCGCAGTGAGCGCGCACCCGTCTGCGACAGCCCATCCGCCTGCCGCGATCTGGTGGCGCGCCATGCCCCCGACAGTTTCGACTATAGCGAGATCGCCCGCGCCATCGCCGCTCTCGGTCCGCGCGGCGAGGCGGTACTCCTGCAAATTGCCGAAGATCCCCGCACCTCGCCCCGCGCCTTTGCGCTGGCGGGCAAAGACGCGATCGCCCTGCCACAGCGCCGCGCGCTCATACGCACCTGGCCCGCCCCCGACCCCGCGCTTCACATCCGCCTGGGCAGAGGTGTGCGCGATCACGTCGTTATCCAATCCGCCCTTCCCACGCTTTCCAACCCCGCGACCCGCCAAGCCTCGCTGGCCCTGCTCGCCACGCAATCGGACGGCCCCGTCAATCCTAATTACCTTGTCGGCCCGGGCGTCGTGGATGCGCTGACCCGTGACCTCGTCGCGGCCCCCAGCCTGCCCGTCGTGCAGCTGCTCGCCCAACTCCCCGGACCCCGCTCCGTGCCGGCGCTGCGCCGCGCGCTCAGTGCGGATGATGCCGATATCCTGACCACTGCCTATCTCGCATTGGAGGCCCGGACGCCGGACGCGCCCGCGACCCTCGCGGCGGTCTTTACCCGCGCGCCCGCCAGCGCCATGCCCGCGTGGACGACCGCACTGGAACGCATCGGGGCACAGTCGGAACGCTTCGACGCCATCGCCTTTGGATATCGCACACTTGCCGACACCACCCTTCCGAACAGCCACCGCGCCGTCGGCCTCCACTCCGCCCTTCTTTATCCGGCGGGCGATAGAGGCCGGGTAAGCCGTGGCGAAGCCCTCATTCCGCTTTTGGTGAAACTTCCTCTCAGCGACCGTCTGGCGACGACCGCGCCGACGCATCCGCTATTTCAGACCCTGGCGACCCTGCGCCCGCTACTGGATGTCTGGCAGGGCCGCGACACCGAAGCTGTCGCCGATTTCGCACGCGCAATCGGCCGCGCGGAACCGCCGGGCGCGGCCAGCATCCTGCGCGACATGTATTCCCGCACACCCGATTACCGCGTCCAGCTCGCCTCCATTGCCGCCCTTGCGGATATGCGCGGGCAGACCCTGCAATGGCTCGCGCCCGTGGCCCGCAATCATCCCATTTCTGCCGTCAGGGATGCCGCCGCCAAAGCCGCAAATGTGCCCCTCCCGCGCAGGGGCCCGGCCTGTCGTGCCCCCGGCACAGCGCGCGCGTCGCGTGCAGCACGCCTGCCGTTCTTTGGATCCGGCCGCGACATTACGGGCGCGCCGCTCCCGCGCTTTCGCCTTGTCGATGCCGCGCCCATTCCCGGCGGCTGGCTCGCGGCCTATGACGACACCGTCCTGCGCTATGGGTCTGACGATACGGCGGCGCTCCTGCCCGGGATTGTCGGCACACCCGTTGCGCTCCTTCCCGACGAGCGCACCGCGCGTCCCAAGGGCCATTGGCTGCTCACCCGAACCGATGGCGTCGCCCGCCTCTACCGCTATGTGGACGGGCAAGGCCTCGCCGCCCCGCTTACCCTGCCGCCCTCCGCCAGACCCGTCACCCTGACATCGCCCAAAGGCTGGGCGCTCGCCTTTGACGGGCAACAGGATACGCTCCTCATAAAGGCGGACGGCGCACTCACCACGCTCTGCGCCGCAGGTAAGCCGTAATGACCTATTCGGAATCCGCAGCTCTCAGAGCCCTCAAAGCCTTCACGGATCCTCAGACCGGCCGCGACCCGGTCGCCAGCGGACGCCTGAAATCCCTCGACCTCGACGGCGCCCGCCTGCGCGCCACACTCGAAATCCCCCGCGACCTCGCCCCCGCCTACTCCCAGATGACGCCAGGCTTCGAGGCTGCGCTGACCGCGCTCGACGGCGTGGACTCCGCGCAGATTATCCTCACCGCCCACCAAGCCGCCCCCAAAGTTTCTGCTTCCAAAGTTTCCGCGTCCAAGCGTGGCCAACCCCACAAGCCCAAACGTCCCGACGGTCATCAGGGCGATGCAGGCGTCAAACAGCTCCTTATCATCAGCTCGGCCAAGGGCGGCGTCGGCAAATCCACCATCGCGTTCAACCTCGCCTGCGCGCTCGCCCGCTCCGGCCAGCGTGTGGGCCTGCTTGACGCCGACATTCACGGGCCGTCCCTCCCGCTGCTGTCGGGTCTTGCGGGCGCCCGTGCGCCCACGGTCGAACACGGCGGACGCACCCTCATCCAGCCCATAGAGCGCCACGGCCTCAAGCTGCTCTCCATCGGTTTTCTCACCCGCGATGACGGGCCCATCGTCTGGCGCGGGCCGATGGTGCAGGGCGCGATCTCGCGCATGCTCTGGGACGCCCATTGGGGCGATCTCGACATCCTCGTCATCGACATGCCGCCCGGCACGGGTGATCCGCAACTCGGTCTCGCCCAGGATTTCAGGCCCAGCTATGATGGTCGCCAAGATGGAAATACTCAGACTGAGAAAACAATGGGCGCACTCATCGTCACCACACCCCAGGATCTCGCCCTCGCCGACGCCCGAAAAGGTGAGCAGATGTTTGCCAAGGTCGATATCCCCGTCATCGGGCGCGTCCTGAACATGAGTGCCTTCACCTGTCCCGATTGCGGAACCACTCACGACATCTTCGGCACCACAGACATGCCGGCGCTTGCCGACATTCCGCTGACGCTCGAACTCCGCGAAGCCAGCGCCCGCGGCGAACCCTCGATGGACCCTGCATTTGACCGCCTCGCCGCCCGGACTCTGGAGATCCTGCCATGAAACACGTCCTTTCCGCCGCACTCGCCGCACTCCTTCTCGCGGCCTGCGCCACTGACCCGGTCGCCCTGCACACGCGTACCCTCACCCTCGACACCCATGTCGATATCCCACTCGATTACATGCCGCGCACTGGTCAGGACGGGGTCGATCCTGGCGTCCTGACGCAAGCGCAAGTCGATTTGCCAAAAATGGTACAGGGCGTACTCGATGCCGCCTTTTTCATCATCTACACGCCACAGACCCCGGTCACGGAGGCCGGTCACCGCGAAGCGCGCCAGATCGCCGACACGCGCTACGCCGCCATTTTGCGCCTTGTGGATACCTATCCGGATCGCATCGCACTCGCCCGCACCGCCGATGAGGTCGAAGCCATTGTCGCCTCCGGAAAGCTCGCCGCCCTGATCGGCATGGAAAACGCCTACCCCTTGCGCGCGACCCACAATAGCGTCTCCACCTGGGCGGCGCGCGGCGTGCGCTATGTCGGGCTGACGCATTTCGGGGCCAATGCGTTCGGCGACAGCTCCGGCACCAAGGATTACGAGACCGACGCCGCGCTGACCACCCATGGCGGGCTGTCCGATGACGGCCGCACCCTCATCGGCCTGCTCAACGATTACGGCATAATGGTCGATATCAGCCATGCCGGTGACGCCACCGCCCTCCAGGCCATGGAGCTGTCGCGCACCCCCGTCATCGCTTCCCATAGCGGCGTGGACGGTGTGTTCGATCATCCCCGCAACCTGTCGGACGCACTGCTCGATGCCCTGCGCACCAATAACGGCGTGGTTCAGCTCGTTTCGCTGGACGGTTATGTAAAAGCCCCGGTCGAGGGTCTCCCCGACGGTGTTTTTAACGCGAACATTTCCGATTATATCGATCACATCGACTATGCGGTGGCGCGCATCGGCATCGATCATGTCGGTATTGCGTCCGACTTCGATGGCGGCGGCGGCATCACCGGCTGGGAAGATGCGACCCGCACGCCCGCCATCACGGCGGAACTCGTGCGCCGCGGCTACTCAAATGCCGACATCGCCAAGATCTGGGGCGGCAATCTCCTGCGGGTCATGCGCACGGTGGAGGCGGAGACGATGTCCGCCCGCCTCCGCCGCTAAGCCGCACCATCCCCGCGGGCTTTGACATCATCGGCGACGTCCACGGACAGGCGCGCACACTTGCGCGGCTGCTCAAGAAGCTCGGCTATGACGATTGGGGCCACCATCCCGACGCCCGCCAAGCCGTCTTTGTCGGCGATCTCAACGACAAAGGTCCCGACAGCACACTCGTTACCGAACGTGTCGCCGCCTGGGTCGGCTCGGGCCGCGCCCATGCCATCATGGGCAACCACGAAGCCAACGCCGTCGCCTGGAACCTCGGCGATGCGAACGGCCACCCCTTACGCCCGCACACACCCGCCCACCGCAAACAGCACGCCGCACACCTCTCGGACGCGGCCCGCGACCCATGGAGCTATCACCGCCACATCGCATTTTATGCCTCGCTCCCGGTGTTTCTCGACTTTGGCGACTTCCGCTGCATTCACGCCTATTGGGACAAGCCCGTCATCGGGCTGCTTTCCGATCAGCTCGACCCCGACCGCGTCCTCACCGATGCCCAATGGCCCGAAGCCTACACAGCCGGGCATCCGCTTTCCGCCGCGCTCCAGCTCTCCTTGAATGGCCCGCGCGTGAAGCTCCCCAAGCCGCTCCGCTACCGCGGCAGCGACGGCACCATCCGCAAGACCGCCGCCCTGCATTGGTGGCTCCAGGCCGATACCGATGTTTCGAAAGCCGTCGTGCTGTCAGCGCCCGTCAAAGCCCGCAAACCCCTGCGTGGCACACCTTTGCGCGCCCATGCCGGTTACACCTCGGACATCCCCGTCTTCTTCGGCCACTACCACCTCAAGACCGCCCCGCGCGTCACGGCCCAGAATGCCGTCTGCACGGATTTCGGCGCAGGCTCGAACCGTCGCCTCGCGGCCTTCCGCTATTCCGGCCAGAGCCGCTTGCGCGACACCGACTTTACCAGCGTGCGCGTCACTCAAACATAGCCCGGGCAGCGATAGGCCCGCGCCTGACCGACCAGATAGCCCACACGGTAGCGCGCCCGGTCTGACGCCGCTTGCGCCTGCGCATCCCGTTTGGCCGCGCCGGACACCTGTCGCACCAGCCCGCGGAACGGGATCCAGTAGCTCGCCGCACTCGACACGCCCACATCCCAGGCATTGCCGAAACGCCCCTCGCGCGTCTCTTGGGAGCGGCGGAACCCCGGATAGCGCTTGTTGTTTTCCACAATCGAGGCTTGCAGCGCGCGGATCTCCGCATCCACTGCGCGGCAGGTCGGGCTCGCATAACCAAAGGGATTATTCAGCGCTTCCAGACGGTCAGGCACTTTCGGATTTACGATCCCGAAATCCCGAAGCGGCGTCGCCGCCGCATAGCCGAAATTGGACGCTTCCTGTCCCGGCGACGCGCACGCGCCAAGGGAGAGCACCGTCATGGCGAGGATGGAGAAAGAGGTCGGACTGCGCATGGTGTCAACCTAGGCCACGCCGATGCGGCGTCAATACGACTCCCCTCCTGCAAGAGATGTGCCTGCGTTCATCGCGCCATATGTTTGTTGTGATGGGCCCTTGTTGTGCTGCGCCTTGGTTGTGCTGCGCCCTTGTCGTGCTGCGCGGTGCGGCTTACCTCACGCACATGTCGGACAGTTTGAAATACGACGTGCTGATCATCGGCGCGGGCGCGGCAGGCCTCATGTGCGCCGCCATCGCCGCGCGTCGCGGGCGATCCACCCTCGTGGTCGATCATGCCCCGAAACCCGCCGAAAAAGTCCGCATCAGCGGGGGCGGGCGCTGCAATTTCACAAACCTCCACTCGACACCGGACAATTTCCTGTCCGCTAATCCGCATTTCGCCAAGTCCGCACTCGCCCGCTATACGCCCTATGATTTCCTCGACCTTGTGGAGCGCTATCGAATAGCGTGGCACGAAAAGAATCCCGAGCGCGGCACAGGTCAGCTCTTTTGCGACGGGAAATCCACCCAGATCGTTGACATGCTCGTTGCCGAGGTCGAGACCGCGGGCGGCGAGCTCTGGCTGGAAACCGAGGTCGGTAGAATGGAGAAAACCGGTCGCGGATTTACTGTCGAATTAAATGGCGATCTGCTCACCTGCGAGTCCCTCGTGGTCGCCTGCGGTGGCCCGTCCATCCCGAAAATGGGCGCGTCACGCTTCGGTTACCGCATCGCCGACCAATTCGGCCTCGACGTCATCGAGCCCGTCGCCGCTCTCGTGCCGCTCACCTTCACCGATGACGCGAAAGCGCCCATGAAGGAACTCGCGGGCGTGGCGGTCGATGCCCGCGTCACCAATGACCGCACGGCCTTTGATGAGCCCGTCCTTTTCACCCATCGCGGCCTGTCCGGCCCCGGCATTCTCCAGATCAGCTCCTATTGGAGGGCGGGCGAGTCGATCACGCTCGATATGGCCCCGGGACGCGATGTGCTGACCGAACTGAAAGAGCTCCGCACCGTTCAACCGCGGGTCCATCCCGCCAATGCGCTCCGTGCCTTCGTGCCCGAGCGCCTCGCCCGCAAGATCGCGGCGACTGTGAAAGGTGAACGCCTGGCCGATCTCTCGGATGCCAGTCTCACCAATCTTGCCTTGCAGGTCGGGGCCTGGCATCTCGTCCCGGCAGGCAGCGAAGGCTTCCGCACCGCCGAAGTCACCCGCGGCGGCGTCGATACTGACGCACTCTCATCCAAGACCCTCGAAGCCCGCACCGTCCCGGGCCTCTATTTCATAGGCGAAGTCGTGGACGTCACCGGCCATCTAGGCGGCCACAATTTCCAATGGGCCTGGGCGAGTGGAGTGGCAGCAGGTGAGGCGGTTTGAGGGTTGGGAGTTTTGTGGTAGGATAAGGTATGGGTTATATCGAAACATTCTCCGACAAGGTGAAAGCACTCGCTCCTGAAAGACGCGCCGATCTCGAAAAAGTCTTGGAGACTTTCTTCATCCAGACCGAAAGAGAGGTTTATCTTTCGCCCGAACAAGAGGCTGAACTTGCAAGACGCATGGCCGACCCCAATCCGAAGTTCGTGGAAATGAAAGAGGTCGAAGCCATGTTCGGACGGAAGTTCAAGACTTGAAGTTTCGACTCTCGGTTCAGGCCAAGGCCGACATCCAAGATATCCGGGTCTACCACGCGCAATTCGGTGCAAGCGTTGTCGCGAATGTCAACGACGACATCTTCGATAGCTTTCAATTGATATTGGACTTTCCCGACACGGGTACCCGCACCGATGAGCACGGCTTGAAGCGTTCGGTTTCCACGAAGTACAAATACGTCATCTTGCACCGCAAGGTCGGCAATACGGTGGAAGTCCGTGCGATCTTTCGCAGCCAGAACCGCTAAACCACCCCGTCCCACAACAGCTTGCACCCGGTCACGAACACCAGTGCGTAGATAATCCGGTAGAACGCATCCCCGTCTATGCGCTTGACCAGCCACACCCCTACCAACACGCCGATAGGCGCTAGCGGCAAAAGCATAAGCGAGGTCGCGAGGTTGGCCCCGCTCAACTGCCCGAGCGCCGCATAAGGCACGAGCTTCACCGCATTGACGACGAAGAAAAACATCACCCCCGTCCCCGCATAGACCCGGTGGGGCAGGTTCTGGGGCAGGGCATAGGCTTGGAAGGGTGGCCCGCCCGCATGGGCTATGAAGCTCGTAAACCCCGCGATCAATCCCGCGACACGCCCCAGCCAGCGCGAGGACGCGACGCGCTCCACCCCGGCTTGTCCGAACCAATGCCAGAGCGGGAACGCCACCGCAATCACGCCGACCGCAATGCGCACGCCGTCCTCCGTGACCACGCCCGCGAGCGCCCAGCCGATCCCGATGCCGGCAATGGCGGGTGGCACCATTAGTTTGACCAGGTCCCTGTCCCAGCTCTTGCGATAGGCTCCCGCGCTCACCCAATCCATGACGATCAGGATGGGCAGCATGATCGCCGCTCCCGTGATCGGCGAGATAGTCAGCGCGAGGATCGGCACGGCGAAAATGGCGAGCCCGCCAAAGCCGCCCTTGCTCACACCCGTCAGCAGGACGGCCACGACCGCGCTGGCCCAGAAGACGGGATTGGCGGAAAGCGCATCGAAGTCGAAGAGTTGAGGCACAAGAGCGCCTAGCCCAGCGCGTGCCGAACCGCTAGCAATGCCGCGTGAGCGACACTCCCGCACAGACCCTCGACCTCAATGCCGATCTCGGCGAAATCAACACGCCCGATGGCCACGCGTCCGATGCCGCGATCCTGGGCGTGGTCAGCAGCGCCTCCATCGCCTGTGGCGGCCATGCGGGCGACGCGGCAACGATGACCCGCGCCGTGACCGCCGCGCACGAGAACGGCGTGCGCATCGGCGCGCATCCCGCCTATCCCGACCGCGAGGGCTTTGGCCGCACGCCGGGCTTCGCCATCGCGCATGAGGACCTTCGCGACACCCTCCTACAACAAGTGCGGGCCCTGCAGTCCGTCGCGAAAGCCAATGGCGCGCGCGTGGCCTATATCAAGCCGCACGGCGCGCTCTACAACGACGCCGTGATGGATCCCGCCCTGGCCGGACTCATCGCCGGGGTTGCCGCGGAGCTCGACCTTCCGCTCATGGGCGCGCCCGATTCCTGCCTCCAGCAGGCCGCGACCACACCCTTTCTCGCGGAAGGCTTCATCGACCGCCGCTACAGCGCCTCCGGCCATCTCGTTTCGCGAACGGAGCCCGGAGCCGTGCTCGCCACCGATGCGGAACGCCTCGCCCAGCTCGAAAGCCTCGCCCGCGACCGTAAAGTCACCACCGCCGACGGCACGACCCTTCCGCTGGCCTGCGATACCCTCTGCCTGCACGGGGACAGTCTCGGTGCGATGGCGACGGCCCGTGCGGCCCGCGCCCGGCTGGAAGCCCTCGGCTTTGCGGTCTCGTCTTCCGGGGTGGGGGACTGATGCTCCCCACCGTCCGGGCCTTCGGCGACCGCGCCTTCCTTCTCCAATGGCCAACCGTCGGCTATAGCGAGGCCGCCTCGGCCCATGCCCTTTCGGTCAGCCATCATTTGCGGGGCCTGGGCGTCTTCACCGATGTCATCCCGGGCTATGATTCCGTGCTTGTAGGCTATGACCCCCTGCGCATGGATTTGCTCGCGGCCAAAATGCGGCTCGAGACCGAGCTTCCCATCGTGCCCAGGACCTTCACCCTGGGCATGCAGCACGACATTTCCGTCGATTATTCCGGGCCGGATCTCGACGCGATCTGCCAGTCCTCCGGCCTCTCGCGCGACGAGGTCGTGCATCTCCACGCAGCCGAGCCCTACCGCGTCTGCATGATCGGCTTCATTCCGGGCTTTGCCTTCCTCTCAGCCATTGCCCAACCTCTCCGCCACTCCCGCCACGCCACCCCCCGCGCCCATGTCCCCGCGGGCAGTATCGGCATAGCGGGCTGGCAGACCGGCATTTACGGTCTCGACTCCCCCGGCGGTTGGCAAATCATCGGACAAACCGACTCCGTCATGTTCGATCCTGATCGCGAACACCCTTTCCTCTTCAGTGCGGGCGACACCGTCCGCTTCATCCCCTCATGAGCCTCGAAGTCATTCGTTCCGGCGCGAAAGCCCTCGTCGTCGATCTGGGCCGCCCGAGCCTGCGTCATCTCGGCATCCCGCTCTCGGGCGCCGCAGACCGCATGTCCTTCCAGATCGCAAATTGGATTGTCGGCAACGCCCCCGACGCCGCCGCCATTGAGTGCGCACTGGGCGGACAGGCCTTCCGCTTCACCGCGCCCACCCGCTTTGCCGTCACGGGTGCAACCGCCGCGTTCAGCCTCAACGACACCGCCATCAAACCCCACACCCATCATCTGGCACGCCCCGGCGACACCCTCACCTTCGGGCCAGCCAGCACGGGCACACGCCTCTACCTCGCCCTCGCAGGTGGCGTGGAGGGCGCGGCGCATTTCGGCTCCCGCAGCACCTACCCCCTCGCCAAACTCGGCGCGAACGGGGGCAGGGCGCTCGCCAAAGGCGACACCCTTGCAACCGGCCCCGAACAGGGCGCACCCAACACGCTCCCCACAGGCTTCGCGCCCCGCCTGTCCAACCACATCACCCTGCGTGTGCGCAGCGCGACCGAGTACGAACAGCTCACCTTCGCCGCCCAGCGCCGCCTGTTTACCCAGCCCTGGACCGCCAGCCCACGGACCAACCGCATGGGCGCGCGTCTTGTGGGTGGCGAGCTCTCCCTCGAGGCCGCTCCCGATATGGTCAGCAGTCCGCTCCTGCCCGGTACGCTGCAAGTTCCGCCCGATGGTACGCCCATTCTCTCGCTGGTCGATAGCCATTGCACGGGCGGCTACCCCCGCGCGCTGCAGCTCATTCTCGCCGATATGTGGCTCGCCGGGCAAATCGGGCCCGGCACCCGCATCAGCTTCAATCGCTGCCTGATGGAGGATGCCCCCGCCATCCTCGCCACCCAAACCGCCCTCTGGCAAAGCCTCATCGAGGGCTGGCAGCCGTGACGCCGACACCGCCGTTCCAAGGCGTCATCCTGGACGACCAGATCACGGGCCGCACGCGCACCTATCGCGACCCGATCGACATCGTCTCCGTGACGGATCCCGCAGATCTCGCCGACGCGCTAGATACCCTCGAGGCCTACCGCGTCGCCGGACAACACCTCGCGGGATGGCTCTCCTACGACATCGGTGCGGCCATCGAACCCGCCCTCCCCCCCATCCCTCTGAAGGCCACGCCCGACACGCCCCTTCTGCAAGTCGGCGTGTTCAATACCTTCGACCCGCACCTCCCCGCCCACCTCGTCCTGCCCGATGCGGAGCTCTCCCTCGACCTCGTCCCCGACTGGAGCGAGGCCGACTACCTCACAGCCTTCGCGCGCGTGCAGGCCTATATCCGCGCGGGCGATATCTATCAGGTCAACCTTACCTTCCCGATGCGCGGCGAGACGGATCACAGCGCGGAGTCGCTCTTCCGCAATCTCCGTACCCGCCAGCGCGGGGCCTATGGCGGGCTGGCGGCCCTGGGTGACACGGAACTAATTTCCTTCTCGCCGGAATTATTTATTGCGATAGAGAACGGTACCGCCACCCTCCGCCCTATGAAGGGCACGCTCCCCCGCCACCCCGATCCCGCCAAAGACGCCGCCGCCCGCGAAGCCATGACGCGCGACGAAAAATCCCGCGCCGAAAACCTCATGATCGTCGATCTGCTCCGTAATGATCTCTCGCGGCTCGCCACCCCCGGCTCCGTAAAAGTCCCCGACCTCTTTACGCCCGAGACCTACGCCACCGTCCACCAGATGACCTCCACCGTAACGGGCAAGGTCGGCCACCCCACACTCGCGCAATTAATTCAGGCACTCTTTCCCTGCGGCAGCGTCACCGGCGCGCCCAAGATCCGCGCCATGCAAATTATCGATGAACTCGAAGACGCCCCGCGCGGTCCTTACTGCGGCAGCCTGTTCTACATGGATCCTGATGGAACGAGTTGTTTCAACGTCGCCATCCGTACCCTCGTCAAACGCGGGCGGGAGCTTCGCTATGATATCGGCAGCGGCATTGTGTCCGACAGCGACGGTCCGTCCGAATATGCCGAATGCCTCCTCAAGGCCGACCTCCTCAAGCCACTCCCGCCTAACTTGATCGAGACGCTCCGCCTCGGCCCCCAAGGTTTCGTGCGCCTCGACCTGCACATGAACCGGCTGGAACGCAGCGCGCGGGACCTGAACATCCCCTTCGATTTTCACGCTATCATGGCCAAGCTGACCGAGGTCGAGGCCTCCGACGACCCCCAACGCATCCGCATCGAACTCCTCCGCAATTCCGGATCGGGGGGCGGCGCGCACATCCTCGTCACCCCGCTCATCGAAAAGCGCACGCCCTTGCGCGCCATCGCCGGATCGCGACCCCTCACGCCCGCCGTGCAGCCCACCGCGCACAAGGTCACCAACCGCGCCTTCTACGACACGGAGCTCGCCCGCGCGCTCAGTGAGGGCGCGGACGAAGCCATCCTCCTCAACGCGGCGGGCGAGGTCTGCGAAGGCTGCTTCACCTCCGTCTTCGTCGAGAGCGTGGACGCCGACGGCACACCCATCCTCCTCACCCCGCCACTCACATCCGGCCTCCTCCCCGGCATCCTGCGCGAGACCCTTCTCGCCAATGGCCGCGCCCGCGAACACGTCCTCCACTGGGACGACCTCCTCGCCGCGGACACACTCTATCTCGGCAACAGCCTACGCGGCTTGATGCTGACGGAGATTGTGTAGGCCTCTCCCTCTTCCGTCATCCCGGCGCAGGCCGGGATCTCCCGCTTGGCGTGAGTATCGCTCGGGCCAGTCATGACATACTCCCTTCACGTTGGAGATCCCGGCCTTCGCCGGGATGACGGTTGAAGGGCAATCTCTTTTCCCCTCGACCCGAAAATCTCATCTCCTACACTCCCCCCATGAAAAACCTCTACGACACTCCCGAGCGCGTGGCGTGGCGCAAGACGATGGAGGACTTCGTCGCGCGCGAGATCACGCCTTATGCCCAGGAGTGGGACGAGGCGGGGACAACGCCCTGGGCGCTGCACGAAAAGCTCGGCGCGCTCGGCATGTTCGGCTTCGGGATCGACGAGAAATATGGCGGCCTCGGCTTTGACGATCCCTTCATGCGGCTCGACACCACCATCGCCATGTCCAAATGCGGGGCGGGCGGCGTGCCGGCGGCCATTGGCGGGCGCGGCATCAGCCTCGACCCCATCCAGAAACTTGCAGACCCTGACATCGCTGCCCGCGTCCTGCCCGAGATCATCGCGGGCCGGAAAGGCTCCAGCCTCGCCATCACGGAACCGGGCGGCGGCTCCGACGTCGCGGCGCTCAAGACCACCGCGCGCAGGAACGGCAATAGCTGGGTTCTGAACGGCTCCAAGACCTTCATAACCGGCGGCATGGAATCCAACTATTTCGTCGTTGCCGCGCGTACGGGCGGCCCCGGTCTCACAGGCATCAGCCTCTTCTTCGTCGAGGCGGACGCCCCCGGCTTCTCCCGCACCGTGCTCGGCAAGAAGATGGGTTGGTGGGCGTCCAACCAGGCCACGCTCTATTTCGACGACTGCCGCGTCCCCGCCAACGCCCTGATGGGGCAGGAGAATATGGGCTTCCTGCAGATCATGAACAATTTCAATATGGAGCGCCTGACGCTCGCCGCCTGGGCGCTCGGCATGATGGAGGTCTGCTATGAGGACAGCCTCGCTTGGGCGCGCGAGCGCGAAACCTTCGGCAAGACCCTCAACCGCCACCAGGTCATCCGCCACAAACTCGTCGACATGAGCATGAAGATCGACGCCACAGCCGCCTATCTCTGGCAAGTCACCCGCCAGCTGGAGCAGGCGTGGAAGGGCGAGGGCGATCTCCCCGTCGCCAAAATCAGCAAGCTCAAGGTGTTCGCCACCACAAACCTCGAATGGGTCGCCAGCGCCGCCATGCAAATCCTCGGCGGCGCAGGCTACCTCCGCGGCAACCGCGTCGAAAACGTCTACCGCGAGGTGAAGGTGATTGCTATAGGAGGAGGAAGCGAGGAAATCATGCGGGACTTGGCCGCGAAACAGATGGGGATTTAAATGAGAATAAAAACAATTTGGGAGTCTGAGACTGTAGAGGTTAATCGCAGACTCGTTCCTTTTTCATACTGGCCAACAAAAAAATCAGGCAGCAGATCGACAGTGCAGTCGCGTATATTTGCTAGCAACCCATTTAATATTATGGACGACGCTGTAGGCAGAATATCCGAAAGCTCTCGAAGAGTAGAAGCAAAAGCCTACCTCCAACAAGCTAGAGAATTTTATGCTGCTTCCGAAATTGGAAGTACTGATAATACAAAGCCGCTGTTGTTATATTATAGTTTTATGAACGTCGTTAAAGCTTTAATACTCCAGCGTGACGCCTTCAACACTCTGGCCGATACTCATCATGGGCTGACATTGCGTTTTAATACCGTTGATGCGGACCCTGCAAATGCTCAGCTCGGGGCAAAAATTTCGACTGGAACAGGTTCTAACATTAAAGTTAATTTGTATGACGAGCTCTTGAAAGTTTTGGACCCTACCACCGTAAAAAATAGAGACTATGAAATTTATCTAAGTGACCTCTTCCCTCAGATATTATTGGGTCACAGATTGTGGCGCGATTCTACAGGAGAGTCAGAAAGATTTATCAATGTTCCAGACATACAATTTCGGAGAGACAAAGATGAAGGCGAAATCTGGATTAGAATGGCTTTGCCGAGGTCAGAGTATATTAGACTTGGCCACTCCCAAGAAAAGTTGTTGTCTTTATCATCTTTAGACACTGAATGGGAAAGGAAACAGTCTGAAGTCAAAGACGATAATATTTATATAGAGCCCCTTCATGTGGCGGAATCGTCAAGACCTTCCGAACATGTCGACCAATTGGTTGAGCCTCTGAGAAACGTGTTGTGGCAGTCTGTTACAATGACTAAACCATTTAGAAGGCACTACTTATACCTTTCGGTTGGCGAAAGATATCCACAGTTATGCTCAATTTACGCAATGTTTTTTTACCTTGGTTCTTTGGCAAGGTATCGCCCCCAAAAATTAAGAGAATATATGACCGGAAACTTTGGTGCCTTTTTCTCAGAATTTATAGAAAACCAGCCAACTCAATGGCTGTACTTGATGGCAAGCTTATACGCGAAGCAAGAGGTATCGAAAGCGTCCGTTGTTTAGATTAGTTCCTCTCCCCCACCCTTGGCGGCATTTCTGCTGCGCCTGCAAAGCACTGCGCATTCTGCATCCAGCTTTCCGCCACGCCCCCTACGCACACCACGTCCGTGTCGAGGACATTCCGGCATTGGGTGACGGTCTGGGCGAAGCCTTCGGCTGAGCCCTCCACGCAGTTGTCGTCCTGCGGGTCGTTCCATTCCCAGACGGCCCCGCTCGGCGCGGTAAGACGGACGTAGGGCTTGGGCCGGGGCGGCTCTTGCCCGCGGATGCGGTGGCTGAAGCTATAGGTGCGCACGCCGAGGTCGGCGATGTGCCATAGCCTGTCGGAGTTTTCGCGAGGGCGACCGAGGAGGTCGTGAACGGCCTGGGTGTGCGCCCAGTGTTCCATCTGGCGAGCGACGAGGCTGCTGGCGGCGCTCATGGGCGGCCCGGCCCAGGCGACGCGGGTCTCGGGATCGACGGTCGCGAAGGCGGTGAGCATGTCTGTGACGGTCGCTTGCCATTGGGCGAGCAGCTCCGGCCCCTCCCGCCCCGCCATCCGATCGCGCTGGAAGTGCTGGTGGCCGTGCTCCGCCACGACGGGGAGGGCCTCGGCGAGGAAGGCCTGGAACCGCTCCGGCGCGGTCAGGCTCTCGAGCGCCGCGACGTTCCAGATGTGCAGATGGGCAAGAATGTCCCACGGCGTCCAGGCCTTGAACAGCGTCGGCGCGTGCCAATCATGGACGCTGGCAAACAGCGCGGCATTGGCGGCAGTCTCCTCGCGGAAGGCGGTGAGGAAGTCGGGGACGTTTTGCGGCATGGACGAAGGGTGCGGGGAGGGGCGACGGAATGCAAGCGCACTTCCTTCCCCTCGATGGGGAAGGTGGCGCTGCGCGCCAGCGCAGGGTCGGAAGGGGTGAGACCGGTATAGATACCAAGTGTGATCGAGAGTGCATTCCTTTCACCCCTTCCGGCCTCGCTTCGCTCACCCACCTTCCCCATCAAGGGGAAGGAAGCGTATTCATGCCTGTCTCCCTAACCTGCACGTCGGCCTGTTGCGGCAGGGCGCTCGCCTGCTAGGACTCGCACAACACCCATTTCAAGAGGCCCCCCATGTCCGCCATCGAGTTCAAAGACCGCGTCGCCATCGTCACCGGAGCGGGCGGCGGCCTGGGCCGCTCCCACGCGCTGGCGCTCGCTGCCCGCGGGGTGAGGGTCGTGGTCAACGATCTTGGCGGGAGTGTCGATGGCACCGGCTCCGGTGCGACCATGGCCGAAAACGTCGTGGCCGAGATCGAGGCGGCGGGCGGCGAAGCCATGGCGAACGGCGCGAACGTCACTAAGATGGACGAGGTCGAGGCCATGGTCGCGGCGGCGATCGACCGCTTCGGCCATGTCGATATCCTCGTCAACAATGCGGGCATCCTGCGCGACAAGAGCTTCGCCAAGATGAGCCTGGAGGACTTCCGCCTCGTGGTCGATGTCCACCTGATCGGCTCGGCCAATTGTACCAAGGCCGTCTGGAACCATATGAAGGAACGCAATTACGGGCGCATCTGCATGACCACCAGCAGCTCCGGCATGTACGGCAATTTCGGGCAGGCCAATTACGGCGCAGCCAAGGCGGGGCTGTCGGGCCTGATGCGCACGCTGGTGCTGGAGGGCGCGAAATACGACATCCGCGTCAATACGCTCAGCCCGACCGCCCGCTCGCGCATGACCGAAGGCTTGATGCCGGAAGAGGTGCTCGCCGCGCTCAAGGTCGAGCCGGTCAGTGCGGGCCTCGTCTATCTCGTCTGCGACGACGCGCCCAACCGCGTGATCCTCTGCGCGGGCGCGGGCGGCTATAGCCTCACCAAGGTGACGGAGACGGTTGGCATCAACCTCTCCGAAGAGAACCAGACCGCCGAAATGGTCGCTGCCCATTGGGACAAGATCATATCGGATGAGGGCGCCGAGGAGTTCACCAATGGCGGACAGCAGGGCGCAAAGTTTTTAGGTCGCATTCAAAACGGCGACTTCGCGGCGTAGATAGATAAGAGGAGGACGACATGAGTGAATTAGGGAGTTTCCGCACAGAGGTGCGCGACTGGCTGGCGGAGAACTGCCCCGCAGAGATGCGCACGCCCATCAAGGGCGACGAGGATATGTGCTGGGGCGGGCGCGACTTTGAATTCCAAAGGGAGGCACAAAAGACCTGGCTCGAACGCATGGCGGCCAAGGGCTGGACCGTGCCGAGCTGGCCGACCGAATATGGCGGGGCGGGGCTGTCCCGCGCGGAAGCCAAGGTGCTGCAACAGGAGATGAAGGCCATCGGCGCGCGCTCACCGCTGACCAGCTTCGGGATCTGGATGCTCGGCCCGGCGCTGTTGAAGTTCGGCAATGAAGAGCAGAAACTCGAACACTTGCCGCCCATCGCGCGCGGCGAAATCCGCTGGTGCCAGGGTTATTCCGAACCGAATGCCGGTTCCGATCTCGCGAGTCTCGCCACCAAAGCCGAGGACAAGGGCGACCATTACCTCGTCAATGGTCAGAAGGTCTGGACGTCCTATGCCGACCAGGCGGACAAGATTTTCTGCCTCGTGCGCACGGACAATTCTGGGCCGAAGCACCAGGGTATTTCCTTCGTCCTGTTCGACATGGCACAAGAGGGCGTCGAAGCGCGACCCATAAAACTGATAAGCGGCAAGAGCCCCTTCTGCGAGACCTTCTTTACGGATGTGAGGGTGCCCAAGGAAAACCTCGTCGGCGAGGAAGGCAAGGGCTGGACGGTCGCGAAATACCTGCTGGCGCATGAGCGCGAGTCGATCGGCGACTCGGGCCTCTCGCGCCCGCTCTCCGAAATAGTGGTTCAGTCTGTCGGCCTCGACGGTGACAGCCTGTCGGATCCCATGCTGCGCGCCAAGACGGCGCAGTGCGAGGTCGATGACTGGGCCTTCGCCATGACGGTCGCGCGCAAGACCGCAGAAGCCAAGGCGGGTGCCTCGCTCGGCGCGGACAGCTCCATGCTGAAATATTACGGCACGGAATTAAATAAGCGCCGCTACGAGATCATGATGGACGCCGCCGGGCATGACGGCCTCGAATGGGAAGGCGAGCGCTCAGATAGCGGACGCCTCGCCAAGGGCTGGCTGCGCACCAAGGCGAACTCCATCGAGGGCGGCACGAGCGAGGTGCAGCTGAATATCATTTCGAAGCATATTTTGGCATTGCCCGGAGCCTAACGAAAAGAACAAAAAGCACCGTCATCCTCGGGCTTGACCCGAGGACCCAAAATTTTGCGATCATGATGTCAAAGTGGGTCGCCCACACCGACTGAACACCTCGGCCGGGTTTGGGTCCTCGGGTCAAGCCCGAGGATGACGATACAGTAAGAGATAACGAGAGAGACACCCTATGGCCCTAGTCCTCAACGACGACGCCCGCGCCTAAGTGGATTGTCAATCCGCGACGCAAGGGTGAGAAATGTGACGGCAACGCGAGTTGCCGTCTTCGATGATAGAAAAAGAGAGATGAAATGGCATTGGTATTGAACGAAGATGAGGCCATGATGCGCGACACGGCGGAAGGCTTTTTCCGTGATCGCGCGCCCGTCACTGCCTTGCGCAAATTGCGTGACGACAAATCCGAAGAAGGCTTCGACCCCGCGCTTTGGGCCGAGATGGGCGAGATGGGCTTTGCGGGCGTTCTGGTGAGTGAAGACGATGGCGGCGTCGGCATGGGCGCGATGACGGCGGGACTGATCGCCGAACAGATGGGCGCGAACCTCTCGGCCTCGCCTTTCTTCTCGACCAGCGTGCTCGCGGCGACGGCGCTCAAACACGCCTCCGACGCCCAGCGCGCGGAGTATCTGCCCAAGGTCGCCGCCGCCCGGATGATCGTCGCCTTTGCCGTGGACGAGGGCGCAAAGCATTCGCCCGAACGCATCGAAACCCGCGCGGAAGCGTCCGGCAATGGCTTCAAGATCACGGGCGACAAGGCCATGGTAGTGGACGGACATATGGCGGACGCGCTCATCGTGGTCGCGCGCACATCCGGCGACGTCGGCGACGCGGACGGCGTGTCGCTCTTTCTCGTCCCGCGCGATGCGGACGGCGTGGCGGTCGAGCGCACGGACATGGTCGATAGCCGCAATGCCGCGCGCATCACGCTGAACGCTGTCGAGGTGCCGGGCGATGCCTTGCTCGGCCCGCTCGATGGCGGTCGCGCGATCCTCGACGATGTGCTCGGCACGGGCCGCGCGGTGATCGCCGCCGAACTGCTTGGCGCAGGGCAGGCCGCGTTCGGCCAGACGGTTGAATACATCAAAGGCCGCAAACAATTCGGCGTGGCCGTCGGCAGTTTCCAGGCGTTGCAACACCGCGCCTCCCACCTTTATTCGGAAATGGAACTTGCCCGCTCCGCCGTGCTCGCGGCGCTCTCGGCGCTCGACGAAGGCCATGCGGATGCAAGATCCTACGCCATGATGGCCAAGGCCAAGCTGAACGAGGTCGCCAAACTCGCCGCGCTCGAAGGCGTGCAGATGCATGGCGGCGTCGGCATGACGGACGAATACGATATCGGACTCTACCTCAAGCGCATCCGCGTCCTGCAGGAACTGCTCGGCGATGCCGCGTTCCAGACGGACAGACTCGCGAAGATGCGGGGTTACTGACGCGCGGGCTCAGCCTGCGGCCCGCACTTCCCCCACCAGGGAATTGCGGCCCGCCGAGGTAATTTCTACGGGTACGATCTGGCCGACGAGCTCCGCCCCGCCCTTGAAATGCGTGCCCTGCAGATAGGGCGCGCGCCCGAATAGCTGGCCCGGCTCGCGCCCGACATTTTCCACGAGTATGTCGAGGGTCTTCCCGACCAGGCTCGCATTGAACGCTTGCTGCTGGTCAAACAGCACCGTTTGCAGGCGGAGAAGGCGCTCCTGTTTGACATCTTCCGGCACCTGGTTTGCGAGATTTGCACCGGGCGTGCCGGGGCGGATGCTGTATTTGAAGCTGAACGAACTTGCATAGCCGATCTCCTCGACGCAGCCCAAAGTCTGCTGAAAATCGAGCTCGGTCTCGCCGGGGAAGCCGACAATGAAATCCCCGCTCAGCGCCAGGTCGGGGCGAGCCGCCCGGATGCGCGCAATTAATTGGCGGTAGTGCGCATAGGTGTGATTGCGGTTCATCGCGGCGAGGACACGATCGCTGCCGGATTGGATGGGCAGGTGCAGATAAGGCATCAGCGCGGCCTCGGTGCCGAGCGCGACAATCAGGTCATCGCCCATATTGGACGGGTGAGAGGTCGTGAAGCGCAGCCGGTCGATGCCGTTGATGGTCGCGATATGGCGCAGGAGGTCTCCCAAGCCCCAAGTTTCGCCCTCTGGCGAAATATGCTCCCATGCATTCACGTTCTGGCCGATCAGCGTGATCTCGCGCACGCCCTGGCGGGCCAGGTCGCGGGCCTCCGCCACGATGGTGGCGACGTCGCGGCTGACTTCTGCCCCGCGCGTATAGGGCACGACGCAGAAGGTGCAGAACTTGTCGCAACCCTCCTGCACCGTCAGGAAAGCCGAGTGGCCTTTGACGCGGCGGGTGGAGGGGAGCTGGTCGAATTTTTCCAGCGTGTCGAACTCGGTCTCCAGCGGCGCGTCCGACCCGGCGCGGTGCGCGCGGGCGATCATCTCGGGCAGCTTGTGATAGGTCTGCGGGCCCAGCACCATGTCCACCACGGGCGCGCGGCGTGTGATCTCCGCGCCCTCGGCTTGCGCCACGCAGCCCGCGACGGCGACCGTCATCGGGTTGGCCTGCTCTTCCTTCATCTTACGGATTCGCCCGAGCTCCGAATAAACCTTCTCGGCGGCCTTCTCGCGGATGTGGCAGGTGTTCAGGATCACCAGATCCGCCCCGTCCGGCGTGTCCGTCGGCACATAGCCGATGGGGGCGAGAACATCCGCCATGCGCTCGCTGTCATAGACATTCATCTGACAGCCATAGGTCTTGATAAAGACGGACTTCTTGGAGGCAGTCTGTGCAGACGGCGACGTCGGGCGGGCGGTGATGTGCTCGGCCTCGACATCGCGGGACTGGTTTTTTTCCAGCGGCGATGCGGGGGTCATGGGTGGGCTCCTAAATATGTGGGCGCGCCCTAGCGGTGCGTGGCCTGAGCGGCAAGATGCTAGCACTGTGTTTGACAAGGGGCAGCCAGGCTAACAGTCTGGTTTTATGAGGCTCGTACTGACTATATCGCTATTTATATTTTCCGAGATTGCTTACGCCAGCAGTTGCCGACGTGCTGCGCCCCTCGGCACATATGACGATATCGTCCGCGTCCGGGGAACAGCAATCGATACAAAATTTCTGAAAGGGGCAAAATTACGGACGCGCTTTGCGGTTACGGAAGACTACTCTGGCCTAGGCAATGATATTTGGATCGAGCATTACGACCCTAACGGGCAAGTAGATGGTCAAGATATAATATTTATGCATGGAGGAGCCACCTTCTTCGAACTCGGCGAGTCCGCTTATTTGCTCCTTTGGGACAACGACGGCACATATCATCACGGTCCATGCGTTACGGATGACTCGGAAGCGCGGACCCGAAAATGGGTGGCAACAGGAGTGGACGATCACTATTCTGCGAAATCGGTGTGCGGCCGCCCCATCACAGACTTTCTGGATTCGCAATACAATGCCAATTCAACCGAGATCCATGACTTGGCGCAGTCCCCCGGCTGCCGCTCCGAACTGCTATCGATAGCTGAAAGCGATAGCGGCGCGATGTGGGGGCTTGGTGATCTACTCGTTTCCTCTGCATGCTTCAATAAAGTGGAGGCGGCTGGCCAGGGCGTGGAGTGTTGGTCTGCTGACACTGAAAACGAGTATGCCGCCTGTGAAATCAAAGAATTTGAAAAAGAACTCGACATCTGGGAGGGCTGCAAAGCTGAACTGCCGGATGTTTCAGATAAAAAGGAAGTTCCATGACCATTGCCCGTGAAATCCACCTGACATCCTATCCCGACGGGATGCCGAAGCCGGACATGTTCAAGATCGTCGAGCGCGACTTGCCTGCGCCCACGGCTGGTCAGGCTGAGGTCGAAGTGCTCTACGTCACCGTAGACCCTTACATGCGCGGGCGGATGCGGCCGGATGTGAAGAGCTATATTCCGCCTTTCCAGCTGAATGAATGCCTGGACGGCGGTGCGGTGTGCCGGGTGGTGACGTCCGAGGCGGAGGGCTTTGCCAAGGGTGATGTGGTGGTGACGTCGTTCGGGGCGGGCTGGCGCGACCGGGCGGTGATCGACATGAGCGGTGCGACCAAGATCGACGTGAACCTCGCACCGGCCTCGGCCTATCTCGGCGCGCTCGGCATGCCGGGGCTGACGGCGTGGTCGGGCCTGACGCAGATCATCGACCCGAAAGAGGGCGAGACGCTCTATGTCTCCGGTGCGGCGGGGGCTGTGGGGTCGATGGTGTGCCAGCTGGGGCTCGCCAAGGGGCTGACGGTGATGGGCAGTGCGGGCAGTGCGGATAAGCGCGAGTGGCTGTCCGGTCTCGGCGTGCATCACGTTTTCGATTACCGCGCGCATGATGCGGCATCGCTGACCAAGGCGCTGTTCAAGGCGGCCCCCAAAGGCGTGGACGGCTATTTCGAAAATGTCGGCGGGATGCAGTTGGAAGCCCTGCTGAACGCGGCGTCCAACAATGCACGCTTTGCGATCTGCGGCATGATCGCCATCTATAACAATACGGAGCCCGCACCGGGGCCGAGCAACCTGACGCAATTAATTGGCAAGGCCATCCGCATGGAGGGCTTTGTGGTCACCAAGTTCGCGCACCTGCAACAGCAATTCTTTGCCGAGGTCGGGCCTATGATCGCGAGTGGCAAGATCAAGATGCGCGAGACCGTCTATGATGGGCTGGAGCGCGCGCCCGAGGCGTTTATCGGACTGTTTAGCGGCGACAATACCGGCAAGGCCGTGGTGAAGGTCGCCGATTAGGGGCCTCCGGACGGGAACGCCGTGCCGCTTGCCGCGTAAATCCTGCAAGGTTTGTCGCAGGAGGACACCATGATCGCGGACGGTTTCGCCCTTTGGTATATCATCTATATCGTCGCCATGGCGGCAGGGGTGCTGCTCTTTTTCACGTGGAGCCGTAATCCGCAGGGCGTGCCGCCGGACGAATACACGGTGGCCATGCTGATTCCGATCTGGTCGGGGCTCTGCTATCTGTCCATGCTGACGGGCCAAGGCGTCATCGAGGTCGGCGGGGAGACCGTCTATGTCGCGCGCTATGCCGACTGGGTCATTACGACGCCGCTCCTGCTCTGGGCCTTGTTTTCGACGGCCTATTTCTACCGGCCTTTCGAGTGGACGCTCTATATCGGCATGGTGTTCGCGGACGTCATCATGATCCTGAGCGGGCTGATGGGCGACCTGGCGACCGATCCCGCCGTGAAGTGGGCGTGGTACAGTGTCGGCGTCGGTGCGCTGGTGGTGCTGGTCTTCTGCGTCTGGTCCAAGATGCGGGCCGTGGCCTATGCGCAGAGCGAGGCGCTCGGCAAAGCCTATGTAAAAGTCGCGGCATTCCTGTCGGTCGCCTGGGTCTGCTACCCGGTTATCTGGGCGCTCAGCCCGTCCGGCACGGGGGCGATCACCACCGGCCTGACAACCATTCTTTTCGTGCTGGTGCCCATCGTCTCCAAGGTCGGCTTCTCGATCTTCGACCTGCACGAACTCCGCAAGCTCGGTCGCGTGCGCCCCGGCCACGCCATGCCGCGCGATCCGGTCGTCTCGGTGGACTAGCAACCGCGCCGGGTTTCACAGAGCCGTCGTGAAAGCGTAATGAAGACGTTGCATACGCGTCACTTAGGCGTCGTGGTCGGTCATTAATCCTGCCGGGAGGTTGGATAATCTTGGCCTGGAGACCCCGAATGCACCCGACAGCGACATCCGTCGATAATGACGCCCTTCACAATGATTCCGAAGACCGTTCGGTAAATCCGAGCGCGAACCGGCCCTTTGCCGATGTGCTCGCGGCGAGCCCGTCGCGGCGCGGCATCCTTGGTGGCACGCTTGCCTTCGCGGCGACCGGTTTCCTGACGCCCAAGGCCGAGGCTTTTGGTTTCGGCGCGCGCGCGGATTCACTGGTCGAGTTCAAACCGCTGAGCCTTGCGGCTGCGACTGTGGATCAGACCTTGCCGCAGATCTCCCGTGATTACAGCTATCAGGTCATCATCCCCTGGGGCACGCCTATCGAGCCGGGCGCGACCGTGGAATATAAGGGCGACCCCGACCGCCGCCCGACGGCGAAAGAATCGGCCCTTCAAGTCGGTATCGGCCATGACGGCATGTGGTACTTCCCCACTGATGTGCAGGGCGATGTCATGTTCGGCCGCGACCGCTCGGGACGCAAGCCGCGTCGTTTTGTGGATGTCTCGCGCGAGAGCGTGGACGGCATGCTGGTGGTGAACCACGAGTTCGGACGCACCTCCCACGTCCTCGGGAAATTCGTGCCGGAGTCGCTCGACGATGTCCGCGTTATGCAGCACGTCCACGGGGTTTCGGTCGTCTCGATCGGGCTTTATGGCCGCGAGTGGCGTGTGCAGAAAAGCGCCAATAGCCGCCGCATCCATGTCAACACGCCGGTCGCCTTTTCCGGCCCCGCCGCGGGCAGCGCGCTTCTGGATAACCCGTCCGGAAATGTCCCGCTCGGTACGGTCAATAATTGCGGTTCCGGCGCGACGCCCTGGGGCACCTATCTGACCTGCGAGGAAAATTTCAACGGCTATTTCGGCGCGAGTGACGGCCTGCCCGATCCAACCGAGGAGCAGCAACGCTACGGCTTTTCCGAGAACGGGTTCGGCTATGACTGGTGGCGTTTCGACAAGCGTTTTGATCTGGCGAGCGAAGAGTACACGAATGAGCGCCACCGCTTTGGCTGGATCGTCGAGATCGACCCCATGGACGGCACGCAAATGCCCACCAAGCGCACGGCAATGGGCCGGTTCAAGCACGAGGCCGTTGCCATTGCCGAGTCCCGCAACGGGCGCGTCGCAGCCTATATGGGCGATGACCAACGCTTCGATTACTGCTACAAATATGTCTCCGACAAGGCCTGGAGGAAGGCCATCAAGGATGGCGAGAGCCCGCTCGACAAAGGCACGCTGTATGTGGCGCGGTTCGACTCCGATGGTACGGGTGAGTGGTTGGAACTGTCCATGAGTGTGCCCGCACTTGCGGCGCGCTTTTCCGGCATGGATGACCTTCTCGTCCACACACGTCTGGCATCGGACATCGTCGGCGCGACCCCGATGGACCGCCCGGAATGGACGACTATCGGCAAGGATGGCGGCGTGTTCTGGACGTTGACCAACAACACCCGGCGGAGCGAGACCAATGCGGCCAACCCGCAAGCGCCGAATCCGGATGGCCACATCATCCGCACCGTGGATGCGGATGACCATCTCGGTACGACCTTCACCTGGGACATCTACCTCCTTGCGGCGGACACGCGGAATACGGAGATGGTCTTCACCGACCCCGACGCGGCCTATGCGGATGAAGACGGTCGCCTGTTCATCGGCACGGATGGCGGGCAGCCGGACGGGCTGACCAACCAGCTTGTGGTGCTCGACACGAATGCGGCAACGCCGGAGCCCAAGCGCCTGCTGACAGGTGTAGCGCGTGACGAGATCACGGGCTTCACCATGACACCCGGTCGTCGCTACGGCTTCATCAACTCGCAGCACCCGGGCAATGGCGATCCCAGTCTGACGAGCTTTCCCAGGCCTTTCGACGGTCGCACCATCCCGCGCGATGCCACCATCGTGATCACCCATCGCGGCGGGCGGTCCATCGGGTCATAAATCCTTCCTAACAAGGTGTCGTCCCTATCCCCTTGGGTGCGACCCATCCCTGGCGCGTCGGCCCTTTCCCGGCGCGCCTTTTTTGCGCACGTCCCAGGCGCGCCTTTTTGCGCACGTCCCAGGCGCGCTTTTTTGCGCGCTCAATGTGCGGTGCGACCCGCTGGTTTCAGTCGACACGTCGTGACGTCTTAAGGCTGCGCCCTATCCCGACGTGCTCAGGAAGGTCTTGAGGCCCTCCACGCTCTGAACACCGTAATCGCGCACGATCCGGTCGCCCTCCACGCGCGTGGGGTAGGTCGGCAAGGTGTAGGCGGCGTCGGGGCCGGGGTCGTATTCCGCGCCCGTGGCAAGCAGCGTATCAAAGCGGTAGAGCCCGCTCGACGGCCGGATGAGATAGGTCGCGCCCTGTTCGAGGGCGTCCGGCAGGCCGGCAAAGAGCGGCTTTTCGTTCGGGCCGACGACATGGCGTCCGTCTTCGGTCACGCCGCCCGCCATGCGCACATCGATGGTATCGCCCGGAGCGAGATCTCCGAAGACGGTGTCGGTGATGCGGAAGGTGAGCGTGGAGCGCAGGCCGTCCGGGCCGGGGGCGTCGGTATTTAATTCCACAAGTTCGGCGACGGCGATATTGCCGGCCAGGATGGCGGCGCGGATCTCGAAGTCCATACCGGAGCCGTGATGGGCGATGGCCGTCATCGGGCCGATCCCGCGGGCTTCCATGTCCTGTATGCGGGCCGGGTCGTCATAGCCCGCCTTGAGGAGATCGGCAGTCGTGCCGTCGATCTCGCTTTCGGGCAGGCGGCGCGTCCAGATGTCCTTCAGGAAAGGCTTCACCATGGCCCTGACGCCGTCATAGCCTGTCCAGGACTTCATGGCTTTCATGGACTTGTACCAGCCGTCGCGACTGTTGCGGTAATCACGCGGCACAGGAGTCAGCGACACGCGCACCCTTTCGGATTCCACCAGATCGCCCGCGCGCATGGCGGCGGCGATGGGGCGGACGTCTTCGGCCATGATGGTGATGGAGCCGTCATAGGCGGAAGTCCGCAGCGTCACGGCGTCCCCGAGCAGGCTCTCATATTGTGCCTCCAGTGCATCAAGTCCGTCGCGGGCGAGCGGGACGCGGGAAATGCGCACATGGCGCTCCAGTTCGACGGGCAATACATCACCCGCCGCGGCGCCCTCGACAATCATCAGATTGGCAATCTGTTGCTGCGGTCGGCCATTGGGCATGTGGTAGAGGTCGCCGTCATAGGTAAAGTCGGCGACGACATCCGAATGGTCGCGCAAGAGGGTCTCGCGCAGCGTCTCGAAGCGGGCCGCGAGCGCTTCGTTTTCCGCGACCCGGGCCTCGGCCTCGTTGCGGTTCAGGCCGCCATGCTCGATCCAGCGGTCGATCAGGTTGCTGCGGCGCGCGGCCTCGAACGCGCCCGCCTCGGTAAAGCCCTCGACATAGCGGTAGGGGCCGGGGCAGGCGTGCGTGCCGGTCGCGGCCTTCTCAAGCCTGTCGGCGTCTGTGTGAATGCTGTCATACATCTCGGCCGTGCCGGGCTGCAGGCCGGACAGCACGACGCGGTCACCGACATGGATGCGATTGCCGGACAGGCGATCGAGCACGCCGATGCGTTCGGGATCGGACAGGTCGGGGGCCTGGGTCTTCTGCCAAAGCGCGGTCAAGATCTCGTTCCCCGCACCGCCTCTCGGATCGGCATACATGCCGGGCTCGATTTCGAAGGCGAGGCAGTCATCGCGCAGGACGAGGGTCGCGCGCACATCCGAGACGCCGACCAGGGTCTGGGGCATGCCGTCCGTGCGGGTGCGAAGGCGCGGGAAGCCCGCGAGACGGTCGGGATCGACGGCGGGCGGCGGCGCGGCATGGGGGAGGGGCGGTCGCGTGTTGAACTTTACCCAGGCCGGGACGACGAGCTTGCCCGTACTCACCAAGGCATCGATGGCTTCGGTCGTCTCGCTCAGAAGATCGACCTGGAAGACACCGGCAATAGTGTCGTAGCCCGCCGTCGCGAAACCGACGCCCAGTTCGCCGAGGCGCATCATGAAATCGCGCGAGTCGTTTTCCGAATAGGCGGCTTTCGCCCCGGGCTGATCGACGCCGATATAGACGGGATCGGTCGTGTATCTGGCCAGCGTCTCGGCGGCATTCTCGCTGAACCCGAAGGCGAAGCCATAGGTCGGGACGTGCTGGATCCAGCTATCGGTATAGGTGGGTTCGTTCTCGACGATGCGGGCGATCAGCGCGTTGAGCTCTTCCGTGCGCTCGCCCACCGTCCACGCCTCTTGCAGGGCCATGCGGCGGTTGGCCTCATTGATGGGTACGCAGTAGCTCTGCGCATAGGACAAGGCTTCGCCGTAACGGTTGCCGTCGCGGTTGAAGGTCGCCTCGGCTTCCTCGCGACCGAGTTCGGGGCAGCGTTCCATCAGCGCGTCGAGTTTGATCTGAAAGGCTTCCTCCGGCGTGTCGAACGTCCTCTCCGGCGGAAGGGGTGGCGATTGCGCCAGAGACGTGCCTGCGAGCAGGAGCGTGGTGACTGAGGTCAGTAATGTGCGGCGCATGGCGTCCTCCAGAAACCTATATTGGAAGCCGTCCAGGGAAACCGTAGCGCGGGATGCAGTTTTCAACCGCATTGTCATGAAGGTGAGCCCCGGATGAACGCCGAGGATGAATGCGAGGTTTGCGCACCTCTTTGCAAGCCCGGCCCCTCGCAATCGGCGGGCCGTGCCCTACATTGAGGCTCTATGAGTAAATCCACAGATGTCATCGAATTCAACGACGCGGAGCTGGTGCGCCAGCTGTCCGGGGCCAACCACGCGCATCTCGCACTGATTGAGGACGCGCTGGACGTCTATGTCGAAGCGCCCGGCTCCAGCGTGACCATCAATGGCGACGGGCCGGCGCGCGAACGCGCGGGCGAGATCGTGCGTGAAATCTATTCACGGCTGGAGCGTGGCTGGCCTATGGGACCGGGGGATGTGCGCGCGCTGCTAAAGCCTTCCGGCAACGGCAAGACGGCAAAGGTCAGTCGTATCGATACGGTCATTCCCTTTCCACGTCGCAAGCCGATCATCCCCAAAACGCCGCGCCAAGAAGAGTTTATCAAGCGCATGGCATCTGACACGATCACTTTCGGCGTCGGCCCGGCGGGTACGGGCAAGACCTTCCTCGCGACCGCTTATGGGGCGAGCCTCCTGGTGCGGGGCGAGATCAACAAATTCATCGCCTGCCGTCCCGCCGTGGAAGCGGGGGAGCGGCTGGGCTTTCTGCCGGGTGATCTGGATGAAAAGGTCGATCCCTATATGCAGCCGATCTGGGACAGCCTGATGATGGTCATGGGCCGAACGGAAATGGAGCGCCGTCGCGCGGCGGGCGACATCGAGGTCGCGCCGCTTGCCTTCATGCGCGGGCGCACGCTGTCCGACGCCTTCGTGGTGATCGACGAGGCGCAGAACGCGACCATTCCGCAAATGAAGATGGTGCTGACGCGCCTCGGCGAGCGCGCGAAATATGCCGTGACAGGCGACCCGACGCAGTCCGACCTGCCGCACGGGCAAGTTTCGGGGCTGGCCCATGCGCTCGATCTTCTGGGCGGGATCAAGGATATCGGCCAGATCCGCTTCAAGGGCGAAGATGTCGTGCGCCATCCGCTGGTGGGCAAGATCGTCGATGCCTATGAGGATGACGCCAAAGTCCAACTCGCGCTGCAGGCACGCCCGCGTCCGGTGGCGTGAAGCCGTGCGGGGGCTGAAATCGCTTTCAGCGCTGATCATGGGCGCGCTCTCATTCGGGTCAGCGTTTGCCGCCGGGCCCGGCACGGCCTGGTCGGGTGCGGCGGCGTGCGAAGGCCTGTTCGCGAGCCTGCCGCTCAGCTTGCCGGGTGGGGCCGTGATGACGGGTCGAGACGGTATTTCCACGCTTTACACACTGCCCGAAGGTGGAGAGCTGCGCATCGAAGGGCCGGTCGTGCGGCGCGAGCCCTTGGCGGGTGCGACCTTTCAGGAGGCCTTGACGGATTTGCGCGAGCGCGCGCCGCTCGACCTGCGCTCCGGTGACGGCCCGCTTACGGGCGTGGTGCTCGCGCGGGTCGATAACGAATATAATGGCGAGCTGAGCCTTTACGGTGACGCCAATGGGTTTGGCGCGAATGCGGGCGGGGCGGAGCTGTTGATCCAGCCAACGGTCTATCTGGCGAGCTGGGCCGGGTACGCCAATGCCTCGGATAGCGATCGCACACTTTGGGATCGCGCGCTCTGTGAACAAGCCCATCACGAGCTTGGCCATATCCTGCTGGCCGCGCAGGTCATGGCGGAAGCCGAGCCCGGGCTATCGGCGATAACCTCGACCACGCGGGCGGGAATCTCGCAGGCCGCACGCGATGCGCTGAACGCCATGATGGCCCATATCCGCGCGCGCCAAGAGCTCTATCACACCGAGATCAAGAGCATGGGTGAGAGCTTTGCCGACTCCCGGCCCTATCTGGAACTGCCCTTTTCGTGGCTTGTCGGTGACTGATTTCCCCATTGCCGTGCATGTCAGCGAGGCCGGATGGCAGGAGGTGTTCGCGGATGTACAAGCCAGTGTCGCCCGCGCTGTGGCGGCGGGGGCGGCTGTGCTGGAGCGCGTGCCGACTGGAGAGCTGAGCGTGGCGCTCGTCAGTGATCAGGAGATCGCCGAACTGAACGCGCGCTACCGCGACAAGACCGGGCCGACCAATGTGTTGTCCTTTCCGTCTGTAGGACCCGACGGCGGCCCGGCGCCCGTACAGGGCGACATCGTGGTGGCGCTGCAGACCGTGCTGCGCGAGGCGGGCAAGCGCGGCATTGCGGCGTCCGATCATGCGACGCATCTTCTCGTTCACGGTTTCTTGCACTTGCAGGGCTATGATCACCTTGCCAAAGACGATGCCGATGTGATGGAGGCGCTCGAAATCCGGGCGCTCGATACTGTGGGAATAGCGGATCCTTACCTGAAATGACCGACAGCCGGAAAAAATGGTTTGCAAGACTGCGCAAGCGGGACGTGGATGCCGCGCCGCACACGCCGGGCCAGGCCCTGACGCAGCGCATGGTGGAGGCGACCGAGACCTTCCACACCCTGCGCGTCGAGGATGTGATGGTGCCGCGCGCCAATATCATCGCGGTCGATCAGGATCAGGGCCTGCACGAGCTTTCCAAGGCGTTCGAGGCGGCCGGCCATTCGCGTCTGCCGGTCTATAAGGACACACTGGATGAGCCCGTGGGGTTCGTCCACATCAAGGACTTGCTGCCCTACCTGATGCTGAATGCGAAGGGCCGCGCGGGCAAGACCTATAAGGAACGCCGCATCATCAAGTCCATCCGGCGGACGGTCTTGTTTGTGCCGCCCTCCATGCTCGCGCGCGATCTCTTGCGGCGCATGCAGGTGAGGCGCATCCACATGGCTTTGGTGGTCGATGAATATGGCGGCACGGATGGGCTGGTGACGCTGGAAGATCTGATCGAGCCGATCGTTGGCGTCATCGAGGACGAGCATGACGACATCGAGAGCGCGGTCGAGGTTGTCGGCACGGTCAATGGCGTCAGCGTCTATGAGGCGGATGCGCGGATCGGAATCGACGATTTCGAGGAAGCGCTGGGCCGCGAATTTGCGACGCCTGACGAGGAAGATGATGTCGATACGCTTGGCGGGTTGGTGTTCACGCTGGCGGGCCGCGTGCCCGAGCGCGGCGAGATCATCCGCCATCCCGATGGGGTCGAGTTCGAAATCGTGGATGCCGACGCGCGGCGCGTGAAACGCCTGCGGATCCGTGAGGGCAAAGGGGAGTAAGGCTCCAGTGTTCCCGCACCCGGTGCGGGAGCTTGCGCTGTGTTCAGGATTGATAGGCCTTTAGCGCCGCTGCGTAACCGCCATTGTCGAGGTAGTCTTGCTCCGCGCCCGTGGTATCGCGGTAAAGCGCTGCATTGCGTGCGGGAAACCGACCGAAGCGGTCAATCTGGTCGCGGTGCGCCTTGGCATGGGCTAGCGTGTCGGAGTCGCTATACTCCGCAAAGAGCGGGAGCGAGGCATCCTGAACGGCAAGGTTTTCGCTGTGCATTAAGGGCATGAGAAACCACTTCGCCCGGTCGCCGACTTTTTTGTGGAAGCCCCGCCCGATCGCCCGCTGGGCCACATCAAGGCCGAGCGTGTCGAGCAGAAAAGCGCCCGCTTGCCCGCGGTAAATATTGCGGGGAAACTGATCCAGCGCGAGGACGAGCGCGAGCGCCGATTCCGGCTCCCCCTCCCAGATGTGCGGATAGCCTGCGGCCTCAAGCCCCTCCACCAATGTCCCGAAACGCGCCGTAATGGTCGCGTCCACCGCGTTCGAGGCGTTGAAGTGATCGCCGGGCGAGAGGTCCTCGAACCAGAAGCGGAGGATGTCTTTGGGGGTAATATCGGTGATGGGGGTCATGGGAATACAACTGCCAAAAAGCTTTGAAGTTGCGGAGTCGAGAGTATTCGTTGTGAGGTGAGGACAGGTTGTGTCGGGAGGTCTGCCAGACGCTTGGTTCAGCGTGCGCATTGTGAAGGCGAGGTTGCTTCGTGCTTCAGAGCCGAGCGTCCCCGCTAAGGATCTTGCCGTGCAGATCTGCGTCCAGCGGGTGGTAGCCGCCGCCCTGCATGACAAATAGCGGGTCGCTGACATTGGCGGGGTCGAAGCCGGCTTTGACGAGATTGGTCTTCTTGAATTTGAAAGTGGAGGTGGTCTCGGATTCGCGGCTCAGGCGTAGGAATACGGGGCGGGCATAGTGGGGGAGGTTGGCTTCGACATGGTCGCGAAGCTCTGACAGGTTCAGCTCACCCTCGGCGACAATGGCGGCCATGCCGGCGCGGCCGTCATAGCCGGGCACTTCGACGCCATAGACGTTGGCCTGGGTCACGCCCGGTAGTTTCGAGATGACGCCCGCGACCTCGTTGGTGGCGACGTTTTCGGCCTTCCAGCGGAATGTATCGCCGATCCGGTCGACGAAATAGTAATAGTCCAGATCGTCCTTCTTGAGGAGGTCGCCGGAGCGGAACCAGGCATCGCCCGGCTTGAAGACGTCGCGCATGATCTTTTTCTTGGTAGCTTCGCTGTTCTCGTAGCCGTCGAAGCGGAAGCGGGCGTCGTCATTGCGGATCTCGGCGATCAGTTCGCCCGGCTCCCCGACATCGGCGCGGAGGGCCAGGCCGTCCTCGCCGCGCGGATGGCGGTCGCGTTCGACATCGTATTTGATGATGTCGAGGTTGAACTTGGATTTGAGATAGCCCGGCACGCGGCCCACGGCTCCGGGAGGGCCGTCAATGGAAATGAGCGACGCATTGCCTTCGGTCGCGCCGTAGAACTCGATGACGCTGGGGATGTTGAAACGCTCGACAAATGGCGTCCAGACTTCGGGGCGCAGGCCATTGCCCATGATGACACGGATTTTGTGCTGGGTCTCCTCCGGGCATTCGTCCTGGGTCAGGAGGAAGCGGCAGAGCTCCCCGACATAGGTGAACATGGTGGCTTTGAACCTGACTGCATCCGGCCAGAAGGAGGAGGCGGAGAATTTTGGACGCACGATGACCGCGCCGCCATGGGTGAGTGCCGCGCCGACGCCGACAAGCCCGCCCGTGGCGTGATAGAGCGGCAGCACCATCATCATACGGTCATTGGGCCCTGCTTTCGCGCCCGCGCCCATGCCGCGCATATAATTGAAGCAGCGCACATGTGTGACCTTTGCGGCTTTGGGCAGGCCCGTCGTGCCACTGGTGAACATCTTCATGGCTTGGTCCGCGCCCTTGATGCCGTCGCGCAGCTTGCGCTTGGGTCGGGTGGCGGAGGTCTTGGCGCTGACGGCATCGTCGAAGCTTGGCGTGTCCGGGATGTCGCCAAAGGCTGCGAAGACGGGCGGGCTGTCATTCAGGAGCTTGGAAGCTGCGTCCCATTGACCGGCCATGTCCGCGTCCACGATGACGGCTTTGGCGTCGCTGATCTTGACGCAGTGGGCAAGCGCTTCGCCGGCGAGCTGAAAGTTCACGAGGGCGGGCACGACGCCCACCTTGGAGAGACCAAACCAGAGCGGGACATATTGCGCGCGGTTGCGCACGAAGACGACGACGGTGTCGCCCGGCGCAAGGTCGAGATCGTCCCGCGCCCAAGCAGCCACGCGGTTGGCATAGGCTTCGACATCCGCATAGGTGAGCGTGATGTCGTCCTCGATAAAGGCAGGGTTGGAGCCATACGCATCGACGCGTTTTTCGAGCTCGTCGGCAATGGTGTATTCGGCGTCGGAGTCCACATCCTTGACGGATTTCAGCATGCGCAACATGCCCGAGAGGTATTTGGTCTCGCGCTTGAGGGTGGTGATGAGGCCCATGATGTCTTCCCGCTTCGCGGCCCTGGGGCCGTCATTTCGGAAAGGCTTAGGAAGGCCGCGCCCAAAAGAAAACCCCGAAGGCGAAGCTTCGGGGTTGAGGTCTGGTTTTGGACGACAACTCCGTGGGAGCGGGGTGTGCCGGGAACAGGGCTCGCTTGCTCTGTTGAGCCTTACTGTGCAGGGCGCGTGCCAAACGGCTCATTTGGTGCCGGAATGGAGGACGCCCGGCCAAGACCCTGCTGAAAACCCTCTATATAGTTGGGCGGGATGAAGACCGGAATTTCCTGACCCTGCGCGTCGAGCACGATGATGGTCAGGCCGTCAAAACGCGCAGCGTCCAGACGCTCGATGGGGATGAAGAGCGCGAGCTGTTCTTCCTTGGCACAGCGCGTGTCCACGATCTGGGAGGTCTGCACCACGGAGCCGGCGGGATAATATTCGAGGCCGCGTTTGCCGCCGCGGGAACTGCCGCGAAAAGACCGGTCGGTCTGGCGACTGACGCGGGCCGGACGGGAGGAGCGCCTGGGCGCGCTGCGCTTGGGTGCGGCCCGTTTGGGTGCGGCGCGTTTTGGCTCGGCCCGTCTGACAGGGGCCGGGCGGGTGACAGGGGCAGGGCGGGTGACAGGGGCAGGGCGGGATTGCGGCCGCGGTTGTGATCTGGCCCGCGACACGGGCGCGCGTTCCATGCGGCGCTCCATACGCGGCGCTGTGCGGGATTGCATGCGCTGGGGCATGGCTGGCGTGCGGGCCACGGGGCGTGGGGTGGTGATGCGCGGAATGGCCGGCTCGTTGCGTTCTGAGCGCGCATGGCGGGGTTCGATCGATCGGGCGGTGCGGCGATCGTCGCGGCGTATCCCGCGCTCGAGGACAGGGCGCTGATTGCGGCGCTCGGTCGTGCGACGCGTCGTCCGTTCTGTGGGTCTGCCGGTCGCCACACGTGGCGTAACGGAACGGGTATTGGTCATGCGGCGCGTGTTGAGCGGCCCGCGACCCGTGCCAACGCGCATATTGCGGGTGGAGGTATCGACGCGGCGATCAGCATCGCGGCCACGACGGCCGTCGCGTCGGTCTTCACTGCGATCCGCGCGGCGGTCCCGATCGCGATCATCGCGTCTGTCGGCACGGCGGTCGCCCCGGCGATCTGCCCTTCTGTCGTCACCCCGGTAGACGTCATTGCGCCCGCGATAACCACGATCCTGATAGCCGCGATCCTGATATCCGCCATGGCCGTAACCGCCGCGATACCCACCACGAAAGCCGCCTGCATGCCGTGTGCGGAAACCGCGCGGGCGACGCCAGCTGGGGCGGCGGAAGCCGTCGAGGTAGAAATCGTAATTGCGATGACCGCGATAGCGCGGAAACGCCGAATAGAGACCAAGCACGAGACCGTGACTGACCCCGGCGTAATAGTCGTCGCGGTAAACCGTGTTGGTGACCTGCGAGCTGCATTCGCGGGTGATGGGGTTGTAGCGCACACTGCGCACGCGCTCGCCGGAAAGGAAGACCGCGTCCTGATAGCCGCGAATGTCGAAATCATCGCGCGAAGCGGCGTAAAGGAAAGCCAGATCGAGGATCGCCCCGTCGCCGTAAATTGGCTCGCCCGTGACGCGGTCGATCTCGCCGCGCGCTTCACGGAGGTTGGCACGTCCGCCCAAGGCATCGGTGGACTCGAAGGGATCGAAGGTCGGGGCGGACCGGCGCGCCTGCCCGTCGATATAGACGGTGGTGACGTCGGCAGCGATCACCTCGGGGCTGAGCTCGGGGAGCGGGATGGACTGCGTCTGCGCAAGCGCGGGCGTTGCGATGAACAGCGCGAAGGCGGCGGCGGAGAGTGTCAGTCGGCTCAGAAAGGTCATGCGTCTCCTGTACTGCATGCGAGGTGAGGGGGTGCTGATAGTGCCGTTAATCCGGCGTTCATATTTAGCGGTCGTGTCGCCTGCAGTCTGTGTTATGCCACATTCGGGCCGAAATGCGAAATCGGCCGGCATGGGGGTATTGAAATGAAGCTGGTCCTGAAGATAATCGGAGTCCTTTCGGGACTCTTGATCGTGGCCGCCATCGGGGCGTGGGTATGGTTCTGGGCGCGTCCCGTGGGCATCAACAACTACGTCAACAAGGAGAGCATCCGCCTGTTGGTGCAGAGTCCTGAGGCGATGACATCGGTCGGGGCGATCGACGGCACGATACTGGATCGTCATTCCGGGAAGCTGATGGACACGACGCGCGAGCGCGAGCTTGCCATGATCGCCCAGGCCAGGGCCGCGCGGGACGGCATGGACTCTTACGGCCCGGACGGGCTGGAGGGTGAGGAGCTGCTGACCTATAAGGTCGTGGATTTCCTGTTTCAGACCAATATCGGCGCGATGGAGCGTGAGCATAGCGGCTATCCGATCCATCAACTGTCCGGCCCTCATGTAAGCTTGCCGAGCTTTCTGACCGATCAGCACAGGGTCGATAGCCGGAAAAGCGCGGAGCGTTACGTGTCCCGCCTGCGGGAATTCGGGCGGGTGCTGGGTGAGACTGAAGTGCGCGTGGAGGCGGCGCGCGAGGCAGGTGTGATCGCGCCGGATTTCATTATCGAGAAAACGCTGACGGGTCTGCGGAGTTTCATCGATGGCGGGGTGGAGGACAATATTCTCGTGACCGATTTCGCACGGCGACTGGGTGAGGTGGACGGCCTATCCGAAGACCGGCAAGCGGAATTGGTCGTGGAGGCGAAAACCGCCGTGCGGGACGGTATCTTGCCGGGCTATGAGGCTTTGATCGCGCAGCAGGAGGCGCTTCTGCCGCTGACCGATGGCGAGGCGGGGATCTGGCGGATCCCGGACGGCGAGGCGATCTATGCGGATGCGGTGCGCTCCTCCACCACGACGGATTATACCGCCAATGAGCTGCACGATCTGGGCCTTGCCGAAGTGGCACGGCTGGAGATCGCGATGGACGCGATCCTGCGCGGGCAGGGGATGGAAGACGGCACGGTCGCCGAGCGCGTGCGCGTGCTGATGGAGGACCCGGCGCAGCAATTTCCCAACACCGATAAAGGCCGACAAGACATGCTCGCCTATCTGCTGGAGCTGAATGACGAGATCATGGTCAAGGCGGCGGACGTTTTCGCGAGCGTACCGGAGGCAGGCCTCGACATCCGTCGCGTGCCGGAATTCAGCCAGGACTCCGCGCCGGGCGGCTATTACCAGCAGCCCTCCATGGACGGCTCGCGTCCGGGTGTGTTCTACATCAACCTGAAAGACACGGCGGATAATCCGAAGTGGACGCTGCCGACGCTATTGGTGCACGAAGCGGCGCCGGGTCATCACTTTCAGATCGCGCGCGGGATGGAGCTGAGCGGCGTGCCGTATCTGCGCAAGTTCTCGCCGTTTGGGGCCTATACGGAGGGTTGGGCGCTCTATGTGGAGAAAATGGCCGCCGAAGACCTCGGACTCTATGACGATGATCCGCTGGCCGATCTGGGGCGGTTGCAGGCGGAGATGTTCCGCGCGGTGCGCCTGGTGGTCGATACGGGGATGCACGCCAAACGCTGGTCGCGCGAAGATGCGATCGCGTACATGGTGTCCAAGACGGGCATGACCGAGGCCGAAGTCACGCGCGAGATCGAGCGCTATGTCGTGTGGCCGGGGCAGGCGCTGTCCTACAAGGCAGGTCAGCTTGCCATCGTCGATATGCGCGAGCGGGCCGAAGCGGAGCTGGGAGAGGCTTTCGACCTCAAGGCGTTTCACGAGGCCGTGCTGGAGTCGGGCGCGCTGCCGCTGGAAATGCTGGGCGAGAAGATCGATGGCTGGATTGCGGGGCAGAAGGCGTAATCAATTCATGCGTTTGCCGACGGGCTTTGCCAGTATCAGATCGTGGAAAGTCTTGCCGCCGACGGTAAAGTCCCGTGTGCCGGCCTCCTGAAAGCCCTGACGGCGATACCAGCCAATAGTGGGGTTTTCGTGATAGACGCCCAGCAACAGGCGCAGGGCGCTGCGGCGGAGGGCCTCGGCCTCGACGGCGTCCAGAAGCTGTCGGCCATGCCCGCCGCCGTGAAAACGGTGCAAAATATAAATGCGCTTGAGCTCGAGGTCGCGTGGCTCTGTCGTAACGGGGAGATCGGGTTCGGTCAGCAGGGCGAAACCGATGGGAACGGCTGTGTCGGAGATTGTAAGGAGCCAGGCGGCGTCGCCCGCGTCGAGAGCGCGCTGAAAATACGCCGCACTGTTCTGGGTCGCGTTATGGGCGGCGAGATCGGGCCACGGAATCATGTGCGCGTAAGTTTGCAGGAAGGTCGCGCGCGCAATGGTGGCCAGCGCCCGGGCGTCCGTTGTGCGGGCGAGTGTGGTGTTCATACCCCACCCTAGCGCGGGTCAGGCCCGTGGACTAGCGAGTCTTAAACCAGCGCGAAAGCCGACGCGCAGCCGAACAGGAGGAGTGAGGCTGTAAGGAAGACGGCGAGCGCGGTCTCCTCCGAGCAGCGCCCGAGCGCACCCGCTAGCCGCGGCTCGAATGACAGGCCGATCAGCACGAAGCCTCCAAAGGCTAGTACGAGGAGGCAAGTGAAGAAAACGACGCTCATCCGCGCGGTCTAGAGCGCGGGCGTGAGGGAAAGATTAAGGAACAGGTTCGATCAACCCCGGTGCCCGTGTCTCTGGGGTAAGCGGCAGATCCGGGTCTTCAAGGTAAGCCGGAGAGCCGCACTCTTGCCGGGAAAACGGAAGGGGGGCGCAGGGATAAGGTGATTGCTCAATTCTCGTCCGTCCGGCATCCCAGACTATTTGAATTCGGGCACATCCGCTTTCAATTCACCCGCTCTGACGTCCATGGCGGCTCTTGCACGTAAGAGGGCTTGGACTTCGGGGGCGTCGATAATGGCGCTGATGGCGGCGAGGTCGGCTTTGGCGTCGGCGCTGACTTGCAGGAGTTGCATGAACTGCTCTTCGGGGGTGAGCTTGCGGGGATAGCGGCGCAGGCGGATGTCGTCTCCTGCATCTATTTCGGCGAGCTCGCGGGCTTTAGTGATGGCGGCCTCGATGCCGCCAAGCTCGTCGACAAGGCCGCGCTCCAAGGCCTGCTCGCCCGTCCAGACGCGGCCCTTGGCGATCTCGCGCACGTCACTGATGTCCATGTCGCGGCCCTCGGCGACGATGGACGTGAAACGGTTATAGATTTCTTCGGCGCTGTTGTAGAAGGCCTCGCGCTGATAATCGGTGAAGGCGGTATCGGCGGAATAGACGCCGAGATAGGGCCCGCCGACCTCGACGCTTTCCATATTGTAGCCGACCTTGTCGAAGGCGCCCTCCAGCGCGACCTTGCCGGAGACGACGCCGATGGAGCCGGTAATGGTGGTGGGCATGGCGACGATGTGATCGGCGGACGCGCTGACATAATAGCCGCCGCTGGCCGCATATTGGCCCATGCTGACCACGACGGGGATGTCGGCCGCCTGCGCGCGTTTGACGGCGGCGAGCACCTGGTCCGAGCCGGCCGCCGAGCCGCCGGGCGAGGAGACGCGGAAGACGATGGCCTCGATCTTGTCGTTGTCGGCTGCGTCGTCAAAGGCCTTGGAGATCGTGTCCGAGCCGAAGGTGGGCGTGCCGCCAAAGGGCGAGGCAGGGGTGGACGCGCCGGAGATGATTGCGCCCTGACCGCTGATGAGGGCAATGGTGGGGTCGGAGGTTTTGCCGTTTGTGGCGGCGTAGTCGGCGATGGAGAGGAAGTCGGCGTCCTCGTCGCCTGCCAGTTCGCGTGCGCGGTCCTTGGCCTCTTCGAGATAGCCGACCGTGTCGATGAGGCCGGAGGTTTGCGCGGCTTCTGCGGTGTAAGGGGCCGCGCGAAGGAGGGCGTCGAAGTCCGTGGGTTCCATATCGCGCATGCGGGCGGAATCGGCGACGAGTTCATCATAGATGGAATTGAGCAGCGCCGTGGTGGCTTCACGCGCGGCGTCGGTCATGGTGGTTTCATCATAGGTATCGGCGGCGGTCTTGTACTCGTAGAACTGCACGAATTCGGGATCGGCATCGATGAGGTCGAACACGCCTTTGAGGTATTCGCGCTCGGTCCGCATGCCGGACACGGCAAAACTTGTTCCGGCCTGTTGCCAGATTTCGGCGGCGGCGAGCGGGGCGTAGGAGGTCAGCGAGGTGTTCTCGAAACCCTGCCCGTGAGCGACGACGAATTTGCCGCTCAGTTTGAACTCTTCGAGGGCGTCGCCAAGTTCCTCGGCCGAAGCCGGGGCGAGGCCTGCAAATCCTGCACGGATGAAGACGCCGGAAATGTCGGAGTCGGATTCGGCGCGTTCGAGCGCGCGCACGGCCTCGACGATGGAGGGGCGGGCGTCGCCAAACAGTGGCAGGCTGGCCGTGTCGTCGTCAAAGCCCTCGCGAAGATCGATGGAGAGGATGGAGCCCGATACCTCGGTGTCGTCCGCAAAGCCGGCGGCGACCGCGGCCCCGAATGCGCCGAGCAGGACAAGCAGCAGGAAGGTGACCGCTATGAAGCCCGCGATCATGGCGGCAAGTACGATGAAGAAGACCTTGGTGCCCGATAGCGGCTGGCGCGGCGGGGGCGTCCAGGCGCGGGAGGCAAGCGTGCCGGCCGGGAGTGCGGCAGCCGCGGATGTCGATGGTAAGGGGGCGTGGGGCAGGTCGGTCAAGGCGGTCTCCAGATAGGCTTTACACCTAAGCCCTGCGAAGGCGGGTGCAAGCGGCAGCTGTAGTCAAAGACGTCTCAGGCCGGGCAACGTTACAGGATGTCAGGACTTTCCTGCAGTGGCAGGGCTATTGGGCGTTGCAAATGCGGCGCGGCCCTTTTATGTGCCGCTCCATCGACATGCCGGGACGTGCCCGCATGACGGTCGCCTTGGCTTTGGGGCGTAGTTCAATTGGTAGAGCATCTGCTTTTGGTGCAGAAAGTTGGAGGTTCGAGTCCTCCCGCCCCAGCCACTCTTTTTTGTGACAGTTTGTCTGAGACCTGACGGGGCCGCCTGACGGAAATATGCCCAGACTGTGGACAGATCCGCACATGACCGATTTGCCTTACGATCAGCCATGCTGCCCGTGACTCTACGGATCGACCCCTCGATTGGAGCCGAAACGATACGGGAGACGTCGCGGGTTTTGCGTTAAGGTTTTCATAACAAATTTGAAAAATGTGTTATTTTGTGATTCTATAACGCTTGCGGTTGTGTGACGTTCTGTCTAGCTTTGGAAAGTCAATGAGAGCCGGGGAGGTGTTGCGCCTCCGCAATAACCGGCCGGTATTCAGTTTATGGAGGGCGCATCAGTGATAGCGAAGACTCGCACGCATTTGCGATACATGATTACGGCGATCAGCCTGCCGGCGCTCTTCCTCGGGGGGGTCGCCCAGGCCCAGGTCGAGTCCCGGGTCGGGGGGGAGACCCCGTCTGACGAGTACGCGCGCATCCTTCAGCAGATCAGCGACACCCAGACCAATATCGCGCGCCGTGAAGTCATGCTGGCCCGCCAGGAGGCGCGTATCGCCTCGCTGCGGGAGCAGGCCGACCGCCTGCCCAATGCCGAGGCCGAGATCACGCCCATCCTGGCGAAATTCGCCGCAGGGCTCGAGCGCTCCATCGAGAGCGACATTCCCTTTCAGCTCGGCGAGCGATTCGAGCGCTTCAATTCCCTGCAGGAATTGCTGGGCAATGAAGAGGCCAGTCTCGGCGAGAAAATGGCGCGCGCGCTGGCGGTGGCCAATGTCGAGGCGACCTATGGCTACGAGATCGTGGCTTATGAGGGCGATCATCCCTCCGATCCCCGCCGTCGCTATGCTGCGTGCGAGGCCGATATCGAATCGCGCGGCTGTACCTTGAGCAAGGAATTGCGCGGCAAGCTGGATGGCGGGGCGTCCCTGCCGCAGCTCGATGAGGAAATCCTCGATGGCGACTATGTGCGCTATGGCCGGCTCTCCATGGCCTATATCGACAAGGGGACGGACGACATTCTGGTGTGGGATCCGACCGGCGGCGAGGGCCGGGGAGCGTATCGCGATGCGCGCGGCTCCGAACTTGCGGGCATCCGGCGCAATCTGCGTGTGGCGCGCGGCGAAGCGGCCCCCGACGTCATCGAAGTGCCGGTGGTGGTCACCAACTGATAGAGTTTTCGAGCGGGCCCAGGAGGCAACTCCCCGCCCGGAATTGTCCAACACAATATGAAGGGACATCATGACAACATTTTCCACACTCAAGGCGCTAGGCGTGGGGGCGGCTGCCTCGGCGGTGCTCGCGTTCACCTTTGCGGTTCCCGCCAGCGCGCAGCTTGAGAGCGCACTGCAGGAAGCGAAATCCTCCACGGCGGCGAGTGCTTCGGCCCAGCGCCAGATCGAGGAGCTTGACGACCGTGCCGACAGCGCCGTGCGCGAGTACCGCGCCGTGCTTCAACAGGCCGACAACCTCCGCCTGTTCGTGGACCGTCAGGACATCTTCCTCGAAAGCCAGCGCTCGGAGCTCTCTTCGCTTCAGCGCCAGATTTCCACGGTCGAAGCCATCAAGCAGGGCGTCGTGCCCATGATGCTGAACATGGTCATCGGTCTGGAAGACAGCATTGCCGCCGACATGCCTTTCAAGCTCACCGAGCGGATGGCGCGTCTGGAAGACGTCAAGGAGATCATCGCCGATCCCGACGTCAGCCCGGCCGAACAATATCGCCGCCTGCTCAACGCCTATGAGATCGAGACCAATTACGGCTATCAGGTCGAGAGCTATGAGGGTGTTCACCCGTCGCGTCCGGGTAATGTGGTCAACTTCCTGCGCTATGGCCGCACGAGCTGGCTCTACATGACCAAGGACGAGGCGGAAGTCGCGGCGTTCGATCTGGAATCCGGCAGCTGGACCCCGCTGCCCAACGCCGACACCACGCAAATCCGTCAAGCCATCCGCGTCGCGAAAGAGGAAGCCGCCCCCGGCATCGTCTTCGCGCCCGTGATCGTACGCTAGGAGATCTGAGCAATGAAAATGATGAAAACAGTCACTACGGCGGTCATGGCCGGCTTTGCCACAGGGGCCATGATGCTGAGCGTCGCACCTGTCGCGACGGCGCAGGTCACCTCTGTCGATCAGCTCTTGAGCCAGGTCCGCCAGGATGCCGCCGCGCAGCGCGCCGCCAACCAGCAGCGTCTGGCCGAGTTCCAGTCGCGCGCGTCCGAGCAGACCTCGCGTCTGAACGCCGCCAAGGGCGAGCTGAGCCAACTTCAGGCCCGCGCCAATCGCGTGCAGTCCGAATTCGCCGCCAACGAGTCCCGCACGGACGCGCTGCGCTCCGAATTGCAAGCCGCACAGGGCGAATTCGGTGACGTGTTCGGCGCCGCCCGCCGCTTTGCCGGTGAGTTCCGCGCCATGCTGGATAACTCGCTGATCACGGCGCAATATCCCAGCCGGACGGCGGTTCTTGCCGATGTCGCCGAGTCGGAAGCACTTCCGACATCGACCGAATTGAACGCGATCTTCGAGATCATGCTTCAAGAGATCGAAGCCCAGCGTCAGGTCGCCACCTTCGATGCCAAGGTCGCCAATATCGAAGACGGTGCCATGCAAAGCGTTGTTCGCGTCGGCCCGTTCGTGGCCTTCAAGAAGACCAACTCGAACTTCCTCGATTACAGCGCGCCGACCGCCGGGGGTGACGACATCCTCCTGACGCTTCTGCCCAAGCAGCCAAGCGATGGTGCGATCATCGATGCCGCACAGCGTGTCGCCAGTGCCAATGCCGGTGATGTGGTGTTTGCGCCGATCGATCCGACACGCGGCTCCCTGCTGGCGTCGTTCGAGCGTGAGCCGACGATCCGCGAGCGTATCAGCTACGGCAAGACCATCGGTTACATCATCCTGATCCTGCTGGCTGTGGGTGTCGTGTTCGGTATCCTCAACATCATCCGCCTGATCCTGATTTCTGCGCAAGTGAAGGGCCAGACCCGGAAGGCGCAAGCCGCCAAGGGCAACCCGCTCGGCCGCATCATGATGGCCTATGACGAGAGCCGTGGCCGCGACATGGAAACGGTCGAGTTGAAAATGGACGAAGCGATCCTGCGTGAAAGCCCGAAATTGGAGTTCGGTCTGAACTTCCTCAAGCTCGGCGCCGCCATCGCACCGCTGCTAGGCCTTCTCGGTACCGTGACCGGTATGATCCAGACCTTCCAGGCCATGATGATCTACGGCACGGGTGATCCCCAGCTGATGGCCGGTGGTATCTCCGAAGCCCTCGTGACCACCATGCTGGGTCTGATTGCCGCCATCCCGCTGCTCGTGCTGCACAGCTTCTGTGCCTCGATCGCCCGCGGCATCCAGAACACTCTGGAAGAGCAGTCCGCCGGCATCGTGGCCCGCCATGTCGAAGCCCGTCCCGTTGCCGGCTCTGTGGCAGGCACGGCAGGTGTGAACACCGCCATCACCTAAAGGCTCACGAGCCAAATAATAATCTCCGGCCCTTGGGCCGGAGAGTTTATCAATCACTGACGACACGTCCTTCATTTTCAAGGACATCACTCTTTCCCTCTTGCGAGGGTCATTTCAACCGCCGCTTCCCGGCAGAGGACGTCACATGGATCTTCTCAATCCCGTCAATGCCTATCGCGCGCTCCAGGACTTCCTGGGGACGGGCGGGCCGGTGCTGCTTGCCATCATGATCGCGGCCTTCGTGCTGTGGAGCTTTATCCTGGAGCGGTTCGCCTATTACATCTTCAACCACAAATCGACCAAGACGCAGCTGTCGCGCGAGTGGGCCGAGCGTGCAGACAAGTCGAGCTGGCGCGCCCATGCCATTCGCGACGAGCTGATCAGCCGGGTCAAGACGCGTACAACGACCAATGTGAATATCATCAAGACGCTGGTCGCGATCGCGCCGCTATTGGGGCTTCTGGGTACGGTCTGGGGCATGATTACCGTGTTCGACGCCATGGCCTTTTCGGGCTCCTCCAACGCCCGGCTAATGGCAGAAGGTGTGTTCCGTGCCACCATCCCGACCATGGCCGGTATGGTCGTGGCGCTGTCGGGACTGTATTTCGCGACCATGTTCGAGCGCCGCGCGCGCCGCGAGACTGCCCGCTTTGCCGACGTGCTGCAGCTCGACGATAGCGGCACCTATGTTGCGACCGCCACGCCGAGCCAGACCGTCGTCCGCCCCGCCGTCACCGGTGGCACCATCCCAGTCGAACGCATTTAGGCAGAAGGATACATTATGAGACGCGCCCGCCAACGCCCCGGAGACGACGCCGACGTCGACATGACCCCGATGCTCGACATCGTGTTCATCATGCTGATCTTCTTCATCGTGACCGCGACCTTCCTCGACGAGTCCGGTATCGACATGACGCTGCCCGACAATAGCGACTCGGATGTGCCGAGCACACCCAAGCCCGCCATCACCGTGTTCGTGGACAACCGCAATCTCTGCGCGGTCGATGGCCGCCGTGTGGGTTGCGACCGCGTGCCCTTGTCGGTGGAGCGCCTGCTCGCCGAAAAGCCCAATGCGAACATCATCCTGCGCGTGGACAAGACCTCGCAGCACAAGATCCTGGTCGGGCTGAAGGATGAATTCGACAGTTCGGGTTTCAACTCGGTCATCGAGGTCGTGGAGACCCCTGCAGCGTAAGGCTGGCTCTCTCAATGCGCGACATGTGCTGTCTGATTGCACATGGCCGCGAAATGGTATAAGGTAACATTATGGCCCGACGCAGTCGCATTTCCGTCCAGGACGACGATACAGAACTCAACATGACGCCCATGCTGGATGTCGTGTTCATCCTGCTGATCTTCTTCATCGTGACATCTGTCTTCGTGAAGGTGCCGGGCATCGACCCGAACGAGCCGGAAGCGGCGACGTCGCGGGCGTGGAAGCCGACGATCCTGGTGGCGGTCAACGACGTGTCCGAGATCTGGATCGACAAGCAGATCTATTCGCTCGACGAGGTTCGCCCGATCCTGCGCGGCTTGCGGGATGAGAGCCCCAAGGCCGAAGGCATCATCCAGGGTGACGGCAATGCCGAAGTCGGCACGGTGATGGATGTGCAACAGATTTTCCAGGACCTTGGCATTTCGGTGCGGGTCAAGACCGAGCCGACTTAAGCCGGAACGGAGTGAGCCGGAAACGGCTTTAACAAAAAAGGCCCTGACGACCGGGCCGCGAGAACAGAGTTTCGACGGAGGACGACATGGGTAATTTTCTACGGTGGTTTCTCGGCATTCCCTTCGCCGCGCTGGTGGTGGTTGGCCTGTTCATGCTGATGATCAGCTTGATCAGTGCCGAATTCGAGGCGCAAGAGAAGACGGAAAATGCGAGCTTCGAGCTCAACCCCGTGGTCGAGGACATACAGACGCTCAAGCGCGAGACGAAGGTCGAGCGCGTGCAGCAGGTGCAGACACCGCCTCCGCCGCCCATGATCGAGCGCGCGCAGGCCGACAAGCCGAGCGAGCGGATCGCGTCCCTTGAGGGGGCCGTGCCGGATTTCGAGGCACCCAAGATCGACCGTTCGGATTTCAAGATCGCCGTGAGTGACCGCGACGCGCAGCCGCTCGTGCGGATCCCGCCGGTCATGCCGCCAAATGCCGAGAAGTCCGGCCATTGCAAGGTGCGCTTTGATGTGTCCCCCGATGGCGGGCCGTTCAACGTGCAGACCACCTATTGCTCGCAAAGCCTGTTCAAGCGCGCGACCGTGAGATCAGTCGAGAAGTGGAAGTACCAGCCCAAGATCCAGGACGGCGTGGCCGTTGGCCGGACGGGTGTGGAAAGCCAGATCACGTTCCGCCTCGCCGATGAGCGCGGAAACGTCATTCCCGAATAGGGGCCCGAACAAGGGCCCGAATAGGGAGACGTATCACACGCAACCGTGATGGCGCATGTCGCCGCGGATGCAGCTTCCGGCCTTGAGGGGCCGGAACAAGCCGCCCAAATAGGGTGGAGAGGACATTTGCGGTGCCCCGCGCACCGGACGGAGGACGACACATGAAGCGCTTTTTGACCACGACCACGATGGCCCTTGCCGCATTCGCCATGGCGGATGTCGCGAGCCTGCAGACCGCCGAAGCACAGCGCGCCAATTCGCGCGACCAAAACAGCCAGCAACAGGCACCTGCCGAAGGCCGACAGTTCTCGGCGGTCAATGGCGAGGTCGTGGCGGCGGCGCAGGAGCAGTTGAAAGCCAATAATTTCGGGGCCGCGATCAGCTCGCTCAATGGTGTGCTCGGCAATGACATGAATGCCTATGAGCGCTCCATCGTCTATCAGATGCTGGGGTCGGCCTATTACGAGCAGAACAATTTCGCGCAGGCGATTTCCAATTTCGAGAGCGCGATCAGCTCGGGTGGTTTGACGCCGGACGAGTCCTCGCAATTGCGGGTCAACATCGCGCAGCTCCTGATCGGTAACGGTCAATTTGCGCGCGGCGCGCAAATGCTCGAGGATTACCTGGCGCGCGGCGGTCAGCGCAAACCCAAATATGACGAATACATCATGCAGGCCTGGGTGCAGAGCGAGAACTATTCCCGCGCGCTGCCTTATGCGGAACGCTGGTTCAACGCCTCCAGCCCCAAGGAGCGCAAGCATTACGACCTGTTGAACTTCCTCTACAACAATCTCGGTCAGCCCGGAAAGCAGGCCGATATCGTCAAGCAGATGATCAACCGCTGGCCGGAGGACAAGGATCTGTGGGATGCGTGGGCGTCCATGCTCGCCAATGGCGGGCGCGAGCAGGAGGCTTTCGAAGTCACCAAGATGCTCTATCTGGGCGGCGCGATCAAAGAGCAGCAGGATCTGGAAAAGGTCGTGCAGTATTACAGCTTTTACGAGATGCCGTTCCAGGCGGCGGAGATCCTCGACAAGGAGATGAAGTCCGGACGCCTGCCTCGCACGACCGAGCGCATGGTGCAGCTGTCCAACCTCCTGCGACAGGCCCGCGAATATGAGCGCGCCATTCCCGTGCTCGAGCAAGCCGCAAGCCAGTCCGGCACGGCGAAACTCTACGCCGATCTGGGAGAGGCCTATTACAATGAGGGCGTGTGCGACAAGGCCGAGACCGCATTCAAAAACGCCGTGTCCAAGGGCTATGATGCGGGTAAATCCTGGATGCTGATCGGCACATGCCGTTATGAGGCTGCGCAAGCGTCCGAGCGTCCGGCGTGTCCGACAGTGGGCCCGAACGAGACTTTCCCGGACGGGTTCTATCGCAGCTCTCAATGGTATCAGCTACGCCAGAATGCACTCGAAGCGTTCCGTCAGGTGCCCGGCAGCTCCCGCGAGAGTTCGGCTGCGCGCAAGTGGTCGACCTTTATCGGTGACGAGGGCGACAATCTGCAAAACCGTTGCGAATTCGAAGCGACCGTGGAGCAGGAGCGGTGTTTCATCACCATCCAGCGCGCCTATGACAACGAGGTCTTCTCCGGCGGTTTCAAGCTTGATGGCGATGACGCGAAATGCCTGGCGTTCAAGCCGGCGTTCGATGCGAAATACCGAAAGGCCGTGGACACCAGCACGGTGCGCGGCGGGTAGTCTTGCCGCACGGGGTTCGCCTGCATAGATCGCGGGCTGAACCGTATGAGAACACAAGCCGCTCACCTATTGGTGGGCGGCTTTTTTGATGGGTGAAGATCGGCGCAGTGAATGGGGGTGGGGTTCAGGCGGAAAGGATTGCCATGGATCCGATGTCGGTTGCAGTCGGATTTGAGGGTCGGCAGGGTGCGGTAAGGCGAGAACGGGTGCGGCGGTATTGCGGTACTGCGGCGGATCAAGTTTGATGGTTGGCCTTCACGCGTTTACAAAGTGCCGCGCAGGCAGATTGTGACGGGTCTGCTGGATGTCAGGGCGACTTGGGCGGTCACTCTGGCTGGGTTTCTTAGATTGCACATTGCCTACCTATTGATGGACGGCTTTTTCGTAGATGGGCATCGGCGCGTGGTGAGTGGTGGGATTTCAGGCTGACGGGTTTGGCGAGAGTCGAACGGGCAGGGTGTGAGACCGCTCGATGTTAGGGCAATTGTCGGGCGTGTGGAGCCGGCTGGCTTTCCGGAGACCACGGGCGGGCATCGCAGTGTGGAAGCGGTGGCATCGATCACTCAGAGACAGTCCCTGGAAAGAGCGTGGACAGAGCGTGGAAACTCTCTCGCTTTTGCAGTCGGGACTGGGCTGGATGAAGCGTCATGCGTGTAAAGCGGGAGGTTCCACGTCGAGCGCAGGAGCCTTGTGAACAGAAGGATGATATGTGTGTGTCGCGCACTCGGAGTGCGGGGCTTTATGTTGTCGCGACGGATTTCGCTCTGGTCACGCTGTGTGTGCGTGTCGCCTATGAAAGAGGCGAGGGAATGAAGCGATCAATTTCGTGCGGAAATGGGTGACGGTTGAACGCCGTCTTGGTGCGGAATTAGGGCCGTTGGCTGCGATAATGCGATGGTTGGCGAGGGTGGCGAGGGAAGCTTTTGACGGCGAGAGGGTGGCCGGGGGTCTGTCGAATAGCGCAAGACTTTGGTAAAAGCCTAAGTGGTGTTGGCGGGTCAGCGAGCATCCGACAGAGGATTAGGGAATGGGTCTGATGTTAGGATGGCGAGCGGGAAGTTCCGTGTGGAGCGCGGGATAAAGGACTGGGGGTAATGGGTGTAAGTGTGGTGCGTTTGCGAGCGGAGTTGCAAATGTGTGCTGTTCCGGGCCGTCATACCAATAATGGCCGACGTCGCGCGGTGAGTGTCGCTTGTTCAAGACGACAGGCATTTCGGAAAATTGCCTGGGTAAAATAAAGAAGTTCCCCCGCGATAGGAAAGGCGTTGTGCGTAGGGATCAAGGTGCTGGCTGGCCTTGTCGTCGTAACGACGAGCGGGTGGTTCCGCTGCTGCACAGTGCGCAATTGGCCGAAATGACGGTGAGGGTGCCGGAAACGCTTTTGCCTTTGACCCGGATTGGTCTGTTCCTGGCGCTCTGTCTGGGCGACGGATCTTCGCTTGCTTGAGGGGCCGCTTCCGGCGTCAGCTTGTCCGGGGTTGCTTTATGATTGTGTCCGTGAGGGCGCGGAGGCGGGCTGTGGGGCGGGGCTCGACGGCGGCGATCTGGGTGTAGCGACGGCGCAGGCGGGCGAGAGGTTCGGCGCGGGCCTCCAGGCTGGCATAGGTGGCCGAGAGCGCCGCGCGCGGGCCGGAGGTGCGGAAGGTGCCGACGCCGACGCTCGCTTCGACATTGGCGTAGTGGCGCTTGTAGCCGTCCAGACCGACGCCGAGATCGAGCGTGGTGTAGCCGAGGGACGGGCTTGCGGGGATGAGGGCCTCCAACAGCTGAATACCGGGAGCGTAGGGTGCCAGCGCCGCGTCATATGCGACGATCCAGCTGTGAAACGTGTGCCCGTCCGACAGGCCGAGATCGAGGGCAGCGAGGCGATCGCCGAAATAGAGCGCCTGCAAGTCGGCGCGAAGGTGGCCGGGGCTCGTGTCGCCGCCGCGCTCCCACAGATCGCGCAGCAGGGCGAGCGGCCAGCCGGAGAGCACGTCGAACTTGGCGGTGGTGGCAAATTGCTCCCGCTTCCAACGGATGAGGGTGTCGAAGGCATCGACGTCGCGGGATTGCCAGACAGTGCGCGGCTCGCCGATATCGGAGGTGGCCTTGCGGACACGGCGACGATGGCTTTTGGCGTGTCGGGAATAGGAGGAGTCGCGGCTGCTGCGCCAGGTGTCGAAGCCGCCCGTCAGGTCGATGCGGCATATGGGGGCGGTGTGGAGTGCCGAGGACACAGATGGCGGGGTTTCGGGGTCGCCGCCGACCCAACCCATGACGGGCAGGGTGCCGATGCGGGCGGAGCGCAGTAGCGGCAAGGGGTCATAGGGATCGCAACCGGGCGCGGTGATGGCCCCGTGATAATCGCTCATGGGCGCGCCGACGGGGCGGGCACTGCGCTGACCCTGTAGGGGGAGGATGGCGGAGGGCGCACCATCTTTGCCGGGGGCGTCGAGGAGGAGCGTGACTGGCATGGCGCAGGCGCGGGCGACGGCCTCGGTATAGGCGGGATGGAAATAGGGCGAGGCGAGAGCGGAGTGAGTGTCGCGCATTTTCGTCCACGCCGCGCGCAGCTCTGTCGGCATGGCGGTGGTACCGTCAAGGAGTATGCGTTGGACGCTCATGCGGGATGGGTAGCATAATCGGGTTAAGAGCGGGTGACGCAAGGGTCGCGCTACGCTTAAAGAGCGCGAATTTTTTGACCGGCGATTGGATTTACCGAAGGAACCGGAGAGACAGCGACGGCCCGCTTGCTGTGAATGGCGCGGATATTGGGTTGGCATTGGCTATGCGCAAGACAAGCGGGAGATCCCCCCCCGGCCTTCGCCGGGATAATGGAGGGGAGTGCAGGTCTGGCCCTGTCGCGTTCAAGGCAAGCCGACATTCCCCCGGCTGCATAGTGCGCTCTTCGCGGGAAAGACGGGAGAGTGAGGGCTTGTTTGAGATATATCCGCACTTGGGGTCTGGATAATTCTCTAGTGTTTCAAAGGCTTGCAGGAATACCGGGAGATATATCCACCCCCACCTTGGGTGCGCGTATGCTTGGCGCATGAAAGCTTGGAAGACACCTCCCACTCACGAAGACCACGACACCGCTCCGCTATTTGCGAAGATGGAGCGCGTGGAGGGCTTGGCGCTGCGTGCGGTGGAAGATGAGGGGGATGTTTCGTTTAGCCTGCTGTCGCTCATCGTTGGATGGATGGCCATCTTGCAGAAGCGGATTGGGGTGGCTGAGCGGTGGAACCGGCGGGCGGCGCGGAAGCGGGAGATGTTGGCGTCCGAGGCATTGCGGATGAACATGTGTGACAGGCTGGGTGGGGTTGAGGCGCTGGAGAGGTGGGAGGAGAGGGCGAGGCAGGCCCTGTCGTCCACAAGGCAAGCGGGAGATCCCGGCCTGCGCCGGGATGACGGTTTTAATCAAGAATCGCCTACCCCCACTCCGTCACCCCGGCGGAAGCCGGGGTCTCCAGAGGGCGTGCGTGAGTTTGCCCTGGCGAGGCTGCCGGGGCGTGGAGTGCGGAGGGTGGCTGCGCGGTTCGTGCTGGCGGCGCTCAAGCACGAGACGCCGATCCCGGTGTGGCCTTGCGAGGTGATGCCGGAGAGGTTCAAGCGAGAGTGGTGGAAGGGTGCGCCGGAAGGGCAAGGCAAAAGAAACAAGAACACAGACGCATTCCCGAAAAATCGCTCTGCGGTTTATCCGGGATCGCGGGACGGAAGGGCTGACGGGGATGGCGCTATGGCTCGCGACCCCGGATTGAATCCGGGGATGCGTGCTGGTGGAGAGCGCAGCTTGAACGTGGGAGGTCCCGCTGCTGCACAGCGCGCTGCAAGTCCGGGAGCCAGGCTATGCGCGTTCCCGTGATACCCGACATTGCTGGCGGCAGGGCGGGCCCTTTTTCGTTGAGGGGCGCGGGGCTTTTCGGCTGCGGTGTTTGCGGGCGTGGTGTTTGGGTGCGTGTGGGCTATAGAGAGCCATGAGTGTGATCCTGGATATTGATGCGGTGGATGTGGTGCGGCCGGACGCCAAATTGCGACTGCCGGGGATGTCGCGCGACGCGATTGCGCAGGCCCTGACCGGGATGGGGGTGGAGCCGCGCAAGGTGCGGATGCGGACGGGGCAGATTTTCCGCTGGGTGTATTTTCACGGCGTGACCGAATTTGATCAGATGTCGGATGTGTCCAAGGCGTTCCGGGCGCAGCTGGAGGAGCGGTTTACCTTGGCGCGTCCCGAAGTGGTCGAGCGGCAGGTAAGCGAGGACGGGACGCGGAAATACCTGATCCGCATGGCGCCGGGCGTCGAGGTGGAGACGGTGTTCATTCCGGATGTGTCGCGCTCAGGCGCGCTGTGCGTAAGTTCGCAAGTGGGCTGCACACTGACCTGCACGTTTTGTCATACGGGGACACAGCGCCTGGTGCGCAATCTGACGGATGCGGAGATCGTTTTGCAGGTCATGGTGGCGCGCGACGATCTGGGGGAGTGGCCGAGCTCGGTCGAGGACCGGCGGATTACGAATATCGTTTTCATGGGCATGGGGGAGCCGCTTTATAACACGGCCAATGTCATCGCGTCTGTGGAGACGATCTCGGACAATGAGGGGATTTCGATTGGGCGGCGGCGGATCACGGTCTCGACCTCCGGCGTGGTGCCGGACATCGTGCCGATGGGCGAGGCGACGGGCGCGATGCTCGCGATTTCGCTTCATGCGGCGCGGGACGATTTGCGCACGCGGATCATGCCGATCAACCGGAAATATCCGCTGGCCGAGCTGATGCAGGCGTGCCGGGACTATCCGGGCCTGTCCAATGCGCGGCGGATCACGTTTGAATATGTGATGCTCAAGGGCGTGAACGATACGGTGCGGGATGCAAAGAACCTGATCACGCTGTTGCAGGGCATTCCGGCCAAGGTGAACCTGATCCCGTTCAACGTCTGGCCGGGATCGGACTATGAGTGTTCCGATTGGGAGACCATCGAGGTGTTTGCCGAGCGGCTGAACCGGGCGGGGCTTGCGGCGCCGATCCGCACGCCGCGCGGACGCGATATTCTGGCCGCGTGTGGGCAGCTCAAAAGCGCGTCGGAAAAGGCGCGCGCGAGCGATGTGCGCAAAGCGCTACGTCAGGATGCGGCTTTTAATTAATTCACTTGCCAAACCTATCAGCCGTTCTATCGCGGGCGGGAGGGCTCGCAGAAAAGGGGACAGCTTTGCAATCTGCCGTGCAATCCGCATTCGATAGTCTGGCATCGGGCTATCCCATCCTGATTTTCTTTCTAATCCCGCTCGCCATACTCTATCTGGGCGGCTTGACGATCTATGTGAAGCTGACTCCGCACAAGGAGCTCGAGCTTGTTCAGCAGGGGAATATGGCGGCGGCGGTGACGTTTTCGGCGTTGGTGGTGAGCTTGGCGCTTCCGCTGGCGGCGTGTCTGGTCAACCGTTACAACATCATCGAGACGACGGTGTGGGCATTTATTTCGCTGTTCCTGCAGCTGCTGTTGTTCCGGGTCACGGACGCGATTTTCAAGGGCATGCCCGAGCGGATAGAGGCGGATGAAGTTCCGGCGGCGCTGGTCTTTGCGAGCTTCAAGATCGCGGGCTCGCTCTTGTTGGCATTCGCGATCGGGGCCTAGACCGCGTGCGTTTGCGCCTTCCCGACTGGTTGATCTATCTGGTCATTGTGATGGGGTTCTATGCCTATGCGAACCGGGTGTCCGAGCGCGCACCCGCACCGCCGCCACCGCCTGTGACATTGGGCGAACTGCTGCCCGAGCAGTCTCCGCGCGACGAGAGCATTATCGTCGAAGTCGGCGAAGCGGGCGACGGCACAGGCACGGCTTTTCCGATCGACCGGCGAGGCACGTTCATGACCGCGCGGCATGTGGTCGATGGCTGCGAAGAGGTCGGGTTGGCTGCGGGCAACGAGATCGCGGTGATGGCGGAAAGCGTACGCATCGACCCCGACGCGGACTTGGCCGTGATTGAGACGGATTGGAACCGCCCGCCACTGCCCTCCGATATTTCCGGGCGCAAACGAATCGGGGAGGCGGGCTATTTCTTCGGCTTTCCTCAGGGACGCCCAGGCGAGGCTGTTGGGCACCTCCTGGGGCGTGGGCGCCTGCGTGTGCGCGGGCGTTACCGTACGGAGGAGCCCGTTTTTGCCTGGGCGGAAGTCGGTCGAACATCGGGTCTGCGCGGCAGTCTGGGCGGCATGAGCGGCGCGCCCGTGCTGGATGCCGATGGCGAGGTCATCGGGGTTGTCGCGGCGGAAAACCCCCGCCGTGGTCGCATCTATTCCGTCGCGCCCGTGAGCATGGCCGATGACTTCAAGAACCCGCCCGCTGCGCCCGAGCCGATCGCCGCCCGCAATTATGGCACCCGCGCAGACCGCTATCGCCGTGAACGCCGCATCGTCCAAGTGGTCTGCTGGGCCGGATGAGCCGTCAGGCTCAGGTCTGGCTCGGCCTCGCCTGGAAGCTTGCCGTCCTGGCGCTTGTGATCGCGGCGTTTTTCTGGGCCAATCGCGCCCTCCCGGCCGAGCACTTGCCGTGGAAGACCTTCGACCCCGACCGGCCGATCGGCCATGCGAGCGCCACGCAACTCCTGCGCGTCAGCCTTAGCCCTACCGCGACTTGCGAACGCCTCGCCGACGCAAGCCTGTCGCTTGCTTCCACGCCGTCTGCGCCGCGCGACGGCGACGCCGATTGCGGCTGGGAGGTCGCCCGCCTCGTCACCGCCATCGACCAAATCGAGCTCGCAGGCGCGTCCAATCTGCAATGCCCGATGGCGCTCGGGATAACCGCGTGGCTGCGCGAGACCGACCGTCTTGCCCGCGACCACCTCGGACAGGGCCTAGCCCGCATCCACCACTTCGGCAGCTATAGCTGCCGGCGGATGTATGGCCGCAGCACCGGCGCCTGGTCGGAGCACGCCTTTGCGAATGCTTGGGACGTCGCGAGTTTCGAGCTCGACGACGGCCGCCTCATCAGTGTGCTGCGCGACTGGGACGGAGAGCCGGCTAAGCGCCGCTTCCTGCGCGACACCCGCGACGCTGCGTGCAAGCTGTTTCGCGTCACGCTCAGCCCCGACTACAACGCCGCCCACTCTGATCATTTCCACATCGATATGGGGCCAAGCCGCTCCTGCCGATAAACGCGTGAAGTGTAAGGGTAAGGCCCGAATCCACCAACCGCTATTTCAGCGCACCACAGCCGGCAACGCTCATTCCGGAATCACAGCGCCCCGTTCATCCACTAGTCTGAAGCTTACCCGGTTTTCCACGCCCGAGCGCCCCACCGCCAGACCGTCGGTGATTTTCGGCTGATATTTCCAGCGCTGCACACTCCGCACAGTCGCGCGTCGGAACACGTTGGAGCTGCAGGACACAGCCTCCACATTGAACGGCGCGCCGTCCGGGCTGACGTCAAAGCGCACATTGCAATGCCCGGACCGTTCGGCATTGGCAGGCATGACGGGCGGAACGCGAACCAGCGGCTGCACATCGCGATCGGGAATGTTCATCGTGACCGGTCCGATATCCAGCATGACGGGATCAAGCTCCGGCAGCCCTCCGGCGACTTTCACGATGGGCGTGGTCGGCGCATTGGCGCTCGGCGTCGCAATCCGCGGCGGGGCAGGCGGCGTCTTCACCGCAGCTTGCGGCTCCAAAAGCGTCCGTCGGCGCAGCACCTCCATATCCTCGACCACAGGGGCCAGCTCGACGGCTTCCACCTCGGCGACGGCCTGTGGCGCAAATTCCGTCCGCACCAGACCAATCATCAACAGGAACAATCCCCCCGTCGCCACACCCGCCAGCGGCAGTCCCGCCACATACCGTTTGATATCACCCATAACGCATCCTCCTAAAAAGAGTTATACAGTAACATCTTTAGAATGCAATACTATAACATCAGCGTTCCGCTTCGCTCACCTCCACGATCGCATGTGCAATCCCGAAGCGTTCCCGCAATCGCGCCTTGATCGCTTCCCGGACACCATCCCGATCCGCACTCACCACCGCCAGCACTGTCGCCATGGGCTGATCCGGCGTAATCGCCCACGTATGGATATCGGTCAGCTCCACCACCCCTTTCACATCCGCCAGTTCACGCCGCACATCCGCCCCCTCCACCCCACGCGGGGCACCCTCCAACAGGATATGCCCGCTTTCTTTCACCAGTCCCCAGGCCGAGTGCAGGATCAGTGCCGCCACAAACACGCTCAGCACAGGATCCGCCATCATCCAGCCTGTCGCCAGTATGATTAGCGCCGCCAAGATTGCCGCGACCGAGCCCAGCATATCCCCCACCACATGCAATACCGCGCCCCGCATGTTCAAATTCTCCCGGTCCCCTTTTCCCAATCCGAAAGACAGAATGGCAAACACCATCACATTCACGACCAATCCTGCCACCGCTACCCACAACATGATGCCCGCCAACACATCACCGGGATTCAGGAACCGCTCCACCGACTCCCAGACAATCCACACGGCGACCCCGAACAGCGTCAGCCCGTTGACGAACGCCACCAGGATCGACACGCGCCCCCATCCGAAACTCATTCGCCCGGACGGCCCGCGCCCCATGATCGCAAACGCCCCCCACGCCATGGACAGCGCCGCAAAATCCGTCACCATATGGCCTGCATCCGCAAGCAGGGCGAGTGAACCGGACACGATCCCGCCCACGACTTCCGCGGCCATGAACAGACCTGTCAGAATCGCGGCAACCCCCAACCGCCAGCGCGACCCCGCCCCTGCCGCCTCATGCGCGTGGACATTGCCCACGTCGTGCGCGTGCGCGTGACCATGAGTATGACCGTGATGATGTCCGTGGTGAGCGCCCATATCCGGATGATGGAGGTAAAGCCTGTGATCGCCAAGCGCTGTATTGGGCAAGCGTCGTGCCCAGCAGGACCGGCTGTCCCTGATAAAACCACCCAAGGTCTAGGAAACCGATACCGCCATCCCGTATCCAATTCGATGGGCAGCCAAAAGGCTGCCCATCCTGTCATCCTTTCACGCACACGACCTGCTTAAGTGTGTGCACCACATCCACAAGGCTATCCTGGGCGGCCATGACCGCTTCGATATCCTTGTAGGCGGCAGGCGTCTCGTCGATCACGCCCACGTCCTTGCGGCATTCCACGCCCGCGGTCGCGGCTTCGTGATCCGCCACCGTAAACGCTTTCTTGGCGGCCGTCCGGCTCATGACACGACCCGCACCGTGGCTGCACGAACAGAAACTGTCCGCATTGCCCTTGCCACGGACAATGAACGATTTTGCGCCCATTGATCCGGGAATGATGCCGAGTTCGCCGTCCTTGGCGCTCACAGCGCCTTTCCGCGTCAGCCAGACATCGGCTCCGAAATGAAGCTCCCGTTCCACATAATTGTGGTGACAGTTCACGGCACTCTTATCGGTGCGAAAGCTCGGCAGGTGACGACGCATCGCCGCCAACACACGGTCCATCATCACCTCGCGGTTGGCGCGCGCATAATCCTGCGCCCAGCTCACGGCCTCGACATAGTCGTCAAACAACGCCTCGCCCTCCATGAAGAAGGCAAGGTTGCTATCCGGCAGACGATAGCCGAGCGTTCGCCGCGCCAAGGATTCCCGCGCTTCGCTGGTGAAGTAGCGCCCAATGCGGTTGCCCGTCCCGCGCGATCCCGAATGCAGCATCACCCAGACGCGATCCTCTTCATCAAGACAGACTTCGATGAAGTGGTTACCACCACCCAGCGTGCCGATCTGGCGCGTGATCCCGCCATGGCTTTCGCCGAGTTTGGGATGCTTGCGCAAAATGGCCTGCCAGCGCGCATCGAGCGCCTTGGCTTCCACCAGACGATTGACGAGGTTGGGCGTATTGCGGTGGCTCCCGCCCCGACCATTGCCGTGCGGCACGTCTCGCTCGATCTGCGAACGCACGGCTTTCAGGCTATCGGGCAAGTCGTCCGCTGTCAGGGATGTACGCACAGCCATCATACCGCAGCCGATATCCACGCCAACTGCTGCCGGGATGATCGCGCCGAGGGTCGGAATGACCGATCCCACGGTCGCGCCCATGCCCCAATGGACATCGGGCATGACTGCGATGTGGCTATGCACGAAGGGCAGTCCCGCGACATTCATTAGCTGACGATGCGCTCCGTCTTCGACGGGGACATCGCGCACCCAGGCTTTGATCGTGCCGCCGTGATGGGCGTCCAGTAATTCGTAAGTCATGGTCTCGTCTCCAGTCTCGCTCCACATTGGCCCCACGCGAAAAGTCTCGGAAACAAAAAAGCCTCCGACGCATAACCGCGTGGAGGCTCCGTTTCGGCAATGGCCTTATGCCATTACACAGCCTCCCTCCCACAGCCGTCTTCCGGCTGGCGGGGTGTCGTATTCGTGATGACGTATAGCTTCGTCATGATCTCGATCCCGTTTGGGGTTGAAGGAGAGCGGCGGATAGGGATGCCAATTAATTCCGTCAAGCGGAAAGTCTTTCAAAGGGATAACAACAACTTTTCGGCGCAGCCCGCATATGCAAGCGCGACCCACACGAAACCCTGGGCTTTTCCTCCGACGCCAACTGCACTCTGGCCGAACACAACGCTATGCACCCGACAGGATAGGACTTAGAGGCGCAAACCAACGACGCCGTTCCCGGATGCCGCCCTCCCGCATTACGTGTGACGCACACCCCATGATCCCGTCAGGATGTTCCTGAAGATCACTCTGACAAATGGCCTCATGTCCAACATTTCCCTCGTGCATCCCGCGCTCGCCATTGCCCTGAATAAGAAGGGCTACAAGACGCTCACCCCCGTTCAGGACGCCGTTCTCGCGCCCGATCTGCAAGACCGTGACCTCCTGGTGTCGGCGCAGACCGGCTCCGGAAAGACCGTGGCATTCGGTCTGACCCTCGCTTCGACCCTTCTGGGGGATGATCAGCGTCTCCCCCGGGCAAATCTGCCGCTGGCACTCTGCATCGCGCCCACGCGAGAGCTTGCCCTGCAAGTCAAGCGAGAGCTCGACTGGCTGTACCGCGATGCGGGCGTCAAAACGGTTTCCTGCGTCGGGGGCATGGATGCACGCACCGAGCGCAACAGCCTGCAGCGCGGCGCGCATATCGTTGTCGGCACGCCCGGCCGTCTGTGCGATCACATTCGTCGCGGCGCGCTGGATCTCTCCGGGTTGCAGGCCGTGGTTTTGGATGAAGCGGACGAAATGCTGAATATGGGTTTTCGTGAAGAGCTCGAAATGATCCTCAATGCCGCGCCTGAAAACCGCCGCACGCTCATGTTCTCCGCCACTGTGCCCAAATCCATACTGGGTATGACCAGAAAATACCAACGCGACGCCGTGCGCGTGAACACCGCTGCCGAGGCCAAGCAGCATCTCGACATCGACTACAAGGCCATGAATGTGGCGAGCTCCGACCGTGAAAATGCCATCGTCAACGTGCTCCGTTTCTACGATGCCAAAAACGCCATTGTTTTTGCCGATACCCGCGTTGCCGTGAACCGCATGGTGCAGCGGTTCAACAATCGAGGCTTCTCCGTCGTTGCCCTGTCCGGAGAGCTTTCCCAAGCCGAGCGCAGCAACGCCCTCCAATCCCTGCGCGAAGGCCGCGCCAAGGTCTGCGTTGCCACCGATGTCGCCGCGCGCGGGCTTGATCTGCCCGATCTCGAGCTCGTCATTCACGCCGATGTCCCCCGCAACCGCGAATCCCTCCTGCACCGCTCTGGGCGCACGGGCCGCGCGGGCCGAAAAGGTGTATCCGCCCTGATCGTGGCCCCCAATCGCCGCCGCAATGCCGAGCGCCTGCTCCGGGATGCGGGCATCACCGCCGACTGGACCGAAGCCCCCAGCGCCGACGCCATCCGCGCCAAGGACAATGAGCGCCTCCTTGCCGACATGGATCTCGACCCCGACATCACGGAAGAGGAGCGCGAGCTCGCCGCGCAACTGACTGCTACGCATTCGCCTGAACACATCGCCACCGCCCTCATCCGCCAATACCGCTCGGGCCAGTCCGCGCCTGAAGACCTCCACCCCGTCAATTACAAATCCGGCAAAGGTGGCAAAGATCATCAAAACCCCAAGGCACGCTCCAAACAGCGCCGCGAGGATTTCACCGATGGCGTCTGGGTCTCGCTGAATGTTGGCCGCAAACAGAATGCCGAGCCCAAATGGATACTGCCCATGCTGCTGAAATCCGGCGGGCTTAAAAAACCCGACATCGGCAACATCAAGATCGTGGATCGCCAGACTTTTGTGGAACTGGCCCCAGCCAGCGTCAACGCCTTCATGGACAGGATCGGCCCCGATAGAAAAATCGAACCCGCCATCACGGTCTCACCGATCGAAGGAAAGCCCGACTTCTCCCAGCCCCACAGCCATCAGCCCCGCAGCCATCAGCCCCACAGCCATCAGTCCCGCAGCGATAGCCAACCGGAACGCGAACCCAAGGAACGCAAAGCCTCGAAACCCCGCAAGCACGACAAGCACGGCACGCCCGAAAAGGCTGCACCGCCCCGGATGTCGGATGCGGGCAACGCCGTGATGATGCGCAAACCCCGCAAGACCCCGGCCTCCGGTCCCCAGGTCTCGGGCGCACTGGCCCCGAAAGCCAAGAAGCCACACAAGAAAAAACTTGCCCGCGCGGCTGCCCTTCAGGCCAAGGAAGCCGCCAAGAGCAAACGCAAAAGCAAGAGCAAGAAGCGCCGCTAGACGTTCCGGCTTGTCACGAACGCATGTACCGATACCCTCCCTTCCGTGACGCGCGTTGAATTAGATACCTATCTCCACCCCTGGCAACGCAGCGCCCAAGTACTTCGCCGTGCGCCTTGGCTGATTGCGACGGTGGTGCTCGCATTCGCGCTTCTTTTCGCTCGCGGGTCTCGTTCCGCCCACACCCAGTACAATTGATTTCATCAGCCTCCGGCCTATTGATTTCCGCACACGCGCGATTTGCTATGCCGCGAGTGTCAGCGGACTGCTTCTGGGCTAGGTCGCGGGAATGCTGTCCGTGAATGACCTCGCGCGCGATCTCCCGCTCACCATGCCCGCCTCCTTTTACGGTTTCACCGACCTTGTTGGGCACCGTGCAACCGTCATTGCCGGTCTCTCTCTGCTTGGCACGTTGTGGGGACTCAAGGCGACGGGCTTGGAGACGAACATCGCGGTCCGGGTGGCGCTCATCATTGCCATCGAGGCGGCCATCATCGGTCTCCTCCTGCCCAACTTTGCCCGAACGCGTCTTGCGGGCTGTCTCGCCCTCATCGGTCTAGCCGCTCTCGCAACCGTCTCCCTGCTCGGTTTCTCAGGGTCGCCGCTCGCATTTGTTGCCGGCCTTCTGCCGCCTTTCTGGATCGGCCACACCGTCTCGGCCGACCAGTTCGGCATCAACGCCCGCATGGCGGGTGTCGTCGGCATCGCCCTCAGTCTTTTGCCACTCACCGCCGCCATGGGACTCAACGTCATGAACCGCCAGCATGGACACTCCGCCCTCCCTTAGCGGCTAGCCCCGCATCAGACCGCCCAGCAAACCCCGTATCAGCTTCCGCCCCTGGCTTCGTGCCAACTGCCGCGCCACCAGTTTCGCTTCATGCGCTAGTGTTTCGCCCGCCGTCTTCTTCTTGCGGCCCGATCGGGTTCGGGTGCTGGTCTTGGCCTTGGCTTTTTTCTCCGCCGCTTCCTCTGCCTCTTCCGCCGCTTCGGCCTTGGCTTGCGCCTTCTCGATCTCCGCGCGCTTTTGCGCCAGCATCTCATAGGCACTCTCGCGATCCACGGCCTCGTCATAGGCCGTGCCCACCGGACTGCGGCTCATTACGGCCTTGCGTTCGGCCATGGTGGCGGGGCCCAGGCGCGACGATGGCGGGCGGATCAGAGTTTGCCCCACCACTTGCGGGCGGCCTTTGGCATCCAAAAGGCTCACCAGCGCCTCGCCCGTACCCAGTTCCGTGATGACCTCCGCCGTCTTGAATGCGGGATTGGGTCGAAAGCTGCCCGCCGCCGCGCGGATCGCCTTTTGTTCCTTGGGCGTATAGGCGCGCAGCGCATGTTGCAGGCGGTTTCCGACCTGGCCCAGAACGTCGTCGGGAATATCGGCCGGGTTCTGCGTCACGAACCAGATGCTGACCCCCTTGGAGCGGATCAGCCGCGCCACCTGCGTGATCTTCTCAACCAGCGCTTTGGGTGCTTCATCAAACAGTAAATGCGCCTCGTCGAAAAAGAACGCCATGACGGGCTTGTCCGGATCGCCCACCTCCGGCAGCTCCTCGAACAATTCGCTCATCAGCCATAACAAAAAGGTCGAATAAAGCCGCGGCGTGTTGATAAGCTCATCGGCGGCCAGCACGTTCACGATCCCGCGCCCGCTCATATCCTGGCGCATCAAATCGGACAACTTTAACGCCGGCTCCCCGAAAAACAGATCGGCCCCTTCGCGTTCCAGCACCAACAGGTTCCGCACGATCGCGCCCACGCTTTGCGTCGTGATATTGCCATACTGCATCGACAGCTCTTTGCGATTTTCGCTGACGTGGTTGAGCGTCGAGCGCAAATCCTTCAGATCGACCAGGGCCCAGCCCTCATCATCGGCAATGTCGAAAGCGATGTTCATGATGCCTTCCTGCGCTTCCGACAGGCCCATCAGCCGCGACAGTAACATCGGTCCCATCTCGGACATGGTCGTGCGCACGGGATGGCCCTTCTTTCCGTGCAGGTCCCAGAACACAGTGGGCACGGCACCGTAATCGTAGTCTTCCAGCCCGATCGTCTCGGCCCGCGCGAGTAGCTTCTCATGCAGCTTGTGCGTCTTCGTCCCCGTCTGGCTCAGACCACTTAGATCGCCCTTCACATCCGCGCAAAACACCGGAACGCCTGCCTTGGAAAACCCTTCGCTCAGGATCTGCAGGGTGACGGTCTTGCCCGTACCCGTCGCACCCGCAATCAGACCATGGCGATTGGCACGGTTAAGTAAAAGTTCCTGGGACACGCCATCCGTATCCTGCCCAATGAAAATCGTGTCGGCCATATCGGGCTCTCCTCAGTCGATGGGGTGCGCCCGCAGCCCCGATAGTCCCACATGGCAGCTTAGGAAACGCTCGCGCCTGTCGCAAATGAAAACCCCGCACCGGGAGGGGGAAACCGGGCGGGGAGTGTCCCTGTGAGGTCGCGGAGCGGTCTAGTCAGTCTGGCCCCTCCACACAGCACGCTGGATGTGATGATGAGGGTCTCGAGGGCAGTGCGTATCATGTGTCTCTCCAGTGTTGACAGGTGTCACCCTCGCCTGATGGGGGGCGCGACCCCTTTCACCAATCAAGCAGGAACAGGCGAGCGTGGTGTGCCACGTGATTGGCGCACCCGGATCTTGCACTCCGTTAACCATTTCGCCTTTAAGTTGACGCCTATGGGACTGATCGCCTTGCGCTTTGCCGGTCTCGCGTCAGGGGTGGTCCTCAGTATGGGGAGCGCGAGCGCACAGCAGTTGACTGCCGATGTGGAGGCGCTCCGCATTGGGCCGATAGGCGTGGGTTGGACCACGATAGAAACACTGAACACCTACACCTCACCCGTCATTGCCTGCGTTCACAACATCAAGAGCTTTGCCGAGGACTCGGCGGTTGTGCGCATGCGCTCCGTTGGCCCGACCAGCTTTCAAATCCGCCTTCAGTCCTTTAACACGGCAGAGAGCCCCACACCCTCCACCGTCCATTGTCTCGCAGTGGATGAAGGCGTCCACACACTTCGGGATGGTCGTCGGATAGAGGCGCACACCGTGCTTTCCACCAGAACCGCAAACGGCAATCCCAATTCCAACTGGAACGGACGCACGGAAAACGTCACGGCGCGGCTGTCTCACGCCTACGGCAGATTCGTTGTCCTCGGTCAGGTGATGACCGCAAACGATCCCGCGCCCAGCGTCTTCTGGACCCATAATGGCGTGTCCCGTCAGGCAGATGCAACGCCCACCGCCTTTTTCGTCGGCAAACATACTGGACAGGTCAACACACCACGCGCCAACGAGACCGTGGGATTCATCACCATCGATGGCGGAACCGGGGTCTCCAATGACGTGGCCTATACTTTCGACAGCGGCGCGGACACGGTCCAGGGCACAGCCAACTCTCCGCCGTTTACCTATAGTTTGCCGGGTGATTATGACACGGCGGTCGCCACCCAGAATGCCGAAGACGGTGGCAATGGCGGTTGGGCCGTTCTCTGGGGGCCGGATCCACTTCCCTCCGGACGTATCAATCTCGCGATCGAAGAAGAAACCGCTGTCGGGGACTCCACCCGCCGCCATACGGCAGAGCCGGTATTTTACGGCGCTTTCCGCAATGACCAGACCGCAGACGTCACGGCCGCAAAGACTGTCACAACCGATCCCGGAGCTTTCTCCATTCCCGGCGCGGAAGTCGCCTATACTCTCACCGTGCAAAATGATGGGAGCGCTCCTCTTGCCGAGGGCAGTCTGTTCTTTACCGACCCGCTCCCTGCAGAGGTCGAACTCTTTACGGGCGACCTCGGGGGCGCTGGCTCCGGCCCGGTCACTTTTGATGCGGGCGGTACGGCGCTCACATTCACACCCTCCACAGATATCGGGTTTGCCAGTTCTGCGCCGACAGGCTTTGCCGACTGCACAGCCACCGCTAATGGCGGCTTCGACGCCACTATTACCCATCTCTGCCTGCGGCCCGGAGGCCGCCTCGCGGGCGGCACTCTCAGCCCCGGCACAGCCAGCTTCACCTTCCGCGCGCGGATTAAATAAGCTAATGCGGGGCGTGACCCGCTATTCCACAGTCGCGATCTGGCTTCACTGGACCATCGCTGCCCTCATCATCGGCCAGATTGCGGGCGGCAAGATCATGACGGAACTGACGGCCACCACCCTGAAATTCGACATCTATCAATGGCACAAGGCGCTGGGCCTCACCATTCTCGCCCTCAGCCTCGCACGCCTGATCTGGCGGCTCACCCATCGTCCGCCCCGACTCGATATTCCGCAAAACCCGTGGGAGCGTCGACTCGCGGGATTGTCGCATGGGGCCTTTTATGTGTTCATGATCGGCGTCCCACTGCTCGGCTGGGCCATGGTCAGCGCGTCTCAGGTCGGCCTCGCGACCTCCTGGTTCGGTCTCTTCACCGTGCCGGATCTCCCCCTCTCCGACTCTGTGCAGACAGCCAAACTCCTGGCTCGCATCCACGCCGTCACGGCCTATGCCACCGCCGCGCTCCTGGTTTTGCACATCGCCGCTGCCATCAAACATCATCGCGACGGCCATCCCATACTGTCCCGCATGAGCCTCCGACAGCGCCCCGCATGAAACGCCTCCTCTTTGCGGCTCTGCTCCTGCTTGCAACTGCGCTCCTGCTTGCGGCCTGCTTCAATGACGCTCCCGCAGCGTCTATAGAGGCCGTGCCGGAATTCACCGGTGACAACATCTGGCAGGTCACAGACTCCACCGTCGCCTTTACCGCAACGCGGGAAGGCGCGGACTTTACCGGCACCTTCCGGGACGTCGATCTCGCCATAGACTTCGACCCCGACGCGCCGGAAACAGGCCGCATCCGCGCAGTCGTCTATACCGCCTCCGCCTTTACAGATGATCCTGAGCGCGACGACGCCCTCCCGGGCCGCGACTGGTTCTCGACAAAGGCGTTTCCCACCGCCGTCTGGGTGTCGGACGACATCTCCGCCACGCCAGGTGGATATCTCGCCCGCGGGACCCTCACGCTTAAGGGGGTCAGCCAGCCTGCAGACCTTCCCTTCACGCTCGATGTCATGGGCGACACGGCGCGGGCCGACGGAACGCTGACCCTGCAACGCAACGCTTTCGATGTCGGCTCCGGCGCTTTCGCCACCGACGAATGGATCGCTTATCCCGTGCGCGTGGATGTGCAGATCGCTGCCAGCCGCTGATTGCTCTCTGTGTCGGTCTGCGGGCGACCAGTGCCAAAAGCCTGAACTGTCACGCGCTTGTCACGCAACCGATACCCATTTGTCACAAAGCCGTCCTAGCCCAGCGCCAACAGACATTCTCGCAATCCAGGTAGAACGCATGCGACTCCTAACACGCCTCGCGGCCTCAGCCGCGTTCCTTGCCGTCTCCGCAAGCGGAATTGCCCATTGCCAGACGACGGACACCACCATCGTCGACAGACCGGATCTCACGGTCGAGATTTTTGGCCGCGCCATGCTCGATCAGACCTTTGCCTCCGCCAAAAATGCGGACACGAACTTCACCACCTCCGAGGCCCGCCGTTTACGGCTTGGCGTGAAGGGTAAATTCGGAACCCAGATCAAATACAAGATGGAACTCAACACCGACTCTTCCGGAGACGTCAATGCCGAGGACGCCTATGTCCAATGGTACCCCACAGGCGACAGCTGGTCGGTCATCGTCGGCCAGGACAATACCCATAACAGCTTTGATGAACTGACGTCTTCGCGCTATCTCATGGCCGAACGCTCCGCCTTTACCGACGCCTTCCAGATGGATCGCCGGCTGGGCGTCAGCGTGCTCGACAATGGCGACAACTGGACGTTTGCGGGCGGGGTGCACACCGTCAACCTCGAAAACTCCGGCAATCAGGAAGGCTGGGCCGCCTCCGCCCGCGTGACCGCAACACCCATCAATACCGACCGGTTTCTTGGCCATCTTGGGGCGCATTGGCGCTACCGCGAACAGGGCGACACCGACTCTGATCTCCGCTACCGCCAGCGCCCGCTCAGCCACGGTATCGGGCGCATCATCTCCACGGGCCGCGTCGCGGATGAGGACAATCTCTTCGGCGTCGAAGCTTACGGCATGATCGACCGCGGTCGCCATTTCATCGGCGGCGAATACGTCCTGACCGAGGCCGAAGCCCTGCCGGGTGCACGCGATGAGGATTACAGCTTCAGTGGCGCCATGATCACGGCAGGCACGGTATTTGGCGGACGCCGCACCTACAAAAACGGCAAATGGGATCGCCCAAAGGTCAATAGCCCTGTTGGCGATGGCGGACTTGGTGCGCTGATCCTCGAAGCCCGCTACGACACGCTCGATCTCGTGGACGGCGCTCTCGACGGCGGTAAGCTCGACACCTTTGCCGTGCATGCCGACTGGTACCTCACAAAGCACGCCCACCTGTCCACAACAGGATTTATGTCCAATGCCGATCTCGGCACCTCCACCTCGGGCCTCGGCGCGGAGTTCGCAGACCTCGTCACTGCGGGTTTTCAGCAAGAAGACGTCTCCGGCGTGGTCTTCCGCCTGCAGCTCGACTTCGGCACACCGGTCGGAAAATTCTAGTCAGCATTGGACAGAATGTCGCAGGTGAAATTGGTGCTAGGTTGATGCGATAACATGGGATAACATATTCTTCGGGGAAGCCGCTCGTTTGGAGAAGAGCGCAGATGACGACACAGATCACAGCGCGAGCGCGGATCAAGACCAAGACCCTCTATGCAGGTGACCGCATGGACTCCGCCCTGTCTGCATTCGACATTACCCGTCCCGATGGGTTGGCCGGTTTCCTGCGCGCCCACGCGCTCGGCCTCGACACCTGTGCCAGAGCCCTACGGAATTTCGGCCCGCCCGCCTGGATGCGGACGACCCGCCGCCAGCGTGACGCCGCCCGCTTTGACCTCTCGGCCATCACTCATCTCGATAAGGACGCAGCGACCGCTCTGCCCTCCATCCTTTTGGAACCGCGCAGCACGCGACACCGCTCTCTGGCCGCCCTCGGCATCGCCTATGTCGTCGCCACCATCCTGCACGGTACATCCGCGCTGAACACGCATTGGCAGCGACATGCCGACCGCGACGCGTTCCCGGATGGCTTCACCCCACTCGCGTTTGCCGGCACGGAGTGGAAAGCCAGCTGGAACAATATCATGTCCCTGCTTCACGAAACGCTCATGTCGGATGCCGACCTGTTGGTCGTGATAGAGGCGGCCAATCGCACCTTCAATGTCTTCGAGACCTGCGCCATCCGCAGCCGCGACTCCCTCCTTGCAAGGCCGGGCTGACATGCCGATCGAACGCGATAGCCTCAACGATACGGTTCTGTCCGGCACAGCCCTCATCGTGGAAGACGACTTCATCATCGCACTCGATGCCGAAGACATGCTGCTCGAACTTGGCGCGGATAACGTCCATGTCGCCGCCGATGTCGACTCCGCGCTCGCCCTGATCGAGGCGGGCGACATTCGCTTTGCCCTGCTCGACGTCAATCTCGGCGACCGTACCAGCCAACCCGTTGCCGAGCGCCTGCGCGATCTCACCATCCCCTTCGTCGTCGCGACCGGCTATCGCGACTTTGAAAATGCCGCCGACACGCCTGCGCCCATACTGCCCAAGCCCTATGGCCTGGAACCCCTCCGCACCGCCGTGCAGGCCTCCCAAATTCCGTCATAGAGCGCCAGGCTTGCGCCAACACGCTCTAGTCCCATCCCCGCATCTGGTCTAAGCGGTGACCATGACCACACTGACCCTTATTCGCCACGGCCAAAGCCAATGGAACCTCGAAAATCGCTTTACGGGCTGGCATGACGTTGACCTGACCGACGCGGGCATCGCCGAAGCACTCAAGGCCGGAGAGCTCCTCGCGGAAGCCGGCATTCGCCCCGACATCGCATTTACGTCCGTTCTCAAACGCGCCATCCGCACGCTCTGGCTGACCCTCCCGGCGCTCGACCGCTGCTGGATTCCGGTCACCAAGGACTGGCGTCTGAACGAGCGTCATTACGGCGGACTGACCGGCCTCAACAAGCAGGAGACGCGGGACAAACACGGTGACGAGCAAGTCCACATCTGGCGGCGCAGTTTCGACATCCCCCCACCGCAGCTCGAGACATCTTCGAAATACCACCCCGTCAATGACGAGAAATATGCGGGCCTCGATCCGGCACTTCTGCCCGGCGGGGAAAGCCTCGAGCTTACCACCCAGCGTGTGCTCCCCTATTACCTCTCCACCATCCAGCCCTTCGTGGCGGGTAGCGACGTCCTGATCAGCGCGCACGGCAACAGCTTGCGCGCACTTCTCAAACACCTTTTCCATGTCCCCAATGCAGACATCCCCAGCTATGAATTCCCCACGGGCAACCCCCTTGTCATCGAGCTTAACGAAGGCGACCTCGCCGTCAAAAGTGCCCGCTATCTCGATACCGACCGCGCCAAGGATCTGCCGCCCATTCCCAATACCTAGCATGGACTGGATGGGCAGAGCCCTCGACCTCGCCCGCTCGCAAGCGGGGCGCACAGGCACCAACCCCAGCGTTGGCTGCGTCATCGTCCGTGACGGCATTGTGCTTGGCAAGGCCGCAACCGCCGACGCGGGCCGTCCCCACGCCGAAACACAGGCGCTCTCGCAGACAGATGCCCGCGGCGCCCACGCCTATGTCACGCTTGAACCTTGCGCCCATCACGGCCTCACCCCGCCCTGCGCCGACGCACTCATACGGGCAGGGCTTGCGGCTGTGACTATCGGCATGATCGATCCCGACACCCGCACATGCTGGCAAGGCGCAACCCGGCTCCAGGAAGCGGGCATCGACACCCGCCTCGACCTCCGCCCGGACATCGCGGATTTCTACCGCGACTACACGGCCACACGTCGCTGATGGGGCCGCCAATGCAGGCAATGACAGGCGCAACATTCCGTGTAATGCTCAATCCCTGCGAGCGACTATTGCCTCATACCCGATTTCCTCCTCAAGGCTGACCCCACACCGTGACCGATCTCCTCACCTTCGACTCCGTGTCCAAGACCTTCGGCGGCAAGGCTGCCGTGAACGACATTTCCTTTTCCGTTGGCCGAGGGGAGATCGTCGGCTTTCTCGGCCCGAACGGCGCGGGCAAAACTACCTCCATTCGCATGGGCCTCGGCATTGTCCGACCCAGCGCCGGCCGCGTCACCCTGTTCGGTGAACGCCCCGGCCCGGCCGCCTTCGGGCGCATCGGCTTTCTTCCCGAAGAGCGCGGCCTTTACAAGAAGCAGACCGCGCGGGAGGCTGTCGCCCACATCGCTCGTCTCAACGGCGTCCACAAAGCCGACGCCTTCACGACCGCTGACGCAATGCTGGAACGCTACGGCCTCGGCGATGTCGCCGCCCAGAAGGTAAAATCGCTCTCCAAGGGCATGGCGCAAAAAGTCCAACTGCTCGCCGCTATCGCCCATGATCCCGAATTCTCCATCCTCGACGAGCCGTTCTCCGGTCTCGACCCGGTCAACCAGCAAGTCCTCGAAGGCATTGTCCGCGATCTGTCCCGCGGTGATCGAACAGTGCTGTTTTCCACCCATGTCATGGAACATGCCGAACGCCTCTGTGACCGCATCATCCTCATGGCAAATGGCCGCGTCGCTTTCGACGGCAAGACATCCGAAGCACTGGAGCGCGCGCCTCATCGCCTGATCGTGGCCTCGCCCGATCCCCGCCTCACCGACACGCTCACGCCGTTTGCCCAAACGCTCAGCCGGGAAGGCGACACCGTTCACGCAGACCTCAAACGCAACGCCACCAGTCAGGCCATACTGGAACGCCTTGTCGCTCAGGGCGTGACCATCACCCGGTTTGAACCGCGCACCCCCACCCTGCACGAGGCGTTCGTCGCCATGGTCGGCGCAGACGTGCTTGGCGACATGGCCGCCAACGTAGCCGACGACACCCCGCTTGAAGAGGACGCCGCGTGAAACACCTCTCCCTCCGCCGCATCTGGCTGATCGCCCAGCGCGACTATTTCGGCTACGTCAAGACGGTCGGCTTCTGGCTCTCCTTCCTCATGCCCATCGTCTTCGGCGGTATCGGCATTTTAGCCATCTCTGCCGGACTCGACTTCCAGAACACGCGCTACGAGACCATTCTCGATACCACCGGTCAGGATGTCGGCGAGGACATGGTCGCCCGCTACACCCGACGTCTGGTCGAAATGCGACAGACCATCACGGACGAACTGCCCGACGCGATGCAGGCGGCCGTGGGCGATCAGCTTGACTCCGAGCTCGACAATAATCTCGTGCTCGTCCCTCCGCCCGCCGATACGATCGACGGTCTCCAGCCCTATCTGAAAGGCGAGCGCACAGTTAATTACGAGGGCGAAGACATCACTCTCGACGGCGCGCTGCACATCTATTCCGACAATGGCGAGGCCCGCGCCCGCTACTGGTCCTCCAACGTCAATGCCGACCTCCTGCCGAGCATTGCCCGCCGCTATTTCCGCGACCGGGCCCGTGCCAATTATCTCGAAAGCGGTGGGCTCACCCTCGACGGCTATGACGCCGCAACCGATGACCTCTCCGGGATCGACACCTTCGATCCCACCAAGCCCGTCACCGATACCGAGTCCGGGCAGGCCGTCAGCCTGACCGACCGGATCCCCTATTGGGTCGCGACCGCCGCCGCCGCCTTCCTCTGGTTCACCGTCTTCGCGGGCGCCTATATGCTGCTCACCTCCATGCTGGAAGAAAAGCTCGGCAAACTGATGGAGATGATGCTCGCCTCCACGCAATTCGTGGAAATCATGTTCGGCAAGCTGCTCGGCGTGGCGCTCCTCACGCTGACCTCGCTCGCGCCTTATATCATACTCGTCGGCTTCGGGGCCGCTGCCGCGATCAGCATGGGCGACCCGGAAGTCATCGCCGGCATCCGTCAGGCCATCACGCCCAAGATGCTCGTCTTTTTCCCGGTCTTCCTCATCCTCGGCTACGTCTTCTACGGCGCATTCTTTATCGCGCTCGGCTCCCTGTCCGAGTCCATGCAGGATGCCCAGACGCTCACCATTCCTATCCTTCTCGTGCTCACGGCCTGCGTCCTCGTCGTCCCGGCAGGGCTTGCCGACCCCAACGCCCCGCTCGTGGTTTTCGCCTCCTGGTTCCCCTTCTCGGCCCCGTTTGCGGCCATCATCCGTATCCCTGCGGATGCCAGCTGGGCCATGCTGACGGGCAGTGCGCTGCTGCTGTTTGTCTCGACCATCGGCGTGACCTGGGTCGCCACGCAGATCTTCAAGCATGGCGTTCTGTCCGGGGCAGGGCTCAAGCCTCTCGGGGCTTGGTTCCGCCGCGTGGTACTGCGGCAAAAAACGGTCTCGTAAGTCAGGGCACTGCTGCCTATATCCCTTGCATGAATACGTCCCGCGACGACATCCTCGACGCCGCCTTGCGGATCGTTCCGTTCGAAGGCTGGACAGACCGCACCCTGACCCAGGCTGTGGCCCGTGCCGGACTCCCAGACGGCTCGGCAGAGCTTTTTTTCCCGGACGGCGTGCTTGGTCTCATCCGCCATTGGAACGCGCGCACCGTCGCCCACCTGGAAGCGGAAATCGCCACGCGCGGCTTTGACAATCTCGGCATCACCGCCCGCATTCGCGAGGCTGTCCTGATCGCGCTGGAGGCGATCGGCCCCAACACCACGGCTATGCGCCGCGCACTCTCGCGCCTCGCGCTTCCCGATGCCGTGGGACAAGGCCCGCGCCAGCTCTGGGCGTTATCGGATGCCATCTGGGCCGCCATTGGCGACACCTCTACCGACTTCAATTTCTATTCCAAACGCGCCGTGCTGTCGGGCGTCCTCGCCTCCACCACGATCGCCTGGCTCGAAGATACAGATCCCGACAAGGCCAGTGCCCGCGCTCACCTCGACCGTCGCCTTGCCAACGTCATGCAATTTGAAAAGGCCAAGGCTAAAATCCGCACCGTCACCGACCGCTTACCCAACCCAGCCGAACTCCTGGGTCGCCTGCGCTACGCCTCCACAGGTTTCGACCCCACAGGCCCCCTCACAGCTTTTCGCAGCCCCTCCACCAAATCCCGCCGCCGCCGCTCTCGATAGGATTGCTCCCATCCAGTCCGGACCATAGACACTTGGCAGACCCCCGCCCGACACTTTAGCGTAAGCCATGCTCCGCAAGACCGACCCCCACATGCGTCTCTACGACCCCGACTTCGAATGGCGCGGCACGGATGTCTCGCGGATCGAGAACCTCTCGGACATCGTCTTCGCCATCGCCTTCGGCTTTGTCGTCAGCGCCGCGACCCTGCCGCGCACCTATTCCGAATTGATTGCGGTGCTGGTCGGCGTCCTGCCGGTTGCGGCGGGATTCGCCGTCCTCATCAGCGTTTGGCATTATCATTATAAATTCTTCCGTCGCATCGGCAGCGTCACCCCCACCATTCTCTGGCTGAACGGCGCGCTCCTCTTTACCGTGCTCTATCTCGCCTATCCCCTGCGCTTTTCCTTCGAAGGCCTGTTCGCCTTCATGATGAGTGCCAATGGTGACTTTACCCGACTGGACCAGCTTCAGGTCGGGTGGGAGCGCTCGGGTCATATCATGGGCTTCTTCGCGGCGGGCTATGCCGTGCTGCATCTTGTCTTTGGCGGGCTTTATGCCCACGCCGCCCGCCTATCACCGCAACTATCGTTGACCGCGCGCGAACATGCCCTCGTGCGCGAGGATCGGCGCTTTCACATCTGGGCAGGCATTCTGTGTATATTCGTTGGTGTGATAGCCGTTTTCACTCCGCTCAACGGTATGGCGGGATTCGGCTTTTGCCTGTTCGGCCTGATCGGCTGGCTCAGTGCGCGCGCAGAAGCTCGTGCCGCTACTCCACCTCCAGCGTGAGTTTGCGACCGCCCGCGCGCAAGGACAGGCGATCCTCGCCGTCCTGCTCCACGCTCGCGATTTCGTCACCCTTCCACGCCAGAACCACGCTGTCCGCGCGCTCCACGACTTCGACATCCCTGGACAACATGATCAGCATCTCGGCCAGGCTCTCGAACACATCCTCATCCTCGATGGCTCGCTCGATATCGCGTGCCGCACCGCGTAGGGCCTCCGGATCCTTGATCAGGCGGTGCGTACGCACTTCGTCCTTCGCCAGATCCGTGCCGAACGCGCCGCCAAATCCTCTGACCGCAGACCCCTCGACCGCTGCAAGGGCATCCTCATAAGCGCGCATTGCTTCCTGCAATGCCTCTGCTGCGCGCTCCACGTCCCGCTCTTGGGAGATCACCGGCCCGGCGACTGCCGTCACACCCGCAAAGCCCATCACTGCCGTTGCCACCAATATCCGAAACATCGCGCTCTCCTTTCGCGTAACCTAAGCTGCGATACACCCATCCGCAAAGCCCGTTTGCAGTCGCGCCAACTCCCGCTAATCCCAGCCCAATGAAAGACATCCTCTTTTTCCCGCTCGTCTTTGCAGTCATTGCTGGCATTATCGTCTTTGCGCTCGATCTTGGCGGAGGGCGGGTGAGCCTGACGAGTGATGATATTGTTGCAAATGGATATGGCCTCTCCGGGGCGGAACTGGTCGATCTTACCGCCAGCCCCGGCACGGAGATAAGGGTGACTGAGGACGGCGCGCGCGCTGTCATGGTGCAGGCCCGCGCCGACGCCGTGCCGAGTGCGGGCGTCTTCCTCACCATCCCACCCGTCGCCGAAGCCGCTTTTGCGGGCCGTCCGCTCGCCATCACCTGGCGCATGCGCAGCGACTCACTTACGGGCGGTGGTTTTATGACGGTCGAACTCGGCTACTTCACGCTCGGGGCCGGGGACACGGGCTGGCAGCGTTACGACATCGACGAAGGGTTTCAGGACATCGTTCAGACTTTCACCCCCGGCCCGAATGACGGCGAAGGCTTTGATTATGCGGGGCTCTGGCCCGGCATAGGCGCACCGGACGGCACAGCGGTCGTCATCGAAAGCGTGCGTGTCCAAATAGCCGACTGACCCTCTCGGCTTCCGCCGCCATCGTGATGATGTGATAAAATGTCGAGGTTGGCACACTTGTGCTCAACCTCTGCCCACACGCGCCGCGCTTGTCGATCCACGTCCCATGTGGCTGAAGCCACTCCGCCAGCAGTCCGTCAATTCCCGCCGCCGCCATGCCTGCCGCACCCGCTACCCCTAGCTCGGCCATCGCCAAATGCGCCTTGATCAGCTCCGTTTGTACCCAAAGCCGCGACGTCTCCCACACAGGCGCGCCCTTCGCATCCACCGCATCCCACAGCCAAACATCCCCGCTCAGCAATGCGTTCTGATAAAGCCGCGCCTGCACCGCCTCCTCCACATTCCCGCCAAGCCTGCGCCACAGGCCCAGCAGCCACACCCATTCACAGCCGTGTCCCGGCTCCACCGCGCCATCGACCTTGTCCCAATCCCGGCCAAAAAACTCATGCACCGTTCCGCGGTCGTAAAAATTCCGGCGGAACAGCCTGTGCATAGCCTCCGCCCGCGCAGACATTCCCGGAACGCCCAGTGCGTGCAGACCCATGAACGTCTCGAACAGGTGCATGTGCGGATTCTGCCGACGGGGCAGGGCACCACCCGGCGTCTCCGCGTAACCGCCACTGGGCTGCGACAGGCCATCTATAAAGCCGACGACCTCTCCGATGCGCTCCCTCTGGCCACCAATGACAGCTTCCGCGTGACCCAATGCCAGCAGATAAAACGCATGATCGTAGAGATCTCGCCTGTCATCCGCCACGCTGTCATCCGCGTTCAGGCTGTGGATCAGTCCCGGCGTGTCCCCGCGCCCCGCATCCCACAGGAAGTCCACCGTCCGACGCACGATCTCCGTGCCGTCATACCATTCGAGCTTGGTCGCGAGCGCATAGGTATAGACTTGCCGCGCCTGAACGCGATGGCGGCGCACCATGTCGCTATGTGGCGTGCCGTCCGGATGCAGCTCTTCGGGCCACGCGCCCGTCGGCTCCTGCACACCCGCCCAAAACGCCAACGCCCCCCGCGTCCAGTCCTGCAGCCTATCTGCCGCGCATCTGAGTTCCGGTATCATGAGCGCGCCCTAGCACCCGCTCCCAAAGATTTGCTTACAACAGCTTGAAGCCTTCGCGGTGCAGCGCGCACGGCCCAAACGCCGCCAGAGCCGCGCGGTGCGCCGCCGTGGGATAGCCCTTATGTCCCGCTAGCCCGTAGCCCGGAAAGCGCGCACATGCCTCCGCCATCAACCGGTCGCGCACGACCTTGGCGACAATCGACGCGGCTGCGATGGACAGACAACGCGCATCGCCTTTGACAATCGATTCGCCCGCCATGCCCCTGGGCATCCGGTTGCCGTCCACCAAGGCGTAAGGCGCGCCCTCACCATTCCGGTCTAGCGCCCCGACGGCGCGAGTCATCGCGGCAAGGCTCGCCCACAGGATGTTCACGCGCGCGATCTCGACGGGTTCAGCCACCCCAATGCCGATTTCAGCGCAGGTTTTTAGCGTATTCAGCATCCGTTCACGCGCTCTGGGCGACAAACGCTTACTGTCATCGAGGCCTTCGGGTATCCGTGACGCATCGAGCACCACGGCACAGGCGACCACCGGCCCCGCAAGCGGACCGCGGCCCGCCTCGTCCACTCCGCAAATACGCGGATAATGGCGGCTCAGATGACGTTCTCGGCTAAAATCGGGGTTCACGGCGACTGGCTTGGTTGGTGCATCACTGCACTTCAAGCCTTTTTTGAGACACGCGGCGCTGCTAAGGCTCCGTCAGGATTTACAGCAAGGGAGGTCTTCATGACCCGCATCTTCAAAGCCGCCGCTGCCGGCATCGCTCTCGCAGCACTCGCCACGACCGCCTCCGCGCAGGTCACAACTGCCAACCAGTGTGAAGCCGAGGGCGGCGAGATCTTCGACGTTGCCGAAGGCAAGGTCTGCATGGTGCCCGTGCGCGCCGAAGAATATCAGGCCGAAGTCTATGACGGACAACAGCTTGGCGTGAACGAGTGCAACGGCACGGAAATCATGGACGGTGAATGGTGCAAGATCGTTCTCGTCCCCGCGCCCAAAAAGGTGGAAACGCCAGTGATGGAAGACGAAGACGCGAACTAGGTCTTTCCACTACCCATCGAAAAAGCCCGCCTCCGAGGAGGCGGGCTTTTTTGTACCCGGAATTCCAGACAGGGGCTTAGTATTTGACGCTGCAGCCATAGGGCTTGGTGGTCGCGTCCGTCACGGTCGCGCCGGACCTCACTTCCATCAGTGCCTTGCGCACATAGTTGGTCGCGGACTCCACAGTGGCGGGATTGCTCGACGGATTGTCATCGATCGCGCCCTGATAGACCAGCGTCTGGTCGGCATCGATGATGTACATGTGCGGCGTAGTCTTGGCGGCGAACATGCGGCCCGCATCCCCGGATTCGTCCAGGATGACGGCTGCAGGCTCTGCCCCGCGATCCGTTGTCAGCGCATTTGCGCCCGCACCGTCCACATGGCCTTGCTTGCCGGGGGCAGAGCTGATGACGCTCAACCAGACCACATCATCGGCGGCGGCTTCCCTTTGAAGGCTCTGCATGTTGTCAGTGGTGTAATGCTTCTTGACGTAGGGACAGCCGTCATTTGTCCATTCCAATACGACTGTCTTTCCGGCGAAATCTTCGAGGTTGTGCGTCACACCATTGGAATCGATCACGCTCGCATTCGCGACGGTATCGCCCGTGGTATAGCCGGCTGCAAAGGCCGGTGCGGCCAGCATAACCGTTGTGGCGGCGAGTGCCGCGCTTGTAAGAATGCGTTTCATGTCTTGCTCCTTGTCTGTCTCGCTCCCCTGAGCGCGTCCTCTACCACAGACCTTGTCAGGATTTGAGGGAGGATCATGGGACTCACGTCATCGTGACCCGGCGGGTAAACCAGATAGAGCGGAATGCCCGCCCGCCCGAAACGCTCGAGTTCGCGGGCGATGTCGTCGTTCTTGTTTGTCCAGTCCGCAACCAGAAACGCCGTGTCGGTCTCTGCAAAAATCTGTTGCATGTCGGGCTTGGACAGTACCAGGCGCTCATTGACCTTGCAGGTCACGCACCAGTCTGCGGTGAAGTCCACGAACACCGTGCGTCCCTGCGCCCGCTCCGCGGCAACCGCTTCCGCGCTCCACGCGCTCTCGCTTATCTCGATGTCGGATGTGACCACTGCGCCGCCGCTCAAGGGCCGCAGCATCACGATTCCGCCGACCAGACAGGCGACCAGCGCCACACGGCCCGCCAGCGGTTTGCGCCGTATCAGCCAGACCGCGAACGCCATGCCCAGCGCGCTCAGCAGGATCACCACCATGCCCATACTGCCCGTTTGATTGGTCAACACCCAGACCAGCCAGATCGCGGTCGCAAACATCGGGAAAGCCAGCACTTGCCTGAACGTCTCCATCCACGGGCCGGGCCTTGGCAATTTTGCTAGCATCCCCGGCAGATAGGCCAGCAACAGGAAGGGTGCGGCAAAGCCGAGAGCCAATGCACCAAAAATCAGCAGGGTCGCCGGGGCCGATTGCGCCAGCGCATAGCCCACCGCGCCCGCCATGAACGGCGCAGTGCACGGCGTGGCGACAATGACGGCCAGCATACCGGTAAAAAACGCCCCGCGCTTGCCGCCGCCTTCTGTCAGGCCCTGTCCGGCGTTTTGCAGACGCCCGCCGATCTCGAACGCACCCAAGAGGTTCAACCCGATCAGGAAGGTCAGCAAGGCAAGCGCGCCCACAACCAGCGGACTCTGAAGCTGGAAACCCCAGCCAAGCGCCGCGCCGCCTGCCTTGAGTGCAATAATCAGGATCGCCAGCGCCAACATGGTTACGACCACACCCAGCGTATAAAGCCAGGCTTCCACGCGGACTTTCGCCCGCTCGCCATGCGCCGACCGCGCCAGGCTCAGCGCCTTTATGGAAATGACCGGAAACACACACGGCATCAGGTTCAGGATCAATCCTCCGAACACTGCGCCAAGTAGCGCACCGATCAGTGTGACACCTGTGCCCGATAACGGGGCATCTGTAATGGGCGCAGCCGTGACCGCACCGATAGGCACACTGATATTTGGCTCGACCCGCACGACCTCTGCACGGCGTCCCAGCGGCCCGTCATAGGCGACCAGTGCATCGAACGCTTCGACACTGTCCTCAGCCCAGCCAAAGCCCGCAACCTGTCCAAAGCGCACCCCGCCATCCGCGCGCTGCACGGTCTGCTCCGCGCTGTGATCGATGACCCAGTTCTCATAGGGAAACAGATAGGCCCCCATCAGGTTTTGCGCGCCCGCGACATCAATGATGACAGTGCCGCCTTCCAGTCGCGCGCCCGCGCTTAGCTCACCGCGTCGGGGCGAGGCCTCGATCGCATCGCGTATCCGCGGCCCCCAGATCGGGTCGCCGATTGCCGTGCCGCCGACCACCAGATCGAGCCGCAAAACGGTGGACTCCGGGATGCAGATATCCTTGCAGACGAGGTAATAAACGTCCGCCTCCACCGTCCACGCGCCCATGGCCTGCGGAGCGGTCAGCGTGACCGGAAAGAGCGGCGCGCCCTCGAAGCCGTAATTGATGATCGGCCCTGTCGGCACGGGGCTCGGAACGGGCCAATAGATATCTCCGGCCTCCGCGCCGTCGGGCAGCTCCCAGGTGATCTGCACCGGTTCGCCGCTATCGCCGGGGTTGCGCCAATAGGTGTGCCAGCCCGCATCGAGCTCGGTCAGCAAGGCGACGCTGAATGTCTGACCCGGCTCCACCATGTCGTGACTGCTGACCAGGCGCGCATTCACGCGGCCCGTATCCACGACCTCCGTTTCTGCGGCAAAGGCGGACGCCGCCAATAGCCAGGCGAGCAGAACTGTCAGAAGAATACGCATCCCGCGCCCTATAGCGCAGACGCCTGAACAATCATCCTCCATTGCCCGCATTTCACGGAGTGTTGAGCGGGCATGAAAAAGCCCCGATCGAAAGATCAGGGCTTGTTCAAATAGCGATGTGTTAGGCTTTACGCGTTTTGCGCAGCACCATTGCGGAGCGTCATGTTCACAAGACGCTGCCAATTGCCGAGGCTGACCATGTGGGCATGAGCCACGGCGAGGAAGCCGCGATCGTTAAACGACTTCAGCGTGGCGTCGTCGAGCTTGCGCAGGCGCTCCTCTGTGATGGCGAAATAATCCGCGATCTTTTGTTTTTCGGCGGGTGTGCCATCGGCGTTCATGCCCTGAAAGTTCATTTCCTTGGGCTCGAACAGGTCGTGCTTCTTGAATTCCTCAACCATGGCGTCGGTGGCCTGACGGTCGCGCTCGAAGTTCTGCAGGAACTCGAAAGCTTCCTTGGTGTAGGCGGATGTGTCGTCACCATCGAAGAATTCCTGCACCAGGTTCTTGTCGGACACGCATTCCGCAGACGCATCGACGCAGACGACGAAGCGGTCATTGACCTTGTCACCGGCAAGCACGAACGGATAGCGGCGCGCAAAAGCGGGCAGGTAGAAGTCCTGGTCGAACTGGCCGTCCTTGACGAACAGGTTTTCGCCCGCGCGGATACCCATCACAGCCAGAACAGCTTTGTTCTCACCTGCAAAGATGATTGGGTAGCTTGACGCGGCGGAGCCGAATTCGGATGCCGTCAGCGGCACGAAGTGCTGATCGGCCATGTAGTCGAAAGGCCGCTTAAGCGAGCTGACGCCCGACTTGCCGAAGCGTTCCTTGGTCAATGGCTGCGGGTCCTTGTAGAACATCACATTGCCAGACACGTTGATTTCACCCTGTTGGGCGGGCTGCTTAGCCATGAAGGCCTCCCCAAATGGAACAATACCGCCCGGGCTGGGCGGCAAAATATGGGACTCGATAGCCCATCGCCAAGATGGGGACAAGCGCAGGCTGCGGCGTGGTCGGTCCATCGACGTATATGCGCTGTGCCCCCCGCATATCTACCCGGCGGCAGCTTATTCATCGCTTACGTCGATTGCGTCCCCGTGCCGGTCGAACGCCTGTAACCTTCGCCCCTGCTAAGCTCGAATCTGCGCAGCCCGCCCCTGTTCAGCCCGCCCCTGTTCAGCCCGCCCCTGTTCAGCCCGCCCCTGTTCAGCCCGCCCCTGCTCAGCCCGACCTTGCGGTTCCGGTTAGTGCCTGCGCATAGGCCTCGGCATTGAAGACCTCCAGATCCTCCAGCCGCTCCCCGATCCCGACGAAGTGGATCGGCAGGCCGTATTTGTCCGTCAGGTTCACCAGCACACCGCCTTTGGCCGTGCCGTCGAGTTTCGTCATAACCAGTCCCGATACGCCCGCGACATCCTTGAACACCTCGGTCTGGGACAGGGCGTTCTGGCCCACCGTCGCGTCGAGCACGAGAAGCGTGTGGTGCGGCGCGGTTGCGTCCTGCTTCTTGACCACGCGCACGATCTTTTCCAGCTCGTCCATCAACTCGGTGCGGTTTTGCAGGCGGCCCGCCGTGTCGATCATTAACACGTCATAGCCGTCCTCCTTGGCGCGTTTCATGGCGTCGAATACCAGGCCGGCCGCATCCGCGCCCTGCTTGCCCTCCATGATCGGGGCCTCCGCGCGGTCTGCCCAGATAGCGAGCTGTTCATTGGCGGCGGCACGGAACGTGTCCGCGGCGGCAATCAGGATCGTGTAGCCCGCATCGCGGAACGTCGCGGCGAGCTTACCGAGTGTCGTCGTCTTGCCGGAGCCGTTCACGCCGACGAACAGCACAACGTCCAGATGGCCCGATCCCGGCTCGTGATTGAGCTTAAGCGGCACTTCATGGGGTTTCAGCGTTTCGGTCACGACCTCGGCCATGGCCGCGCGGACTTCGCTGTCATCGACCTGCGTGTTGAAGCGCTGGTCCTGCAGCCGCTCGACGATGCGCAGGCTCGGCTTCACGCCGAGGTCGGAGGCGATCAGCCTATCTTCAAGGTCTTCCAGCGCCTCGTCATCCAGCAGGCGTTTGGTGAACGCGCCCGTTACCCCATCGCCCAGCTTGGCCGTGGACCGCTTCAGACCCCGTGACATGCGCGAGAAGATATTGCCGTCCGGCTCCGGTTCGGGGGCGGGCTTTGCGGGTTTGGGCCGGGCTTTCAGGGCCTCGACCTTGGCTTTGGCGTCGGCCTTCAGGCGCTCGCGTTCGGCGGCTTCCGCCGCCTCGCGTTTGGCCGCGTCTTCTGCTGCGACGCGCTCGGCCTCGGCCTTCTCCGCCGCTTCGATTTCCGCCAGACGTCTGGCTTCCGCTTCGGCTTCTCGCTTGGCCTCCGCCGCCCGCGCCTTGTCGGCCTTGGCCTTTTCGCGCTTTAGCCGTTCGCGCTCGGCCTTCTCAGTGGCCTTCGCGGCTTTGGCTTCCGCATCTGCAAGGGCTTTGGCTTCGGCATCTGCCTTGGCTTTGGCCTCGGCCTTCGCTTTCTCTGCGGCGTCCGCTTTTGCCTTGGCTTCCGTTTGTGCCTTCTCGGCAGCTATACGCGCAGCCTCTCCCTCCGCAGCCGCCTCTGCCTCCGCTTTTTCCCGTGCTGCTTTTTGCGCTCTGGCATCCGCCTCGGCTGTCTCTGCCGCCTCGCGCTCGGCTTTGGCTTTGGCAATGGCCTCGGCTTTTTCCCTAACGTCTTGTTCGGCTTTACGTTTGGCCTCGGCGTCGGCGCTTTCCTTTGCTTCACGCTCCTCGGCAGCTTTCGCCTCGGCAGCCTCGGCGTCGGCTTTGTCTTTCGCCGCGCGCTCCTCGGCCATCCGCCGCGCTTCTTCGACGGCGTCGATGCCCTTGGCTTCGCGTTCGGCGGCGAGAGCACGGGCCTCAGCCAGCGCGCGCTCGGCGGGCGTGAGGTTTTTGGGAGCTTCTACAGGCGCAGGAGCTGGGGGCAGCGCAGCCTCTTCGCCCTTTTTTTTGCGCCCGAAGCCCAGCCGCGACAGCAGACCTTTTTTCTCGTCAGCCAATGATCTCTCCAGTCAATGCCTCGCCGTCATGGCCGCTCACGCGCACCCTGCCAAGCGCACCCGCCGCCAAAGGCGTGGAGACCCGGATACGGGAAAAGTCCGCGAGGCGTCCAATCCCTCCCGTTTCAGGGCTGCCCGCCTCGAACAGCGCCATATCCTCGTCCCCGATACGGGACGCCAGATGCGTCGCCCGCGCCCGCGCGCCCGCCTTGCGCAGGGCTTTGGCGCGCGCCTTGGTCACATTGCTATCGACCGCCGGCATTTTTGCCGCCGGGGTGCCTTCGCGTGGGGAATAGGGAAAGACGTGCAGCCAGGCGATGGGCAGTGCCTCGACCAGCGCCAGCGAGTTGGCGTGCATTTCATCCGTCTCGGTCGGGAAGCCCGCGATCATGTCCGCGCCAAACGCCATGCCCGGCCGCTCGGCCTTCAAGCGCTCGACCAGCCGCACCACATCATCGCGCGAATGCCGTCGCTTCATCCGCTTGAGCACCATATCGTCGCCCGACTGCAGGCTGAGATGCAGATAGGGACTCAGGCGCGGCTCGCTCACAAGTGTCTCGAACAGGACGTCGTCAACCTCCGCCGGATCGATGGAGGAAAGCCGCAAGCGCCCCAGCTCTGGCACGAGCTTGAGGACGCGGCGCACCAGATCGCCCAATGGCGGCGCACCCGGCAGATCGCCGCCCCAACTGGAAATATCGACGCCGGTCAGCACGACCTCGTGATAGCCTTGGGCCACCAGATTGCGGACATGATTGACCACCTCGCCCGCAGGAACGCTCCGCGCGCGGCCCCGGCCAAAGGGAATGATGCAGAAGGTGCAGCGATGGTCACAGCCATTCTGCACCTGCAAAAATGCCCGCGTCCGATTCTGATGCCGGTCTGGGCTGTTGGCACTGCCGGTGAAAAAGGGGGCCGTTTCCATCACCGACTGAATGTCGTTGACGCGCACGCGCTCCGTGCCCGGTGACAGAAAGGAATCGAGCGCCATTTTCTCGGCATTGCCGATGACCTGATCGGTCTCCGGCATCGCGGCAAAGGCATGGGGGTCGATCTGGACGGCACACCCCGTGACCACGATGCGGGCCTCGGGACTGGCCTTGCGCGCGCGACGCACGGCACGGCGCGAATCCGCGACGGCGGCATTGGTCACCGCGCACGTATTGATGACCACGGTCTCTCCACCGTCCCCCAGACTATCGGCTTCGCGCAAGTGCTGGCTAACCACATCCGCTTCCGCCGCGTTGAGGCGGCAGCCGAGATTGACCACGCGCGAGGCCGCGCGGGGCTTGGCCGTCCGTGCGCGGGACTTGCCTGTCCGGGCGCGGGGCTCGGCTTTGGGTATCTGAGGCAAGGCGCTCATAGGCGGGATGTGGGCGTCCGGAAGAATGCGGTCAACACCGCCGTGCCGCGCCTTTTCCAGACCCTTCCAATATCCGGGCCGACCCTCTATGAGCCGCGCGATGGGCCTCAAGCAACTCATACCCCTGCGCGCACGGATGCGCTTGAAATGGTTTGCACTGGCGGGTCTCGACGCGCTGCGGCCCATAAAAGCGCCGCGTGTTCCGCCGCGCCGCCTGACCTCCATCGGGGGCGGCGACTTCATCGGTCTGGGCGAATCCTTCATCGACAAGCTGGTTTCCTCCGGGCTTCGCCCCGACTCGACCGTGCTCGACATCGGCAGTGGGCAGGGACGCATGGCGCGCCCGCTTGTCGCCCACCTTACCCAGGGCCGCTATGAGGGCTTCGACATCGATGCCCACGCCGTGACCTGGGCGCAGGCCGCTTATGCCGACATCACGCGGTTCCAGTTCCAATGGCTCGACGTCTTCAACTCTCGCTACAACCCCGACGGCCAGCGGGGCGATGTGCGCTTTCCCTATGCCGACAACATCTTCGACGCCGTGATCGTCGCCAGCGTGTTCACCCATATGCGCGAAACCCGCATTGCGAATTATATCGCGGAAATGGCCCGCGTGATGGAGCCGGGCGGCATGGCGCTCGTCACGGCGTTCCTGCGCGAATCCAACGCCCCGCCGCGCGACAGGTTGGGGTTTGTACACCGCATTGACGATCATAGCTGGACGACATTGCCCGAAATGCCCGAAGCCGCGATCGCCTTGCGGGAAAGCTGGTTTCGCGAACAGCTATCCGCGAACGGACTCGTCATTCGCGAACTTGACCGCGGCACATGTTTTCACCGTGGCGGCACAACCTTGCAGGATTTTTTCCTTATCGAGAAAACAGGCTGATCGGGAAACAGGCTGTTCGAGAAAACACGTTACGGCGCAAACACCCCGTCGCCTTCCAGCTCCACCGGGCCGGTCATGAAAACGTGGTCGGTGTCCTTGTCCCAGACGATACTCAGCGTGCCGCCATCCAGCGTCACCGCGACCTCCCGTCCGACGCGCTTTTGGCGAACGGCCGCCACTACGGCGGCACATGCGCCCGACCCGCAGGCCTGCGTCATCCCCACGCCGCGCTCCCAGACTTTCAGGCGTATGGCATTCGCGGCGTCCACGCGCGCGAAGCCGACATTCACCTGTTCGGGAAACAGCGGGAAATACTCCACCATCGGCCCGACCAGTTCCGGCTTGGCCGTGGTAAAGTCCTCGACAAAGAACACGCAATGCGGATTGCCCATGTTCACCGCGCCCGGGTTGTGCAGTACCGGCGCATCTATGGGCCCGATCTTCACATCCACATGATGGGTGTGCATAGCCTCCTTGAGGGGTATCTCTGTCCAGTCGAGCTTGGGCGCACCCATATCCACGCGCACTTCCAAATCGCCCGTTTTCACACTCGGCAAAAGGCCTGACACCGTCTCCACCGTGCACGTCTGTGTGCCCATTTCCCGCATCCAGAGCCACGCCACGCAGCGCGTCGCATTTCCGCACGCCCCCGCATGGGAGCCGTCGCGGTTGCGGATTTCCATGAAGACATCGGCGTCGGCCGACTTTGGCGGGCGCACGACAATCACCTGATCCGCGCCGAGCTTGCCCATGAAACGACCACCCGGCTCTGCGACCTGCCGCACCTGCTCTTCGGACAGATCCGCACCATCCCAGCCGTCGAAGATGGCAAAGCGGTTTCCCGCGCCATTCATGATCGTGTAATCCATTCGCCCCGTTAGCGCAGTAATGCGGCTTTGCGAAAGCGCTTAAGCGTCTTCGAGCTCGCGCCCGTCCTCGATCAGCAATGTGTCATCATCCCCGGCGTTCGACCGTGCATCCATCATGCGAAAGAACACATAGGCGCCGACCGCCGCCACGGCGACCGTGCCGACACCGATACCGGCATTGCGCGGGTTGTTGCGCACCAGCCGTGCGCCGCTCTGAACGACGGCGCCGCTACGCTCGCGCGCACTGCCCAGCACATTGGCGATCGCCCCCGCGCTGATGCCGCTGCCCGCAAGGATTGCGAGCGCGTCCTTGGCCTTTTCCTTCACATCAAGATCGATCGGCCCGAGATTGTCGAACCGCGCACTGATCGTCTCGACAGTGCGTTCCACCGCGTTGCGGTTATCGGGAAGAAGAGTGTCTAGAATAGCTTTCAGCATGATCGGTCTCCGGGTCGGAATGAAGGTCTCTACCCACCCAACGCGCGAGCCTGCGCTAGTGTTTCACGCTCAAGCCGCCCTGCGTCCCCGCCTGCCCCTGACGGGCGTCTCGTCGAACAGTTCCGCGAGCTTTTCCGTCATGGCGCCGCCGAGTTGCTCGACGTCGTTAATGGTGACGGCGCGGGCATACCAGCGGGTGACGTCGTGGCCGATGCCGATGGCGACGAGTTGCACGTCCGAGCGGTTTTCGATCTTGTCGATGACTTCGCGCAGATGAGACTCCAGCAGGCCGGAGGTGTTCTGACTTTGCGTGGCGTCATCGACGGGCGCGCCGTCGGAAATGACCATCATGATGCGGCGTTGTTCGGGTCGGCGCTGAAGGCGCTGATAAGCCCATTCCAGCGCTTCACCGTCGATGTTCTCCTTTAAAAGCCCCTCGCGCATCATCAGGCCGAGGTTCCGCTTGGCGCGCCGCCACGGCATGTCGGCGCTTTTGTAGACTATGTGGCGCACGTCATTAAGACGGCCCGGGCGCTTGGGCTTGCCCGCTGCCATCCAGTCCTGAAAACTCTTGCCGCCCTTCCAGGCGCGTGTGGTGAAGCCGAGGATTTCCGCCTTCACGCCGCAGCGCTCCAGCGTGCGGGCAAGAATATCCGCGCAGACGGCGGCCACCATGATGGGCCGCCCGCGCATGGAGCCGGAATTATCGATCACGATACTGACCACGGTATCGCGGAAATCGGTCTCGGCTTCCTCCTTGAAGGTAAGCCCGCCCGTGGGATCGGTGATGACGCGCGTCAGGCGCGCGGTATCGAGCACGCCCTCCTCCAGGTCGAACGTCCAGCTGCGCTGCTGCTGCGCTTGCAGGCGACGTTGCAGGCGGTTGGCCAGCCGCGCGATAACGGAACTGAGGCCCGACATGTGCCCGTCCAGATAGGTGCGCAGGCGTTCCAGCTCATCCGTCTCGCACAAATCCTCGGCCTTGATGACTTCGTCATGGGCGGTCGTGAAAACGTGATAGGGGTCGGGAATGTTGCTCGGCATGGGGCGCTGCGGCGCTTCGGCGGGTTGCAGGTCGTCGGTGTCGCCGTCGCCATCGATGTTTTCGGCGTCGATCATGTCCTGCGGCTCGGCGCTGTCATCCTCTATGGCGTCGGCATCGCTGACCTCGGACTCACCTGCCTGGTCCTGGCTTTGCTCGTCGGAATTGTCCTGGCGGGTGTCATCCTGATCGTCCTCGCGGGACTCGTCGTCCTGATCGTCTTCCTCTTCGGGGCGGGCCTTGTCGTCGGACAGGTTGAACGCCTCGATCAGGTCGCTCACGCCCGCGGAAAACGCGCTTTGGTCATGGACGAGGTTTTTCAGACGCTCGAATTCGGGCCGCGCCGTATCATCCAGAAAATTGCGATAGGCATCCATGATGCCTTTGGTGCCGGCGGGCAGCTTACGGCCCGAGAATACTTCCCGTGCATAGATCGCGATCGCATCGGCGAGTGGTGCGTCCTCCGTCGTCACGCTCTTGTCGAAACCGCGCCGCCGCGCGCGTGCATCCAGGGCCGCGTCCAGATTCTGGCCTACACCCGGCAGATGCCGCGCCCCGAAGGCCTCGCAGCGTGCCTGTTCCAGCCCTTCATAAATGGCGCGCCCCGGCCCGACGGGAGGGAGGTTGTCCGCGTAAAGCTCCGCATCGTGCAAAGCGAGCCGCAGCGCAACGCCATCGGCGTCACCCCTCGCCTTGGCGATCACGGCAGGCTTGGGATGCGGCGGCAGCGCCGGCAGCATGATCTGGTCGCGCACCACGCCCGCGACCTCGCCGCCAAAGGCGACCTCCACATCCTCGCGCGCACTCAGGGCTTTGGTCGCGCTCGACAAGGCTCGCTTGAAGATATCTCCGGGGGTCGGCTCGCTCATGGTGGGCCTAAGCCACCATCACCTTGGCGGCTGACTCCCGCAGGTCCACGCCAAAGGCGCGTTGGTAGAATTCGGCGATGACGGGGCGTTCGAGTTCGTCGCATTTGTTGAGGAAGGTCATGCGGAAGGCCTGAGCAATGTCACCGCCGAAGATGCGGGCGTTTTCGGCCCAGTTCATGACGGTGCGCGGGCTCATGACCGTGGAGATGTCGCCGTTGATGAAGGCGTTGCGGCTCATATCGGCAACGCGCACCATGCGGGCAAGGGTCTCGCGGCCGTCCTCGGTGTCGTAGCTCGGGGACTTGGCGAGCACGATGGCTTCCTCCTCGTCATGGTCGAGATAGTTGAGCGTGGTGACGATGGACCAGCGGTCCATCTGGCCCTGGTTGATCTGTTGCGTGCCGTGATAGAGACCCGTTGTATCACCAAGGCCGACCGTGTTTGTGGTGGCGAACAGGCGAAAGGCGCTGTGCGGGGTGATGACGCGGTTCTGGTCGAGCAGCGTCAAGCGGCCTTGCGCCTCCAGCACGCGCTGGATGACGAACATCACGTCGGGGCGACCGGCGTCGTATTCGTCGAAAACGAGCGCGACCGGATGCTGCAGCGCCCAGGGCAGGAGGCCTTCGCGGAACTCGGTGACTTGCACGCCGTCCTTGAGTACGATGGCGTCCTTGCCGACGAGGTCGATCCGGCTGACATGGCTGTCGAGATTGACCCGGATGAGCGGCCAGTTGAGACGCGCGGCGACCTGTTCGATATGGGTGGATTTGCCCGTGCCATGATAGCCCTGCACCATGACGCGACGGTCGAAGGCAAAGCCCGCACACAGCGCGAGCGTCGTCTCGTCATCGAAACGGTAGGCCTCATCGACCTCCGGTACGTATTCGCTGCGCTTGGAAAAGGCCGGTAGTTCCATGTCGAAGTCCACACCGAAGACGTCGCGGGCGTTCACGGTGGTATCGGGTTCCATGAGGGGGAACTTGTCGTCACTCGCAGAGGGGGTCATTCGGATGGCTCGCATTCGGAAATTCGGGGAAGTCGGCAATCTATAGAGGGCGTCGCGGCCTGCGCAACTGTCGGGACGTGCCCGCTTTGCCGCAGGAGGGTTTGAGGAGGGTCGAGGACGCAGTAGATTGGGAGGCTGTGGGATCAGGCGGGGACGCGTTCCGCCGCGCGGGCCCATAGTCGGCCGACCTCGGCGCGCACATTATGGCCGTCCGCGCGGAGCATGGCGCTGATCATGCTGATCTCGGAAAAGGCCCAGAACAGCCCCGCTTCGAGGAAGAAGACCTCACCCGTGTCCTCGTGGACGCGAAAGTCGAAGAGAGAATAGTGCCGCGCGCCGAGGGCTTTGTGCGCGGTGAGGGCGGCGTCCTTCAATGCGGCTTCCAGTTTCGGCGAGATCTGCGCAGGGCAGATGGCCTCGGCGGATTTGCGCCGGGTCTGGGACACGGGCAGGCCGTCATCATCCGTGTGCAGCTTGTCAGCGGCTTCGCGGATGGGACGCTCGGCGCTCATGGGATATTCCATCATGGCGGGCACGATCAGGTCGGCCTCGGACTCGACCACGCAGAGGCGGATCTCGCGGCCCGGGATGAAGGCCTCGATCAGGATCTCGTCGTCATGGGCAAAGGCATCGGCGATGGCCGCATCGAGTTCCGCGGACTCGCGGACGAGGGTCAGCCCTTGGGAGTTGTCCGCGCCGTTCGGCTTGACGATGACGGGCAGTGCGATCTCTCCCGCATCCTCGCCGCGCCGCAAGACGGTGGCGTCGGGAACGCGCACGCCGGCATGCGCGACGACGGCGCGGGTCTTGGCCTTGTCCGTACAGAGGGCGGTGACGTGGGCGGGGGAGCCGACGACCTTGATGTCGAGCATGTCCTCGAACAAGGCGCGATAGGTGCTCATGCCGCTGGGGCAGAACATGTGCGGCACCATCAGGTCGACATCCTCGTTCATGGCGGACATGGCGAGCAGGGCATCGGCAAAGGACAGCTCCGGCCCGAGGCGGTCGAGCGAGGGGCCGAAACGCCATGTGCCGCCGGGCGAGATAAAGGCGTAATGCGCGGTCGTGCCGTCGGGATGGTAGACGTCCTGCGCGTAGAGCCTGGAGAGCTGCGCCATGAAGGCCGTTTCCGCCGAGCCGACGAGGTGGAGCACGCGCAAGGGCGAGGGCGAGGCTGTATCGGTTCGAGGGCGGGCGGGGCTCAGAACGGCGGTCATGGCGGTCTCCAATGTCGTCTTCCCCACTCTCCCAACCGATGACGGCGCGAGTCCGTTCCCGCTTCACTCCGCGCATTGGGGCGGGTAAGCGGCTGTCATGAGCGAGACATTGAAAATCGGGGTTCTGGGTGCGGATGGGCGGATGGGCTCGGCCTGCATCCGCGCGATCGCGGAGAGCGGGGCAGCAACGCTTGCGGTCGCCTTTACGCGGGATGATGCGCCGACGCTGGGCCATGATGCGGGTGCGCTGGCGGGTGTGGCGGAGACCGGTGTGGTCTTGCAGCCCTTCGATGCGGATGCAGTCGATGCCTGCGACGTGTTGATCGATTTCAGCCTGCCGGATGCCACACACAAGGCTGCCGAGGCCATGACGCAGAGCGCCTGCCGGGCGATGGTCACGGGGACGACGGGGCAGACGGAGGCGGAACTCGCGGCGCTGAACGCGTTCGCTTCGGATATCGCGATCTTGCGCGCGGGGAATTTCAGTCTCGGCGTGAACCTGATGACGGCGCTGGTGGAGCGCGCGGCGGCGTCCCTGCCGGAGGGCTTCGACATCGAGGTGCATGAGGGCCATCACCGGCACAAGATCGATGCGCCGTCGGGGACGGGGATCATGCTAGGCGAGGCCGCGGCGAAGGGCCGGGAGGTGGATTTCGCGTTTGTCTCCGACCGCGATGGCGAGCGCGTTCCGGGCAGAATCGGGCTGAGCGTGTCCCGCGCAGGCGGGTTGATCGGCGAGCATACCGTGGATTTCGTATCCGAGCTCGAACGTCTGACCATCAGCCATCAGGCACTGGACCGCTCGCTCTTTGCGGATGGCGCTCTGACGGCGGCGCAGTGGCTGTGTGGTAGAGCGCCGGGGCTCTATTCGATGAAAAGCGTGTTGGGGTTAGAGTAGGCCGCGCTCGCGGCGGAGCTCCTGCTCGAAGCCCGCGCTGGAGCCGCGGTGATAGGCGCGCGCGACCAGATAGGCCGTCAGCGCCCAGAGTGCGATGAGCATGAAGAAAACGCCGAACTGATAGACGAGGAAGGTCGGCTCGAAGGTGCGGTCTTCGCCGGATAGCTTCCAGACGAGGTTCATGAACGCATCCGCGATGCGCAATGCGGGCAATGTGAACAAGGCGACGGCGGCGAAACCAATGGCCATGAACTTGGCCGAGCGCGGGGCGTGAGCGCGCAGAAAAGCGGCCTCGAAGCGCTCGAACTCCATTTCCATACCGCTCATGCCTTCCGCGGTGCGGTAGTCGTAATCCGAGCGCGCATCCGCCCGCACGGCCTTGTAGCCGAACCAGGCGCGAATCCCCTGAATGGCGGCAAGCACGAGCAGGATGACCATGACGATGGCGATGGGGGAGTTGAGGATGCTCATGGGGGAGATGTTGTAGCGAAGGGCCGTGTGGTCAAGCCGTCACACGCGCCTGTAAAAACGCCCGCTGGGGAGAGCGGGCGTTTTGACTTTAGCGGATGGCCAGAAAGAAGGGCTGGCCGCGGCGGTCGATCTCGACGGCGGTCGTGCCGTCGCGGCGATCCATGGCGTCCTCGAAGTCGTCGAGGCCCGCAATCTCCTCGCGGTCGATGGCACGGATGACATCGCCCTCGCGAAGCCCGCCGCGCCAGGCGCGGCTGCCGCGATCGACATCGGTGACGAGCACGCCGTCCTCGCCGCCGCGCAGTTCCATGTCGCGCGGGATCGCCGTAATGGTCGCGCCCTCGAAGGTCTCGCTACGCAGGCTCGCGGGCTCCGTCGTGACGGTTTCTTCCATCATGTCGTCATCGCCGTCATCGGGCATGGCCTCGACGAGAATGCGCGTGGTGCGCCGCTTGCCGTCGCGCAGATAGGTGATGTCCGTCCGCGTGCCGGCCTCGACCAAGCCGACTGTGTTACGGATGTCGGACGCGCTGACGATGTCTTCGCCGTTGAAGCCGACGATGACGTCGCCCGATTGCAGGCCGGCCTTGTCGGCGGGTGTGTCCTCGCTGACCTGCGTGACTATAGCGCCGCGGCTGACGGTCAGGTCATAGGCATCACGCAAGGTGGGCGTGATGTCCTGGATGCCGACACCGATGCGGCCCCGGCGGACTTCGCCGTAATCGACAAGCTGGCGCATGACGCCGCGCGCCATGTTGGCGGGCACGGCAAAGCCGATGCCGTTGGAGCCGCCCGAGCGGGAGAGGATGGCCGTGTTGATACCGACGAGTTCGCCCTTGGAATTGATCAGCGCGCCGCCGGAATTGCCTTGGTTGATGGCGGCGTCCGTTTGGATGTAGTTCTGATAGGTCTCATTGGATCGCCCGCTTTCGCGACCGAGCGCGGAGATAATTCCGGTTGTCACGGACTGGCCGATCCCGAAGGGGTTGCCGATGGCGGAGACGTAATCGCCGACTTTCAGCATTTCCGAGTCTGCAAAGGAGAGCGCGGTAAGGTTATCGGCGTCGATCTGCAAGATGGCGATGTCGGTCTGGGGGTCGCTGCCGAGGATTTCCGCGTCGTATTCGCGGCGGTCCTTGAGCGTGACCATGACGTCATCGGCCCCGCGCACGACATGGGCGTTGGTCATGACAAGGCCGCGCCGGGCATCCACCACCACGCCGGAGCCGACGCTCGCGGTCGGGCGGCCTTTGCCATCCTCCATGTCGGGGAGTTCAAAACTGTCGCCGAAGAAACGACGCATGCGTTCTTGCATCTCGTCCATGTCGCGGGTCGAGCGGTTCGATGCCCGCGTACCGGAGGTCGCGATATTGACCACAGCGGGCGTGGTGCGCTCCAACAGCGGAGCCATGGTGAGGACTCCGCGCTGCGTATCCATGCTGATGGCGGAATTGGAGGTGAACGGGACCTGGGGAATGGCTGTCGGGGCAAGGTGTATCGCGCCGGCCATGAGCGCGATTGCGGCCGCGCCACCGATAAGCATGTGTTTCAAGGTCAGTCTCCTGTGTTGTCACAGGAAAATGTAGGCGCTTGGCACTGACCCTCAAGTGAATGGCCGGAAACCTGACAGTAATTTAAGGGATGTCACGATCGGGTGAGGCGTAATTGGCCGGTAAGATGGGTGTCGGCGTTTAATTCCGGCCTGTCTCGAAGCCCGCGATGTTGACCAGATGCACGATCAGAACGAAGGCGGCGCTGATGCAGAACAGGCACACGACCATCCAGTTCATGCGGCGGTATTGAAAGCCGCGTCCGGGGGTGAAATGGCGGTGAAAGCTCCACATGCCGACGGCGACGCTGAGTGCCAGCGCGATAATGCTGATGTTCAGGTCGGTAAGGTACGGGTCGATTCGGGAGAGCATGGTAGGACCTGCGCGGTGAGGCGCGTCGATACACCGTGCTCGGTCTTGTTCCAATAGCTGGGCCTGCGGACAAGGTCGATCATAGCGTGCCAGGCGGGCCAGGTTAGCAATAGCCAATAGAGGGGAAGTGTAAGGAGGTCGAATGCGCGCACCCGAAGCCCCGCTCTGTGCGCACCGATGGCGGCGACGACAATGCCGCTAAAATAGAACATTCCGCCAAAGCCGAGGATGAGCGGGGAGGGCGCGTGACCGGCGAGAGCAAAGCCGATCACGGCCGATAGTGTGATCGCATGAAAGAGCGTCGAGAGCAGGGTGAGTCCGATAGTGGCTTGGAGGGCAAGGAAGCGGCGAAGGCCACGCCTGCCGCCGGGCGCAAGGGGCGCACGCATATGCGCGATATAGGTTTGGGCGAAGCCTTTGATCCAGCGCGAGCGCTGATCGCGCCAGGCCTTCAAGCTCGCCACGGCTTCTTCCGCAGTGGGGAGGTCAATCCAACCGATGCGGCCATGATCCATCATGGCGAGGCGGAAGGTGAGGTCGGCGTCTTCCGTGACGTTCCAGGCGTCCCATCCGCCTGCGGCTTCGAGCCGGTCACGGCGGATGTGGTTGGATGTGCCGCCGAGCGGGGAGGGGATGTCGGCGGCGCACAGGCCCGGCACCCAGGTGTAGAAAAGCGAGGCGTATTCGAGGGCGAACTGGCGGGTGATCCAGCCGGGCGCGGCGTTGTCCACGCGCAAGGGGGCCTGCACGGCGGCGAGCGCGGGATCTCCTGCAAAGGCTGAAGCGGCGGCGCGGAGCTGCTGCGGGTGGGGAGAGTCTTCGGCGTCGTAAATGGTGATCAGTTCACCGGTCGCGCGACGCATGGCGACACGGAGTGCCTTGGGCTTGGTGCGCGGCTCGGATGGCGGCACGCGGACGATGTCGAAGTAAGAGGGGAGTGGCGGCATGGCTTTGAGCGTGGACGCGTCATCGGCTTCGCACACCATAAGAATCTGCAGGCGGTCATGGGGGTAGTCGATCCGGGAGAGGGCGGCGACAAGATGGGGGAGCGTGGCGGCTTCGCGGTAGAGCGGGACGAGGACGGTGTAGGCGGGGAGATCGGAATCTTCGAGCGGTGCGCCTGCCGCGCTAACGGGGCGGTGCAGCGCGGCGAACGCCTTGAACATGGCCTGCAGCCAGAGGAGGGCGGCGACGGTAAAGAGGACGATCTCGGTCGGGATGACAACCATGAGGGTCGGGGCGGTGGAGAGTGAAAGCAGCGGCAGAGTCCGAGTCATCCGCGCCGCGCCTGGCACAGCGGTATAACTCCCGCGGGTCGAGGACACCTCCCAGATTTCGTTCGTGGAATCCCCATCCCCGGAGATGGGCATCCCTACCTTCTCCATTGGAAGGTGGCTAGATTGTCTTCAATCTAAGTTCAAGCCAAAACCGTCATCCCGGCGAATGCCGGGATGAGGGACATAGGGTTGCTACCTCCTAATCCGCCAGCTTCTGCATCAGATAGACGTGCTGCAGGGCGAGGCGGTTGGCGGTTTCCTTGAGGTTGGCCGCTGCCGAGTGGCCGCCATCGATGTTCTCGTAATAGAGGAAGTCGTGGCCCTGGTCTTCTAAGCGCTGGGCGAATTTGCGGGCATGGCCGGGGTGGACGCGGTCATCCTTGGTGGAGGTGATGAGGAAGACTTCGGGGTAGTCTTCGTCCGCGCGAAGGTTGTGATAGGGGCTGATGCGGCGGAGGAACGTGCCTTCGACCTCGTCGTCCGGGTCGCCGTATTCGCCCATCCAGGACGCGCCCGCCAGCAGGGTGTGAAAACGCTGCATGTCGAGCAAGGGCACGGCGATGATAGCCGCGTTGAAGAGGTCGGGACGCTGGGTCGTCATAACGCCCGTCAGGAGACCACCATTGGAGCCGCCTTCGATACCCAAATGGTCGGGGCTGGTGATGCCCTTGTCTATCAAGCTTTCGGCGACGGCTATGAAGTCGTCATAGATGCGCTGGCGCTCGGTCTTCAATCCAGCTTGATGCCATTTGGGGCCATATTCGCCACCGCCCCGGATATTGGCGAGCACGTAGACGCCGCCCTGTTCGAGCCAGAGCTTGCCGCGTGTGGCGGAATAGCTGGGATTGAGCGGGATTTCGAAACCGCCATAGCCGTAGAGGAGGGTGGGATTGGTGCCGTCAAGTTCCACGTCCTTGGCGCTGACCACGAAATAGGGCACGCGCGTGCCATCGGACGAAGTCGCGAAATACTGCTCGGCCTTCATCTCTGTCGTGTCGAACCAGTCGGGGAGCGACTTGGCCGCTTCCGGTGTCATATCGGAGTCCGATGTGTCGAGGACGTAGAGCGTGTCCGGGGTAAGGAACCCTTCCGCGGAGACGAAGGCGACGCTTTCCTTGGGGTTAGTCGCGCCGACGCTGGTCGTGCCGTTTGCGGGCAGATCGATGGGAGTGGATGTCCAGGCGTCGTCATCGAAATCGAACGCCTCGATACGGCCTTTGACGTCCGTGGTGAGGTTGACGAGCACTTTGTCCTTGGTGATGCCATAGCCGCCGAGCGAGGACTTTCCGTCCGGGCGGACAACGAGTGTGGCGGGCCCGACTTTGCGGTTTTCCATGAAGTCGGAAATGGAGAAGCTGACGAGGTCGCCGGTCTTGAACTCGCGCCAGTCTTCATTGAGCATAAGGAGGATCTGGTCGCCAAACCGCCCGCCCAGATCGGCCTTGGCGGGGATGTCGAACTTGACGGGGGTCTGCGGCACGCTGTCCTCGACGGGCACCCAGAAGGTCTCGGAGTCGTAGAAGGTCTTGGAGCGGGAGATGACGATCTCGCGCGTGCCGTCTTCCATTTCCATCGTACCGGGCCAGTAGCCGACATCGGCCTGCTCGCCGCGGCCAAGCTCGACCGCGTCTGCGAGCGGGGTGCCGCGTTTCCAGAGCTTGGCGACCATGGGATAGCCGGAATCCGTCATGGTGCCGTCACCGAAATCGACGCCGACGACCATGTGATCCTCGTCGACCCAGGCCATGGTGCCCTTGGATTCCTCGGTGACGAAGCCGTCCTCGACAAATTGCTTGGTGCGTGTGTTGAATTCGCGGCGCACGACGGCGTCCTTGCCGCCATCCGACAGGTTGACGATGCAGAGCTCATAGTCCGGGCCGAGGCAGCTATTGCCCTTATAGACCCAGTTCTTGTCTTCCGCTTCGGCGAGGGCGTCGAAGTCGATAACGGTCTCCCAGTCGGTGTCATCGGAAAGATAGCTGTCGAGCGTGGAGGTGCGCCACAGGCCGCGGACGCTGTTCTCGTCCTGCCAGAAATTATGCACCGCGCCGCCGCGATAGGCGACATAGGGGATCTTGTCCTTGGAGTTCACGATCTCCAGCGCGTCATTATAGAATTGCTCGTAGCGGGGGTCGGCCTTGAGGCGGGCAAGGCTGGGTTCGTTCCAGGATTTGACCTTGTCGAGCGCGCGCTCGCCCTCGACCTCTTCGAGCCAGAGGTGGTCTTCGTCGCGCTGGCCGTCCGTATTGTAGGCGACGGGGGTGTAGGTGTCCGCCGCATCGAGGGTCTGGGTGGGCGCGTTTTCGGTCATGGTGGTCTCTGCGGTCTGGGTGTCGGAGCAGGCCGCGAGGGCAATGGTGGATGCGCCGAGGATGAGGTGTGCGAGTTTCATGGTGTTCGTTCTCCCGTTTGTTCCCATCTAGGCATAACTCCGTGCAATTGCCAGACACGCCTTTGATGAGCGCGGGTGAGAGGCTAGGACGCCGGGTATGACCGCACTTGCCAAACGCCTTGACTCCCTCCGTCAGATGAAGGGGGAGACGATTGCCGATCTGTTCGACGGTGAACGGATGGCAAAATTTGCGCATCGGAGCGGGGGCTTGAGGCTGGATCTGTCCAAGCAGGCGATTTCGGGCAAGGCGTTGGATGCGCTGCTGGACTTGGCGGAGGCGGCGGGGCTGGAAGACTGGCGCGCCAAGCTGTTCGCGGGCGAGGAGATCAATACGTCCGAGGGGCGGGCCGTGCTGCACCCGGCGCTGCGTGGCGTGGGTGGGAGCGAGGAGGTGCGCGAGGCGGTCAAGAGCGAGGGTGCGCGCATGGACGCCTTTGCGCAAGATGTCGTGGGTGACTTCGATGCGATCGTGCATGTCGGGATCGGGGGATCGGATCTGGGCCCGCGCCTGGTGGCGGATGCGCTGATGGCGGTCGCGGAGCCGAAGTTCGCATTGCGCTTTGCAGAGAATGTGGACGGCGACAGTATCAACCGTGCGCTGGCGGGGCTCGACCCCGCGCGGACACTGGTGGTTATGGTGTCCAAGAGTTTCGGGACGCAGGAAACGCTGATGAACGGGACGGCGGCGCGGAATTGGCTTTCGGGCAAGGGCCGCATGGTGGCGGTGACGGCCAACCGGGAGCGGGCGGAAGCGTTCGGTGTCGCGGCGGAAGATATCTTCGACTTCTGGGAATGGGTCGGCGGGCGCTATTCGGTGTGGAGCGCGGTGGGGCTGTCCCTACGGATCGCTTTCGGGCCGGAAGTGTTTGCGGACTTCCTCAAGGGTGCGCGCGGAATGGACGCGCATTTCCGCGATGCGGCGTTTGCCGAGAACCTGCCGGTACTGATGGCGCTGGCCGGTGTGTGGAACCGGAATGTGGAGGGCTATGGGTCGCTGGCGGTCATTCCCTATGCGACGCCGTTGCGCCTTTTGCCAAGCTTTCTTCAGCAGCTGGAGATGGAGAGCAATGGCAAATCCGCGACCCGCGAGGGCGAGGCGGCCCTGCCGAGCTGTCCGGTGGTCTGGGGGACGGAGGGCACGAACGGCCAGCACGCCTATTTCCAGTGGCTGCACCAGGGGATGCCCGGCGCGCCCGTGGATTTCATTGCGGTGCTTGAGGATTACTCCGGGCGGGCCGACCATCACCGCGCGCTGCTGGCCAACTGTTTTGCGCAGTCCGAGGCGTTGATGCTCGGCAAGACTGCAGAGGCGGTGCGCGCGGACGATTTGGCATTAACTGCCGAGTTGGTCGCGCAGAAGACGTTTCCGGGCAATCGCCCGTCCACCACCCTGACGCTCGATGCGCTAACGCCCGAAACGCTGGGTGCGCTGATCGCGCTTTATGAGCACAAGGTGTTCGTGCAGGGCGTGATCTGGAACGTGAACTCGTTCGACCAATGGGGGGTTGAACTCGGCAAGGTGCTGGCGAGCACGATCCTGGACCAGATGGAAGCGGGCGATGCGGGCGAGCACGATGCGAGCACAAGGGCGCTGATGCGCCTGGCGCAATCGCAGTCCTGACGGAACGGGCATGCGGGTGCGTTCGTTCATGTGGGCAATGAAGGATATGCTGACGGACCTGTTTACCGAGATCGAAGACGGCTTCGAGGAGTTGCGCGACAGTTTCGTTCCGACCGCGGAGGTCACGACGCCCGTGCTGCAAAGCTATCTGGGTTACACGACGCCGACCGCGCTGGTAGCGCGGGGGCGGGTGCTGGCCCCGAAAACGCAGGCCGCGCGCGAGGCGGCACGCGGCCGGCTCGGCAATATTCGCAATGTGCTGAGCCTGTTCAACACGCGGGAGCTGCCTGGCGTGCGTGTGCGGATAGGCGGACAGGACGCGGTGTCCGACAAGGAGGGCTATGTACGGGTGGAACTGCCAAAGCCTGCCGAGAGTCCCGAGAACGGACTCCACCGTGTTCCGTTCGGCTTTCCCGACCATGACGCGCCGGATGGCGAGGTGTTGATACGCGCGTCCAACACCAACGCACAGTTCGGGATCATCTCCGATATTGATGACACGGTGCTGAAGACCGAAGCCTGGTCGCTTAAGCGCAATATCGTGAACTCGCTGACGGGATCCGAAGACTCGCGGATCGTGTTTCCCGATGCAAAGGTCCTGCTGGACGATCTGGTGGCGGGGGCGAACCCGCTGTTTTTCGTGAGCTCGTCACCGTGGAATCTCTACGGGTTTCTGCAGCGAGTATTTGCGCGCAACGGCCTGCCCCATGCGCCAAAGTTCCTGCGCGATTTCGGAATCGGGGAGGGCCAGCTCGTGACCGGCACACATGGCGATCACAAGGGTGAGGCCATCGATACCATTCTGGCGGCGAGGCCGGAACTGCCATTCCTGCTGATCGGTGACACCGGACAGCATGACGCCGATGTCTATGCGGATGCGCGCGAGCGCCATGGCGGACGGGTGCGGGGCGTGATCCTGCGGCTGGCCGGGCCGCTGGATGCGGAGGACGCAAAGGCGATGGAGCGGCTGCGGAGTCTGGGCACGCCCGTCTGGCGGGTCAATGACTATGGCCGCATCGACCGGCGCGAACTCCACACGGCGCTCGCTTAAAGCCCTGTTCAAGTGCGCGCGCGGGTTCTATCGCGCCCGCTATGGCCAAATCGAAAAAGACACCCAAACCCAAAGCGCGCCGTCCCCGGGGGTTCGAGGATCGCAGCTCGGATATGCTGCGGGCGGAGATGGATCTGGTGGCGACAGCCTTCGGGGTCTATGAGAGTTTCGGCTTCGAGCCGCTGCAGACGCCGGCCTTTGAATATGCGGATGCGCTGGGGAAATTCCTGCCCGATGACGACCGGCCCAATACGGGCGTGTTCGCGCTGCGCGACGATGACGAGCAATGGCTGTCGCTGCGCTATGACCACACGGCGCCACTGGCGCGGTTCGTGGCGGAGAATTACGACGCGCTCGCCAAACCTTACCGGCGCTATCAGGCGGGAAGCGTGTTCCGCAATGAAAAGCCGGGGCCGGGGCGCTTCCGGGAGTTCGTGCAATGCGACGCCGATACGGTGGGCGCAGGGTCGGCTGCGAGTGATGCCGAGATGATCATGATCGCCGCCGAGATTGCACGGGCGGCGGGGCTGTCGGATAAGGCGTTTCAGGTGCGGGTGAACAATCGGAAGCTGCTGGACGGCCTGCTGGAAGTGGCGGGCGTGGAGACGGATGCGGAGGCGCGGCTGAAGACCTTGCGGGCCATCGATAAACTCGACCGGCTGGGCCGGGATGGGGTGGAGGCGCTGTTGGGTGCAGGGCGCGAGGACGAGTCCGGGGACTATACGGATGGGGCAAAGCTGACACCCGCCGCCATTCAGAGCGTACTGGATTTTATCGAGCTGGCGGGTGCGGACCGCGTGGAGACGTCAGGGACGCTGGAGCGTCTGGTTGGGTCGAGCGCGCGCGGGGCGGAGGGCGTGGCGGAGTTGCGGGCCATTCACGACCTGTTGGAGGCGACGGGCTATTCGGATGACACTGTGGCGTTCGACACCTCCGTCGTGCGGGGCCTTGGCTATTATACGGGCGCGGTGTTCGAGCTGGAATTGCTGACCGATATTCGCGACCGGAAAGGACGGCCCGTGCGGATCGGATCAATCGGGGGCGGTGGGCGCTATGACGATCTGGTTAGCCGTTTCCGCGGGCAGAGCGTGCCGGCGACGGGGTTCAGCTTTGGCGTGTCGCGCTTCCTGACGGCGCTGGAAAAGCTCGATCTGATCGAGCAGACTGTGCAGCCGCCCGTCATTATCTGCGTTTTCGACAAGGGATTGATGCCGGAATATTTCAAGATGGCGGCGGAGCTGCGTGCGGCGGGCATTCGGGCGGAAGTGTTTGTCGGCAATGGCAATGTCACCAAGCAGATGAAATATGCCGACCGCCGCAGCGCGAAATTTGCCGTGCTGATGGGCGAGGACGAAATGGCGGCGGGCGAGGTGACGCTGAAGGATCTGGAAGCGGGCGCATTGGCGGCCAAGGCGATCGCGACGAATGAGGAGTGGCGTGATGCGCGGCCGGCCCAAAGCCGCGTGCCGCGCGGGGAGATTGTGGCGCGTATCAAGACGTTGATGGGCTGACCCTGTCAAGACCGGAAACGAAAAACGGGTGGGCGCCGTTCTCGCCCACCCGCTCTCGGGAGTTGACGCGCGGGGAGATTGGGGGTTCCCGTGCGCGACGGTCTCGGTTTGCATGTTTTAGGGATATGCAGCCCGACAGCCCCTTCATCGCAGGGCAAGCCTGTCTTGAAGATGTCGCCGGTATGAAAGGGTTGTCATCTGGACAAAAAAAGACCCGGTAGCCGAAGCTCCGGGTCGGAGTGGGGCAAGTCCGAAGACCGCCCGATAGAGAGACACCTCCTCCAACCAGTCAGCCCAAAGGTTGGACACAGTCGAACAAGATGTGACTCTTATGACACCCAATGTCTGAATGGCAACTGAACGGGCCAGCGAAGACCTCCTATCGCTTGGGCTTGCGACATCTATCACCAGGCCTCACATGCAGATCATGGACGCACCAATCGATATCCGCATCATTCCCGTGACCCCTTTCGCGCAAAATTGCAGCCTGATCTGGGACAAGGCGACAAAGGAGGCCGTGCTGGTCGATCCGGGCGGGGAGGCGCAGCGCCTGATGGATGCGGTGGCGGAGCTGGGCCTGACGCTGAAGGAGATGTGGCTGACGCATGGGCATCTCGATCATGCGGGGGCAGCGGACGAGATCCGCGAGGCGACGGGGGTTCCCGTCATCGGCCCGCATGAGGACGACCAGTTCTGGATGGACGACATTTCCGATCATTGGGCCAAATACGGCCATCCCGGCATGGGGCGGTCGGTCGTGCCAAGCCGTTACCTGAAGGATGGCGAGACGCTGCGGCTGGCAGGGCTCGACTTCGACGTCATCCACACGCCGGGCCATACGCCGGGGCATGTGGTTATTCTGCAAAAAGAATTGCGGCTGGCTTTCGTGGGGGATGTGTTGTTTCAAGGCTCCATCGGGCGGACGGATTTCCCCAAGGGCGATCATGCGACGCTGATACGCTCGATAAAGGAGCGCCTCTTGCCGCTGGGCGACGATATCCAGTTCGTGCCGGGTCATGGGCCGGCGAGCACGTTCGGGCGGGAGCGGGTGTCGAACCCGTACCTCGTAGGCGGGATGAGTGCGCCCAACAGCTCCGGACCTGGTTAGGTCATGCTGCTAAAATACCTTCTGCTGCTCTTGGCCACCTCGATCGTTTCGACAGCAGTGCTACTATATGGGTCTAAACAAAATATACGTTTCGCTGTCCTGATCGGTTTTCTGGGAATTGGCGTAAGTGTTTTGACGTCATTCCTACTCGTGTTCCGTGTTTTCGTCTTTGTTTTCAAGACCTAGAGATTTTCAATTGTCTCACCGACTTTGAAGCTTTTTAGGTCGAAATCTTCGGGCCTGTAGCCCGGATCGGGGTATTGCGGGTCCATTTGTTCCAGCGTGTGGCGGACGACCGATGAGATGATCGCGCCGCGGGCCTTGCGCGAGTCCGACGGAATGACGTGCCAGGGCGCATGGTCGGTCGAGGTGCGCTGGAGCATGGTCTCATAGGCGTCCATGAAGGCGGGCCAGAGGGCGCGGTCTTCCAGGTCCCCGGGATTGAACTTCCAGCGCTTGTCCGGCTCTACCAGACGGTCGCGGAGGCGCTCGGCCTGCACGTCCGGGCTGATGTGGAGCATGAATTTCAGGACGGTCGTGCCGGACTGAACGAGGAGTTTTTCGAAGGCGTTGATCTGGGCATAGCGTTGCTCGACGGTTTCGGCGCTCGCGAATTCGCGGACTTTGACGACGAGGACGTCTTCGTAGTGCGAGCGGTTGAAGACGGTGATCTCGCCCGCGCGGGGCACGACCTGATGGACGCGCCAGAGGAAATCGCGGGCGAGCTCGGCCTTGGTGGGGGCCTTGAAAGCGGCGACGCGCGTATTCAGCGGAGGGGTGCGCGACAGGATGGCCTTGATTGTGCCGTCCTTGCCGGAGGTATCCATGCCTTGCAGAACGATCAGGAGCTTGCGGTCGGCCTCTCCATAGAGTCGGTGGGCGAGCTTTGCGACGGCCTTGGCATTGGATTTCGTAACGGATTTTGCGCTGCTGGAGGTCGCCTCCATGCGGGTCGGGTAGTCTCCGAGGGCGATGTGTCCATTGGTCGGGACGCGGGTGGCAGCGATCAGATCGGTGGGGTCGAAAACTTTCATGTGCTTTCATAGGCGGTTAACTTCATCTGAAAAGCAGGGATTCAGGCTTTGGGCGTAAGCGGTGCATCTGTGGAATAGGTATCGGCGTGGCTATCGCCGGAGGGTTCGGGTGAGCAATATGAGCAAGATGTGGAGAGACTTTCGCAAGGCGACCGACGGCACATTGAGTGTCTGGACGGCGCTGGCGGCCATACCTCTTATATCGGCTGTTACGTTCACGCTGGATTTGCAGGGCGCTGTGGGCCAGCGCGACACGCTGAAATCCGCGCTGGATACGGCGGTGCTGGCGGCTGTCAATCATAATGCGCTATCAATCGAGGAGAAGAAAGCGTTCGCGATCGACACCTTCATGACCAATTACAACGGCACCGCAACGGTCACGTCCACGCGGGCCACGGCGGATGCGAATACAGTCAGCCTGAGTGTGGAAGCGAGCTTTCCTAAAAGTGTGTCGTCCGCGTTCGGTGCGATCGCGATCGACGTCAATGTCGAGAGTGCGGCCACCCTGAACGAGGAAGAGACCATCTGCGTGCTCGCCCTGGACGAGGAGGCCGAGGGTGCGATCACCTTTGAAGGCGACATTTCCTACATGTCCGAAACCTGTAGCGTTCATGCAAATTCGACAGCCGACATCGCGCTCGTATCCGACACCAAGGGCGTTCCCCTTGCGAGATCCTTTTGCACGCCCGGCGGGGCCGAGGGCTATTTCAGTCCCGGTGCAAATGGCGAGTGCCGCGTTATCGGCGATCCTTATGAGGGCAAACGCGCGCCGGTCGAAAACGGATGCACAGTTTTGTCGCATGCCGCGATCGTCAGTAATATCGGTTTGCTTGCAAACCATCTCGGTCTTGCAAGCCTCGGCAGCAATCCGGTTGCGAACGCGGCGCTTGGTCCTGCTACTGCAGCGATTTGGGGTGACGACGATGACGATTACGGTGACGATGACGATGATGATGACAATGGCTTGAGCGGGTATAAGGGTCTGGGGTTTGAGTGCGTCGGAGATATCGATGCCTGCAATTTGGTCGAGCAGGCGAAACTCAAGGACGGAGAGAAAAAGCATGAAAACCACGGTCACTTCGCCGAGGCCCTGGATGTGTGTATCGCAGAGGGCGACTGTACGTCCCTGACGGAAAAACTTGCCGATCCGCTTGGGGGTCCCATTTCTGTTTCAACTGCAGCTTTGCAACCGCGGGCGATACTCTCCGATGATCGCATCATTACGCTGATGGAGGGCGATTCGCCCAATGTCGTTGACAATAACGCCGTCATCACGCCGGGAACCTATTGCGGTGGGCTGACGATTGCAGGCCGCGACGTCGTGCTTCCTCCGGGTGAGTATTACATGAAAGACGGCCCCCTGGTGGTCAAGGACGGCGCAACCGTCGAAGGCCGGGGCGTGATAGTCGCCCTGGGTGGAAACGGCTCTGTCCTAAAGGTCGAATCCGGTGGCGCTATCGATGTGACTGCACCCCGGACAGGAGCGTTTGGCGGCATCGCCATCATGGAAGATACGCGCGCCGAAAACACCCTACTGACCAATGGCGACATGGCCCTGTCACGCATTGCCGACGGGTCACTTAAAGTTGGCGGAACCGTCTATCTTCCGAGCCATCAATTGGTGGTGACGGGGGAGAAAGCCAATTTGGGTGCGATCGCCCCGTCCACCTCGCTGATCGTGGGAAAAGCCCTGTTCAAGGGCGACGGCATGATCGAAATCTCCGTCGATCACCGTGCCGCCGGCCTGCCGGCGATCCAGCCCCGCTCGGAAGCCGGTGCGCGACTCGTGCGTTAATCAGCCCTCGAAGCTGGCCTTCAACTCTTCGAGCTCCAGCCATTCGGTTTCGAGCGCGTCGACCTTTCGTCGCAGATCCGACAGGGCTGTGGCGTCGTCGTTGAAGCCTTCGGGATCGTCGCTGAAATAATCCGGATCGGCGAGCAGGGCGGTCAGGCGGTAGACCTCCGCATTGGCCTTGGTGATGGCCTTGGGGATCTCCTCCAAGCGGTGCTTGTGCTTAAAGGACAGTTTGGCGGCCTTCTTGGCAGGTTGAGCCTTTTGCGCGGCGGTGTTGGCGGATTTTGCCGATCCGGTGGTCTGGGCCTTGGTGACGCCAAAGCCGCGTTGCGCGACCATGTCGTCATAGCCACCCGCATAGAGCGTCCAGTACCCGTCCGCTTCCCAGCCAAGTGTGCGGGTGGCGGTGCGGTTAATGAAGTCGCGGTCGTGACTGACGAGCAGCACAGTGCCGTCATAGTCGGCGACGAGTTCCTGCAGGAGGTCGAGCGTTTCGAGATCGAGGTCGTTGGTCGGCTCATCGAGCACGAGGAGGTTTGACGGACTGCGCAGGCCACGGGCGAGCTGGACGCGGGCGCGTTCGCCACCCGACAGGCGCGACAGGGCGGTGGTGCGCTGTTCGGGCAGGAACAGGAAATCCTTCATATAGGCGATGACGTGGCGGGTCTGGCCGTTGACTTCGACGCCGTCCGTGCCGCCGCCCGTCAGCGCGTCGCCGAGCGAGAGGTTGGGGTCGAGGCTGTCGCGGGACTGGTCGATGATGAGCGGGGCAAGATTGGAGCCCAGATCTATGGTGCCGCTATCGGGGGCGATCTCGCCGGTCAGAAGCTTGATCAGCGTGGTCTTGCCCGTGCCGTTAGGCCCGACAATGGCGAGGCGTTCGCCGCGGGTGAGCTTGAAGGAGAGGTCTGAGACGAGGGTGCGGCCCTCATAGGACTTGGTGACGTTTTCGAGTTTTGCAACCAGCTTGCCGGACTTCTGGCCCGATGTAGCATCGAGGCGCGCTGTGCCTTGCGGCCCACGGGAGGAGGCGAGCTTTTGCTTGAGATCGGAGAGTTCGCCCATGCGCCGCATATTTCGCTTGCGGCGACCGGAGACACCATGGGTGACCCAGTGTTCTTCGCGCACGATCTGACGGGCGAGCTTGTGACGGTCGAGGGCTTCCTGTTCGAGTGTTTCGTCGCGCCAATCCTCGAAATGCTCGAAGCCCTTGTCCAACTCGCGGGTCTCGCCCCGGTCGAGCCAGACGGTGCGGCGGGTGACCGAGGAGAGGAAGGCGCGGTCGTGGCTGATGAGGACGATGGCGGCGGAGGACCGCGCGAGCTCGTTTTCAAGCCAGAGTATGGTCGGCAGGTCGAGGTGGTTGGTCGGCTCGTCGAGCATGAGGATGTCGGGTTCGGGCGCAAGCGCCGCGGCAATGGCGGCGCGGCGCTTTTCCCCGCCCGACGCAGTTGCCGGATCGGCGGAGGCGTTCACGCCGAGGGCATCGAGGAGGTAGGGTACGCGGTAATCGCTGTCGGCACCTTGGAGACCTGCGCGCACGAAATCCTCCAGCGTGGCATGACCGCTCATATCCGGGTCCTGCTGGAGGTAGCGCCAGCTGGTGCCGGGTTTGACGAAGCGTTCGCCGGAGTCGGACGCCATGCGATCGGCGGCGATCTTGAGCAGGGTCGATTTGCCCGAGCCATTGCGTCCGACCAGGCAGACGCGGTCGCGGGGAAACACCATGAGGTTTGCGTCACTCAAAAGCGGCTGACCGCCAAATGTGAGCGCAATGTTTGCGAGGGTCAGGAGAGGGGGACGGGCCATTTAATTGCATTTCCTGAGAGTGTGTTCACAGAGTGCGAGGTCGAGACCCGTGCGCCAATCCTCAAGTGGGTGGGCAAAGGCGGCTTCGAAAGCGCGCGTGTCCAGCACGGAATAGGCCGGGCGCGCGGCAGGAGTCGGGTATTGCGAGGTCGGGATGGGGTTGACCCTAACATCCAGTCCGGCCCCTTGGAAGATGGCGCGGGCGAAACCGGCCCAGCTGGTCATGGGCCCGGTGTTTTGGACGTGATGGGTCAGCTGGCCATCCCAGCCGTGATCGAGTGCTGCGAGGCAGGCCGCCGCGAGGTGCCCGGCATAGGTGGGACGCCCAAGCTGATCGGAGACGACGTTGAGCTCTCCACGCCGGGCCAGACGCAGCATAGTGGTGAGGAAGTTCGTGCCAGTGCCGTCATAGACCCAGCTGGTGCGCAGGGTGAGGCTGTTACCGTCAGCCGCACGGACGCTGCGCTCGCCGGCGGCTTTGGCGCGGCCATAGGCGTTGACGGGTGCGGTGGGGTTGACGGGGGTGTAGGGCAGGCGGGCTGTGCCGTCGAAAACGTAGTCCGTGGAGATGTGGATGAAGGGCAGGCCCGCCTTGGCGCAGGCGACGGCCATGAGGCCGGGCGCATCGGTGTTGAGTGTGCGGTTTGCGTGGGATTCTGTCTCGGCGAGGTCCACCTTGGTATAGCCGCTGGCATTGATGACGGCGCGCCAGCTCCCAGAGCTGATGCGGGCAAGGCAGGATTCAGGCGCGTTGGAGAGGTCGCAATCCGCCGAGCCGACACAGCGATAAGGCCGACCTTGCGCCCGCAGGGACAGGGCGAGGGCACGTGCGAGTTGGCCGTGACGACCGAAGATGAGGATGGGAGCGGACACGCCGCCTTATTGCGCAGGCAGAGCGGTTTGCAACCATCCCTGTTCAGCGGAAAGATGGGTTTGAGGCCAGACTGTGTTGTGAGGGGAGATCGGCTCGCGGCTCTGCGTATTCTACGGGGAGAATGGTTTGCAACGATTGGGGGCCTCGCTACACGTGCGCATGGGCCGTTTTCTGACTTCGCTGCTGTTGTGTCTCGCGCTTTCGCTGTGGGCAGGCGTAGCCATCGCGCAGGACGGGCCTCCGACCTCCAGCGATATTGGCAATCTGAGAGCGCAGATCGAGGACCTGTCTGAGGCGACCGAGGAGGAACGCACGGCGTTGTCGGATTCGATCGCGACCACGCAGAGCACGTTGGAGCTGGCGGCGGCAGCGCGGAAATCCGCCCGCGACTATGCCCGCGAGCTTGAGACCGCTCCGACGCGTGTGGCTGAACTCGATGCGGAAATCGAGCGCCTGCGCGACGCGCCCGCGCCCGAAGCGCCCATGGCCGACCGCATGGACAACTCCGTATTGCTGGCCGTGGAGCAGCGCCTGGCGGAGGCGGAAGCGCAGTTCACTTTGCTGAACGCCGATCTCGATCGGGTGGGCGCAGCGCAAGAGCGGATCGTGTCGCGGCCATCGGCGATTGCCGAGGAGATCGATCAGGCGCGCACGGATCTGAGCCGTATCGACGAGGAGCTGGAGCAGTTGTCCGGCGGGGAGGAATTGACGGTCGCCGACGATGTGCGGGTGCTGAACCTTCGGGCCTCGCGCGATCTGCGTCTGGCGCAGCTGTCGCGGCTGGAGGCCGAGCGCACGTCGCTTGCGGCGCGCAGTCAGGTCCTGCAGCTGGAAGGTGACCGTCTGGCGATCGAGCAATCGCGTCTGGCGGAGACGATCGAGGGCCTGCAATCGCTGACGGGCCAGAGGCGGCTGAACCGGGCCGCAGAGCTTGCGGCGCGCAATGAGAACGTGCTGGCAGATGTGCCACAGCATCCGTTGCTAATTGCGGCGGCGGCGCGCAATTCGGAGCTGGTCGCGCGGTTGGAGGTGCTGGCGCTGACGGAGGCGAACCTGCCCCGCAAGCGCGCCGATGTGCAGCAGAGCCTCACGGATGTCACCAGCAATCTGCGCATTGCGACGCAGCTGACCGAGCTTGGCGATCTCGACCGGCGCTCGGGCGAGACGCTACGACGCTTGCGCGCAAGCGTTCCGGTCATAGCGACCATCGTGGCCGATACGGAACAGACGCGCGAGGCCATCATCATGGCAGGCACGGATCAGTTGCTGGCGCGCGACGAATTGCGCCAGCTGCCATTGCGGCGGATCGACCCGGACGCGATGCTGGCGGAATTCCGCCGCTCCGATCCGAGTGCGCCGGAATTGTCGGATGACGCCGAAGCGGGTCTGCGACGGCTGTTCGATGTGCGGCGCACGCTGCTGCGAGAGATCAGCGAGGCGGCGACCTCGCGTGCCGACGATGCGGCGAAGCTGAAGATCCTGCAAGACGATCTGCTCGATGCCTCGACGCAGTTGCAGACACGGCTGGACCAGAACCTGTTATGGTTGCCGAGTGCGGAAATGGTGTTCACGCCGTCATGGCCGGGGGCGTTAGGTCGGGGGGCCTTGAAGCTGATGCAACCCTCGCGCGGGTTCGCCGTGTTGACCTATTTGCGGGACGGCGTGCTGGATTTCTGGTGGCTGTTTGCGCTGGCCGTCATCTTTGCCGGGTTCCTGTTTACGTCGCGCCATCGCCTGCGCGACAACATCGCCCAAGCCTCCAGCCGTGTCGGACGCGTGCGCGAGGATGGCTATTTCCTGACGCCGCGCATTGTTCTGGAGTCGGTCTTGCTGGCGCTGCCCGTGCCGGTGATCGTGTTCACGACGGGTTGGATACTGGGCCTGAGCGAGACAGGCAATCCGCTGGTACTGGATACGGGCGAAGCGCTGCGCGTGGTGGCGGCGTTCCTGCTGGCGTGCCTGGTCTTGCGGGCCTGGGCGCAGAAGGGCGGCGTGTTCCAGCGCCATATCCGCATCCCCGACGATCTTCGCCGCGGTATCCAGATCGAGTCGCGCTGGTTCATTCCGGTGGCAAGTGTCGCGCTGGCAATCCTGATCGCGACGCACAGTTCGCGCGATATCGATATTTACGAAGGCGTGTCGCTGGCAGCGTTTCTCGTCTTTGGCGTTTCAGTAGGGCTGTTTGCCTATCGCCAGCTCTGGGGACGCCGGGATGCGTTCGCCAAGACGCTGGACACGGAGGGCGTGTTGTTCCGTTACCGCAAGGTGATTGTGATCGTGGCAGTCGGTGTACCGTTCCTGACGGTGATTGCGGCGGCTCTTGGCTACTTCGCGACGGCGGAGTCGTTTCTGCTGCGCTATCTCTTGACGGCGGGGCTGGTGACGCTGACCTTCATTCTTGCGGGAATGCTGCGCCGGACGGTCAATATCACCCACAGGCGGCTGTCGCTGAAACAGGCGATGGAAAAGCGCGAGGCGGCCGTCGAGACGCGGCGCCGCGAACGCGAAATGGCCGAGGCGGCCGAAGAGGGCGAGGTCGTGGAGATCGAAGCGCCGCCGCCCGTGGATTACGAGCAGATCGACCTGGAGCAGACCTCGCGCCAGACGCGGCAATTGATCGGCACGGCAGTGGTGATCGGCTTCTTCGCGCTCGCCTGGATGATTTGGCGTGACTTGCTGCCCGCGCTGTCGGCGCTCGATTCGGTCGAGCTTTACCGCAATGGCACGCGCATGGAGGGCGAGGGCAATACGGCCATCGAAGTCACGCAATATATCACGCTTTGGGATATTCTTCAGGCGCTGGTGACGGTGGTGATCACGGTTCTGGCGGCGCGCAACCTGCCGGGGTTCCTGGAGATTTTCGTGCTCAACCGCACCCAGCTCGACAAAGGCATCCGCTACGCGATCGTCACGGTGCTGGGCTATATCATTATCGGCATCGGGATATTCACCGCGCTCAATCAGGTAGGTGTGCAGTGGGGGCAGCTCGGCTTTATTGTCGCGGCGCTATCCCTGGGTATCGGTTTCGGCTTGCAGGCGATCATCGCGAATTTCGTGTCGGGCCTGATCATCCTGTTCGAGCGGCCCATCCGCGTGGGCGACTATGTTACGGTGGGCGACCAGTCCGGCACGGTCAGCAACATCAAGATCCGCGCGACGACGCTGACCGATCTCGACAACAAGGAAATTCTGATCCCGAACCAGGAGTTCATCACCACGCGGGTGACCAACTGGACGCTGACCAATTCGATCATCCGCCTGATCATCCCGGTCGGCATCGCCTATGGCTCGGACACCAAGCGCGCGCAGGCGATCATGCTGGATGTGTTGCAAGACGAGACCAAGATCCTCGACAAGCCGCCGCCTCAGGTGATTTTCGTGAACTTCGGGGACAGCTCGCTCGACTTCGAATTGCGGGTGTTTATCCGCACATTCGAGGACCGGTTCCCGGTGATCAATGCGGTGCACACGGCGGTGAACCTGGCGCTCGAAGAGGCGGGTATCGGGATACCGTTCCCGCAGCGGGATTTGCATATCATCGGTGGGGGTGGGATGGCGGCTCCGCCGGTGTTGGCGGCGGGCGGGGAGCCGGCTTAAGCGCTTTCGTCATCCCGGCGCAGACCGGGATCTCCAACCGGAAAAAACAGGTTTTTGCCAGCCCTGTCGTTGATCACGGCAAGCGGGAGATTCCGGCCTGCGCCGGGATGACGGAGTAGGGTTTTTTTACGTCCCGTGCGTCGCGTCCGCCAAGCATTTTGCAAGCGTGACGGCGGCGTCCACGCCGCTGGCGTGCATTTCGGCGACGATGGCGCTGCCGACGACGACGCCGTCGGCAATGGTAGCGATCTCGGCGGCGCGCTCGGGCGTCTTGATGCCGAAGCCGACGACGACGGGGAGGCCGCTGGCGTCCTGCACGGCGCTGACACGATCAGACAGGCCGGAGCTTTCCACCTCTGTGGAGCCGGTGATGCCGGTCATGGAGACGTAATAGACGAAGCCCTTGGTGCCGCGCACGACGTCCGGCAGGCGGGCGGCGTCGGTGGTCGGGGTGGCGAGGCGGATGAGGGCGAGGCCGTGGGTCTCGAAGGCCGAACGGAGTTCGCCGTCTTCTTCCGGTGGCAAGTCGACAATGATCGCGCCGTCCGCGCCCGCGCTCGCCATGTCGCCGGCGAAGGTGGAGTAGCCGCGGTGGTGGACGGGATTGGCGTAGCCCATGAGGATGACGGGGGTGGTGGAGTCGCCTTCGCGAAAACTGCGCACCATGCCGAGGATGTCGTCGAGGGTCGTGCCCGCTTTGAGGCTGCGCAGGCCCGCATCCTCGATGGTGGGGCCATCGGCGGCGGGATCGGTAAAGGGCATGCCGAGCTCGATGATATCCACGCCCGCATCGGGCAGGCGTTTCATCAGGTCGAGGCTGGCCGCGATATCCGGATCGCCGCCCATGAGATAGGCGACGAATGCGGGGGTGTCGGAGTTGGCGAAGGTGGAGTCGAGGCGGGCGGTCATGGGCCGCGCTATGTCACGGGGCGCGCGGGATGGGAAGCGCCCGTGAGGCTATACGCTATCCATAAGTGCAAACCCGATAGCGACGATGCCAGCTAACAATACAAGAGCTGCAAGACACTTAATCGTGCCGAAACCCACCCTTAACAGATGGCGAATGCCTTCCTGCGCAGATGGTATTGATTTCATTGATCTAGTTATGGGTCTGCACCCTCGGCCAGACCCAGACATATGCTGCGGCGATGATGGCGATCTGCACGACGAGTTTGATGGTCTTGATCACCAGTCCGAGCCGGCAGAAGGGATCTTTAGAAGGCTGATCAAGATTTACATTTGCAATCAGTTCGACAGAAGATCGCCTTTTCGGAAAGCCTGGTAGGTCGGCTCGCATTCCGGGCCCTTGGCGAAATTGGTCTGGAAGACGATCTGGCGAAAGTCGGACCGCTGTTTGCCGCGCGGCTCGTTCATGGTGCGGTCGGTCCAGGGGCGGATGCTGACGGTGGTCAGGCAGTTGTTCGCGTTGCGTTTCAGGAACTCGTCGAGTTTCTTCTTGGCATTGTAGCGGCGCTCCCACCCGCGGGCGATGAGGGCTTCCTCATAGGCCGTAGCGATCTGAACCTGACGTTCAATGGGTTCACCCTCGCGCAGGCGCTCGCAGGTAAAGAACAGAAAGCCGCCGGAGATGGTCAGCCCCTTGTGCACCTTACGGCAGCCGAGACGGGATTCGGTTTCGGGAAAGCGGGGCAGGTCGAGCACGCCCGCGAGTATGGTGCCATAGGATTCGATGACCGGGGCGGGTGGCGGCGGTGGTGGCGGGGGCGGCTGAACGATCACGGGCGGGGGCGCAGGCGCGGCAATGATGACGGGCGGCGGG
>Ga0115029_1000020_pt1 | contig 183088 bp, 167 predicted proteins | sample SidtaG_3_FD_87297 | JGI IMG/M metagenome (GOLD analysis project Ga0115029, IMG submission 87297) | Marine algal microbial communities from Sidmouth, United Kingdom - Sidmouth_Asex1 metaG | ecosystem: Host-associated > Algae > Red algae > Unclassified | place: Sidmouth, United Kingdom... | reverse complement strand
TCACCCGTCCGCCACTCGCCAGCCAGAGCAAGCTCTGCTGCTGCCGTTCGACTTGCATGTGTTAAGCATACCGCCAGCGTTCAATCTGAGCCAGGATCAAACTCTTCAGTTTAAAAGTGTTCTCGCGACCATCCGAAGACGACCGTGAGACGGCCTGCGCCGCATAACCTTTCGAACGAAGAAGCCTGAAGCTCACTTGCTCCGGGTTACCCCGAAACAGGAATTAAAGCTTAGCTACAGGTACTTCGCTTCCATCTGTTGCAAGAGCAACCGACTCGGCACAAGCACCCATTCAAATTACTTGGATTCGATTGTAAAAGAGCGAGCAGACAACTTCGTGTCTGCCGAGTCCGAGGAGTGTACCACGAACTTCTCGAGAGGGGCAAAAAAATTCGACCCTGTCTCGTTGCACCGCCGCGGCCGTCTAGCTCTGCTGCCGCTGCGATGAGGTGAAGTATACGGACCGCGAATCGAACGTCAACCGAATTCAGGAAAAAAATCGCGCGAGCCCGCCGAACGTCTTCCGCAGGCACCTCGCGACGCCAGACCCTCGGTCCTCGACCTCCTCACCGCCTGCCCCCGGGCGTGCCGTGATCCAGTGTCACCCGCGCCACGCGACGCTTGCCCACCTGCATGACCGCCGTCGTTCCGGCGCTCATCGTCTGCCGTCCGTCGGCGATCTTCTCACCGTCGATCCTGACGGCCCCCGCACTGACCAGTCGATGCACCTCCGATGTACCGCCGCTCAGGCCGGCCTCCACCAGCACGTTGGCGATCGGCTTGCCGTCCGGTCCGACCGCCACCACCACCTCCGGCATGTTCTCCGGCAGGGCGCCGCGCGTGAACCGCTCGACGAAGGCGCGCTTGGCCTGTCCTGCGGCGTGCGTGTCGTGAAAGCGCTCGACGATCTCCAGCGCGAGTTCATACTTCACGTCTCTCGGATTGCCCCCCTCGTCCACCGATGCCCTCAGATGCGCCAGCTCGGCGTTGGTGCGGAGACTGAGCAGATCGAAGTACCGCCACATGATGCTGTCCGGAATGGACATCAGCTTGCCGAACATGTCGTCCGGCTCGTCGTGCACCCCTACATAGTTGTCCAGCGACTTCGACATCTTCTGGACGCCGTCGAGCCCCTCCAGCAGCGGCACGGTCAGCACCACCTGCGTCCGTAGACCGTCGGCTTTCTGCAGCTCACGACCCATGAGCAGGTTGAACTTCTGATCGGTCCCGCCCAGTTCGACATCGGCTCGCAGCGCCACCGAGTCGTAGCCCTGGACCAGGGGGTACATGAACTCGTGCAGCGCGATGGGCCGCTTGTCCCGGTAGCGACGACTGAAGTCGTCACGCTCGAGCATCCTGGCCAGCGTCTGCCGGGACGCGAGCCTGATCAGATCGCTCGCGGACATGGGGCCGAACCACTCCGAGTTGAACCGCACCTCGGTCCGTTCCGGGTCAAGCACCTTGAAGACCTGCTCCTTGTACGTGTCTGCGTTCGCCTTCACCTGCTCGTCGTCCAGCGGCGGGCGGGTCGCGCTGCGTCCGCTCGGGTCGCCGATGCGACCCGTGAAATCACCGATCAGGAAGATGACCACATGCCCGAGGTCCTGGAACTGCCGCATCTTGTTGAGCAGCACCGTGTGCCCGAGATGCAGATCCGGCGCCGTCGGATCGAACCCCGCCTTGATCCTGAGCGGTCGTCCCTCCTGCAGCCGCGCCTTCAACTCGTCGCGCAGGAGAACCTCGTCGGCGCCACGCTCGATCAGCGCGAGCTGCTCGTCGACCGGGATCGAGTTCATCGTCTGGAGTCCGTGATCGGAAAGATGGAAGGGGGTGCGCGCCGCGGGCCGGTTCGGCCGACGCGCCGAGCCGTGCATGTTCTACACTTCAGTGGTCGAGCGTCCGGTGCGCCGGAACCTTAGCAAATGTGCGTGATCGCGATGCCCGCGCTTCACACGCCTGCCGAGATCCGCGTACTCGCTCCCCACCCTACGGACGAGCTACCGCGTTGACCATTCATAACGTCAGGCAACGTTCGCGTTGCGTCGACTTCACCCCGCCGTCCGTCAGCCGCCCAGACCGCGAAACGAACCGTCGCTTCCGCCCGGCCCCGTCGCCGGTGGCAGGCGCGGTCCGTCGCACGTCCGCGCCCGACGCTCGCCCGACACGACGACGGCACATCGCGCTCGTCGGCGGTGCGCTCGTGCTCGTCACCACCGGCGTGCTCGCCGCCACGGCGAACGTCGACAGCGACATCGCCGCCCGTGCGATCGGCGTCCTCGCACCGATAGACGAGCCGATCGCCACTTTCGTGCAACCGGCCTTCTACTTCGGCGATGCCACGGATGCGCTCGCCGAGCGTGACGCCGAACGCCCGGGCCCTCCCGCCAGTCCGGTGGCGATGGCGGTCGCCCTGTCGGCGCCGCGGACGACGGTCGCTGCCGCGATGCTGGACGCCACCGATCTCCCGGCCGGCACCGAGCCCGGCACCGAGACCACCGCGCCGGCTCTCGAGCCGACCGTATCCGTCTCGCCGACTACCGTGAACACAGTCGCGAGCGGTGACGAACTGCCCGCCCTGCTCGCCCTTCGAACCCGTGATGCCGCGCCGATCGGCGCCATCGAGAAGGAGGTCACGGTCGGCGAGGGCGACACGCTTTCCGGCATTCTCAACGAGCACGGCGTGAGCATCGATCAGATGCCTTCCGTGCTACAGGACGACGTCGTCGACGCCCACCTGTCGACGCTGAAGGTCGGGCAACGATTTCACGTCGTCCAGTTTCCAGACGGCCGCTTCCACAGCCTGTCGGCAAAGCTAGGCCACGATACGCGCGTGACCATCGGTCGCGCGACTGACGGCTTCGCCGTCGCCGCTGTGAACCTGCCGGTCGAGAAGGAGAGGGTCGTCACCTCCGGCACCATCGACCAGTCGCTCTACCTCGCCGCCGAGGCCGCCGAACTGAAGCAGTCGACCATCATGAACCTTGCCGACATCTTCCAGTGGGAATTGGACTTCGCCCGCGACATCCGCAAGGGCGATCACTTCGCGGTCGTGTATGACCGTCTCTACCGCGAGGGGCGCTACATCGGCGACGGGGACATCCTCGCCGCCGAATTCGAGCGCGGCGGTCGCACGCATCGTGCGATCCGGTTCACCGACGAGACCGGCAAGAGCGGCTACTACGACCCCGACGGCACCTCCAAGCGACGCACTTTCCTGCGCCACCCGGTCGACGTCGTACGCATCACCTCCGGATTCGACCCTAACCGCCTGCATCCGGTCCTTCACCAGATACGCGCCCATCGAGGCGTGGACTACGGCGCGCCACACGGCTCACCGGTGCGGGCCACGGCGGACGGCATCGTGCGGTTCTCGGGCCACAAGAGCGCTTACGGCCAGACGGTTCTACTGCAACACGGCAAGACCATCAAGACGCTCTATGCCCACCTGTCGCGCATCTCGGACAAGAGCGTGGCCGGCGCGCGCGTCAGACAGGGCGAGGTCATCGGCTATGTGGGCAACACCGGGCGAGTCACCGGCACACACTTGCACTACGAGTTTCGCGTGAACGACACCCACGTCGACCCGCTGGCCGTCGAATTTCCGGCGGCGGCCCCGTTGCCGGAGCGAGAGCGCGACGCGCTGAAGGCCGTGTCGGCGGAGCTGATCGCCCAGATGCGCCGCGCCCCGTCTCCGGCGCCCGACCCGAACGCCGGCCCGAACGCCGGCCCGACGTCTGCGTCGCTGCCGGGCTCGCTGCAAGGTTCGGGCACGGCCTCGCTGCCAGGCGCCGACATCCCTCCCGAGCGCAACGACGCATCGGACGTCGCGTCGATCGGGGCCCCGATCTCGATCGCGGCGGGCACGGACGAGGGCGCCGTGCCCGCCGTCACGCTCGGCCACCCGGCTCGCTAGATCGTCGGCCCGTGACGCGCCGGTTCTTTCCGGGCAGGACCGAACGGGCGAACAGTCGCCCGGGACGCGATCAGACGGAGAAGGACGACCCACACCCGCAGGTGGTGGTCGCGTTGGGGTTCCTGATCACGAACTGGGAGCCCTCGAGCCCTTCCGTGTAGTCGATCTCGGCGCCGGTCAGGTACTGGAAGCTCATCGGGTCGATCAGCAGCTTGACCCCTTCCTTCTGCACTTCGGTATCGCCGTCGTTCACGACCTCGTCGAACGTGAACCCGTACTGGAATCCCGAACACCCACCGCCGGAAACGAACACGCGGAGCATCAACCCGGGGTTGCCCTCCTCCTCGATCAGTTCCTTGACCTTCAGCGCCGCAGCGCCCGTGAAGACCAGCGGGTCGGGCATCTCGAAATCGTCGATGGAGACTTCGGCGCTCATGGCGACACTACCTTTCGTCAAGTTTGAATGCCCGGAGTGTACTTGACCGACCGTTTCAGTCAAGTATTCCGCCCGACGAACGTGCACTGCCTCCCGCTCTGCCGCGCCTCGCCGGTCGACGGCACCGCCCGTCAGTCGATCTGGCGAATGTCCTCGAGCACATGGCGCTGTCGGAACGGCTCGTGGCGAGAACCGTCGGGGATCACGAGCACATCCAGCGCGAACGGCGGCGAGCGGCCGACACCGCTCAGCGTGAGCTCGAGCGTCTCGAAGAACCGCAGGTCGAAGCTCGCTTCACCGAGCAGCGAGCCTTCCGCCGCCGCGGGCGCGCCGGCCTCGTCGATGGCCCGGACCTCCATCCGCCCCGTCACGCGATCACGCCCGCGCGCCTGCACCAGCGTGACGAGCAGCGTCTGATCGATCACCTCGGCGTCCTGGCGCCGACGCTCGAGCGTGTCGATCGAAAGCCCGCTCGCGATCTCGTCGCTGCCGATCCGGCGGTAGAGTTCGAGTTCGGCCCGCTCGGACGCGACCAGCACACCCGTGCTCTCGAGTCGGTCTCGCAGCGTGTCGGCCGTCGCCTGCGCCATGTCCCGCTCGCCGGCCAGACGCGCGACGGTCGCTTCGTGGTCGGTCGGCGAAGCCGGATCGCCTGTCGGCGGGTTCGCCACGGCCATCGACCCCGCCCCGAGCCTGCCGCGCTCGATGCCCTGGTAAAACCCGACCTGGCGGGCCAGGGTCAGCAACAAGGCCAGCAGCACCACCGCCAGCACGGGTCGCCACGTCTTCATCGATTGCAGCCCTCGCAGCGGTGCCGGACCGCCACGGAAGGGACGGCTCGGACCCTCCCACCGTCGGGGGGGAGAGTCGGCGAGGTCGATTGTCTCACGCGCCGACCGGCTGCCGCCGGTCGGTCACGGTGCGGCCGCGCCGATCAGCGCGCCGGGCCGGGGTTCGCAAGGTCGTCCCAGGGCGCGGCACGGACCGCCCCCCGATGCACGTAGTAGGTGGCATCGTTGACCATCACGGCCCGATCCTCGTAGCCGCCGCCCCCGTAGTACCGATCGTCCTGCCCGCGGCGTTCGACCACCATCGCGCCGCGAGAGGCGATACCCGCATCGTCCCCGACGCGGACGTCGAAGCCGTGCAGCCCCGAGTAGGTCCAGTCATACCAAGGAAGCCCGACGGTCGGATCCGGGCGCCCGTCGGGAAAGGCGTTTCCGGCGACCTCGATCCCGAAACTCACCCTGAGCGGATGTTCACCGGTCGCGCGCTGCACCGTGATGCCGCGATGATCGAACAGCGCCGCCGCCTGCGTGCCGCGCTGTCCGACGACAAGCGAGTCCACTTCCCGGGGCGCGTCCGGCTCGGACACGTCGAACAGGGAAAGCTTGACTCCCAGCACGAATGCTCCGCGTTCGTCTCCGTCGCCGCCGGGAGCCGGGACGGCGTCCCGCCCGATTCCGAGCAGGTGGTTCTCGTCGACCGGCAGGAGGTAGTCGCTGTAGCCCTCGATCTCGAGCTCCCCGAGAATCGCCGGATCGGCGGGATCGGCGAGGTCGATCACGTACAGGGGATCGGTCTGGCGGAAGGTGACGAGGTAGGCCCGGTCGCCGATGAAACGGGAAGCGTAGAGCTGCTCGCCGGGCTTGCCGATGACCTCGGGGCGATCCGCGTTCGGAAGTTCGGCGATGCGTTCGAGATCGCCGTCGCCGTCCGGGCGCAGCACCGTGAGGCTGATCGGACTGATGGACCGCTCGCTGCCTTGACGGACGAAGCCCAGGCCGTCGTTGACGCTCGCCACGCGAAGGTCGCCGTCTCTCGCGCTCATGCGGAAGGGCTTTCGAAGGGGATCGAATCCGAGATGCCCCGGCACCGTGCCCGATCCGCGGTAGGCGAGCGTGCCGCCGTCGATGTCGAACTGGTGGATGTCCGTCTGCACGCTCGACCCGCCGGGGGCGAATTCGATGGCGTCGTCGCGGTCGTCCATCCCGTCCGTGACCTCCTCGCCACCGCCACCGGCTTCACCATCGGTGACGATCGCCGGCTCGGCGATCAGCCCGCCGTCCGCGATGCCGCCGTCGGCGAATCCGCCGTGATCCCAGCGAGTCGTGGCAAGGTAGACGGCGTCGGGGGATGCGTAGAGCGTCTCGCTGGCACCGAGGTAGCACGCGCTGTCGGTCAGTTCCATGGTCTCGATGTCGATCACGGCGAGCGTGACGATGTCGGGCGCGTACCAGCGATCGTTCGCGGGGCGCGGCGCGACGAAGCAGTTCTCCGGTGCGAACAGCGGCCGGCGTTCACCGCCCGACGCCAAGGTGTAGCCCGGGAGCAAGGTGCTCTCGTCGGCCGCGTCGACGGCCGCGGCCCACGCCGCTTCCGACAGTTCCCAGGGCGACGGGCCGCCAAGCGTCGGGTAGAAGCGGGAGGCGAGAAAGAGATGCTTGCCGATGCGTCGGCTGGAGACGATCTGGCCGTCGATGCGGATGCTGCCGCTGATCGCGGCCGAGTCGGCCTCGTCGACGTCGAGGCGAACAATGACCGAGTCGCTGCCTCCGAAGGCGACGCCATCGTTCCAGTGGCCGTAGCCGACGTTGCCCGTAGAGGTCAGCAGGATGCGGCGGGCGGTCTCGCCCTCGTACAGATACATTCCCTGCGCGTGACGTCCACCCAGGTCGATCTCGACATCGCGCAGCGCGGTGGCCTCGGTCGCATCGGCATCGAGGCCGAGGATGCGAAGGCTCACGCGATGCCGCTGCGGCCGGTAGCCGCCGAGCGCGGCGTCGCCCATATCGCCCGTTTCGATCGAGATCGGCTCGCCGGTCTCGATGTCCTCGACGATCACCGGTTCAGCCGGGTAGACGCCATCGTCGACGCTTTCCTGCAGGACGAACAGCCGCGTGCCGTCGCTCGTGACCTTCACGAGATCCTGCTCGTCGACCCCGCGTTCCTGCACGTTGGTCTCGGTGACTTCCAGCCGCCCCGACCCCCCGCCCGTGCCCGCGTCGCCCTCGGCTACCAGAGCCGGCGCAGCGGCGACCGCGTCCGCGGTATCGGCCGCGAAGACGTCGTCATTCCCTCCACCGTGTCGAGCCGCCATGGCGCCGCGCAATTCCGTGAAGAAGACCAGCCGGTCGCCGAGCGGCACGAGGCGGCTGCGAGCGGTTCCGGTGGAGCCTCCGGTCTCGCCCGAGTCGGACTGGCCATCGCCGTCGCCCGCGGCGGTCGTGACGCCCGGTGGCTCGCCGTCGACAGGGCCCCTGTCGCTCGGGGTGCCGGAGCCGGAATCGCTGCAGGCGGCGAGACTCACGACGGCCGCGATCGCCACCCTGCCGCTGATGTGGACTGCCTTTCGCCTGAGCATGGTCGTTCTCCATCGGTCATAATTGGGAAATTATACCCAATCATACGCCGACAGCGGCAGGATGCAAGGTCGACCCGAGCGACACGGGAACCGTCAGGCGATGGTGAGGTCCGGCAGGCGCAGTCCGCTGGCGATCAGCCCATCGTGCAACGCCTCTTCCGTATAGGGCTTGGTCAGGTACCGGACCGCGCCGAGGGTCCGGGCGTGGTCGCGGTCCTCCGCCCCTTCGCGGCTGGTGATGACGATGACCGGCGGTGCGTCATCGCCGAACCGCTCCCGTGCACGGCGTATCAGGTCGAAGCCGCCGAGTCGCGGCATGTCCAGGTCGACGATCATCACGTCCGGCAGCGCTCGCTCCAGACTGCTCAAAGCCTCGATTCCGTCGCGGGCTTCACGCGCCTCCACCCCGTGCGCCGCGAGCATGCTCGCCGCTGCCACGCGCATCGTGATCGAGTCGTCGACGATCAGCGCGATCGGACGCATGCTCTCCGGATCCGGACGCGCGCGACGTGCCTCGCCGCCCGCCGCGGGTCCGCGTTCCCCGACCAGTCGGTCGAGTTCGATCACCAGCACCTGACGTCCGTCCGGCAGCACGCTGCCGCCGGCATAGCACCGAAGCGCGGCAATCTGCGGGCCGAGCGGCTGCGTGAGCAGCTCTCGATACCCCAGCACCCGGTCGACCTCGAGCACGAACGCGCGGCCGTTGACCTCGACGCTGAGTTCGGCCACATCGCCGCCGTACGCACCGGTATCGTCGGTCTCGCCGTCGTCGCGCCCGTGGGGCGGCGCGACGCCGCCGAGCAGGCTCTGCAGCGAGTGCCGTTCCGGCGCGCCCGGCCTGCCCGCGCGCGCGTCCGACCCGCCGGTCTCGTCCGCGCCCACGCGCCGCACCACGTTGACGGGCAGCGCATACAGGCGACGGGCACACCGCAGGAGCACGACCTGATGCACGATGATGGGTTGCCGAAGCCGACAGGTGACGACGGTGCCCTCCCCGGCGCGGGTACCGATATGCAGTCGCCCGTCCAGCCGCGCGAGCGTCTCGCTGACCGCGGACAAACCGAGTCCGCGTCCACCGACGGCGCTGGCGGCATCCAGCGTCGTGAAGCCGGCCTCGCACAACACGTCCTGCAAGGCGTCGACCGTGCCGACCGCCTGGCGCCCGGCCGCCTCGCGCCGACGGCTGACGGCGTCGCGATCGATGCCCGCGCCGTCGTCCTCGACCGCAAGCACGATCTCCGTGCCATCGATCGTCGCTTGCAGACGAACCGTGCCACAGACCGCCTTGCCCGCTTCCCGCCGAGCCGAGGGCAACTCTATGCCATGCACCACGGCGTTGCGGACCAGGTGCTCGAGCGGTGCACGCAGCTGGCGGCAGAGCGCGCCGTCCAGCGTGATATCGCCGCCGTCTATGACGACCCGTGCGTCGCGTCCGGTCGCCTCGGCTGCATCGGCAACGGCCTCGGCGAGACGGGGAAACAGGTCGTCGACGCGAACCAGTCGCGTCCGGATCAGTGTCTGCTGAAGACTGGAAGCCGCGCGCGAGGCGTGTTGCTGCTCCACGTCTGCCAGACGCAGCGCGTCGCTCAGTCCGCGACGGGCGGTATCGAGATCGGCGAGCATCTCTCGCGCCGCCGGGGACTCGAGCAGTGGCGCCTCGTGCGGCAGCCGTCGCCACCGCCCGGCGGCCGACTCGAGATCCCGGCTGATCTCGCGGACGCGCGCGATGTCGTCGCTGAGCCGAGCCTGGCTGACCGTCACGTCGGTGGCGAGCGTGAGGAGACTGTCGAACGTCGCCGCCGACAGCGGAGCGGTTTCGCCCGACGGCCCGTCGAGACCCTCGACGCGAGAGCGAGCACTCGCGGCGACGCCCTGCCGAGCCACTCCGTCGTCCGCGCCGTGACCCGTCCCGTACGTCGCAGCCGCCGCGGAAGGTGCGCCACCCGTGGCCTCGACAGGCAAGGGTCCGGACGTGAGCGGCGCCGTGTCCAGCAGCAGCGTCTGCAACTCTCGCCGCCCGGTCAGCAGCGCGCGCCGTCGTGCCGCCCGCGCCGGCATGCCCTGCACGAGACCCTCCAGCGCATGCGCCCGCTCGGCCAGCGCGTCTCGCCCGGCCATGCGCGCGCTGCCCTTGAGCGTGTGCAGATGCCCGAGCGCTCGATCGATCGCGGCGTCCGCATCCGACTCGGTAGACAAGGTCTGCTTGAGGCGCGTCAGCAGCTCGCGTGCTTCCTCGTCGAACACGTCGTCGAGCGATCGCGCATCGAAGGCACTTTCGCCGTGCCGAGCCGCCAGCGCGTCCTCGACGAACGCGTCAAGGCGCGACTCGACGTCGACAACGCCCTCGTCCACGGGCACTCCGCCCTGCAACGCGCGCAGACGGGCCTTCAAGACGCCGACCAGTTCGCCGACGTAGCGCGTCTCGGCGGCGTCCAGCGGCACGTCGCTGCGGTGCCGGGCGAGCGCGACGCGTTGCAGCGGCTGCACGATCGCGACGATGTCCCGGGAGTCGACGGTCTGCGCACTGCCGCCGAGTGTGTGCAGCGCGCGCAGCATCGCCTCGGAGGGCATTCGCTCGGCTGTGCCGGGACGGGATTCGGCGCGGGCCACGGCCTGCTCGAGCGTGTCGATGTGCGCCGCACACTCGCGACGGAACACCTCCTGCAGCGTGTCGTCCAGCGTCGCCGAGTCGCTGTCGTCGAGCCCGGCACGCTCGAGCGTATCGCTGTCGTCGAGCGCGCCGGGCTCGAGCGTATCGCGCAGCGTCCTGACCAGGGTGTCGAGTCCTCGCACCCGCTCGCTGCTGCCGTGCACCTGCTCGATCAGCTGCGGCAGCGCCGCATGCGCTTCCTCGAGCCGAGCGTGCTCGATCGGTGGCACCGTCGCGCCGTCCCCCCCCTGTGAACTCGCGACACGATCGAGCAGGCTGAGGGTCGCGTCGGCCAGTTCGCGCATGCCATCCATGCCGCCACGCCGTCCGATGGCGGCGAGCCCGTCGAACGAATCCCGCAACGCGGCGACGGTGACACCGCCGGGACACGCCAGCGCGTCACCGATGCGGTACATGTGAGCGAGCGCATCCGACGTCGGTTCGACACGCTGGCCGCGCTTGCGAGCGGCACCGGCATCGCCGCGCCGGTCCTTTCGCGATTCCTCTCGCCCGTCCTCTCGCCCGTCCTCTCGCCCGTCCTCTCGCTTGTCCTCTTGCCCGCCTTCCCGCCCGACCTCTCGCCTGGTCTCGCCCCCGTCCTCGCCGGTCTCGCCGGCGGGCGCGAGCGCGGACTCTCGCGAGCCGCGCGCGGCCAGGGACGCCGCACCCGGCAGCGCGATCGGAGCGCGCCTCTGGGCAGAGGAAGCGCGCGACGGCGACGACAACCGGCCCTCGAGCCGCGAAAGCGCCTCTTCCGCGTCCCGCAGCAGCCGGCTCGATCGGGTCGGGTCGGCGTGCAACACACAGCCGAGATAGAAGTCCAGCGAGGCGATCAGGGTCGCCAGGGTCTCGCGCTGCACGCGCGGCGCGTCCGCCGCGATGCGCACGTTCGCCGCGCGCAGTCCGCGCAGGAGCGGCAACACATCCGGCAGGGCGAGCACGCTCACGGCCCGCTCGATCGTCTCGAGCTGCGCATCCCCGCCGGACGCGGCAACCAATCGCGGCGCGTCGAGCGATTCGCCGACCAGCAGCAGTCGTCGCCGCGCCTCGGACAGGCAGGCGGCGACCGCCACCTCGACCGCCAGTCGTCTCGCGGTGTCGGGATCGTCGGCGTCCTCCACAGCGCCCTCGGTCTCGACCGACGGCGGCGGTTCGAGGCCGTCGGCCGATACGCTTCCCCCCACGTCCTGCGGCCCGCCGCCCGGTCGGTCGGCGGCATCGAGCGCGCGATCGAGACGGATCAGCGACTCGGCGAGCATCAGACGATCGGCAGCCCCGACCGGCTCGTCCCCGGACAGCGTATCCAGCGTCTCGTTGATGCGGCCCAGCCAGCGCCTCGCCTCGCGCGCACCCAGCAGGGTCAGCACCGGCTCGAGGTGCGACAGACGCGCGCGAAGGCGCGCCACGTGCGGATGGTCGGCGGCTGTCGGCGCCTGCTCGAGCCATTGCCGCAAGCCCGATGTCTCGACATCGAGACTGTCGCGGATCGCGCTCGACAAGCGCGAGCCGAGCGCGCCACCGCTCTCGTCGCGCGCCGCCGCCGCGAGTGCCGGCCGAATGCGCGACAGCCCGAATCGACGGTGCAGCGCGACCACGTTCGGCGCGACCGGTTCGACCAGCGCCACGTAGTACAGCAGGTTGCGCTGCAATTGCGCCGGCGGCGTCGGCACCGACCGGCCGTCGGCATCCGCCACCGCGTGCAACCAGCGTTCGAGCTGCGCGAACAGCCGACGCGGTGCCGTGCCGTCGGCGACGATGCCGTCGCGCACCGCGGCCGCGAGCACGGCGGCGGACGCGAAGGTCGGCGCGAGGTGGTCGAGCGCCGGCGCGTCGCAGACGCGAGCGATGGCGTCGACGGCGACGAGGACGTCGGCCGTCGCCGCGGCAGGCGCGGCACCCGGGACGGCACGAAACCAGTCGCGCAACGCGGGCAGCAGCGTCGGTCGCTGCGACCGGACTGCCTGGAGAAATCGCTCGCGCGTCGCCCGCCCGGCCGCGATTCCGAACGCGGCGTCGTCGTCACCACCGATCCGCTCGTCACTGCCGGCATCGCCGTGCACCGCTTCCGGACGGTCGTGCTCGTCGTCGTCCGGCCCTGTCGGCACGACGATGCCGGCTGCCAGGATCAGCGCTTCCGACAGCAGCGGCGCGTCCCGACAGGCGCGACTGTCGTTGACCAGCGGCAGCAGGGCGAGTGCACCTTCGCCGCCCGTCTGCAGCCCCGACTCGCCGAGCGGGTCGCCGCCCGGACCGCCACCGCCGACCCTGCTGCCGTCCGGCCCGGGTCCAGCCCCCCCGATCTGGCCGCGCGCACCGAGCGCCAGTCGGGCGACGTGATCGCCCAGACGCTCGCCGGCCGCGACCATGACACGGGCGAACTCGTCCTCGTCCTCGAGCGTTCCGGCGCCGCGTGCCGCGAGCAGGGCAAGCAGCTCCTCGGCGACGAACACCGCACCGGTCCGCTCGAGCAGCACCAGCGTGTTGCGAAAGCGGTGCAGGTCGTCGGTGAGTTCGGCGAGCGGTGCCTTGACCAGCGGTCGCTCGAGATGCTCGCGCACGTGCTGCCGGAACGCGTCGCAGCGCTGCTCGAGGTGCTCGAGCGCGAGCGCACTGAAGTCGGGTGCCGGCTTGCCGGCCGGCACCGACGCGTCCTCGGGGGCTCCGGTCTCAGCCATGATCGAGCACTCGTGTCTCGCTCGGCGCCGGATCGGACGGATCGGCCGCGGCGGCATCGCGACGCTGCGCAGGGCCTTTGGACCGGGGCGGCGTCGGCAGTCGGAAATCGGCGACGCCGTCCCGGAGCTCGAGCGACATCTCGTTGAGCGTGTCGAGCGCGTCGGCGGTCTCCTGCACGTTGCGGGAGGTGTCGAAGGTGACGCGGTTGATCGCACCCATGTTGCTCGACAGCTGTCGCACCACGCCGGACTGCCGCAATGCCTTGTCGGCCATCTCCCGCACGAGCCGCTGCAGTTCGCGCAAGACCGCCTGGATCGATTCGAACGCGCCGCTCGCCTGCTCCGCCTGCGCGAAACCCGCCGCGAGTTCGCGGTTGGTCTCGTCCATCGCCCTCACGGTGTCCTCGGCATCCTGACGGATCGTGCGTGACAGGGAGGCGATGTCCCGCGCCGCGCCGCCGAGCAGGTCCGCCAGTTGCGTGACCTCGTCGGAGAGGCGCGAGAGATCGCCGGATGCGGAAGCTCGGCCATCGGAGCGGGCGTCGCGCGGTTCGTCAGGGGCCGCGGCGCCGCACTCGCCCGACGCACCGGCGTCAGGCCGGTCAGGGTGGCCTGGCTCACGGGCCGAACCGAGGGTCGAGCCCTCGGCCACGCCTGATCGCGCGGCATGGGCGCTGGCCGAGGCACTGGCCGCCGCCCGAATCGTGGTGTTCAGGGCGAGCAGGTCGGTACGCCGGGCGACGTCGCGGATGGTGTCCACGCGCTCGTCGATCGCCGTGGCGTTGTCCGCCAGCCGCTGCATGAGACCGGTGGCGCGCTCCGCTTCTTCGCGAATGCGCGACAGCCGTTCGACGTTCTCGCGGATCGCCACTCCGCCCGCCTCGGCCTCGTCTACCGATGCCGAGGCGATACGGGAGGATTCGGCCGCGTGCGCAGACAGCTCCGACATCGTCTCGCTCATCGTGCCCAGATAGTTGGACGAGCGGTGGATCTCGCGGCCCTGTTCCGTGCAGGCCTCGACCGAGCGTCGAGCCGATTCGCGCGAGCGCCGTACCGCCTCGCCGATCTTCGTCGCCGAGGTGTCGACCGTACCGACCAGCCAGCGCAGCTCGCCGACCGCATGATTGAAGGCATCGGCGAGCGCACCCGTCATCGCCTCCGAGACCGTCGCCCGCACGCGAAGATCACCGCTCGCGAGCGGACCGATCTCGTCGAGCAAGGTCAATATCGCCGCCTGCTCGCGCCGCGCGCGACCGTCGTCAGACCGCTCGCGTCGCTCGCGGCGCTGACTGGCGTCGAGCGCGAGCCAGACGAGCAGCGCCGCGACGAGCGACGCCAGCACCAGCGCACCGAGCGCAAGACGGGACGGAGAGAGGCCGAGCGCCGCGACGCGTTCGAGCCAGTCGTCGGCCGGATCGGGAGTGTCGCTCGCCGCCGCGGCGGGGACCGCCACCGAGGAGCCGGGTTGCTCGAGGCGCCGCTCGGCATCGGCGCTCGATCGCTGCAGCACGAACAGCACCGCCACCAGCGACACCAGCAGGACGGCGATCAGCAGTCGGGGCAGGACACCGCGCAGGCCACTCACGCTCCTTCCGCCGCGATGTCGAGAAAGCGCGGACTCTGGAGCAGGCCGGCAAGGTCGAGGATGCGGTGCTGGCGCTCGTCCTCCACGATCGTGAAGGGGGTCAGCACGCCCTCGGGCGCAGACGCCACGTCCATCCCCGGTTCCGACTCGACGTCCGTGTCGGCGTCACTCAGTCCGTAGACCGTGTCGACGCGAAAGCCGGCGATGCCGACGTCAGCGCGCAGTTGCAAGGTACGGCCACCCGCCGCTCGCAAGCCGAGCCAGGCCCCGAGATCGGTGATCGGCAACAGCCGACCGTCCGCCACCGCGAGACCGAGAAACCAGGGGCGTGTGCCCTCGACGCGTTGCAGCGCCAGTTCATCATGGATGCCCTGTACCGCGTCGGCCGGGACCGCGAGCGGCAGGCCACCCGCCTCGAACAGCACGTGGCGCGGCTGGCTCATGCGCTCGCGAGCGCCGAGTCGACGCTGCGGATCAAGACCTGGCGCGCGACCGGCTTGACGAGGTAGTCGATCGCGCCCTGGCGAAGCCCCCAGATGCGATCGGTTTCCTGATCCTTGGTCGAGAGCATGATCACCGGCACGCCGGCGGTACTGGCATCCCGACGCAGGGCTCGCGTGGTCTCGAATCCGTTCAGACCGGGCATGACGATGTCCATCAGCACGACGTCAGGCGGCGTGGCACGCGCCATGGCCAGTCCCTCCTCACCGGTCACGGCGATGCGGACAGCATGACCGTGCGAGCGGAGGTAGCCGCCGTAGGCATGCGCATCGGTCGGGGAATCCTCGATGATCAGTATATCGGCCACGCCGTGTCGCTCGCTCGGGTTCGTCGTGTGCGGGTGGACCGCACTCAGCTCGTGCGGGCGCGCGACTCCGCGCCGCTCACGTGCTCGCGCACCGCCGCGACCAGCGTCTCCTCGGTGAACGGCTTGGAGAGGTGTGCATCGCTGCCGACGACGCGCCCACGCGCGCGGTCGAACAGGCCGTCGCGACTCGAGAGCATGACCACGGGCGTATCCCGATAGTCGGCGTTGTTCTTGATGAGCGCGCAGGTCTGATACCCGTCCAGGCGCGGCATCATGATGTCGGCGAAGACGATGTCCGGGCGGTGCTCGACCACCTTGGCAAGTGCCTCGAAGCCGTCGCTGGCCGTCTCGACGCTCCAGCCTGCACGACTCAGGAAGCCCGCCGCCGAGCGCCTGATCGTCTTGCTGTCGTCGACCACCAGCACCGTCAGCGGGGAGGCCGAGCTGCCGGCGGAGTCCGTCGCCGCCTCGTCGCGAAAGTCATCGTCGCTCGGCATCTGCGCGGTCCGTGGTGGGCGTCAGGGGAAGTGACGGGAGGGTAGCCGATGGCGGGCGTCGGCGTCACGCCCCGTGCGATACTCGCCGGCGTTTCACCACCGACCGGACACGCTTTCATGGCCATGACGCTCGGCGTCGTGATGGACCCGATCGAGTCCGTCGCACCCTACAAGGACACCACGTTCGCGATGCTGCTCGCCGCCCAGGCGCGCGGCTGGACGCTGCACGAGATCGCGCAGGAGGATCTCTTCCTGTCGGCGGGTCGCGTGCACGCGAAGCGTCGGCGCGTCCGCGTGTTCGACGACGACGCGCACTGGTTCGAGGCGGAGGAGCCTGTCGAGGCGCCACTCGCCGAGCACGATATCGTGCTGATGCGGAAGGACCCGCCGTTCGACATGCACTACATCTACACGACCTACCTGCTCGGCCTGGCCGAGGCCGAGGGCGTGCTCGTCTCGAACCGGCCATCGAGCCTTCGCGACGTGAACGAAAAGCTCTCGACCGCCTGGTTTCCGGAGCTCTGCCCGCCCACGCTCGTCACCGCGGATCCGGCGCGGCTCAAGCGCTTCGTCGCCGAGCACGGCGACGCGATCGTCAAGCCGCTCGACGGCATGGGCGGCAGCGGCATCTTCAGACTTCGTCCCGACGACCCGAACCTGAACATCGTGCTCGAGCAGTCGACGATGGACGGGCGTCTGCAGATCATGGCGCAGCGCTACGTGCCCGAGATCCGCGACGGCGACAAGCGCGTGCTGGTGGTCGCGGGCGTCGCGGTCGATCACGCGCTGGCGCGGGTACCGGCGCAGGGCGAGACGCGCGGCAACCTGGCCGCGGGCGGTCGCGGCGTGCCCGTGCCGCTCGGGGACGGTGAGCGACGGATCGTCGACACCGTCGCACCGATGCTGCTGGAACGCGGGCTCCTGTTCGTCGGCCTGGACGTGATCGGCGACTGCCTGACGGAGATCAACGTCACCAGTCCCACCTGCGCCCGGGAACTCGACGCCAGCGACGCCGTGGCCGCCGGGGAGAACCCGCGCACCAGCGTTCCGGCCATCGCCGCACGCTACCTGGACGCACTGGAGCGCGAACGCGGCTGATTCGAGGCAATCGTGACATCGAACACGGCAAACGCCCGTCGGCCGACCGGCTGACCTAGACTCCGCCTCTACGGAAGACGTGTTCCCGGCCGGGCCTGGCCCGTCCTCTGCATCGTCGGGCGTTGGCGAGACGCGCGCCCGGCGAGCGGGTGCTCGCCCGCGCCCGACGCCTTCTCGCACGAGAGCTTGATACCGTGGCGACCGACACTCACAAGCCGGAGTTCCTGACGATCGCGCTGTTCGTCGCGGCCGCCGCCCACGCGCTGGTCATCCTCGGCGTCAGCTTCAGCCCCTTGCTCGAGGAGATGCGCACGCCGCCCGCGCTCGAGGTCATCCTCGTACAGCAACGTGACCGCGAGGCGCCGGTCGAGGCGGAATACCTCGCGCAGTCGAGCCAGGACGGCGGCGGCCGGAGCGACGAGAATGCCCGCCCGTCCGCACCGTTCGCCAGCATGCAGGATCTGGACACCGACGGCGTCGCCCCCAACCCGGTGCTCGCCGGTGCGCCGGCGTCGGTCGAGGCGGCGAACGAGGAGATCCTGACCTCGGTGTACTCCGAGACGTCGGTTGCCAGCGACGCGAAAGAGGAGGAGATCGACGACCCGGACCTGCCCGAGGCGACGGTGCTGGTCGAGCAGAACCTCGACATCGCGCGGCTCCAGGCGGAAATCGATCGCCAGCAGGAGGAATTCGCCAAGCGCCCGAAGATCAAGACCGTGAACGCGCGCACAACAGAGTCGAGTTCGGCCGAGTACATGTACCGCTGGGTCGAGCAGGTCGAGCGGGTCGGCAACCTCAACTATCCCGATGAGGCGCGGCGCCGGCAGCTCGCCGGTGCGCTGGTGTTGATCGTCGGCATACACAAGAACGGCGAGATCGAGAGCGTGACGGTCGACGAGTCCTCCGGCCACCGGGTGCTCGATGACGCCGCGAGGCGCATCGTCGAACTGGCCGGTCCCTTCGACCCGATGACCGGCAAGCTCGCCGCCGAGACCGACATCCTCTACATCGTGAGAACATGGGAGTTCAAGAGCGGCGACGAGATCGTCAGCTACTGACCACGCCGCCGCCGCTGCTCCCCATCGCATGGATCTGACTCACCACTTCCTCATCGCGATGCCGCTGCTCGAGGAGGAGCACTTCCGCCGCTCGCTCGTCTACGTGCTCGATCACGGCGAGCACGGCGCATTCGGCGTGGTCGTCAACCACGCCCTCGGCATGCCCCTCGGCGAGGTCCTCGCGCAGCTCGAGATCGTCACCGACGACCCCGTCATCAACGCGACCGGCGTGCTGCGCGGCGGCCCGGTCGACCCGGGTCACGGCCTGGTGCTGCATCCGCCCGGCCCGAACTTCGAGTCCACCCGGGACTTCGCGGGGGGTGTCTCGCTGTCGAGTTCGCGCGACGTGCTCGAGGCGCTCGCGGCCGGGGACGAGCCGAGCATCTACCTGGTGCTGCTCGGGCACGCGGGCTGGGCTCCCGGACAGCTCGAGAGCGAGGTCGCCGACAACGCCTGGCTCAGCTGCGAGGCCGAGACGCCGGTCCTCTTCGACACGCCGCTCGAGCGGCGACGCGAGGCGGCCGGTCGTCTGATGGGCTTCGACCCGGACCGCATGTCGCCGGAGGCCGGACATGCCTGAGGACGACGCCCCGCGCGACGCGACGCTGCTCGCGTTCGACTACGGCACGCGTCGCATCGGACTGGCCGTCGGCGAACGTCGGCTGGGCCATGCCCGTCCGCTCGACGTCGTCGCGAACGTGAACGGCACGCCCGACTGGGCCGCATTGGACGCGCGGGTGGCCGAGTGGCGACCGCACGCCTTCGTCATCGGCTGGCCACTCGACGCGAGCGGCGCGGAGCAGGCGATGAATGCCCATGTGCGCGGCTTCGTGAAGCGGCTCGTCAGGCGCTACGGCTGCCCGGTGCATGCCGTCGACGAACGCTACAGCTCGGTCGCGGCGGCCGAGCGCCTGAGCGAGTCCCGACGCGACGGGCGCCGCGCCCGTCGCACGACGCATGCCGATGTGGACACGCACGCAGCCGCCCTGATCCTCGAGGACTGGTTCGAGACGGAGACGGACCCGTTCGTGGCAGAACCGCTACCTGCCAGGGGCGAGCCGAACACATGATCCTTCACGACAGCGAGCCGGTACGCGACTGGCTCGACGCGATGGCCGCCGCCCTGCGACCGCTCGTCGCCGCCGATCCGGGCATCGGTCTCGTCGGCATCCGCCGGGGCGGAGTCGATGTCGCCCGCCACCTGCACGCCGCACTCGGCATCGAGCTGCCGCTCGCCGAACTGGATGTCGCCTTCTACCGCGACGACTTCGATCGCGTCGGTCTGCACCCGGTGGTCGGGCCCTCGGACGTGCCGTTCGACCTCGACGAACGCCACCTCGTGCTCGTCGACGACGTGCTCGGCACCGGACGAACGGTACGCGCCGCCATGAACGAACTGTTCGACCACGGTCGCCCGGCCCGCATCACGCTCGCCGTGCTGGTGGAACGCCGCGGCCACGAACTGCCGATACGCGCGGACGTCGTCGGTCGGGAGATCGACGCTCGCGATGACGAATACGTCGAACTCGACGCGGCGACGATGACGGTGCGGGTCGGACGGCGCGACGAACTGTCGGCCGTGACGAGTCCATGAGCCTGCGCGACCCCCAGCTCGGTCCGGACGGCACGCTCCGCCATCTGCTCGATCTCGACCGCCTCGACGCGGCGATGTTGACCCGGATACTCGACACGGCAGAGGGTTTCACCGGCGTCAACGACCGCTCGATCCGCAAGGTGCCGCTGCTGCGCGGCAAGACCGTCGCCAACCTCTTCTTCGAGAACAGCACGCGCACCCGCACAGCCTTCGAGCTCGCGGCGACGCGACTCTCGGCCGACATCCTGAACGTCGATCTGGTGACCAGCTCGACCACGAAGGGGGAATCCCTGCTCGACACGCTGCGCGTGCTCGAGGCCCTGCAGTGCGACCTCTTCGTCGTGCGGCACGGGGATGCGGGCGCCGCGCACTTCATCGCCCGCCAGGTGGACGAGGCTATCGTCGTGGTCAACGGCGGCGACGGCCGGCACGGGCACCCGACGCAGGGACTGCTCGACATGTTCACGATCCGGCGTCACAAGCAGCGCTTCGACGACCTCGTCGTGGTGGTCGTCGGCGACATCCGGCACTCGCGGGTCGCCCGATCGGACATCGCCGCACTGGTCACGCTGGGCGTCGCCGAGGTGCGCGTCGCCGGCCCCCGCACCCTGCTGCCGGCCGAGGTCGAGTCGCTCGGCGTGCGGGTGTTCGACGATCTGGATACCGCCCTCGTCGACGCCGACGTCATCATGGGACTGCGACTGCAGAAGGAGCGCATGAGCGGCGCGACGGTGCCGAGCGGCGCCGAGTTCTACCGCACCTTCGGCCTCTCGCCGGAGCGGCTGTCGTTGGCGAAACCCGACGCGCTGGTCATGCACCCGGGACCCACCAATCGCGGGGTCGAGATCGCCGCCAGCGTGGCGGACGGCCCCCAATCGGTGATCCTCGAGCAGGTGACCTGGGGGATCGCGATTCGCATGGCGGTAATGTCGATGATCATCGGTGACCGCGCGAGCGTTGCGGCGGTCGAGGCGGCCGGGGCGGCGGGAGCGGCGGGAGCGGCCGGGCCGGCCGGGCCGGCCGGGGCGGCCCGGGCAGCGGGCGACTATGCAGGCGGCGATGCAGGCGGCGATGCAGGCGGCGATGCAGGCGACAGCGTCGGCCATTCGACGGTATTCGACCGATGAACGCGGCGTACGTGATCCGCGACGTCTCGCTCGCGCTGGAAGCGCTCGATGGCGGGGGCTGCACGGCCGGCGGCACGCTGCACGACGTCCATATCGCGGGCGGTCGCATCGTGCGGATAGCCGTGGCCGGATCGCCCGCGGCGGGCGCGGGCGACGCGGCGGCGCCGGACCGATCCGATGACGTCGACGAGCCCGGGAAAGCGACGGTCATCGGGGGCCAGGGGCTTGTCGCCCTCCCCGGCTTCACCGACCTCTACGGTCGCCTCCGCGAGCCGGGGCCGTCGGGGCGTGGCTCGCTCGCGAGCGAGACGCGGGCAGCACTCGCCGGCGGCTTTACTCGCGTGCTGTGTGCCCCCGACACCCGACCGGTCATCGACGACACGGCGACCGTCGAGCTGATCCGACGCCGCACTTCCGACAGCCCGGGAGCGGCCGTGCTGCCGATGGCGGCGCTCACGCGAGGTCTGGACGGTCGCGAGCTCGCCCCGCTCGCCACCTTGCAGGGTCTCGGCTGCGTCGCCGCCGGCCAGGCTGATCGGCCGCTGGAAGATACCGGCGTGCTGCTCAGCGCCATGCAGTACGCGGCCAGCTTCGACCTGCCGCTGGTCATGACCCCTCGCGACGCGCATCTGGGCGCGGACGGCTGCGCCCACGACGGCGCTGTCGCGTCGCGGCTCGGCCTGCCCGGCGTCCCGGTCGCGGCCGAGACGGTCGCGCTGGCCCGTCTGCTCGAACTCACGCGCGAAAGCGGCTGCCGACTGCATGTCTCGCGCCTGTCCTCGGCCCGCGGGGTCGTCCTGGTCGCCGAAGCGAAAGCGTCCGGCCTGCCCGTGACGGCCGACGTGGGCATCCACCACCTGCTGTTCACGGAGGCGGAAATCGATGGCTTCGACGCGCGCTACCGCGCCGAAGTGCCGTTCCGCAGCGCGACCGATCGCCAGGCGCTCCGGGACGCCGTGCGCGCGGGCGTCATCGACGCGATCTGCTCCGACCACGCGCCGCTGGACGGCGATGCGCGACTGGCCCCCTTCCCGTCCTGCGAACCCGGGCTCTGCGCCTACGATCGCTTCGCGAGCCTGCTGCTCGCACTGCCCTCCCTGCTCGGCATGCCGCCGTCGGACGTGCTCGAACGGGTCATCGATGCGCCGGCCCGGGTGCTCGGGCTGCCGGCGCGGGAGGGGGCCGGCACGGTACTGGCCGAAGGCATGGCCGCGGATCTCGTCCTGCTCGATGCCTCGGCGGACGCGGACGGCCCGGTCTTCGGCGCCGGTCGCAACACCCCGCTCGAGGGTGTCTTCGATCTCGCCGAGCTCACGGGTGAGGCGGCTTCCCTGCGCGGCGTCGTGCGGCTCGCGATGGTCGGGGGCGACCTTCGTCTGGACGCGCGCCGCTGAGCGGGCGTCTTGCACTCCCACCGCTGCCGGCCTGCCTTCAGTCGCCTGCCGCGTCCATCAGCTGGCGGTAGTGCCGACGGCACTTCGACTCGTAGCGCTCGTTGCCACCGATCTCGACCTGCTCGCCCGCCGCGACGACGCGGCCGTCGCCGTCGAGCCGCACGGTCATCGTCGCCTTGCGCCCGCAGGTGCAGACCGTCTTGAGCTCGGCGAGCTTGTCGCCGATCGCCAGCAGGCGGGCAGAGCCCGGAAAGAGCTCGCCGCGAAAGTCGGTCCGCAGACCGAAACACAGGACCGGCACCCCGTGTCCGTCCACCAGAGCGGCCAGATCGTCCACTTGATCGGCCGTCAGGAACTGCGCCTCGTCGACGAGGACGCAGGCGAGCCCGCGTTCACCGCCGAGCCTGTCGAGCAGGGTCGACGGGAAGTCGGTCGTGCCGTCGAAGAGCTCCGCCTCCGTGGCCAGACCGATACGCGAGCGGACCTGCCCCGTACCGAAGCGGTCGTCGATGGCTGCGGTGAAGATCGCGACCTCCATCCCCTGCTCGCGGTAGTTGTGAGCCGACTGCAAGAGGGAGGTGGACTTGCCGGCGTTCATGGCCGAGTAGTAGAAGTAGAGCTGCGCCATCAGAATCGCGTGCTTTCCGTCGGGTCCCACTCGGGCGGCACCGGCTGGAGCAAGCCGCGCGCGGAGCCACCGGCGGCGAGCCAGGCATTGATGGTCGCCTGGATCTCGCGCTCGCCGCGCGGCGACACACCGGTCTCACCGACGTGAGCCCGTACCTCGGGCGGCAGCACGAAGGCCAGGTTGGCGGCGATCTCGCTCGGCGCCGCCCCCGGCTCGGGCTTTTCCACGATCTCGAGAATCTCGCGCTCGGTCGGATCGTCCGCCAGGGCGCCGTCGGGCGTCAGGCTCCGGTCCGATTCCTCTGCGGTCGACGACGGCGCGTCGCCGACGTCCACTGACGCGAAGCGCACGCTGGAGCGTGCCGCGCCATCCTTGCCGAGCGCCTTCAGGCTGACCGTGAGGCCCGCGTCGTGGGCGGCGTGGAAGCGCAGCAGATCCGCGTAGAAGGTCGGTGGCACGAGGTAGTCGGTCGCACTCAGCAAGAAGGGGGTCGTCAGCAGCTCGGGCCGCGCGTACATGACGCACTGCAGCGCATGCGCGGTGCCGAACAGCCGGTCCTGTCGGAGGCAGAGAATGTCCTGACCGGTGGCGGCCCTCCGTCGCGAGGCGTAGGACACCAGCTGCTCGGCCAGGTAGTGGGTGACGAGCACGATGCGCTCGATGCCGCCGAGCGCGAGCGCATCGAGCACGATGTCGAGCGTCGGCCGGCCGCGGTGCACGAGCAGCGGCTTCGGGGTGCGGTCGGTCCACGGCGAAAGCCGCGCGCCGCGACCGGCGGCGAGCAGCACGGCGGTGTCGACCGGGACGGGCAGTTTCACGAGAGACGCACTCCGCGTTCAGGGGTAGCGACGAAGGTCCGCGCGAGCGCAGCGTGTTCCGGGTAACGTGCGACGTAGCGCTGGAGCAGACGCGTGCCGGCCGCCGCCGCCGCGTCGCGCTCGACCAGCATCACGAGGCAGCCGCCGTAGCCACCGCCGCTGAAACGGCTGCCGAACACGCCCGGCGTGTCCCTCGCGATCTCGTGCAGCGCGATCAGCCACTCGCTGCCGCTCTCGTACTGCTCGATCGAGCTGCGGCAGGACGCGTCCATCAACTCGCCGAAGAAGCGCCAGTCGCCATGTCGCCAGGCGTCGCAGCCCACCATCACGCGGTCCATCTCGGTGAACACGTGACGGGCACGCCGCCCCACGGGCCCGGGGAGCGTGGCCAGCGACGCCTCGTCGCGTCGGTCGGGCGGTACATCGCCGAGTCGGGCGGCGCCGGGATGCAGCAGCGCGGCCGCCTCCCGGCACTCGTTCACTCGCGTGTTGAAGCCGGACCCGGCCGCGAGCTCGCGGGTGATGCCCGAGAAGCACAGCAGCCAGCGCACCTCGTCGACGGTCGGCGGATCCGCCACGGCCGTCGCCGACACCGCATCCATGTCGAGCAGCGACAGGCCACCCTGCCGCCCGAACACCACCGACATCTGATCCTGCACGCCGTTGGCGAGCCCGAGATGATCGTTTTCCACCTGACGCACGAGTTCGACCAGCGTGCGGGAGTCGAGCACCAGCTCGTTGACCGTCGCGAGCGCCAGCAGGTAGGCGAGACTCACCGATGCCGACGAGCTGAGTCCGGCTCCGACCAGCGTGCCGTGAACGATGCACTCGAGACCGCGCGCGAGCGGCGTGTGCGCGTGCAGCACCGCGGCGGCAGCCCGCGCGAAGCGGACCCGACTTTCGGAACCGGCGCTCGGTTCGCCGATCTCGAAGGCGCAACGGCAGGCCCGGGGACCGTCGTCGTCGAAATGCAGGCGAACTCGCCGATCGCGCGTCGCCCTGAAACCGAGCAGCGTGTACTGATCGAGCGTGCGCGCCAGCACGCGCCCGCCCTGATGATCGATGTGCGCCCCGAGCGGGTTGAAGCGGTACGGGGAGACGATGAACGCTGGCGCGGGCTCGCCGAGCAACCGCCCGGCACGTTCGCGGAACGCGGCGAACCGAGGGTCGTCGGAATCGGCGAACGTGGCCCCGGGGCTGTGGGTCATGCGGTCGAGAAGCGCGTCGGCGAGCGAGGCGCACAGGCTAGACGGCAGGCTCCACCTTGTCGAGGACGTGCCGCCCCCGTCTCGCAGGGCGGTACGCCCCTGCACGCGGAAGGGCGGTGACGTCCCGCTCTAGCCGGCCTTCATCATCCCGCCGCCGTCGCCCCCGTCATCCTCGAGCGACATCGAACTGGCGATCATGTCGTCGACCTCGGACGACCCGCCGCCCTCGAGCTTGATGCGCAGGCGCAGGTCATTGACCGAATCGGCGTTGCGCATGGCCTCCTCGATCGTGATCGCGTTCTCCTGAAGCAGGTCGAACAGGGCGTGGTCGAAGGTCTGCATGCCCTGATCCTTGCTCTTGGCCATCAGCGCCTTTATCTCGTGCACCTCGCCCTTCATGATCATGTCGGACATCAGCGGGGTGTTGAGCAGAACCTCGACCGCGGCTCGCCGACCCTTGCCGCTGGGGGTCGGCAGCAGGCGCTGCGAGATGAACGCCTTGACGTTCAGCGACAGGTCCAGCAGCAGCTGCTTGTGCCGGGCCTCGGGGAAGAAGTTGATGATCCGGTCGAGGGCCTGGTTGGTGTTGTTCGCGTGCAGCGTGGCCAGACACAGGTGCCCGGTCTCCGCGAAGGCGATCGCGTGCTCCATGGTCTTCTGATCGCGGATCTCGCCGATCAGGATCACGTCCGGCGCCTGGCGCAAGGTGTTCTTCAGCGCGACCTCGAAGGAATCGGTGTCGGTGCCTACCTCCCGCTGCGTGACGATGCAGCCCTTGTGGCGGTGCACGAACTCCACCGGATCCTCGATCGTGATGATGTGTCCGTTCGTGTTCTCGTTGCGGTAGTCGATCATCGAGGCGAGGCTGGTGGACTTGCCCGAACCGGTGCCGCCGACGAAGATCACCAGACCGCGCTTGGTCAGCGCGACCTGGCTGAGGATGTCCGGCATGTGCAGATCCGCGAACGAGGGGATGTCGTTCGGGATGATCCGGACGACCATGCCGGCGCTGCCGCGCTGCACGAGGGCATTGATCCGGAAGCGGGAGATGTCCGGCAGCGCGATCGCGAAGTTGCACTCCTTGCTGCGCCGGAAATCCTCGCGCTCCGAATCGCTCATCAGGCTCTGGGTCAGCGCGAGCGTGTGCTCGGCCGTGAGCTTCTTGTCCATCACCGGCGTGACCTTGCCGTGGATGCGCATCGCGGGCGCGGCGCCCGCGATGATGAACAGGTCGGAGCCTCCCTTCTTGTAGAGACTGACGAGCAGCTCGTCCATGAAGCGCTTGGCGACCTTGAGATCCATGAGCGGGTGACTCTCTCTACCGACGGTGGGCAGGAACGGCGCGCTGGCCGCGCCGGCGAAACACGATTGGGCGGGCGCGGAAGGCCGCGCCCGCGGGGTTACATGATGCTGTCGGGATTCGCCGCCTTCTTGCGGGCTTCGGCGAGATCGACGAGACCGCGGTTGACCAGCTCCTTGAGGTTCTGGTCGAGGGTCTGCATGCCGTGGCCCTGACCGGTCTGGATCGCCGAGTACATCTGGGCGACCTTGTCCTCGCGGATCAGGTTCCGGATGGCGGGCGTGCCGATCATGATCTCGTGGGCGGCGACCCGGCCCCCGCCCGACTTCTTGAGCAGAGTCTGCGAGATGACCGCCTTGAGGGACTCCGACAACATGGATCGGACCATGGGCTTCTCGCCCGCCGGGAAGACGTCGACGATACGATCGACCGTCTTCGCCGCCGAACTGGTGTGCAGGGTGCCGAAGACGAGGTGACCGGTCTCGGCCGCCGTGAGCGCGAGCGAGATGGTCTCCATGTCCCGCATCTCTCCGACGAGGATGACGTCCGGGTCCTCCCTGAGCGCGGAGCGGAGTGCCGGGCCGAAGCCGTAGGTGTCGCGGTGGACCTCACGCTGGTTGATCAGGCACTTCTTGGACTGATGCACGAATTCGATCGGGTCCTCGATGGTGAGGATGTGCCCGAGCTCGCTGTCGTTCTTGTAGTCCATCATCGCCGCGAGCGTGGTCGACTTGCCCGAGCCGGTCGGGCCGGTGACGAGCACGATGCCGCGCGGCAGGGCCGAGATCTCCTGGAAGATCTTCGGCGCCCCGAGCTGCTCGAGCGACAGGATCTCGGTCGGGATCGTCCGGAAGACAGCGCCGCAACCGCGGTTCTGGTTGAAGGCGTTGACCCGGAAGCGCGCGGTGTCCGGAATCTCGAAGGAGAAGTCGGTCTCCCACTTCTCTTCATAGTCCTTGCGCTGCTTGTCGTTCATGATGTCGTAGACCATCGCCTGCACGGCCGCGTGGTCGAGCGCCGGGATGTTCACGCGGCGCATGTCACCGTCTACCCGTATCATCGGCGGCAGACCGGCCGAGAGGTGCAGGTCGGAGGCGCCGTTCTTGACGCCGAAGGTCAGCAGCTGAGCGATGTCCATGAAACGTTCCGTGTGGTTGCGATTCGCATCGAGTGACGCAAGCGCCCCCGTTCACCGGGGTTTGTCGGCCGCTGGCGCTGATTGCTTAGCGGCGGGCGGGACGCGGACGCCGGTCACGCGCCACCGGCGACGGGGCGAACGGATTGAGGGGGCATTTTCGTGAACGTCGACACGGTCGCCGAAGACGTCGCGGGATCGGTCGCGGAAGCGATCGCGCGCACCCGCGACGAGATCGCGCGCTGCCTGGAGCGGCACGGTCGCGCGTCAGGCTCGGTCGCGCTGCTCGCCGTCGGCAAGACCAAGCCTGTCACCGCGCTCGCTGCGGCGATCGCCGCCGGGCAACGGGCCTTCGGCGAGAACTACGTGGACGAGGCGCTGGAGAAGATCGACGCCCTCGGCCATCGGGTCGCCCCCGCGGGGGATTCCTCGGCTGCCGAGGCGGATGCGGCGCTCGTCTGGCACTTCGTCGGTTCGATCCAGTCGCGCCGTTGCGCGGCGATCGCCGAGCACTTCGACTGGGCGCACGGGGTGGATCGGGAGAAGATCGCCAGACGGTTGAGCGAGCGTCGCCCGTCCGACACGCCGCCCTTGAACGTCTGCCTGCAGGTGAACGTCGACGATGAGGCCAGCAAGGGCGGCGTCGCTCCGCACGAGCTCGCGGCACTGGCCGAGCACTGCGCGGCGCTGCCCGGACTGCGGCTGCGCGGATTGATGGCGATTCCCGCCCCGCGCGACGATGTCGGCGAGCAGCGTCGTGCCTTCGCCCGCGTGCGCGAGGCCTTCGAGGCGCTGCGCGCTCGCGGACATGCCGACCTCGACACGCTGTCGATGGGCATGAGCGGCGATCTCGAGTCGGCGATCGCCGAGGGAGCCACGATCGTGCGCATCGGCACGGCGCTGTTCGGTGCCCGCGCGCCCACGCGCTGACGTGGCGCGACGGCGTTGTGTCTGAACGACTGGGCCTCGACACGTTCTTGCTAGACTCGATGCGGTACCCAACCGGACGACGACGATGAGCACGAACCCCCTTGCCGAGGCCCATGCAGCCGGTCAGAGCCTCTGGCTGGACTTCATCCAGAAGAGCTTGCTGGAGGGCGAACTGCAACGCCTGATCCGCGAGGACAAGCTCATGGGGTTGACGTCCAATCCCGCGATCTTCGAGCAGGCGATCGCGAAGACCGACGAGTACGACGAGGCGATCGGTCGGCACCTGAGCGAGGCGCCGGACATCGACGGTCTCGAACTCTTCAATCGGCTCGCCATCGAGGACATCCGCGGCGCGGCCGACGCCTTCCACGCCACCTGGGAGGCGAGCGAGGGCGTGGACGGCATGGTGAGCCTCGAAGTCACCCCGGACCTCGCCCACGACGCCGCCGGCACCGTGAAGATGGGCCTGGAACTCTGGCAGCGCGTCGATCGGCCCAACCTGATGATCAAGGTGCCGGGCACCACGGCGGGCGTGAAGTCCTCCGAGGAACTTACCGCGCAGGGCATCAACGTGAACGTCACGCTGCTGTTCAGCGTGTCGCGCTACCGAGAGATCGCGCGCGCCTACATCCGCGGCATCGAGCGTCGACAGGCGGACGGTCACCCCGTCGATCGCGTCTCCTCGGTCGCGAGCTTCTTCGTCAGCCGCGTCGACGCGGCCGTCGACGAGCGACTCGGGCAGGACGGCAGCGACGCGGCCAGGGCGCTCATGGGAAAGATCGCCATCGCCAACGCCAAGGTCGCCTACGGGCACTTCGCCAATCTCTTCGGCAGCGAGCAGTTCGGCAAGCTCCGCGCGCACGGTGCACGGCCGCAGCGCCTGCTCTGGGCCAGTACAGGCACCAAGAACCCCGACTACAGCGACGTGCTGTACGTGGAGGAGCTGATCGGGCCGGACACGGTCAACACGCTGCCGCCGAAGACGCTCGACGCCTTTCGCGACCACGGTGTCGCCGAGCCGCGACTGACCCGCGGGCTGGCGGACGCGCACGGCCAGCTCACCCGCCTGGGCGAACTCGGGGTGTCGCTCGAGGACATCACGGACACGCTGGAGGCGGACGGCATCGCCTCCTTCGCCGAGGCCTTCGAGCGACTGCTCGCCTCGCTCGACGAGGAACGTCGTCGCATCGCCACGGCCTCGTGAATTCCGCCGACGTCGCGACGATGCACTGGACCTTCGTCGGCGCAGGCAACATGGCCGCGAGCCTGGTCGGCGGTCTGCTTGCCGGCGGTGCGGACGCGAACGACGTCCTGCTCGTCGATCCGCATGCGGAGACGCGTGACGCCGCAGCGGCGCGCTTCGGCGTTTCTGCCGTCGCGCGCCTCGAGGCGGCGCCTTCGGTGTCGGCGACGCGCCCGCGCGGCGTCGTCATCGCGGTCAAGCCGGACGCCGTGGAGTCCGCCTGTCGCGCGATCTCCGACGCGTTCGCCGCGGACGCGAGCGGAACCGGCGCTCACGACGCCGTCGCGCCCGCGCTCCCACTGGTCGTGTCGGTTGCCGCGGGCGTCCGGCTCGAGGCACTCGCGAGCTGGCTGCCGACGGGCACACCGATCTGCCGCTGCATGCCGAACACGCCGTCCCTGCTCGGCGTCGGCGCGACCGGGCTCTTCGCCAACGCCGCCTGTCAGGCGAACGACACGCGCCGCGCCGAGGGTCTGCTCGGCGCGGCCGGGTTCGTCGTCCAGGTGCCCGACGAGGCGCTGCTGGACGCGGTCACCGCGACCTCGGGCAGTGGCCCGGCGTACATGTTCCTCCTCGTCGAGCACATGGCGGCGAGCGGCGCGCAGCTCGGACTCGATCCGGACGTCGCGCGCGAACTCGCGATCGAGACGGCCTTCGGCGCGGCCAGCATGCTTCGTGCACGCGACGGCGATCCGGGCGAATTGCGCCGGCGCGTGACCTCGAAGGGCGGCACCACGGCCGCGGCCATCGCCGCCTTCGAAGCCGCCGGTCTGGACGCCATCGTGTTCGACGCGATGCGCGCGGCACGTGATCGCGCGGTCGAACTCGGCGACGAGTTCTCGCCTTCTTCCTCCAACGAGCAGAGCCCCGACCGATGAGTCAGCCCGCCGTCTCCGCCATCCACTTCGTCCTCGGCACCCTGCTCGACCTGTACGCGACCGTCGTCGCGCTGCGCTTCGTCATGCAGGTGGTCCGTGCCGACTACTACAACCCGTTCGCGCAGTTCATCGTCAAGGCGACCGACCCGGTGCTCTTGCCGCTACGGCGCGTCGTACCCGCCGTCGGGCGCTACGACATGTCCTCCATCGTGCTGTGCTTTCTCGTGCTGCTCCTGAAGTTCGTCCTGTTCCGGCTGATCGGGCTCGGCTCGGTCGCCGAGTTCGGCTACATGATCCCGGTCGGCGCGATGGCGGTCGGCGGGTTCGTGGGCGCGGCGCTCGTGAACCTCGTGAACCTCTTCTTCAACGTGTTCATCTTCTCGATGATCGTCATGGCGCTGATGAGCTGGCTCCCCGATGCCGGTCGAAGCCCCGTGGCGGGCCTGCTGCGTTCGATCACGGATCCCGTGCTCGCGCCGGTTCGTCGGTTCGTGCCGGTCATGGGCGGACTCGATCTCTCTGTACTGGTGGCGATCGTCGGTCTGTCAGCGGCGAAGATTCTCGTCGTCGGCTCACTCGCCGGCCTGCTCGTGCGCTGAGTTCGCACGGTCGAATCCTGTCGATCCGTCGGCTCGAATTCGCTGCATTTGCAGGGGTTTTCGTGTCGAGCCGACACGCAGACACTGTAAAACACGGCCTTTCGGCCAGTCGCTCTGCGCGAACGAGAGGTAATTCACGGCCTTACGTGGTACCTTCCGCCCGCCTCGTCGGGGACAAGACGGCCATCGTCGTCACTCTCGCGCGCGGCGTCGGTAACGGTGCGATCCCTGACCGACCACCACCACACCCTCGAGGATAGAACGCACATGGCGGCAAAGAAGAAGGCCACGGCCAAGAAGAAGGCAACGGCGAAGAAGGCTCCGGCGAGCCGGGCGAAGAAGACGGCCGCGAAGAAGGTCGCCACGAAGAAGACCGCCGCGAAGAAGACGACGGCGAAGAAGACCGGCGCCAGGAAGGTCGCCGCGAAGAAGACCGCCGCGAAGCGCGCCGGCGACAAGCCGATGTCCAAGTCCGAAGTGATGGCATCGATCGCCGAGACCACCGAACTCAGCCGCAAGCAGGTCGTGTCCGTATTCGACGCGCTCGGCGGTCTGATCCAGGACAACCTCAAGCCGCGTGGCCCGGGTCAGTTCAGCGTGCCGGGCCTGATGAAGATCACCGTCACGAAGAAGGCGGCGACGAAGGCGCGCAAGGGCATCAACCCGTTCACCGGTGAGGAGACGATGTTCAAGGCCAAGCCCGCGAGCAAGGTCGTCAAGGTGCGCCCGCTGAAGAACCTCAAGGACATGGTCTGAGGCAGCGACGCCGTCGACCCCGGCGCGCCGGGCGCCCGGCATCCGTCAGCCGCCGGCAGGGACGCCGGCACGTCGCCCGAGCGTGATCCTCGTCACGAGAAAGGAGCTGCCTCCGCGCGGTCGCGGGCGGCTGAAACAGCGCCGCCACCGCCCAGGCGCCTGAAACCTTCGCGACCGTCATCTCGCTGACGGACGTCTGGCCGTAGGGTTGGCGTCATTCTTGAACCGTTTTCCCCGGTAACGGTCGGACCGACGTCGCCGGGCGGCGGTCCTTCCGCGAGGAGCGACCACGTGTCCAGCACCGTCCCGAGCGACGACCGGGGCGTCGGTCCAGGGCGTCGGTTCAGGGCGTCGACCCGGGTCTCCATGGCAGGACGCCGACCCCGGGCGCCGGCCGGATGCGATGACCCTCGCCGCCGCCCTCCCGCACGACACGCTACGCTCAGTCCCCAGGCAGGATGTCCGACCCGCACACCCCGACGTCGACGATCAGGAACGAACCTTCTTCATGAGTGCGACCGCCCTGCCGCCCGCTCCGTCGAGGCGGCTGCCCCGCTGGACCAACAACCTGCTCGTGATCGCCATCGGCATCGCGCTGGCCCTGCTCGCCCTCCAGCTCCTGCCGCGCGCGGCCGTGCCACTGCCGCAGGCCACCACGGTCACGGGCGGCGGCGGCGCGCAGTTGCCGGATGCCCTGGAACTCGGCCGGCGCATCGCGGGCGTTCACCTGTTCGGGGACGAGGCGGCCGTCGAGGCCGCACCGGCGCCCGCGCCGGAAGAGGACAGGCCACCGGAAGACACCCGGCTCAACCTTTCGCTCGCCGGCGTGTTCGCCGCCGACCCCCAGTCCCAGGCCATCGCGATCATCAGCGTCGGCAATGCCGAGCAGAACGCCTACGGCGTCGGTGACAAGATCAGCGGCGAGGCCAGCCTGAAGTCGGTCCATGCCGATCACGTGATCATCGACAACCGCGGCAAGGACGAGCGGCTCGCCCTGCCCGACAACGTCCAGCCGGTCGCGCTGACGCCGGTGGAACGCGCACCCGTGCAGCAGACGACCGCCAGCGCCGGGCGTGGCGCGAACGAGGACTTCAGCCAACCGGTCGAGCTGCCGACCAACCCGGGCGAACTGCGCGATACGCTCGCCAGGAATCCGGCGATGCTCGGACGGGTCGTCGCGGCCGAGCCCTATCAGGAGAACGGCAAGCTGGTGGGCTACCGCATCACGCCGAAGCAGAATCCCGAGATCCTCGAGGCGCAGGGCATCGTCGCCGGCGACGTCATCACCCGCGTCAACAACATCCAGCTGAACAGCCAGAAGCAGGGCATACGTGCGCTGCGGAACGCGGTCAAGGCGCAGAACCTCGAGGTGATCGTGCTGCGTGACGGCATCGAAGTGCCCATCAGCATCTCACTCGCCCAATGAGCCCCCCTCGCATCGGCCCACTCGCGACGAGCGACTACACTTCCCGGACTCCCTTGACCAGACGACAGACGATGATCAGACGGACGCCAGCGGTCCCGGTCGGCCTGCTGCTCGGTGCGCTTGCCGCGGTGCCGCCGATCGGTGTGCCCACCGGACTGACGGCGCTCGCCACCGGCCTCGCGCTGGCCGTCGCGGCGCCCGCCGCTCGTGCTCAGGAAGGCACGTTCACGCTGAACCTCAAGAACGCGGACATCCACTCGCTGATCCAGACGGTCTCCCGCCAGTCCGGACGCAATTTCGTCGTCGATCCGCGCGTCAAGGCGCGCGTCACGGTCATCTCGTCCGAGCCGCTGAACTCGGACGAACTCTATGAGACCTTCCTGTCGGTGCTGCAGGTGCACGGCTACGCCGCGGTACCCCAGGGCGACCTGATAAAGATCGTTCCCGACGTCAACGCGAAGCAGGGTCCCGTACCCGCCTACACCGACGACCAGAGCGCCTCCGACCAGCTGGTGACCCGCGTGATCAAGGTCGAGAACGTACCGGCCGCCCAGCTCGTCCCGATCCTGCGTCCGCTCGTCCCGCAGCAGGGACACCTCGCCGCCTACGCGGCAACGAACACGCTGATCGTCACCGATCGCGCCTCGAACATCGAGCGCCTCTCGACGATCATCACGGGCATCGACCGGCCGGACAACGATGAGGTCAGCATCGTCCGGCTCAAGCACGCCTCCGCCTCGGAAATCATCCGCATCCTGCAATCCCTGCAGAACCGCGGGGCGCAGATCGGTACGCCCGGCCAGGTGCGCTTCGCGGCGGACGAGCGCACCAACGCGATCCTTCTGTCGGGCGACGAGATCGCGCGTTCGCGCACCCGCGGCATCATCATGAACCTGGACACGCCGGTCGAGTCCGGCGGCAACACCCGCGTCATCTACCTCAAGTACGCGAATGCGGTCGACCTGCTCGCGATCCTGACGGGAGTCTCGGCGGGTCAGGCAGCCGTCGGCCTGAGTTCCGACGACGAGGGCGGTGCCGGCGAGGCTCCGGGCGGCATACCGTTGCCCGCCTCGGTCGACGCGAACGGCGTACCCGTGCCCCAGCCTCCGCAGGTGCCGACCGCGCAGATCGTGCCGCGACTGGGCGAGGAATCCACACGGCCGAACGTCGACATCCAGGCGGACGAGGACACGAACGCGCTGATCATCACCGCGCCCGGCGACGAGATGCGCAACATCCTCGCCGTCATCGAGCAACTCGACATCCGTCGCGCGCAGGTACTCGTGGAGGCGATCATCGCCGAACTCTCGGCCAACAACTCGAGCCAGCTAGGCGTCAACTTCGCCGTCGACGGCTCCGGCGAAAGCCGCCCGGCGGCCTACACCAACCTCGGCGGCGCCACCCAGGATCTGGCCGCCCTCGCGCTCTCGAACGGCACCACCGGCCTCGCCAGCGGACTCTCGCTCGCGCTCGGGAGGTTCGGCTCGGGCGGCATCGATTTCGGCTTCCTGCTGTCGGCGATCGCCTCGGACACCAACAACAACATCCTGTCCACGCCGACCCTCGTCACGATGGACAACCAGGAAGCGGAGATCACTGTCGGCCAGAACGTGCCCTTCGTCACCGGCACCCAGCTCTCGGCGGCGAACAACAATCCCTTCCAGACGATCGAGCGGCAGGACGTCGGCATCACGCTGAAGGTCAAGCCGCAGATCAACGAGGGCGACAACATCAAGATGGAGATCGAGCAGGAAGTCTCCGACGTCGCCGCCACCGCCGTCACCGGGGCCTCGGACATCGTGACCAACACGCGCGCGATCAAGACCACCGTGCTGGTCGAGGACAAGCAGACGCTCGTGCTCGGAGGACTGATCGACGACAAGGTCAACGACACGCGCGACAAGGTGCCCTTCCTCGGCGACATCCCGCTGCTCGGCAGCCTGTTCCGCTACCGCACGAACAGCAAGAGCAAGCGCAACCTGATGGTGTTCCTGCACCCGACCATCCTGCGCGACCCGGAGACGGCCGACTTCTACAGCCGCAGCAAGTACGACGACGTGCGCGCCGCGCAGCTCGGCCTGTTCGAGACGCGGGACATGCTCGGGCGCGAGCCCACCGTGCTGCCCGACCTGCACCTCTACTTCGGCGGCGAACGCGTCGGCCCGACCACCTTCACGGGCGACACGATCGTGCCGAGCACCGGCCGGGGCGTCACCACCACACCCGCGCCCGTGCGGCCCGTCATCGACGGTCGCGTGGTCGGCGACGGCGCGGGCACCGGCGCGGATGATGCGTTGCCCGGACCCTCGGACGCTCCGGCCGACGGCCGATCGGGCGAGTAGGCGGGCGTTGCCGACATGAACAATGGTGAGGAGCCAGGAGAATTCATCGACGTGGGTGATCCGGCCCGTGCCCGCGGCACGGGTCCCGTGCTCGACGCGACCGAGGAGATGTTCGGCGAAGCCGAACCGTCGACCGTGAAGGAAGGCTTCGCGCCGGCAGGGTCCGTCCGCGGTGCGGGCATCGCCGCGCCCGGCGCGCCGGACGGCATCCCGGACGGCATCCCGGGCGGCGCGGTGGGCGGTCTGGCCGCCGACGGCGACTCGCGCTGGACCGACCTCCCGTACACCTTTGCCAAACGCCACGGCGTGTTGCTGGAAAGTGCATCGGGCGGCGTGCTGAAGCTCGTGCACCGTCCCGGCATCTCGATGACGGCGCTCGCCGAGGCGCGTCGCAAGGCGCGCCAGGGGATACTGCTCGAGCCGGTCAGCGCGGACGACTTCGACGCGCGGCTGACCCGTCACTACGAAGGCGAGACCGGGCAGAGCGTCGATATCATGGACGACTTCGGCGACGAGCTGAACCTCGAGGCCCTGGCAGACGCTTTGCCCGAGCCCGAGGATCTGCTGGAGAGCACCGACGACGCCCCGGTCATCCGCCTGATCAACGCGATGCTCACCGAGGCGGTGAGAAAACAGGCGTCGGACATCCACATCGAGCCGTTCGAGAAGCGTCTGGCCGTCCGCTACCGTGTCGACGGCGTGATGCAGAAGTTGCTCGAGCCGCCGCGAGCGATCGCCCCGCTGGTGATCTCGCGACTCAAGGTCATGGCCAAGCTCGACATCGCCGAGCGTCGCCTGCCGCAGGACGGGCGCATATCCCTGCGCGTCGCCGGTCGTCCGGTGGACGTGCGGGTCTCGACCCTGCCCTCGGGCCACGGCGAGCGCGTGGTGCTGCGACTGCTCGACAAACAGGCCGGTCGCCTGGATCTGGGCAGCCTCGGCATGCCGGAAGGCGCGCTCGATGCACTCAAGAAGGCGCTCTCGCTCTCGCACGGCATCATCCTCGTCACCGGCCCGACCGGTTCGGGCAAGACCACGACGCTGTACGCGGCGCTGGCCCGACTGAACACCTCTCGCTACTCGATCCTGACGGTGGAGGACCCGATCGAGTACTACATCGACGGCATCGGCCAGACCCAGGTCAACAACAAGGTCGAGCTGGACTTCGCGCGCGGGCTGCGCGCGATCCTGCGACAGGACCCGGACATCGTCATGGTCGGGGAGATCCGGGATGTCGAGACCGCCGAGATCGCGGTGCAGGCCTCGCTCACCGGTCACCTGGTCCTTTCCACCTTGCACACCAACACCGCCGTCGGCGCGGTCACGCGGCTGCGGGACATGGGCATCGAGCCCTTCCTGTTGTCCTCCAGCCTGGTCGGGCTCGTCGCCCAGCGACTCGTTCGCGTGCTCTGCCCGCACTGCAAGCGACCGCACGAGGCGTCCGAACCCGAACTCAGGACCCTCAAGTGCACGCGCGAGCAGTCGCACGGCATGCACGTGGCGCACGGCTGCGACAAGTGCAGCCACACCGGCTACATGGGGCGATCGGGCATCTACGAGGTCGTGCAGGTGGACGACACCATGCGCACGATGATTCACGACGGTGCCTCGGAGCACGACATCGAACGCTATGCGCGCACCAACGGTCCGGGCATCGGCGACGACGGGCTGCGCCTGGTGCTCGAAGGCCGCACGTCGCTCGAGGAAGTGCTGCGCGTGACGCGCGAGGGCTGATCGCTTGGCCGCCTTCGAGTACCTCGCCCTCGACCCCCGCGGGAAGGAGAAGAAGGGCGTGCTGGAGGCGGATACCGCCCGGCTCGCCCGTTCCCTGCTTCGCCAGCAGAGCCTGGTGCCGATCGAAGTCAGCGAGACCTCGGGGCGCGACCGCTCGAAGGGTGGCGCGGCCGGTGGCATGGGCACGCCGACCTTCCGCGGCGGCATCAAGACCAACGACCTCGCGCTGCTGACGCGTCAGGTCGCCACGCTCTCCGCCGCCGGCACGCCGCTCGAGGAGTCGCTGTCGGCGGTCAGTCGCCAGACCGAGAAGCAGCGCATCAAGTCGCTGCTGCTGTCGGTGCGTGCCAAGGTCATGGAAGGTCACAGCTTCGCCGCCGCCCTCGGCGACTACCCCAAGGTCTTTCCCGAGATCTATCAGGCCACGGTGTCGGCCGGCGAGCAGTCCGGCCACCTCGACGCCGTGCTCGAGCGTCTTGCCGACTACACCGAGGAGCGGCAGGCAGCGAACGCGACCGTCAAGAAGGCGCTGATCTATCCGAGCATGCTGGTGGTCGCCTCGATCCTGATCGTGGGATTCCTGCTCGCCTATGTCGTCCCGCAGGTGGTGCAGGTGTTCGAGGGCATGGACCAGGAGCTACCCGCACTCACCCAGGGCATGCTCGCCGCGAGTGCCTTCGTGCGCGAGTGGGGTCTGCTCGTGCTCGGCATCGTGGTGGTGGTCGTCATCGTCTTCCAGCGCGCGATGCGCGGCGAGGCCTTTCGCACCCGCGTGCACGCCTTCCTGCTGAAGCTGCCACTGTTCAGCCGCCTGATCCGCGGATTCAACACCGCGCAGTTCGCCCGCACGCTGTCGATCCTGGCCGCGAGCGGCGTGCCGGTGCTCGAGGCGCTGGATATCGGCGCGCAGGTCATCACGAACCGCCCGATGCGCCAGGCCGTGAAGACCGCGTCCGCGCAGGTCCGCGAAGGCTCGACCCTGTCCAGCGCGCTGGAACGGACCGGCTATTTTCCGCCGATGCTCCTGCACCTGATCGCGAGCGGGGAGCAGTCGGGCCAGCTCGACACGATGCTGGAGAAGGCCGCGACCCACCAGGAGCGCGAGCTCAACTCGCTGACGGCCGTCTTCCTCGGACTGTTCGAGCCGGTGATCATTCTGATCATGGGTGGCGTGGTGCTGACGATCGTGCTCGGCATCCTGCTGCCGATCTTCGAGATGAACCAGCTCGTCGGCTGAGCCCGACGCGGGGATCGAGTGGCGGACGATACCGGGCGCCGCTGCCAGGGGATCGTGCCGGGGTTCGTGCCCGGCTCCGGCGCTCTCAGCGTCGGAACGGAATCACGTCCGCCTTCCTGACGGTACGCGCGACCGGCGATGCCGTGTCAGCCTTGCGACAGAACGGATAGATCTGCTCATCCTCGACCTTGTCGAGTGCCTGCCGGACCATCTCGTCGGTGATCTCGATCTCCCGCGTACCGTCCTGCGGGTCCAGGGTCGCCGCCCAGGTCATCGCCTCGGGCAGGCACAGCGTCAGCGCGTCGTTGGTCCTTGCCATCGTGGTGTCTCCCGGTTCCACATCCCGCCGCTCGCCACCGATCCGGTGGACGTCGACGCGCCGCGACTCGCTCGGTCGCAAGACTTCAGCCATCTTCTTCACGAGTCCTCGGACTCGAGTGCCTGAATGTGTTCGTCGAACAGCGCGAGATCGTCCGCGGACTTCTCGGGCCAGCGAAGCGGCAGCTCGGCCAACGTGTCACGGACGATGCGAGCGACCGCGAGACGCATGTAGGGCTTGTCGTCGGCCGGTATCGCGAACCACGGCGCATGGGCGCGGGACGTCTCGTTCAGCAAGGCCTCGTAGGCGGCCATGTAGGCTTCCCAGTCGCGGCGCGCCGCCAGATCGCTCTTGGAGAACTTCCAGAACTTCTCGGGTGTGGTCAGTCGCTTGAGAAAGCGACGCTTCTGCTCCTTCCGCGAGACATCGAGCCAGAACTTGAGCACGACGGTGCCGTTCCGGGCGAGGTGCCGCTCGTGATCCCGGATCGACTCGAAACGCTCCGTCCAGATGGTCGAGGGATCCGCCTCGGGCAGTCGCTGACTCTTCAGGAACTCGGGGCGCACGCGCACCGCGAGCACCTCCTCGTAGTGACTGCGGTTGAAGATGCCGATCCGCCCGCGCTCGGGCAGGCGGCAGCTCGTGCGCCACAGCCAGTCGTGCTCGAGTTCCAGATCGGAAGGCGCCTTGAAGGACGACACCTGACAGCCCGCCGGATTGACGCCGCTCATGACGGCACGGATCGTCCCGTCCTTGCCGGCGGCGTCCATCGCCTGAAAGACGAGCAGCAGCGCGAAACGGTCGTCCGCGTACAGCTTGCGCTGCAGCGTGCTGATCTCGTCGACCGTCTCCGCGAGCGCCTTCTCGAGCTTCTTCTTGCCGTCGGCGTCCTCGGGCGGTGACGTGCGATGGTCGGCGACGCGGAACCCGCCGTCGAACGGGACGGTAAAGTCCGAGAGCGGCGGCGTCATGCGACCCGCCCCGGCAGGCGCTCGCTCGTGTCTTCGTCGGGTAACACGAGATCCGTCTCCGGATCGAAGGTGCATCGGGCGCCGGTGCCGCGCAGGCTGCAATACCCCGCCGGATTCCGTACCAGATACTGCTGGTGGTAGTCCTCGGCGAAATAGAACGTGGGCGCCAGGCGGATTTCGGTGGTGATCTCGCCCCTGCCCCGCTCGGTGAGCGCCGCCTGGAAGATCGCCCGGGAGGCCTCCGCCATCGCGAGCTGGCCCGCCGTCTCGACGAAGAGTGCGGAACGATACTGCGTGCCACGGTCCGCGCCCTGCCGCATCCCCTGGGTGGGGTCGTGGTTTTCCCAGAAGAGCTTCAGCACGGCGTCGAACGGCAAGACTTCCGGATCGAACACCACGCGCACGACCTCGTCGTGGCCGGTGCGACCCGAGCAGACCTCCTCGTAGCGCGGGTTCGGCGTGTGGCCCCCGGCGTAGCCCACCGCCGTCGTCCTGACGCCATCCTGTTGCCAGAACAGTCGCTCCACGCCCCAGAAGCAACCCATGCCGACGGTCACCGTCCGTAAGCCATCGGGGTAGGGACCCTGCAGCGGATGACCACTGACGAGATGACGCTCGGGCAGCGTGACCGCCTGGGCGCGACCCGGCAACGCATCCGCGGCGCTCGGCAGTTCCTCCCTTCTGAACAGTCCGAAAAACACCACGGCTCTCCCGTTGGTCCCCGCCGGGCGACGCTTGTCGCACGACATCCGGCGCACGACGGGCTGGACACCCGAGCCGCCATGGTCTATCGACAGTAACGGCCACGCCTTAAACGAAGCTGAAAGTCGGGGTTCGGCGGTGGGAACGGTTCGCGAAACCGCGCGCGGCAGGTAGGCTTCCCTGACGCTTCGCAGGAATTTCACGAATGAAACGCTCCGACGTGAACCGCATCATGGCCGAGGCCGACGAGTTCATTGCCTCCTTCGGTTTCGTGCTGCCTCCGTTCGCACGCCTCTCCCCGGACGAACTCCGCACGCTCCACGCCCGCGGCGAGGCGGATCGGCTCGTCGGTGCCCGCCTCGGCTGGGACATCACCGACTACGGCGAGGGGCGTTTCGAGGAGATGGGCCTGTTCCTCTTCACGGTCCGGAACGGCTCGCTCGCCGACCTCGAGGCCGGTCATGGCATGTGCTACGCGGAGAAGATAATGATCTCGCGCGAGAACCAGCTCTCGCCGATGCACCGGCACGTGGTCAAGGCCGAGGACATCATCAACCGTGGCGGCGCGACCCTCGCCCTCGAGCTGTTCACCTCGGACGCGAACGGCAGGCCCGACCCCGAGCAGCCGATCACCGTGCAGTGCGATGGCCTGCCGCGCACGCTCGAGGCGGGCGGGATCCTGCGCCTCGATCCCGGCGAATCGGTGACGCTGATGCCCGGCGACTGGCACGCGTTCTGGGGTGAGGAAGGCGACGTGTTGATCGGTGAGGTGTCGACGGTCAACGACGACCTGAACGACAACGTGTTTCGCGAGCCGATCGGCCGCTTCTCCGCCATCGACGAGGACACTGCGCCGTCGAGCCTGCTGGTGTCCGACTACGACACCTGGCTGCCCGAGCGCGCCTGAACGGACGCCCGCGGATCCAGGCCGGCGCCGCCGTCGCCACCGCCGCCGTCCGAAATCGTCAGTCGGGGCCGGGCGCCGGGCGCGTCGCGAGACCTCCCGGCAGGCAGTCGAGCACGGCGGCCTCGAAGGTCTCGATCGCCGGCAATCGGCTCGAGGAGCGACGCCTGAGCGTCGCGATGCGGCGGGCGCCGCCCGCCAGCGACAAAGGACGGCAGGTCACCCCCGGCGTGCGGAGGCCGGCGGCGGCAAGTTCGGGTACCAGTGTCATGCCGCGCCCCGCGGCGACCAGTTGCAGCAGGGTCTCGAGACTGGTCGCGCGAAGGTCGGCATCGAGCGAGCCGCCCGTGCCGATCGAGCAGAGCTCGCGTACCCGATCGGCGAGGCAATGCCCCTCCGCCAGGGTCAGCACGGGCAGGCCCGGATCGGCCAGCGCGCCGGCGTCGATGTCGTCATGGCCAGCCAGCGCGTGAGCGGTCGGGATGGCGAGCCACAGCGGCTCGTCGAACAATTCGTGTTCGACCAGGCCGTCTTCCTCCACGCGGGTCGCGACCACCGCGACGTCGATCTCGTGATCGCGCAGCCGCGCGATCAGGACCGCCGTGATCTCCTCGGACAGCACCGGACGGAGCGTGGGCGAGCGTACTTGCAAGGTCGGCAGCAGATGCGGCAGCAGATAGGCGCAGAGCGTCGGGATGATGCCGATGCGAAGCGGTGCGTCGAGTGCATCGCGCCGGCTCAGGGCCAGCTCCTCCATGCGCCTCACGCGTTCGAGGATGTCCCCGGCCCGCGTGGCGATCTCCCGCCCCGCCTCGGTCAGGACGACGGAGCGATGACTGCGCTCGAACAGGGCGATGCCGAGCGTGTCCTCGAGCTTCCTGATCTGGGCCGACAGGGTCGGCTGGCTGACGTGGCAACGCTCGGCCGCCCGGCCGAAGTGTTCGGTCTCGGCGGCGGCGACGAGGTAGCGGAGATCCCGGAGGTTCATGCAGCCGACCCCGGCATGGCCGGCCGCACGATCGCGACCGGTTCCCGTGCCGGGATCGCGTTCCCTGCTACGCGCCGGTCAACTCGAACCGATCGGCCATCATGACCTTGTCCCAGGCCGCGACGAAATCGTGCACGAACTTCTCGTGCGCATCGCTGGCCGCATACACCTCGCTGATCGCGCGGATCTCGGAGTTCGACCCGAAGACCAGATCGACGTCGCTGCCGGTGAGCCTGTGTTCACCGGATGCTCGCTCGCGACCCTCGTACACGTGATCCGACGCCTTCGACTTCGTCCAGGTCAGGTCGATGTCGAGCAACGTCGTGAAGAAGTCGTTCGTCAGCGTACCGGGACGATCGGTGAAGACCCCGTGATCGGATCCGCCCACGTTCGCGCCGAGTACGCGAAGGCCACCGACGAGCGCGATCATCTGCGGACCGGTGAGACCGAGCAGGTTTGCCCGATCCACCAGCAAGGCTTCGGGCGGCGTGTTGACCGCGCCTTCGAGGTAGTTCCGGAAGCCGTCCGCCCGCGGCTCGAGCGGCGCGAAGGAATCGGCGTCGGTCATCGCCTCGGTCGCGTCGGTACGGCCGGGCGTGAACGGGACGATCAGGTCGACACCGCCGTCGGCTGCCGCCTTCTCGATCGCCGCGCAGCCCCCGAGCACGATGAGGTCGGCGAGCGAGACTCGCTTGCCGCCCTGCTCGAAGTCGGCCTTGACCTGCTCGAGCGCCGTCAATGCCTTCGCCAGCTCTGCCGGCTCGTTGACCGCCCAGTCCTTCTGGGGGGCGAGGCGGATGCGCGCGCCGTTGGCACCGCCGCGACGGTCGGTGTGGCGGAAGGTGCTGGCCGAGGCCCAGGCGGTCGCGACCAGACGGGCGCCGCTCAGCCCGCATTCGAGCAGCGTCCGCTTGAGCGCGGCGATGTCGGTCTCGTCGATCAGCGCGTGATCGACGGCCGGCACCGGGTCCATCCACAGCAGTTCCTCGCTCGGCACCAGCGGGCCGAGGAAGCGCGACTTCGGCCCCATGTCGCGATGCATCAGCTTGAACCAGGCGCGGGCGAAGGCGTCGCGCAGCGCCTCGGGATCGGCGTGGAATCGCTCGGAGATCTTTCGATAGGCCGGGTCCTCCTTCAGCGCGATGTCGGAGGTGAACATGACCGGGGCATGCTTGCGGCTCGGATCATGGGCATCGGGCACGGTCCCGGCCTGGGCGCCATCCTTGGGCGTCCATTGCTTCGCGCCGCCCGGGCCGGTCGTCAGCTCCCATTCGTTGCCGAGCAGGTTCTCGAAATAGCCGTTGTCCCAGCGGGTGGGGTGGGAGGTCCACGCGCCCTCGAGCCCGCTGGTGATCGTGTCCCCCGCGTTGCCCGTGCCGAAGCTGTTCTGCCAACCCAGACCGAGTGCCTCGGTCGGGGCGCCTTCCGGCTCGGGCCCGACGTACTGGTCCGCCGGCGCGGCGCCGTGGCCCTTGCCGAAGGTGTGGCCGCCGGCGATGAGTGCCACGGTCTCCTCGTCGTTCATGGCCATGCGCCCGAAGGTCTCGCGAATGTCGTGGGCCGAGCCGAGGGGATCGGGGTTGCCGTTGGGGCCTTCCGGGTTGACGTAGATCAGACCCATCTGAACGGCGCCGAGCGGCTGCTCCAGTTCGCGATCACCGGAGTAGCGCTCGTCGCCCAGCCACTCGGTCTCCGGACCCCAGTACGTGTCCTCCTCCGGCTCCCAGACATCCTCGCGGCCGCCGGCGAAACCGAAGGGCTCGACGCCCATGGTCTCGATGGCGACGTTGCCGGTGAGCACCATGAGATCGGCCCAGGAGAGCCGGCGACCGTACTTCTGCTTGATCGGCCACAGCAACTGCCGCGCCTTGTCGAGGTTGCCGTTGTCGGGCCAGCTGTTCAGCGGCGCGAAACGCTGCTCGCCGGAACCCGCGCCGCCACGCCCGTCACGGATGCGGTAGGTCCCCGCCGCATGCCAGGCCATGCGCACGAAGAAAGGTCCGTAGTGGCCGTAATCGGCCGGCCACCAATCCTGGGAATCGGTCATCAGTGCGCGCAGGTCCTCCTGCACGGCCGCGAGGTCCAGCTTGGCGAACTCGGCGGCGTAGTCGAAGCCCGCATCCATCGGGTCGGACAACTCGGAGTGCTGGCGGAGGATCTTGAGCGTGAGCTTGTTCGGCCACCACATCTGGTTCAGCGAGACACCACCCGTGGTCGCCGCCTGGCCGCCGCCCATGACGGGGCACTTGCGGCTCGAATCGTTGTTCTTCCAGACGTCGGTGGTCATGCGCGGTTTTCCTCTCGTGATGATGGTCGGATCGTCAGCGGGGTAGGATCGGCCCTTTCCATGAAAAGGTAAAATCGATTTTTCCAACTGTTCCGACAGGTGGATCCTATTGGTTCAAGCGGACCCGTCCGCCTCGCCCCGGCGCCGAATGGGCGGGTGCGGGTGGCCGAGCCCCGACGGGAATCGCCGACGCGTGTCCGGCCCTGCCGCGGTCCCCGCCGGGGTGACCGCGTCGGTCGCTCAGCAGTCGGGCCGGCTGACCGGAACCTCGATGACGTTGAGTGCGAGGCCACCGCGGGCCGTCTCCTTGTACTTCGTCTTCATGTCGGCGCCCGTCTCGCGCATGGTCTTGATGACCTTGTCGAGCGAGACGTAGTGTGTGCCGTCGCCCCGCAGGGCGATGCGGGCGGCGTTGATCGCCTTGACCGCCCCCATCGCGTTGCGCTCGATGCACGGCACCTGCACGAGGCCGCCGACCGGGTCGCAGGTGAGGCCGAGGTTGTGTTCCATGCCGATCTCGGCGGCGTTCTCCACCTGCTCGGGCGTGCCGCCCATCACGGCGGCGAGCGCGCCCGCCGCCATCGAGCAGGCAGAACCGACCTCCCCCTGGCAGCCGACCTCGGCACCCGAGATCGACGCGTTCTCCTTGTAGAGGATGCCGATCGCGCCGGCCGTGAGGAGAAAGTCGACGACCCCCGCGTCCGAGCTACCCGGCACGAAACGCACGTAGTAGTGCAGGACGGCAGGGATGATGCCGGCCGCCCCGTTGGTGGGCGCGGTGACCACGCGACCGCCGGCGGCGTTCTCCTCGTTGACGGCGAGCGCGTACAGGTTGACCCAGTCCATGACGGTCAGCGGGTCGCGCATGGCCGCCTCCGGACTCTTCACCAGCGCGTCGTGCAGATCCGCCGCCCGTCGCTTGACCTTCATGCCCCCGGGCAGCGTGCCACGGGTCGCGCAGCCGCGGGCGACACAGGCTTGCATGACGTTCCAGAGTTCGAGCAGTTCCTCCCGCACGGCTGCCTCGTCGCGCCAGGCCAGCTCGTTGGCCAGCATCAGCCCCGCGATCGAGAGACCGTGTGCCGCACAGATCTCGAGCAGCTCGTCGCCGCTGCCGAACGGGTGCGCGACCGGGGTGTCGTCGGCCCTGACCACCGCGTGGGGCGACGGCTCGTCGGGAGGGCCGGCGGCGAGATCGGCCACCGGGTCCGCGGCCAGGTCAGCCACTCGATCGTCCGATGCGTGCGCCGCCTCGATCGCGTTCTCGGCCGGCAGGTCGCTGGCGTTCGCCGGTGGTTCGGTGGCCGTATCGTCCAGGACGAAGCCGCCGCCCACCGAGTAGTAGCTCCGGCAGGCCAGCGCCTCACCCGCGGCATCGAAGGCGCGGAAGGTCATCGCGTTGGGGTGGAACGGCAAGGTGCGGCGCTTGTGCATGACGAGATCCTTCGCCTCGTCGAAGCGCAGTGCCCGTCCGTCCGGCAGGGTCACCGAGCGCTCTGTCCGGACGCGTTCCAGCCGTTGCTCGACACGGTCGACGTCGACCGTCTTCGGGTGCTCACCCTCGAGCCCGAGCAGCACCGCCTTGTCGCTGCCGTGACCCTTGCCCGTGGCGCCGAGCGAGCCGAACAGCTCGACCTTCACGCGAACCGCGGACCCGGTCGGGTCATCCTCGACCAGGGCACGGGCAAACCGGTTGGCGGCGACCATCGGGCCCACCGTGTGAGAACTCGACGGACCGATGCCGCTCTTGAACAGATCGAAGACGCTGATGGCCATGGCGGTACCGGTCCCTGGGTTCGGTATGACGGCCCGGCAGGCGGCATCTCAGCGTTCGCCCGCGAGCACGCGGTGGATCGTGGCGCCGGCGACGGACACCGAATGGTTGTCGAGCTTCACGTACGTGTCGCCGTGGCGATAGGCGCCGTAGCCGCGAAGCATGCCGAGCACGCGAAAGTCCCCGTGATCGCACGCCAGCAAGCCGCCGCCCGATTGCCCGGAGTCGATCGGCGCACTGGTGTGCAAGGCCCCCGAACGCGTGCGCTGGAACACGCCGCTCGAGGTGGTGCGCCCGGCCTCGCGAGGGTACCCCACCGCCCACACCATCTGGCGTTCGCTCGGTGCGCGATCGGCGATCGGCAACGGCACGATGCCGCGCGTGTTCACGCGCAGCACGGCAAGGTCCGCGGCCGCGTCGAGCAGCAGGAGATCGGCGCGCCGGAAACCGCCGCCGACGCGCACGAAGTACGCCTCGCCGTCCGCGACGGCATGCGCGGCGGTCAGCACCCGATCGGTCGCGAACACGAAACCGCTGGCGTGGCTGCCGCGGTCGGTCGAGACGGGCAGGATCGCCGCGAGTGTGTCCTCGTCCGGCCAGCGACAGTCTCGAGTGCCGGCGGCCGGTCGGCCGGTGCGTGACACCAGGGCCCCCGAGGCGTCACTGCGCGCGAGCGGCACGTGCACCACCCCGAAGACATCGCGCTCGCCACCGTCCGGAGAGACCGAGGCCTCCACGGCGGCATAGCGATGGACCGAGCCGGCCGACGCCGCACCGCCGCTGGACGCCAGCGATACGGCGAGGGCGATCGCGGCGAACGTTATCGGAGACTTCATCCGCGCCATCGACCCGTCGAGCCGAGCTCCCCACCGACCGATGCGCACGAGGCAGCGTCACCCGTCTCTGTGGTACTCGCCATCCCGTCGCTTCCCGTTCTCGACCTCGATCGGCCGGCCGCCTACCCTATCGACACCGCAGCCGGGACGTTGACGGCCGGGACAGCCTTCCGGCGCCGTTCGAGAGCCAATCGATGCTGCCGGTGACCCGGACCGTGCGCGACCGCGCTCCGGCCCGATCCGCTGCCACCCTCGGCGTGCGGGCCGATACGGCCACGGGGCCCCGTGGCGCGTGCACAGTCTAGCGGAGCCTCGGCCTGGCGGAGCCTCGGCGCGCAGGGCGTCAGAGATCGAGGCCCAGGCCAAGCCCGAAGGTGAAGCGCGGCGCCGAATTACCGTCGCCCGGTCGCCAGAGATGCAGGGCACTCGAGCGCACGGCGGGATAGAGCAGGCGGGCCTCGTCCACCCGAGCCTCACGCACGCCGTCCAGCGCACCCAGCACGGTCACCAGTCGCCCGGCGGCGTAGTCGACCGGCTCGAGGTAGCCCTCGGCGAGGATGAGGAAGCGACCCTCGGGCGCCCGACCGGTCTGCGGGCGCTGACGGCGGTCGAGCGGGTAGGCGAGGATCTCGAGTCGGGACTCGGTATCGGTGTTGCGCGCGTCGATGACGACGCCGCCCCACAACACGTCGCCGCTGGCCGTCTCCGGTTCGGCGGCCACGGCATCCGGTCGCCGGGCATCGGCCGCGACCTCGGTCTCGATCGGCGGACTCGCGCAGGCACCGAGCAGCAGGCCCGATGCGAGCAGCGCGGCGGTCACGCCACCGCGAGCCGAGCGCGACAGCGCGCGCGTCACGCGCATCAGAACGCGACTCCGCCGCGGATCAGGACGCCGCTGCGCCGATGATGAGGGTGACGGTGCGGCCAGTCGAACCGATCGCTGAGCGGGTAGGGATGCGGAAAATGACGCTGCGGCTTCTCGGGCTGCCAGTAGCGGAAGTTCGCCACGCGAACGACCGGGTAGGTGTACGGCGTCTCGCCGACACGGCCGTCGCGCTCACCCGCGAGCTCGCCGGTCACGGTCAGTTCGCGGCCGGCCACGACGATCTCCGGATCGAGAAAGGTATCGATCTCGGCAAGGAAGCGCCCGTCGGTGACGTCGCCGCCCCGCGGGCGCCCACCGGCACGGAGGGGACGCGACACGATCTCGAGCACGGTCGTGCCATCGGCCGTGTTCCTGACCTCGGCGATCGTACCGCCCCAGCGTACCGCCAGCGGTTCGGTCGGCGCCGCGGCACGACCGGCTTCGCGCGCCTGCCCGACGGTCAGGGTCGGGCCCTCGACGGCCGGCACCGCCGCACAACCGCCGGCGAGCAACAGGAGCACGCCGAGCGAGCCGCGTCTGGCGGCGATCAGAGCGAGATTCGGCATGAGGTGTCTCCAGGGCCTGCGGGGTGCACAGGACGACATGATGGTGACGATCGAGCCGCTTGCCACCACCGGGCTGGCCGATTTTACGTCGCGTCACAGGAATCGGGGACGAGCGACGCATCCTGCGAGCGGATCGATGTCGAACCGGTGCCTGTCGAAAGCGTGAACGGACGGCACGAAACACGCTGCACGATTTCAGACACGATGGTCGCAGGCCGATGGCAAGGTGTGCGGCGAGGCACAGACCCGCGAACGAACCGCGCACGACGGCGTCGAAACGGCTGTGAAGGGCACGACGCGACGCGAGCGGCAAGATTTGGCAGGATGCCCGACCATCGAAGGAAGTCGAGACACCGAACCAGTAACAGGACCAGGCACGACAGCACGGTACGAGGCGATACAGGACACGACGGACGGCCTTCGGCCGCCGATTCACGGACACGACCCGCGGGAGAATCTGTGATGCAATCGATATCGCGAGCGGCCATGGCGCTCGATGTCAGCGAGTTCAAGTTGTTTTCCGAGGCGTATCTCGCCTGGTTCGGCGACCGGGCCGCCCACGAGGACATCACGTTCGTCTTCGCCCAGTTCATGATGTTCGGCGAGCTGCCGGACTGGGCCGACAGCTACGCGCGCAGCGTGCTCGTCGACCTGGAAGCCAATCGTCAGGTGAACGTCAACTCCTTCAGCGTGCTCAACCTCTCGCCGCGCGTCGGCCCGCGACCGGAGATCAGCTTCTCCATCTCGCACTGAGGCGTCCGCCCGGCGCTCGGCTGACCCCGTCGCCCGGCCACGTGAACCCGGTCCGGTCGGCTTGGCCGAGGTCGGGCATCAGTCGGTCGGGCCGGCTCTAGCCGGCCCGGACGCGAACGTGCTGGCCCATCTCGGCGAGGATGCCGCGCAGGGCATCGAAGTCGGAATGGCGCACGCGCATCCAGGCGTTCGCCATGTAGCCGGCCTCCACCCCCTGTGTCGGCGTGCCGGGCTCCGGAAAGTGCTGGCCGACGACGAGGTGACCGTATTTCTCGAAGATCTTCTCGGTCCCGTCGTAGCCGAAGACACGTCCGTCGCGTTCGGGGCGGAAGGCGATGATGCCGCAGGCGTGCGAGCGGGAGGCGGTGGCTTCGGTCACGTGATGGCAGACCGCCAATGCCCAGTCGCGGTACAGATCCATGTCGTTGCCCGCGCAATAGCTGTCCCACTGCCCGACCCCGGGCGGACGGCAGCCGATCTCCGAGAAGCGCAGCCCCTTCGGTCCGAAGAACCACTCCATGTGGGTCGCCGACGTCTCGATGCCCAGCGTCTCCACCACGCGGCGGTTCATCGCCCGGACCTCCTCGTAGGCCGGATCGTCGATGCGGTTGGTGGCCACGATCTGCGGGGAGATCCAGCGCGTCCGCATCGCGTCCAGCACGTTCGGGTAATAGTGGCTGACGAATTCGTGTCGCGGCTGACCGTTGACCGCGAGCGTGTCGAGGAAACCCTCGTGCCCCTCGACGAACTCTTCGATGGCCGCCGTCGCGCCGCGCTCGACGCCACTGCCGTCGAGCGCGTTCGCCAGCGCATCGTCGTCGTCGCAGCGCCAGGTGCCGGCGGCCCCTGCCGAATCCCGCGGCTTGATCACGATGGGGTAGCCGTGTTCGCGAACGAACTCGCGCGCCTCGCCCGCGCTCGCGATTCCTGCCGATGCCGCACACGGCACTCCGGCTGCGCGCAGCGCCTCCTTCATCGCCGGCTTGTCCCGACACAGCCATGCCGTGCGCGTCGAGGTACCCGGAATGCCGGTGCGTTCACGGACCCGGGCGGCGGCCATCACGTGCGCCTCCACGACGGTTTCCAGACGATCGATCCACACCTCGCCCTGCGCCTCGCGCACGGCGTGCTCGAGCGCCGCCTCGTCCGCGATGGAACCGATCTGCCGGTACGAGGCCAGCCAGGACCGAAGCTCGCCGTCCAGCCAGTCGACCGGCCGTTCGCCGATGCCGTGCACGCGGGCACCGATCGCCGCCAGCGCCCGCACGAACTCGCGCTGGCTCGCCGGGAAGGAAGGTTCGAGAAAGATCACGTTCACGAGGCAGGTCTCCGTCGGATGGCGAGGCGGGACGGGACGCGTCGCCCCGCGGACAGGGGAGGCGGTCGGCCGTGGCGGCTCAGGCGCACAGCTCGTCGAGGTAGCGCGGCAGCATCTCGTGCCAGGTGGCCCAGTCGTGATCGTGCTCGATGCCCCAGGGGTCCACGCGGTTGGGAACGCCGCGCGCGCCGAGTGCATCGGCCATGCGCCAGGACTCCTCGGGATCCTCCCAGCGGCCACGACCGTGCGCGAGCACCGCGAAGCGTGTCCTCAGGCACGCCAGGACCTCGTCGTCGGGATGGAAGGGCAGGAAGCGGACGGGCGCCGCGAGGTGATAGTCCTCGTTCGCCACGCTGTCCGGCCCGAGGCCCAGCAGGCGCTGCAGCTCGTACGTGCCGCTCATGCCGATGGCCGCACGAAAGAGCCGCGGGTAGCGGCAGAGCGCGCCGATGGCGTTGAACGCACCGATGGACGCGCCGGCCGTCACGATCTCGACCGGCTCCCCGTCGCAGTCGGTGTGGATGGCCGGGACCACCTCGTGCGCGACGTATTCACCGAACTGCCTGAGCAGCCAGCAGCGATGCTCGGCCGAACCGGACTTTTCGGCGAGCGCGACGCCCGCGACACTGTCGCAGGAATAGACCTTCACACGCCCGCCCTCGATCAGTGGCCTCACCGCCTCGATCAGCCCCATGCGCTCGATCTCGAACGCATCGCCGCCGGCGGTGGGGAACAGCAGCACCGGCTGGCCCCAGTGACCCCAGCGCGCCAGGCCGACGTCGCACTCGAGCCGCGGCGAGTACCAGCTGTCGTACGTTCGCTCCATGCCGGACATGCTCAGAAGCCGTCCGCGTCGCCGGCCTGCCCTTCCTGCGCGCGCCAGTCCTGGATGCGCTGCCAGAAGAGCTCGGTGAACTCGTCGATCTCGTGCGCGGGGAACAGGGCGGAGACCTTGCCGTGGATCGCGTCCCGGAGGATGCCGGAGCCGAAGAAATCGTAGGCGAGCTCGTCGAGATGGGAAAGGTGCGTCCGGCAGAAATCCCGGAAGCGCTCGGTCTCGAAGCGCTCGTGCGCGATCTTCGCGTACTCGGAGAGGCGTTCGCGGGAGGGGATATCCCGGTCCGCCACGTCCAGATAGGGTTGCCAGTCCATGTTCTTTCGCATGGAGCGATCGGTCACCGCGTTGAAGATCGACCAGCGCAGGTTCGCCTTGATCAACCAGGGAAAGTGATAATGCAGGGATGTCACCTGACTGTCCGGACAGGCGTTGGCGAAGTCGATCGGGTGCCAGACGCCATCCCGCCTCAACGCCTCGCAGGAATTGAAGTCCCAGCCGAAGAAGCTGTTGATGGTCAGTGTCATGTCCTCCAGAACGGAGGCATCCCCGGCGGACAGGAAGTTCGTGCTCATGCGGTAGCGATCGTGCAGGGGTGCGCCCGGGTCGTAGTCGACCTTGCGCGTCTGTGGCCCGAGCCCGACGGTGCGGACGAAATGGTCGTGCGGCAGCACGGCCTCCTGCAGGTTCATGAGCTCGGTGCCGCTCACGTCGTAGGCCCGCGTCAGCGCCTCGGCATCGTCGATCTTCGTCACGCCCTTCCAGCCACCGCCGTGGTACGGCTTCATGAAGAAGGGGTAGCCGATCCGCTCGCCGATGTCCTCGAGCGAGAACAGCTTCGCGTACCGGCGCAGCGTCTCCTCCAGATCGTCCGAGACATCGTAGCTCTTGGGCGGCAGCATCCAGGTCTCTGGCACGTCGAGCCCGAGTCGGGTCATCGCGGCGTAGGAGGTGTGCTTCTCGTTCGATTGCAGCGACCAGGGGTTGTTGTAGACGTACAGATCGTTCATCAGGATCGCCGTCTTTATCCATTCCCGGCTGGTGGTGTACCAGTGGGTCAGGCGATCGACGACCACGTCGTACTCCATGGGCTGGCGGAGCTCGAAGGGCTCGATGGAGACGCGCTCGGAGCGCACCCGGACGGTCCCGCCGTCCTGCGGCACAGCCAGATCGAGCTGCTCCAGCAGTGTCTCGTAGCAGATCGGCCAGCAGATGTCGGCGCCGAGCGACAGGCCGATGACGGCGGTTCGGTCAGTCATGCGATGTCCTCGTGTCGTCGCGAAATACCCAGGTCAGCGCGTCGCGAAGGCGATCACGCCAGGCGTGCCAGTGGTGTCCGTCCCAGGCGCTGTCGAAGCGCACGTCGACGCCGCGTTCCTCCAGAAAGGCGGCGAGCGCACGGTTCTCGTCCGCCAGGCCTTCGAGTTCGCCGGTCGAGACGTAGGCACGGGTGGGCGGAAGGTCGGGCGCCCGTCGCATCGCCTCGACCAGTCGAGCGATGCGCCGGAACACCGGGTGTGGCCGCTCGGCCAGTCGTTCGGCGTCGAGGATGAAGGAGCCGGAGGCCAGCACCAGTCCGCCGAACACGCCGGGTTGGCGAAAGGCGGTGGACAGCGAGGCGACGGCGCCGAGGCTCGCACCGAGCAGCACGCGCTCGGCGGGCAGGCTCGACAGCGGATAGCGCGCCTCGAGCGCCGGCAGCAGTTCCCTGGCGATGTACCGCCCGTGGCGTCGTCCGCGCGGGTACTCGTCCATGCGATTCCCGCTCTGCACGAGCGCGGCGACGAGGGGTGGAATGTCACCGGCCGCCACGAGATTGTCGAGACTGACCGCGAGGCTGCCGTAGCTGACGAAGTCCTCGCCGTCGTGCACGACCAGCAAGGGGCAGCCCACGGCACCGGGGCCGCTCGAGACGCCCGCGGACAGATAGACCCGCTCCTCGCGGATTTCACCGAACACCTCGCTCGACACACGGACGGTCTCGATGCGACCGACGGGCGCACCGCTCGCCTCGCTCCACTCGGGACGCTCGTAGCCGTCCGTGCAGCAGACCGAGTTGTGTCCGAAGGGATCCTCGGCGGTCACGGGATTGAGCGGATCGAGCAGCCATTCCTCGGCGCCCTCGCGCGCGATCGACAGCTTGTACTCGAAGCGCCCCCCGTTCTCGACATCGATGGCGCCGAGCCAGAGACGGGTGCCCGCGACGCGCTCGAGGGAGACGCGATCGACCCCGGCGTCGATCCAGCGCAGGAGTTCCACACGATCGGCGTCACCGAGCCAGGCGAAGGTCGCGCGACCGGGTTCGATCAGCGGAAAGGTGTTGGCGAGGACGAAGGCGCCGACGGCATCGGGCGGCGGCACGCCGTCCGCGAGCAGTTCCGCGACGGCCGGATGGGAGGAACGGGAGTCGCGCGACGGTTCCTCCTTCACGCCGGTTCGGCGGCGGGCACCGGCGATCGGACATCGCTCGAGCCCGGAATGCCCGGGCTGGTCTTCGCCACCGACTGCTCGATCAGCCAGTCGACGACCGATACCTGCGCGGCATGCTCGTCGGCACCGCCGGCCATGGCCTCGGCGTACACCCGCAGCTGATGATCGGCACTGGTGCCGCGACGCGCGATGGCCCGGGCATGTTCGACCTCGTCGAGACAGCCGAGGGCTTCGGCGTGCGGGCGGACGAGTTCCACGAGCTCGTCGATCAGCTCGGGGAACGGCGTCGTCTTGCGCCGCCCGAAGTCACCCAGCTCGGCATCGACACCGTAGCGTTGGGCGCGCCACTTGTTCTCGAGAATGAGAATGCGCCGGTAGGGGCGCCAGCGCTGGTTGATCGACTTCAGGTGCATCAGGAAGGCGAGGATGGACTGGTAGAGCGCCGCGACGGTCAGCCCGTCCTCCAGCCACGTGCAGATGTCGCAGATGCGGATCTCGAGCGTGGGATGCCGATTGCTCGGACGGATGTCCCACCAGATCTTCGACGGATCGGTGACCATGCCGCAGGCGGAGAGATCCTCCAGCATCTCGGTCCAGTCGTTCCAGCTGTCGAACGTTTCCGGCAATCCGGAGCGCGGCAGGTCGCCGATGATGATCGGCCGGAACGCCTTGAGTCCGGTGTCGGTGCCTTCCCAGAAGGGCGACGAGCTGCTGAGGGCAAGCAGATGCGGCATGAAGTAGCTTACCTGCCCCATCAGGTCGACCCGGAGGTTCTTGTCGGCGATGCCGGCGTGCACGTGCATGCCGCAGATGGACATGCGCCGGGCGAGGCTCGCGTGTTCACCGCCCAGGATGCGGTAGCGCTCCATGTCGACCGGTTCCTGTTCGCGCCAGTGCGTCCACGGGTGGGTGGAGGCCGCGATGAACTTGAGGTCGAACTCGTCGGCGACCGAGGCGACCGTCTCGCGCAGCTCGATGATCTCGGCGCGCGCCTCGCCGATGGTGCGGCAGACGCCGGTGCCGATCTCGACCTGGCTCTGCAGGAATTCGTAGGTGACGCGGTCGCCGACGTGTGTCTTGCAGCGATCCATGAACCCTTCGCGCTGGCGCACGGCCAGCGAGCGAGTCTCCGGATTGACGAGCAGGTACTCCTCCTCGATGCCGATCGACAGATCGTCTGCCATGTCACCACTCCCTTGACCGATCCGACATGCTCGCGTCCCGGCGGACCGGGTGTCAAGCCGGAACGGACGGCGAGGCCGGTGGATCCCGATCGAGCCCGTAGATGCGTCTGGCGTTCCCGGCGAAGACGGCGCCGAGCACCGCGTCGCCCGGATCGCCGCAGGCGCGGGCGATCGCCTCGATCGTCGCGTCGTAGGCGCGTGCGAGCTTCTCGACCGGGTAGTTGCTGCCCCACATCACGCGCGTCGGCCCGAAGCGCTCGAGCAGATGCTCGACCAGCGGTCGGACCGACTCGCCCGTCCAGCCGGCGTCGAACATGCCGAACCCCGAAAGCTTCATCGAGACGTGGTCGAGCTCGGCGAGCGCGGCCACCGCCTCCTGCCAGCGCCGACGCCCGGCCGCGGAGACGTCGTGGGGCGAGAGTGCGTGATCGACGATGACGGGATTGCCGGACTGCTGCGCCAGGAAGCCGGCCGCTTCTCTCGCCTGCTCGGGATAGAGCTGCAGATCGAAGGAGAGCGCGCGTCCGGCGAGCAGGGCATAGCCCTCTCGCCACGCCGGGTCGCGAAGGTGATGGACCGACGCGAACGAGCGCGCGGGGTCGTCGTCGAGTCGCGAGAGGATCTGTCGCACGCCCCGAAAGTCGGGGTGTACCGCGTGCTCGTCAAGCCGTGCGTCGACATCGGGGGCCGCCAGGTCGACGAGGCCGACGATCGCGTGCGGCAGACCCGTGCCGTCGAATACCGACTGCAGCCACGCGGTCTCGGCGACCGGGTCGGGCACCGCGCCGTCGGTCTGCACGTGCACGGAACCCACGAGACGATGCGTCGCGCTCTCGGCGCTGAACTCCGGCCAGACGTAGTCACGCTGGATCGGGGTCGGGTCGCCGAAGGGTTTCGGGGAACCGATGTCGCGCAACCAGCCATAGCCGAGGTCCGGCGCGGTGCGCTCCGGGATCCAGAGGTGATGATGAGCATCGATGATGTCCATCGCCCCGCCCTCAGCGCACCTCGCCCGCGACGACGGCATCGTCGATGCCGAGCAGCGCTTCGGCCTCTCGCTCGAGCCACAGCGCCTGGTCCGGCGAGGAAAGGCCACCGATCAGCACGCGCTTGCGCCCGCCCCGGTCGATCGCCTGCAGCGCATAGCTGCGATGCTCCTGCACCCGTCGGGTGTCGCTGCCGGAGTCCATGCGCGTACGCGTGATCCGCTCGTTGGCGAACAGCTGGGCGATGTCCGTTCGTGCCATGTCGCGCTTCGCCCCACGCGTCGGCAGCGGGCCCTGCCGCACGCTCAGTCCGCGCTCGTCGACCCGAAACGTCGTTCGGTTCAGCCCCTTCACGGCCGCGACGTACAGCAGCACCAACGAGACCGGCACGAGGAGGAACACGCCCGAGCTCGCGGTGAGGAACCCCCAGACGAGGGCGAAGACCGCGATGATGATCGCACCGACCTTGTTGCCCTTGGACCAGCGGACCTGCAGCGCGCCCTGGCCGCGATGCACGTCGAAGCGCCTCGGCAGGGCGACGACGCCCCGGTCGACGGGCGCGGGCGTCGCCGCCGACCCCGCTCCGGTGTCGGCCGACTTCGCGTCGTCCCGACCCCGCTCGGGCAGTTCGTGCAACCCGCCGCAGTGCCCGCAGGTCACCACCCCGAGCGCGGGGTCGACCCGGCCGGCCTCGAGGGAAGCGCCGCAGTTGCGGCACCGCATCGACTCCACGCCCATCCGTCAGTTCCCCTCGGCCGGAGCCGTCCGCTTGTCCGGCCACAAGCATAGGTCGCCGGGCAGCGGTCGGCTCAATGCACCATCGCGACCGCCGGGGTTTCCTCGCCGTTGGTAAATGCCAGCTCGTCGCCACGAACGTCGACGAACACCGTGTCGCCCGGCAGGTACTCCCCGCCGAGGATCTTCTGCGCGAGCGGGTTCTCCAACCGCTGCTGGATCTCGCGCCTGAGCGGGCGGGCGCCGTACACCGGATCGAAACCCGCCTCGCCGATGCGATCGAGCGCCGCATCGGTGAGGACCAGCGCCAGCTGACGCTCGGCGAGTCGCGCTTCCAGATGCGCGATCTGGATGCCGGCGATCATGCGGATGTTCGCCCTGGACAGCGGCCGGAACACGACACTCTCGTCGATGCGATTGATGAACTCGGGCCGGAAGTGCTGCCCGACGACCTCCATCACCGCCGTCTTCATCTCGTCGTACTCGCCCTGGGCGTTCTCGTCGCCGACACCCTGCTCGGCGATCGCCTGGATGCGCTGGCTGCCGAGGTTCGAGGTCATGACGATGACCGTGTTCCGAAAGTCCACCGTGCGCCCCTGCCCGTCGGTCAGCCGTCCGTCGTCGAGCACCTGCAACAGGATGTTGAAGACATCGGCGTGCGCCTTCTCGACCTCGTCGAGCAGGATGACGGAATACGGCTTCCGGCGTACCGCCTCGGTCAGGTATCCGCCTTCCTCGTAGCCGACGTAGCCCGGGGGCGCGCCGATCAGGCGCGCCACCGAGTGCTTCTCCATGAACTCCGACATGTCGATGCGCACCATCGCCTCGTCCGAGTCGAACAGGAAGCCCGCGAGCGCCTTGGTCAATTCGGTCTTGCCCACGCCGGTCGGGCCGAGGAACAGGAAGGAGCCGATGGGTCGGTCCGGATCGGACAGGCCCGCACGCGAGCGCCGGATCGCGTCCGACACCGCCTCGAGCGCTTCCGCCTGCCCCACCACGCGCCGCGCGAGCTCGACCTCCATGCGCAAGAGCTTCTCCCGCTCGCCCTCGAGCATCCGGGACACCGGTATGCCGGTCCACTTCGCGACGACGTCCGCGATCTCGTCGGCGGTGACGTTCATGCGCAGCAGCTGCATGTCCTGGTCGTCCGCGCCGACCTGCGCCTCCGCGAGCTGCTTCTCGAGCGCGGGGATCTGTCCGTACTGCAGCTCCGACATCCGCCCGAGATCACCGGCGCGGCGTGCCGTCTCGAACTCCTGGCGCACACGCTCCAGCTCCTCCTTCACCGCCGTCGTGCCGTGGACCGACGCCTTCTCGGCGGTCCAGATCTCCTCGAGGTCGGCGAACTCGCGCTCGAGCTTGTCGACCTCGCCATCGAGGTCGCCGAGCCGTCGCTTCGAGGCCTCGTCCGACTCCTTGGCCAGCGCCTCGCGCTCGATCTTCAGCTGTATCACGCGCCGCTCCAGCCGGTCGAGCTCCTCCGGCTTGGAGTCGATCTCCATGCGGATGTGCGAGGCCGCCTCGTCGATCAGGTCGATCGCCTTGTCCGGCAGCTGTCGATCCGCGATGTAGCGGTGCGAGAGGGTCGCCGCCGCGACGATGGCGGGATCGGTGATCTCGACGCCATGATGGACCTCGTAGCGCTCCTTCAAGCCACGCAGGATCGCGATCGTGTCCTCGACGCTCGGCTCGTCGACGATGATCTTCTGGAACCGGCGCTCGAGCGCGGCGTCCTTCTCGACATACTGGCGGTACTCGTCGAGCGTGGTCGCACCGATGCAATGCAGCTCACCGCGTGCCAGCGCGGGCTTGAGCATGTTGCCCGCATCCATCGCGCCGTCCGCCTTGCCGGCACCGACCATGGTGTGGATCTCGTCGATGAACAGGATCACCTGCCCTTCCTGCTTGGCCAGATCGGACAGCACGCTCTTGAGTCGCTCCTCGAACTCGCCGCGAAACTTGGCACCGGCGATCAACGCGCCCATGTCGAGCGAGAGCACCCGCTTGTTCTTGATGCCCTCCGGCACCTCGCCGTCGACGATGCGCTGCGCCAGCCCCTCGACCAGTGCGGTCTTGCCGACGCCCGGCTCGCCGATGATGACGGGGTTGTTCTTCGTGCGTCGCTGCAGCACCTGGATGGCGCGCCGAATCTCGTCGTCGCGCCCGATCACGGGGTCTATCTTGCCTTGTTCGGCCCGCTCGGTGAGGTCGATCGTGTACTTCTCGAGCGCCTTGCGCTGCGACTCGGCGTTCTGATCGGAGACCGGTCCGCTCTGCACCTGCTCGATCGTCTTCTCGAGCGCCTGCAGGTTCGCCCCGTTCGCGAGCAGCGCCGCGGCGAGCGAATTCTTCTTCTCCTCGAGGGCGGCGAGCACGAAGATCTCGGACGAGATGTACTGGTCCCCGCGCTTCTGCGCCTTCTTGTCGGTCAGGTTGAGCAGGCGGTTCAACTCGTTGGAGACGTGCAGCTGCCCGCCCCCGCCCTGCACTTCGGCCACCGCGTCGAGGACTCGGTCGAGCTCGACCCGGAGACCGTTCACGTTGACGCCGGCCTGCGCGAGGAGCGGCCGCACGCCGCTGCCGTCCTGGTCGAGCATCGCCACCGACAGGTGCGCGGGCTCGATGAACGGGTGGTCGCGCCCGAGGGCAATCGACTGCGCGTCCTGCAGGGCCAGCTGGAACTTGCTGGTCAGCTTGTCCATTCTCATGAGTTCGTCTTCTCCGGTGAGGTTCTCGCACGGGCACCCGGCTCTGCGGCATGCCTTCGCGTTCGGTTTCGTTGACGAGAAGGTGGGGGACAGACGAACGGGTTCAAGCGCGCGCCGATTCCGCGGCGGCGCGGCAACCGGCGCGATCAGCCGACGTCGTCAGCCGACGTCGTCAACCGGCGTTCTCAGCCGGCGTCGTCAGCCGGCACGATCAGCCGGCGATCGGCGTCGGCCGGATCCAGGCGAGCGTCGCCATGCGGCCGCTGTGCACGCCGTCCCGCCGGTGCGAGTGGAAGCGCGTCGCCTCGGTGAGCGTGCAGTGCTCACCACCGCTGACGTGCAGCGACGTCGCATCTCGTTCGCGCTGCAACGCCGTCCGCGCCAGCGCGTAGAGATCGGCGACGTACTTTCCCGGCCGCTTGCCGGGAAGGAAGGCCGCCGCGTGTGCGCCGTCCCGGGCAAGGAAGGCCTCGCGCACCTCCGCGCCGACCTCGAACGCCGTCGGGCCGATCGCGGGCCCGAGCCAGACGTGCAGTGCCGCGTCCGGCGGGAACGACGCGAGGGCCGATGCGAGCACACCGCCGGCAAGACCGCGCCAACCGGCGTGGGCGACCGCGACCCGGCCTCCGGCCGCATCGGTGATCACGACCGGCAGGCAGTCGGCGGTCATGACGCCGATGACCCGGCCGGGCACGTCGGTCCAGGCGCCGTCGGCTTCCGGCGGCGAGGCCGGGAGGACGTCCCCGATGTGGACGACGCGTTCGCCGTGAACCTGCGACAACCAGACCGGCGGCGACGGCAGCGCGGCCGCGGCGACGAGACGCCGCCGGTTCTCCTGGACGTGTGCCGCCTCGTCACCGACATGCAGACCGAGGTTGAGCGAATCCCAGGGCGATTCACTGACACCTCCCGCCCGTGTGGTGCAGAGCGCGGCGACGCGGTCCGGCGCGGGCCAGTCCGGCCGGATGACCGGCAGGGAGTTCGCGGACGGTGCTGCCCTGTTCATCGCCGCCGGACGGGTCGTGGAACCGCGCCGCCCACGCCACCTACGCCGCCCGCGACGAGGCGGCACCGGAATGTCGCGAGCGTCATGCGCGGCCGGGCGCCGCGCCGCAGGCGACCCTGAGCACGTCCAGCAAGGCCTTGAAGTCGGCGGGCAGCGGTGACTCGAACGTGCGCTCGGTGTCGTCGTCCGGATGCACCAGCGTCAGCCGGCGCGCGTGGAGCGCCTGGCGCGCGAAGGCCGCCCCGACCGGCAGGCGAGACAGCGCCGCGGGCAAGGTCGCGCGACGCCGACCGTAGACCGGATCGCCGATCAGCGAATGGGAGATGTCCGCCATGTGCACGCGGATCTGGTGCGTACGCCCGGTCTCGAGCGTGACGGCGAGCAGTGCGCAGCCGTCGTAGCGCTCCAGCACCCGGAAATGCGTGACGGCGTGACGGCCCCCGGCCACCACCGCCATGCGCTTGCGATCCTTGGGATGACGACCGATCGGCTCCTCGACGGTGCCCTGCCCCTGCGGATCGCCCAGCACGACGGCCAGGTACTCGCGCCCCATCGCCCGCGCCTGCAACTGGCGGACGAGGTGGGTGTGGGCGACGAGGGTCCGGGCGACGACGCAGAGCCCGCTGGTCTCCTTGTCCAGACGGTGCACCACGCCCGCCCGCGGCACCTCCCGTAGCCGCGGATCATGGTGCAGCAGCGCGTTCACCAGCGTGCCGCGCGCGTTGCCCGGCGCGGGGTGCATGACGAGTCCCGCCGGCTTGTCGACGACGAGGATCGCGTCGTCCTCGTGGACGAGCGACAGCGGCAGAGCCTCCGCCGGCGCCTCGCCCCAGGACTCGGCGGCGAGCCCCGCCTCGGCACCTGCCGGCACCGTGAGCGCGAGCGTCTCGTCGCCGATCAACTTCTGCCGAGGGCTGCGTGCCGCCTCGCCGTCCACGGTCAGCCGGCCCTCGGCGATCCAGCCCTGCAGGCGGTTGCGCGAGTGCATGGGGAACAGGCGCGCGGCAACCGCGTCGAGTCGCTCGCCCCCGACCGACGGTGGCACGGTAGCAGCTAGCGGTGACGGAGCGTCCGGATCGGGCATCGCGGGAGTGGGCGGATGAGGGGAGGGGCAGTGTACGGCGCACGACCCGCCGCGGCATGGCGTCGATGGGCCCCGGACGATCGGCTAGACTTCCCTCCATGAACAGAACTCTCTCCGAGCGGATGCTGCGGGCTGCCCGCGCCTGGCCAGTCGCGGTCGTTCTCGCGCTCGCCACCGCGTCGCTCGGCGCCTGCTCGACGACCCCCGGCGGTGCCCCCGACGAGTCGTCCACGGCCGAAGAGCTCTACCGCAGCGCCAAGCGCTCCCTTGCCCAGGGCGACTTCCTGACCGCGATCGATACCTTCGAGACGCTCGGCGCCCGCTACCCGTTCGGGAGCTATACCCAGCAAGCCCAGCTCGACGTCGCCTACGCTTACTACCGCCAGGACGAGTACGACAACGCCATCGCCTCGGCCGAGCGCTTCATCAAGCTCTACCCGCAGAGCGACAACATCGACTACGCCTTCTACATGAAGGGCCTGGCGCACTACTCCCGCGGCGGCTCCCCGCTCGAGCGGCTGTTCCCGCGCGACCTCTCGCGCGTGAACCAGAACTGGCTGCGCTCGTCCTTCGCCGAATTCGACACCCTCGTGCGCCGCTTTCCGGAGAGCGAGTACGTGCCGGACGCGCTCGAGCGCATGGCCTTCCTCAAGAACGAGATGGCCCGACACGAGCTCAACACCGCCCGCTTCTACTACGAGCGCGGCGCGATGGTCGCCGTGGTGAACCGCGTCAACTACCTCCTCGGACATTTCGACGGCTCGGCCCACGTGCCGAACGCGCTGGCGTTGCTGGCGAGCGCCTACGAGTCGCTCGGCCAGGAAGACCTGCGTCGTGACACGCTGCGCGTGCTGGCCGAGACCGACCCGGAACATCCGGCACTCGCGACCTGACCGGCCACCGTCGGGGGCGCCCGAGTCGTCGAACGGTGGTCCGTTCCTTGCGATCCGGCCGGGAGGCCCGTTTCCTTCCGGAACCTCCCAGCCGTGTCCCGCACTCCCACCCTGGTCGCCGAACGCGAGCACGAGGTCGCCCCGCCGGTGGTCGATCGCTTCGCGCTGCGCCTGTTCGGGCAGTACCGGCTGCTGATGCTGATCGCGCTGGCCGCCGTCTACTACTCGACCGACGACCAGCGCACCCTCGGGACGCGTGATCCCGAGCTGTTCGAGATCGCGCATCTCGGCTATCTCGTCTGCACCCTCGGCTTCTTCCTGATCCTCCGCCTGAAGCGCTTCGCGGAGGAGACGCAGTTCTATCTGCAGAGCTACGCCGACGTCCTGTTCATCACGCTGCTCGCGTGGGCGAGCGGCGGCGTGCAGAGCGGCATCGGCCCCTGGCTCCTGATCACCCTGGCGCTGATCAGCCACTTCACGACTGTCCGGCTCGCCTTCCTGTTCGCCGCGATCGCGACGCTGTCGGTCCTTGCCGGCGAGCTGCTCGCCGGCATCCGGCTCGGCCCGGAGGCGGCCGACTTCGAACGCACCGCGGTGCTGGGCTGCCTGCTGTTCGTCATCGCCTGGCTGATCAGCGTGCCGGTGCGCCAGCTGGCCGCCCGACAGATGACCGAGCCGACGGCGGATCGTGCCCGGCTCGATCTCCGGCAGATATCCGAGCTCAACGAGGAAATCGTGCGGGAGCTGGACAGCGGCGTGGTCGTGGTCGACGGCGAGCGCGAGGTGCTGCTCGCCAACGACACGGCCCGCGCGCTGCTCGCCGCCGAATTCACCGCCCTGCCGCTGCCCCTCGGCAAGCTGTCGACTTCGCTGGCCGTGAGCCTGCGCGCGGCCGATCATTCCCCGACGCTCGCCACCGCCCCCTTCGAGATCGAGGCCACCGGACAGACGTTGCTGCCGCAGTACATCCGCCTCTCCAACGGCGGGATGCTGATCAAGCTGGACGACCACGCGCACATTCGCCAGCAGTTCCAGCAGCTCAAGCTCGCCTCGCTGGGGCGACTGTCGGCAAGCATCGCGCACGAGATCCGGAACCCGCTCGGGGCCATCTCGCACGCCGTGCAACTGATCGAGGAGTCGGGGACGCTCGACGAGGACGATGCCGAACTGCTGGCGGTCGCACGCCGCCACACCGTCCGTATCGACCGCATCGTCAACGATGTGCTGCAGCTCTCGAACCGCCAGCAGGTCCGCAGTGACCCGATCGATCTGGCCGCCGCCGTGACCGAGTTCGGGGCGCGCTTCCGGAGCGAGAACGAACTGCCGGCATCGGCGCTGATCTGTGAGGTCGAAGCCGGCCTGCACACCGTGTTCGATCCCGGCCACCTCGATCAGGTGCTCTGGAACCTCTGCACGAACGCGCGCCTGCACAACGACGGCGACGCGGTCGTCATCACCGTCAGCGCCTACGCGTCCCGACCCGGCGTCGCCGTCGTGGAGGTGGCGGACGACGGCGCGGGCATTCCGGACATCGACCGCCAGCGCCTTTTCGAGCCGTTCTACTCGACGCATCACAACGGCTCGGGACTCGGGCTCTACATCATCCGCGAGTTGTGCGAGCTGAACCGCGCCGAACTCGAGTGCCTCGCCGCCGAACGCGGGGCGCGCTTTCGCATCACGCTCGCCACCGCCCGCCAGCTGGCAGCCTGAACCGTGACCGCCACGGCCCTCATCGTCGACGACGAGCCGGACATCCGGCAGCTGATCGCGCTGTCGCTCGAACGGATCGGGCTCGACACCCACACGGCCGCCAACCTCTCGGAGGCGCGGCATCTGCTCGAGACCTACGCCTTCGACGTCTGCCTGACCGACATGCGGCTGCCGGACGGCAACGGTCTCGAGCTCGTGCGCCACGTGCAGGAGACCTGCCCCGCACTGCCGATCGCGGTGATCACGGCGCACGGCAACATGGAAGCCGCCGTGGAGGCGATGAAGGACGGTGCCTTCGACTTCGTCTCCAAGCCCGTCGACGTCAAGCGGCTGCGCACCATCGTGACCCAGGCGATCGAGCGGGGCGGCACGGCGGCCAACGATACCGGGACGGGCAGCGGGCCCGGTGCCTCCACGTCGAGATCCACGTCGAGATCCACGTCGATCACGGCAGAGGCGCCGACCGGCGCGTCAGCGGCGACCTCGGCCCCGCCGGTGCCCGAGTCGGCCGCGTCGACCTCGCCATCGTCCGGCGACAGCCTCGAATCCTTGTCCGGCCAATGCGCCGCAGGTCCGGTCGACGACGCGCTCGTGGGGGGCGAGCGCCTGATCGGGCGCTCGGCCGCGATGCAGGAGCTGCGACGCCTGATCCGGAAGGTCGCCCGCACCAACGCGCCTGTCTGGATCACCGGCGAGTCGGGCACCGGGAAGGAACTGATCGCCCGGCTCATTCACGAGAACGGACCGCGCGGTGCGCACCCTTTCGTCGCGATCAACTGCGGTGCCATTCCGGCCGAGTTGATGGAGAGTGAACTCTTCGGACACCGCAAGGGCAGCTTCACCGGCGCAGTGACCGACAGCGAAGGCCTGTTTCGCCGGGCCGAAGGCGGCACGCTCTTTCTGGACGAAGTGGCCGAACTGCCGCTGCACATGCAGGTGAAGCTGCTTCGGGCCATTCAGGAGCGGTCGGTCCGACCCGTCGGCGGCACCGAGGAGGTGGCCGTCGACGCTCGCGTGCTGAGCGCGAGTCACAAGGACCTCGCCGGCGAAGTCGATGACGGCCGCTTTCGTCACGACTTGTATTATCGCCTGAACGTCATCTCGATCCGCTCACCGAGCCTGCGAGACCGGGAAGGAGACATCGTCGAACTCGCCCGTCATGTGCTGGGACGCCTCGCCAAGGACGACGGCAGGACGGCGTCTCTCAGCCCGAGCGCGATGGCTCGCCTCGAAGGCTATCGATTCCCCGGCAACGTGCGGGAACTGGAGAACCTGCTCGAGCGCGCCGTGGCCATGTCGGAGGGTGCGCTCATCGACGCGGACGATCTCGTGCTGCGCCCCGACGATGCGGCGACTGGCCAGGTACACGGGATGTCGAGCGACACGGCGGACGGCACGACGGACGGCAGGGCGGACGGCATGTCGGAGCGCCGGGCCGTCGGCACCTCGCCCGAGGACGCCGAACGTCGCCGCCTGATCGCGGCGCTGGAGGCGCGGCGCTGGAACCGGAAAGCCGCCGCCGCCGACGTCGGACTGACCTACCGCCAATTCCGGTACCGGCTGTCGCAACTGGGCATCGACGGTCCGGGCGGACGCTGATCGGCGGCGCACTCGTCCTTCTCGACGAGAACTTCAGCCGCCGGCACGCAACCGGGTCGGCGGTTTGTAACCCGGGTGACGAGCGGCGTGTCATCGAGTGACATTCGTGTCATTCCGCACCGTGAACGCGTTCGCCCGGAACCGCGTCACGCTTGCCCCAAACCTCTGAATTTCATCGGGTTCCTGCTTGCATTATCGGGCTTCGGCGCCGTGGCATATGCCCTGCACTAAACCAATTGTCCCCAAGGACGATACCCGTTCAGCAGATCGTGGTTCAGGTCTGCGCCCCGACTAGCTAGTCACTACCTACTTCTGGAGATTTCCACTCATGGTTAAGGTTCAAAAAGGTTTTACCCTCATCGAGCTCATGATCGTCGTCGCGATCATCGGCATCCTGGCATCGGTCGCCATCCCGGCCTACAGCGACTACATCGCCAAGGCGAAGGTCGCTGAAGTGATCAACCTCGCCGGCGGCGCGAAGACGACGCTGTACGAGAACTACTCGGACGTCGGTGTGATGCCCGCCGCGACCGATGCCGTCAACACGTCGATCATCGCAGGCCTTCAGGATTCCGAGTACGTCTCTACTGCTGCCTACACCCGTGGCGGTGATGACACCGCGACGTACACGGTCACGCTCGACAACATCGGTTCCGCCGCGAACAGCCAGACCATCGCGTTCGCATTCGACGGCGGGGCGGCCACCCAGAAGTTCGTGTGCAACGGCACCGGCACGACCGCTCCGGCCAAGTTCCTGCCGGCTAAGTGCAAGCCGTAAGTACCAGTTGACCTCACGACCAGTTCCAGGGCGGCTCTTCGGAGTCGCCCTTTTTTGGTGCTTTGACCCGCTTCTTCCGTGCGGAGTCCAACGAGAAGGTTACCCGTCATGTCCGAACGAAAAGTCGATTGCCGGGAACAAGGCGGTTTCACCCTGATAGAACTGATGATCGTGGTGGCCATCATCGGGTTGCTGGCCAGCGTCGCGATTCCGGCCTACAGCAAGTACATCAGCCGCGCCAAGATCACGGAAATCTTTGCACTTTCCAGCGGCGCGAAGTTCGCCCTCTATGACACTCACGCCACCACGGGCGAGATGCCGGTCGACGACGATGACGTCGAGGCGGCGATTCAAGCGGGTTTCGAATCATCGGACTACATTACGTCCGCCGTCTACGTCAGCACGGCCGACACCGCGCGCTACACCATTACGCTTCAAGGCATCGGCAGCGCAGCAAACGGCAAGACGATCGACTTCCTGTTCGACGGCACCCGGCCGACCGATGGGGTCGTCTGCAACGGCGTCGGGACAACGGTACCGGACGACTTGCTGCCGAGGCACTGCCGCAAGTAGTCGCCGCGGAACGGCCGCCATCTCACGCCGAACTCGTGACAGACGGCTCGCGTTCCTCATCCGGACCGGCCACAGGGTCGATCGACGACCTCGTGCTCGTACAGGACACCTCCAGCCACCGCCGGATACGCCCTGGCCGCTCGCCCGCCGCTCAAGCGATGCCGCCCTCTGCCGATCCATGCACCACAGGAGGCGTCCCGAACGGCGCCCACAAAGGAACACACCGTGAGCGAACCAGACACCGTCACTCTGAACGGCATTGCGCGACAGCTTGTCAGTCAGTCGATCTGTACCGAGGAGCAGGCCCAGGAGGCGATGCGGACGTTCGCGAAGAACAACAAGACCTTTCTCAGCGAGCTGACCGCGACCGGCGAGGTGAGCGCGAGCGCCATCGCCCAGTTCACCGCGGCGGACTTCGGTCTGCCGGTCTTCGATCTCGCCGCGCTCCAGCCGGACTCCATCCCTCAGGAATACGTGAAGGAAGAGCTGATCCAGAAGCTTAATGCCGTGCCGATCGCCGTCAGGGGCTCGAAGCTCTTCATCGCGATCTCCGACCCGACGAACAGCGAGCCGCTGGACAAGTACAAGTTCGCCTCCGGCCTGAGCGTCGACGCCGTCATCGTCGAGGAAGACAAGCTCGCGGAGCTGCGGGCGCGCGTGCTGGACGGCAACGCCGCGCTGACCGAAGGTCTGGACGACAGCTTCGACCTGGACGTCGAGGGCGGCGACCCGGCCGAGTCCGACGATGACTCGTCCGGCGTGGACGAGACGCCCATCGTCCGCTTCGTCAACAAGATCCTGCTCGACGCGATCAAGCGTGGGGCGTCGGACATCCACATCGAGCCCTACGAGAAGATCTTCCGCATCCGCTTCCGCGTGGATGGCGTGCTGGAGGAAGTCGTGCACCCACCGTTGAACATGGCGGGGCGCCTGACGGCGCGCATCAAGGTCATGTCGCGCATGGACATCTCGGAGCGTCGCGTCCCGCAGGATGGCCGCATCAAGTTGAAGATGTCGAAGACCAAGGCGATCGACTTTCGGGTGAACACCTGCCCGACCCTCTTCGGCGAGAAGACCGTCCTCCGGATCCTCGATCCGAGCAGCGCGCAGCTCGGCATCGATGCGCTCGGCTACGAGCCCGAGCAGAAGAAGCTCTACATGGACGCCCTCGCGAACCCTTACGGCATGATCCTCGTCACCGGACCGACGGGCAGCGGCAAGACCGTTTCGCTGTACACCGGGCTCAACATCCTCAACGAGCCGGGCACCAACATCTCGACCGCCGAAGACCCGGCGGAGATCAACCTGGCCGGCATCAACCAGGTCAACGTGAACGTGAAGGCGGGCCTGACCTTCGCCGAAGCCCTGAAGTCCTTCCTGCGTCAGGATCCGGACGTGATCATGGTGGGCGAGATCCGGGACCTCGAGACGGCCAGCATCGCGGTGAAGGCGGCCCAGACCGGTCACCTCGTGCTCTCGACCTTGCACACCAACGACGCGCCGCAGACGCTCTCGCGTCTGATCAACATGGGCGTGCCGCCGTTCAACATCGCCACCGCCGTCTCGCTCATCATCGCCCAGCGTCTCGGACGACGCCTCTGCGAAGCCTGCAAGGCGCCTGCGGAAGAGCTGCCGCGCGAGCTGCTGATCGCCGAGGGCTTCAAGGAAGAGCAGGTGGACGCCGGGTTCCAGGTGTTCAAGCCGGTCGGCTGCCCGAAGTGCAACGGCGGCTACAAGGGCCGGGTGGGCATCTACCAGGTCATGAAGATCAGCGAGGACATCGGCAAGATCATCATGGCCGGCGGCAACGCCATCGAGATCGCGAACCAGGCGAAGCAGGAGGGCATTCCCGACCTGCGGGAATCGGCGCTCAACAAGGTACGGGACGGGGTCATGGGCCTCGAGGAATGCAACCGGGTCACCAAGGACTAAGACATGGCCAGCGCAACAGCAAAATCCGGTGCCAAGGCCACGATCCTGTTCGAGTGGGAAGGCAAGGACAAGAAGGGGGCGAAGCAGAAGGGGATGATCTCCAGCCCCAGCGCGGATCTCGTCCGAGCCAAGCTGCGTCGCCAGGGCATCGTCGCACCCAAGGTCAAGAAGAAGCGCAGCGGTGGCGGCGGCAGCAAGGGCAAGATCACCGCTGGTGACATCGCCCTGTTCGCCCGGCAGCTCACCACGATGATGGGCGCGGGCGTGCCGATGGTCCAGTCGTTCGAGATCGTGGCGAACGGCATGGACAACAAGGCCATGCGCGACATGGTCAACGGCATCAAGGCGGAAGTGGAGTCAGGGAGCAACCTGACCAGCGCGCTCAGGAAGTATCCGGAGCAGTTCGACGATCTGTTCTGCAACCTGACGGAAGCGGGAGAGCAGTCCGGTACGCTCGAGACGCTGCTCGGCGAGATCGCCGAGTACAAGGAGAAGTCCGAGTCCCTCAAGAAGAAGATCAAGAAGGCGCTGTTCTACCCGGTCGCGGTCCTCGTCGTCGCCTTCGTCGTCACCGCGATCCTGCTGGTCTTCGTGGTGCCGCAGTTCGAGTCGCTGTTCGCGGGACTGGGCGGCGAGCTGCCCGCCTTCACCCAGATGATCGTTCATGCGTCGGACTTCATGACCGCCTGGTGGTACATCATCATCGCCGGCGCAGGCCTGACGGTCTGGGTGTTCAGTCAGGCGAAGAAGCGGTCCGTCGCCTTCGCCGAACTGCTCGATCGGGTGATCCTGAAGGCGCCGGTGTTCGGGGACATCGTCGTCAAGTCGGCCGTGGCCCGGTTCGCGCGCACCCTCGCGACCATGTCCAAGGCCGGCGTGCCGCTGGTCGAGGCCATGGAATCCGTCGCGGGCGTCGCCGGCAACTCGGTCTTCGAGAAGGCCATCCTGAAGATGAAGGACGAGGCCGCGACCGGTCAGCGTCTCACCCAGTCCATCGAGAACTCCGGTCTGTTCTCCAACATGGTCGTCCAGATGGTCGCCATCGGCGAGGAGTCGGGCTCGATCGACGACATGCTCGCCAAGGTGGCGGACTTCTACGAAGAGGAAGTCGACAACGCCGTCGACGCGATGACCTCCCTGATGGAGCCTGCGATCATGTCCTTCCTGGGCGTGCTCATCGGGGGCCTGGTCGTCGGCATGTACCTGCCGATCTTCAAGATGGGCGACGCGTTCTGATCGCGCTCTCGACGATCGACGTCCGGCGCGCGAAATCGGAGGCGGTTCACCAGACCCGAGCATCGTCGGTCGTCTGAACAGGCACCGGCCGGTCGGGTCCATCATGCTCGGCCAGCTCCTTGCATCGGGTCGCGGTAGCCCTCACCGCGAGTAGACTGCCTGCATGAGCGTGTTCGATCTCTTCCGCGAAAGCCCTCCCCTGTTCTTCGGGGTGGTCGCTTTCCTCGGCCTCTTCGTCGGAAGCTTCCTGAACGTCGTCATCCACCGCCTGCCCATCATGATGGAGCGGGACTGGGCGGCGGGCCTCCGCGAGCTCGAGGCCGAACGGCAGGCGAGCGCGATTCCGGTCGGTGCCGGCGGCCCGTCCGTCGTGGCGACGGACGGACCCGATGGTCACGTCGTCGGTGCGGGCCCGGACGGTGTCGAAGCACCAGCGCCCTTCAACCTCGCCATTCCGCGTTCACGCTGCCCGTCGTGCGACGCGCCGATCTCGGCCTGGCAGAACGTGCCCGTGGTCAGCTGGCTGGTGCTGCGCGGCAGGTGCGCGCACTGCAAGACTCCGATCTCGGTGCGCTACCCGCTGGTCGAGGCGATGACGATGATCCTGTCGCTCGTCGTCGCCTGGCACTTCGGACCGACGCCGGCGGCCGTTCTCGGCATCGTGGTGACGTGGTTCCTCGTCGCGATGTCGATGATCGACGTCGACACCCAACTGCTGCCGGACAGCCTGACGCTGCCGCTCATGTGGATCGGGCTGATCGCTTCGCTGTTCCCCGTCTTCGCCGACGTGCGCGACGCGGTCGTGGGCGCCGCGCTGGGCTACCTCGTGCTCTGGTCGATCTACTGGCTGTTCAAGCTCGTGACCGGCAAGGAAGGGATGGGCTACGGCGACTTCAAGCTGCTGGCCGCCATCGGTGCCCTGCTCGGCTGGGAGGCACTGCCCATGGTCATCCTGCTGTCGTCGGTCGTCGGCGCGGTAGTCGGCATCGCGCTCATCGTCGTCACGCGGCGCAGCAAGGAAATTCCGATTCCGTTCGGGCCCTACCTCGCCGCGGCCGGCTGGATCGCGATGATCTGGGGCGAGCCGCTCCGCACCTGGTACGGCACGCTGTTCGGCTGACCGGTCGCGCGGCCCTCGCGGTCGGCTCGACGCTCGTGCATCATCCCCCGCACCGGTTCGCGCTCGAGGCGACCGGACCGACGGAGATCGCCCGATGCACTGGCTCACGCCCGAGTTCTTCCTGACCGCCCTGATCGTGGTGCTGATTCCCGGCACGGGCGTGATCTACACCGTCTCGACCGGGCTGCTCGCCGGGCGTCGGGCAAGTGTGGCCGCCGCCTTCGGTTGCACGCTGGGCATCGTGCCGGCACTCGTGGCGAGCATCGCGGGGCTCGCCGCGCTTGCGTTCGCCGGGTTCGCCGCCAGGCTCGCGACGAGCGAACGCTGAGCGTGGATCGGGCGGGACGAGACCCATGCAGCTGATCGGTCTCACGGGCGGCATCGCCAGCGGCAAGACGCTCGTCTCCGATCGTTTCGCGCGGCATGGCGTTCCCGTGATCGATGCGGACCTGCTCGCACGAGAGGTCGTACGGCCCGGCTCTCGCGGACTGAACGCCTTGCTCACGCACTTCGGCACGGCGATCCTGACCCCGAAGGGCGCGCTCGACCGAGCGGCGCTCCGAGAGATGATCTTCGTCAACCCGCCGGACCGCGCCGTCGTGGACGAGACCCTGCACCCGCTGATTCGCGAGCGGTCGGAGCGCCGGATCGGCGAGGCGCGGGCGGCCGGACATGGCTACGCCGTGTATGCCGTGCCGTTGCTGGTCGAGACGGATCAGACGGCGCGCTTCGATCGCATCGTCGTGGTCGACGTGCCGGTCGAGGTGCAGCTCGAACGGCTGCTGGCACGCGACGGCTCGAACGACGCACAGGCCCGAGCGATGCTCGTGGCGCAGGCGACCCGCGCAGACCGGCTCGCCGTCGCGGACGACGTCATCGACAACACCGGAACCGTGGAGGCGACGCTCGCCCGCGTCGACGAGCTGCACGAGCGCTACGCGGCATCCGCAGCGATGAACGCGAGACCACCCCGCGACTGATGGCCCGAGTCGCCGTCGATGCGGAGCCGCAGCGGTGCCCGGCGACGGCGCTCGACGTGTCCGATCCCGCCCACGAGATCTACCTCGACACGATGGAAGTGGTGGAAGTGGTGGAAGTGGTGGAAGTGGTGGATCGTGCGGCGCGCTTCGTCGCGTCGACTACCTCGATCTGTCTTCACGGCGACTCGAGCGCTCGCTGATCAGTGCGTCCACGACAGACCGGTTGGCCTCGGGGAACGTCAGCGACCCCAGCTCGCTCGGCGCTGCCCATCGAAGCGTCTGCCCCTCGCGTCCGGCGGGCGTTCCGTCGAACCGCGTGACGTCCATGAAGTGGAGTCGCACGCGCTTGTCGGGATAGGCGTGCACGAGCGTGCACCGCGGCACGAAGGCGGTCGGCACGATGTCGAGCTCCTCGCCGAGCTCGCGGACGAGCGCGGCGTCGAGCGTCTCGCCCGGCTCGACCTTGCCGCCGGGGAACTCCCAGCGATCGCCCTGGTGCTGCCCGGGCTTGCGGAGTGCGAGCAGCACGTGCTCGGCGGCGGGATTCCACACGATGCCGGCGACGACCTCGAGGGTGCTCATGGCGCCCCCGGCCGGGTCCTGCGCGGTATCGTCGCCGTCCGTCTCAGCTGCGATAGTCGGCATTCACGCTCACGTACTCGTGCGAGAGATCGCTGGTGTAGACCTCGGCCGCGGCATCGCCCCGCCCGAGATCGATCGTGATCGCGATCTCCGCGGCGGCCATGACCGCGGCGCCGCGCGCCTCGGTATAGCCGTCGGCAATACCGCCGCGCTCGAACGCACACACGTCGCCGAGCGTGACGGTCACGCCCGCGGGATCGAGTTCGGCGACGTCGGCCTTGCCGATCGCCATCAGCAGCCGCCCGACGTTCGCGTCGCTCGCGAACATCGCGGTCTTGACCAGCGGCGAGTTCGCCACGCTGTAGGCCACCGCGCGACACTCGTCGCGGTCGCGCCCCCCCTCGACCCGGACGGTGATGAACTTGGTCGCCCCTTCGGCATCGCGCACGATCGCCTGCGCGAGGTCGATGAAGACGGCGTCGAGCGCGCGAGTGAACGCCTGCCAGTCGCTGGCCGCCGTGCCGGCAGCCATCGCGTCCGTGGCCGGCGCATCGGTCGCCGTCAGCTCTCCCGGAGACAGCGACGCACCCTGCCCCGTCGCGCACAGCACGCAGGCATCGTTGGTCGACGTGTCGCCGTCGACGCTGATCGCGTTGAAGGACACCTCGACCGCACGCTCGAGCGCGTCGTGCAGATCGGCCCGCTCGATCGTCGCATCGGTGAACACATAGGCCAGCATCGTCGCCATGTGCGGCTCGATCATGCCGGCGCCCTTGGCCAGGCCGGTCACCGAGATCGTCGACCCGTCGGCCAGCGTCACGCGTCGCGAGGTGAGCTTGGGGACCGTGTCGGTCGTCATGATGCCGGCGGCGGCCGATCGCCACGCCTCGAGCGATGCCGACTCGCCCGGCGTCGACGCGTCGGGCGCCGCTGCGTCGCGAGCCGCTGCGTCGGGCGCCGGCGCAGCGAGCGCCGACGCGGCCGCGACGATGCCGGTCCGCATCCTGTCGTCAGGCAGCAGCTGTCCGATCACGCCGGTCGAGAACGGCAGGACGGCTGTCGTGTCGACGCCGAGCGCGTCCGCCACCGCCTCGCAGTGGCCGCGCGCCATCGCGATGCCGGGCTCACCGGTGCCGGCGTTGGCGTTTCCGGCGTTGACGAGCAGCGCCCGAATGCTGCCGCCCGAGGCGACGACGTGCTCGCGGGCCACCGTGACGGGCGCCGCGGCAAATGCACTCTTCGTGAAGACCGCCGAGGCAACGGTACCGTCGGCGAGTCGCATCAGCACCAGATCGGGCGAGCCGTCCCGCTTGACGCCGCAGGCGACGGTCGCGAGCTCGACGCCCGCGACGGGAAACGCAGGTTGCAGTGACAGGCGCACGGGCATCGACGGGTCGCCTCAGGTCAGCTTGCCGTGGCAGTTCTTGTATTTCTTCCCGGAACCGCAGGGGCAGGGGTCGTTGCGCCCGAGCTTGCCGCCCTCGCGACGGAACGGCTGGGCCGGCACGTCGGCCGGAGGATGCCGCTCGGCGGCCGCACCACGCTGTGCGGCCGCCGCCGCCACCGCGGCATCGGCGGGGTGATCGGCACGGTCGGTGTCGCTGCCGCGCGGTCTCGTCGGGGTGTCCCCGGCCGGCGATCGCCCCTCGCCCTCGTCCGCGAGCGCACTCTGCACCGCACGGTGCTCGTAGCTGACCTTCGGCGGCGGTGGCGGCGCGACGCGCTCTTCTGCACGCTCGGCCTGCTCGGGGCTCTTGACCTGCACCTTCGACAGCACGGTCACTACATCGCTCTTGTACTCGTCGAGCATGTTGGTGAAGAGCGCGAACGCCTCCTTCTTGTACTCCTGCTTCGGATTCTTCTGCGCGTAGCCGCGCAGTCCGATGCTCTGGCGCAGGTAGTCCATGCCGGCCAGGTGCTCCTTCCAGTGCTCGTCCAGCGCCTGCAGCATCACGTACTTCTCGAAGCGGCGGAGCCCCTCCTCGCCGGCCGCCGCCTCCTTGGCGTCGTAGTCGGCGACGAGCTGCTCGACGATGCGTTCACCGATCGAGGCCTCGGGCAGGTCCGGCTCGGCGGCGAGCCAGCCACGCACGTCGAAGCGCTGGTTCGTCATGGTCTCGAGTTCCTGCTCGAGCCCCTCGAGGTCCCAGGCCTCCTCGATCGAACCGGGCGGGACGAAGCGCGCGACCACGTTCGGGATCATCTCCTCACGCAGCTCGTCGATCTCGTCCCGGACGCTCTCCGCCTCCATGTACTCGTTGCGTTGCTCGTAGACGACCTTGCGCTGATCGTTCGCGACGTCGTCGTACTCGAGGAGGTTCTTGCGCATGTCGAAGTTGTGTCCCTCGACCTTCCGCTGTGCGTTCTCGATGGCCTTGGTGACCCACGGGTGCTCGATCGCCTCGCCTTCCTGCATGCCGAGCTTCTGCATGAGATTGCCGACGCGCTCGCTCGCGAAGATACGCATCAGGCTGTCTTCGAGCGAGAGGTAGAAGCGCGTGGAACCCGGATCGCCCTGCCGGCCCGAACGCCCGCGGAGCTGATTGTCGATCCGGCGTGACTCGTGACGCTCGGTGCCGATGATGTGCAGGCCACCGGCCTTCAGCACGGCCTCGTGGCGCTGGTCCCAGTCCGTGCGGGCGCCACCCTTGGCCGCGTCGTCGGAATCGGCGTCGCCGGAGGTCAGCATGGCGGCGAGTTCGGCCTCGAGACTGCCGCCGAGCACGATGTCGGTACCCCGACCGGCCATGTTGGTCGCGATCGTGACCGCGCCCGGACGACCGGCGTTCTCGATGATGCTGGCCTCCCGTTCGTGCTGCTTGGCGTTCAGCACCTCGTGCTTGATGCCCTTCTTGTCGAGCAGGCCCGACAGGTACTCCGACGTCTCGACCGAGGTGGTGCCGACCAGCACGGGCTGCCGGTTCTGCGAGCACTCCTCGATGTCCTCGATGATCGCGTCGTACTTCTCGGCGGGCGTCAGGAAGACGAGATCGGCGCGATCGTCCCGGACCATCGCCCGGTGGGTCGGGATGACCACGACCTCGAGGCCGTAGATCTGCTGGAACTCGTAGGCTTCGGTGTCGGCCGTGCCGGTCATGCCCGCGAGCTTGTCGTAGAGCCTGAAGAAGTTCTGGAAGGTGATCGACGCGAGCGTCTGGTTCTCCTTCTGGATCTGCACGCCTTCCTTCGCCTCGATCGCCTGGTGGAGGCCCTCGGACCAGCGCCGCCCGGGCATGGTGCGTCCGGTGAACTCGTCGACGATCACGATCTGGTTGTCCGAGACGATGTACTCCTTGTCCTTCGTGTAGAGCGCGAGCGCCCGGAGCGCGGCGTTCAGGTGATGCAGCACGGCGATGCGGGACGCATCGTAGAGACTCTCGCCTTCCTCGAGGATGCCGTCCTCGACCAGCAGGTCCTCGACCCGCTCCATGCCCTCCTCGGTCAGGTGCACCTGCTTGCTCTTCTCGTCGACCGAGTAGTCGCCCTCACCCTCCTCCGACTGCTGGCGCGCGAGTCGCGGCACGACGGCATTGAGTTTCGTGTAGAGCTCGCTGTCGCCGTCGGCCGGCCCGGAGATGATCAGCGGCGTGCGCGCCTCGTCGATCAGGATCGAGTCGACCTCGTCGACGATCGCGAAGTTGAGCCGGCGCTGCACCTTCTGCTCGGGCGAATGCGCCATGTTGTCGCGCAGGTAGTCGAAGCCGAACTCGTTGTTGGTGCCGTAGGTGACGTCGCAGCCATAGGCCTCGCGCCGCTCCTCGCTGGAGAGGCCGTTGACGATGATCCCGACCGTCAGGCCGAGGAAACCGTAGAGCTTCGTCATCCATTCGGCGTCACGCCGGGCCAGGTAGTCGTTGACGGTGATGACGTGCACGCCCTCGCCGGGCAAGGCGTTCAGGTAGACCGCCGTGGTGGCCACCAGCGTCTTGCCCTCGCCGGTGCGCATCTCGGCGATCTTGCCGCTGTGCAGCACCATGCCGCCGATCATCTGCACGTCGAAATGGCGCATGCCGAGCGCGCGCTTGCCGGCCTCGCGCACGACCGCGAAGGCTTCGGCGAGCAGGGAGTCGAGCTTCGCACCCTGGGACAGACGCTCGCGAAACTCGGCGGTCTTGGCGACCAGCGCCTCGTCGTCCAGCGCGGCGATGGTCGACTCCAGCGCGTTGATCGCGTCGACCTCGCGCGCGAGACGCTTGACCGTCCGGTCGTTGCTGCTGCCGACGATCTTCTTGACGAGATTACCTAACATGAATCCGAATCCTGTCGCTGCCATGGCAGCCGTTATGCGCCTGTACCGGACATCGACACGGCACGTCCGGCGCGCTCGCGCGCATCGGACGCGATGCCGGCGTCGCACGCGGCATTATGGCACCGAACCTCGGATCGACCGGAAGTTCAGCGGACGTACAGGGCCGGGTCCAGCGGCGCGCCGTGCCGACGCACCTCGACGTGGACATGCGGCCCGGTCGAGCGCCCGCTAGAGCCGAGTGTCGCGATGGCCTCGCCCTTGCGCACCCGGTCGCCGAGCGCGACGAGGTTGCTCTGATTGTGCGCATAGCGCGTGCGGTAGCCGGCGCCGTGTTCGATCTCCACGAGATTGCCGTAGCCGCCGTTTCGGCCCGACCACGTCACCACACCGTCTGCGAGCGCGTGCAGCGGCGTCCCGACCGGCCCGGCATAGTCCACGCCGTGATGCATCTGCCGACGTCCGCTCAGAGGTGACGCGCGATAGCCGAACCCCGAGGTCCTGACGATGCCGACCGCCAACTGCCCGCCGACGCGTCGGTCATGCGCGGCGCGGCGGTCGTCGAAGATGCGCGCCATGCGGGCCGACTGCACCGCCAGCGGTTCGATCGCGCCGCGCGACAACTCGTCCACTGCATCGCGTGCGGAGGTGGCGTCTCCCACCGTCGGCACCTGCGATGGCGGGAGGTCGAGATCGAACTCCCCGTCGTCGAGCCCGGCGACATCGGCGAGCCGGACGAACAACACGCGAAGCCGAAGAATCTCGGCTCGCACTCGCCCGAGCTCGGACCAGACGGAATCGGATGCAGGTCGCGCGTGGTCGGGTGCACCCCCGACGGGCCTGTCGTCATCGGGCAGGGCGTCGGCGACCGCACCGCGCCCGGCAGAGCCGCCGTCGGCCTCACCGGCCACCGCGTCCGCTCTCGCTGCGCCGACGCTCGGGACACCCGGGGCATTGTCCGGCCGGGACCGCGCGTCCGCGGCGACGAGAGGCGGGTCGTCCGGCATCGCCGGCCGCCGCTCCGAACCCGCGACGAAGCCGAGCGCGGCGCTGCAGAGCAGCGCGCCGGCCAGCAGTGCCAGGGAAATCGCGTCGGGGCCTCGGGCGATGACAGGCGGCACCCCGGCGTGCTTCAATCGTGACACGGCCCCACGCGTCGCCTGCACTCGACCGCGATCGCTCCGGAAGAACCCGGCCACGCGGGACGAGGCGATCACACCCGGTGAGACTGGCCTTTCCATGAGAACCTTCGACACCCTGATCGGACCGGCGGCGCGCGCGGCCATGCGCGAAGACCGGCGCATCAGGGAGGTGATTTCACGGATCGTGCCAGCGGACTCGCTCGCTCACGTGACCTTCTGTCGGGCCGAGGGAAGGCAGCTGAAGGTGACGATGGACAGCGCGGCCTGGATCCCCAAGCTGCGCTTCTGCGAGCGGTCGCTTCTCACCGCGCTCGCGATCGACGGCCTCGAACTTCGCACCGTCACCTGGCACGTGGCCCCGGCCGCCGAGCCGGTCGGACGGCGCACGAGATCGCGAGTGGCCCGCGGCGGCTCGGCGCGCGCCGCGCGGGCGCTGATGTCGGCGGTGCCCGGCGAAAGTGGCGGCTCCGCGGACGAGCTGTCCCGTCAGCTCGAACGGCTGGCGACGCGGCTGCTCGACAGGGACGGTGACGGTCAGCCGGGCGATTGACGCCCGGCGCGAGGATGAATCGTCAGCCGACCGCTTCCTGCGGCTGGACGTAGGAGATCGGCGCGGCGTCGACATCCTCGAAGACGACTTCCTCGTGGCTCGACGCGTTGGCGAGCATCTCCCGAAGCAACAGGTTGTTCAGGGCATGGCCCGACTTGTAGCCGCTGAACGAGCCGATCAGGCTGTGGCCGAGCAGATAGAGGTCGCCGATCGCGTCGAGAATCTTGTGCCGCACGAACTCGTCGCGGTAGCGCAGCCCGTCTTCGTTCAGGACCCGGTATTCGTCGATGACGATGGCGTTGTCCATGCTGCCGCCGAGCGCGAGGTCGCGCTTTCTCAGGGCCTCGATGTCGCGCATGAAGCCGAAGGTGCGGGCGCGGCTGATCTCGCGCACGAAGGACGTCGTCGAGAAGTCGACCTCGGAGGTCTGTACGCCGCCGGCGAACACCGGATGGTCGAAGTCGATCGTGAACTTCACCTTGAACCCGTCGAAGGGCTCGAAGCGGGCCCACTTCTCGCCGTCACGCACCTCGACGGGCTTGCGGATGCGGATGAAGCGCTTGGGCGCCCCCTGCTCGAGGATACCGGCCGACTGCACGAGGAAGACGAAGGGGGCGGCGCTGCCATCCATGATCGGGACTTCGTCGGCCGAGAGATCGACGAAGCAGTTGTCGATGCCCAGCCCGGCGAGGGCCGACATCAAATGCTCGACCGTCGAGACGCGGACGCCGTCGACCGCGAGCGTCGTGGCGAGTTCGGTGTCGTGTACGTTGAGGGCGGTACCGGGGACGACCTTCGGCGGGTTGCTGTCGACGCGGCGAAAGACCACGCCCGTGTCGATGGGCGCCGGCACCAGGGTCAGGTAGACCTTGCGTCCGGTGTGCAGGCCGATGCCGGTCGCACGGATGGTGTTCTTCAAGGTTCGCTGTCGAATCACGTCTGTTCCCGCTGCGCTCGCCGAATGCCGTGCCGTGTATATAGCAGCGGAATCGGGCGATCACAGATCTGGCGCGTCACGAAACCGCACGCGCCCCCGACGCCGTTCCCGACGCCCCCGGAATCGGAGAGTATCCACCACGGAACGGCGACTCGAAATCGCTCCCGGGGACTGGCTCGTACCGAACGCGCCGTCTCACCCTGGAACCGGCAGCATGTTACAAGAACGGCCTGCCCTCGGTGAGGTAACTCCCCCGCTTGTAATCTGCAATCGGGTGCATCGTCACGCATGGCGCCCGAGACACGCGCGGCAGCGATCCTCGACCGCACGGGTGTCTGGACGAGACGTCACGGCAGCGCGCGCGGCGCCGACCTTTCCTGGTCGGACGCCGCACCCGACGAGCGGTCACTCGACCGCCGGCCGATCGGCCGGTCGGTCGGCCGATCAGTCCGCCTGGCGACGCAGGAAGGCCGGGATGTCGAGGTAGTCGACATCATGGCCGCTGCTGGCCGGTCCGGTGCCGCGAGCGGCGCCCTGGGCAGTCTTGCGCTCGATCGACGGGCGAGCGGCGTAGCGGCCGTCGGGGCCGTACGGGGAATGCGTCTGACCGCCCGCCTGGCCCTGAGCACTGCCGTGACCGCCGCCGTGACCGCCGATGGGCTGACCGCCGACATGTCCGCCGGCATGTCCGCCGGCATGACCGCCTGCGGCCTGGGCGCCCTGCGCGCGAACGCCGCGGACCGGCTGCGGCACCGAACGGATCTGCGCCTGCTGGGGATGACCGAGTCCGGTCGCGACCACGGTCACGCGCAGCTCGCCGTCGAGGCTGTCGTCGATCGCCGTGCCCACGACCACGGTCGCGTCGTCGGCGGCGAAGTCGCGGACCACGTTGCCCACTTCCTCGAACTCACCGATCGCCATGTCCATGCCGGCGGTGATGTTGACGAGGATGCCACGCGCACCGGCGAGATCGATGTCCTCGAGCAGCGGGCTGGAGATGGCCATCTCGGCCGCCTCGGTCGCCCGTTCGTCGCCGCGCCCGACGCCCGATCCCATCATCGCGAGACCCATCTCGCTCATGACCGTGCGCACGTCCGCGAAGTCGACGTTGATCAGGCCCGGGTTGGTGATCAGCTCGGCGATGCCCTGCACGGCGCCGCGCAGCACGTCGTTGGCCGCCCCGAAGGCGTCGAGCAGCGAGATGTTCTTGCCGAGCACCGACAGGAGCTTCTCGTTCGGGATCGTGATCAGGGAGTCGACCTGGCTGCGAAGTTCCTCGATACCGGCCTCGGCGATGCGCATGCGCTTGGGTCCCTCGAACGGGAAGGGCTTGGTCACGACCGCGACGGTCAGCACGCCCATCTCGCGAGCGATCTGCGCAACGACCGGAATGGCGCCGGTGCCGGTACCCCCACCCATGCCGGCGGTGATGAACAGCATGTCCGTCCCCTGGATCAGATCCTGGATACGGTCACGATCCTCCATCGCCGCCTGTCGGCCGATCTCGGGATTGGCGCCCGCGCCGAGCCCCTTCGTGATGCTCTGTCCGATGTGCAGGACGCTGTTCGCACCCATGCTCTTCAACGCCTGGGCGTCGGTGTTCGCGCAGATGAAATCCACGCCCTCGATGCCCGCGGCGACCATGTGCTGCACGGCATTGCTGCCGCCTCCGCCCACGCCGACGAGCTTGATCACGGGTGCGTCATTGATCGAATCGACCAGTTCGTATGCCACTTTGGTGTTCTCCTTGAGTATGTGTGAGTACGTTCTCTCGCGGTCCGCGTCCGGTATCAACCGACTTCACGCATCCGCTCCCCGAACTGCCTGTCTACCTCGCGATCCGTTCGCCCTCGCCTACAGGTACTGACGGAACCACTCGGCCATCCGCTTCAACAGGCCCTGTTCGGAGCGCGTGTCGACCGGTTCACTACGCGGGTTTCTTCTTCGTTGCTGCCCGTAGAGCAGCAATCCCACACCCGTTGCATGGATGGGATTTCGCGTCACTTCGCTCAGCCCATCGACGTGTTGCGGCACTCCCAGCCGCACTGGCATGTGGAAGATCTCCTCCGCCAGTTCAACCACTCCCTCCATCTTCGACGTGCCACCGGTCAGGACCACCCCGGCCGCACACGATTCCTCGAATCCGCTCCGCCGCAGCTCGCCCTGCACGAGACCGAGCAGTTCCTCGTAGCGGGGCTCGACGATCTCGGCGAGCGTCTGCCGCGCGAGTCGCTTGGCGGGACGATCCCCGACACCCGGCACCTCGATCGTGTCCCCCGGGCTCGCCAGTTGCGTCAGTGCGCAGGCGTACTTGACCTTGATCTCCTCGGCGAACTGCGTCGGCGTGCGAAACGCGACCGCGATGTCGTTGCTGACCTGGTCCCCGGCGATCGGGATGACGGCCGTGTGCCGGATCGCCCCGTCGGTGAAGACCGCGATGTCGGTCGTGCCACCCCCCATGTCGACGAGCAGCACGCCGAGATCGCGCTCGTCGTCGGTGAGCACCGAGTGACTCGACGCGAGCTGCTCGAGGATCACGTCCTCGACCTCGAGGTTGCACAGCCGGATGCATTTCGTGATGTTCTGAGCGGCGCTGATCGAGCCGGTGACGAGATGCACCTTCGCCTCGAGCCGGACGCCCGACATGCCGACCGGCTGCGTGATCCCGTCCTGGTCGTCGATGACGTATTCCTGCGGCAGCACGTGGATGATCCGCTGATCCGCGGGAATCGCGACCGCCTTGGCCGCGTCGATCACGCGCTCGACGTCCTCGTCCTCGACCTCCGCGTTGCGGATCGCGACGATTCCGTGGGAGTTCATGCTCCGGATGTGGCTGCCGGCGATGCCGGCGAACACCGACGCGATCTTCACGTCGGCGATGCGTTCCGCCTCGGCGACCGCCTTCGAGATCGCCTCGACCGTGTTGTCGATGTTGGTCACGACGCCCTTCTTCAGGCCCTGCGACGGGTGCGAACCCATGCCGATCAGCTCGATGGCGCCCTCCTCGTCGATCTCGGCCACCATCGCCACGATCTTCGAGGTGCCGATGTCGAGTCCGACGACCATCTGCCGCGCGCCGTTCGCCGCGCTTCCGGTCGCACCCTGCATCGTGTTCGATCCTGCCATGGTCAACCGGCCTCCCTGTTCGTCATGCCCGTCGCGGCGGCGCTCCGGAGCGCGAAACCGTTGGTGTAGCGCATGTCGAATCGCGCGGCCTGTCCGCCGAGCGGCGGCACGAGGCGATCGTAGATATCGACGAAGCGGGCGAGCCGGAGCGCCTGCTCCTCGTAGCCGAGCCGCACCGTCACGTCATTGGAGAGTTCGAGTGTCTGCGAACGGCGCGCATCCTCCTTGAGCGCATCGAGCAGCACGCCGAAGCGCTCCAGTTCCAGCGAGTAGCGCCGGTAATCCTCGAACACGTCCCGGAAACGGCTTTCCGCCCCGGCAAGACGCGGCAGCTCGGCGAACACCTCGCGCCACTCCGCGTGACGCACATCGTCGCCCGCGAGCTGCGGCGGGTGGAAGAGGACGAGTTGCTTGCTCAGCAGCGCGTCGTCGTTCCAGAGCGCGGCGGGTTCGTGTTCGTCCACTTCGATGGAGAGGCGTCCGGGCCAGACGCGTCCGACGCGTGCCCCGGCGACCCAGGGCAGCGCCTCGACATCGCGGCGCACGACGTCCACGTCCAGACCGTAGAAGCCGAGCCGGACCTGTTCGACGATGCGCTCGCGCAGCGTGTCGCGGTCGGTGTAGTCGAGCGTGCCGAGCACGTCGACGTCGGTGACGGGAAAACGCAGCGGATCGTTCGCGAGCCGCGTCAGCACGTACAAGGCGACGACGAACAGCAGCAGCCCTGCCGCGCCGATCGTCACGCGCAGGCGAGTCGCCGCGGACGGCTCGCCGACTCGCACGACGCGGCGTTCGATCGTCGCGGCCGTCATGCCAGCGCCTCCGGTGCATCGTGAAGGGAGCCGCTGGCCGTCGTGCTGCCTTCCGGGGCGAAGCCGTTGCCGTTGCCGTTGCCGAGACCCGAGCCGGATCCGGCGCTCAGCGTGCCCTCGAGGATGCGCTCGCAGAGCGCCGCGAACTCCAGCCCCGCCGCCCGCGCGGCAATCGGGACCAGGCTATGAGCCGTCATGCCGGGCGCGGTGTTGCATTCGATGAAGCAGGGATTCCCGGCGTGGTCGAGGATGAAGTCGATGCGCGCCCAGCCCGCGCAGCCGAGTGTGTCGAAGGCAAGCCGCGCGAGCACGTCGAGGCGTTCGAGCGTCGCCGCCGGCAACGGTGCCGGACACAGGTACTCGGTGTCCGACGCGACGTATTTCGCGTGATAGTCGTAGAAATCGCCGGCGGCGCGCAACGCGACCGCCGGCAGCGTCTCTCCACCGATCAGCCCGACCGTCACCTCGAGCCCGGGCAGCCGGCGTTCGAGGAGGACAGCGCCGTGCCGTCGCGCCGCTTCGAACGCGGCCGGCAGCGCCGCCTCGTCGTCGAGCATCGAGATGCCGATGCTGGAGCCTTCGGCGACCGGCTTGACGACCAGCGGCAGGCCCAGCGTCGTCAGCGCGGCCCGGGCTTCGTCGAGCGTGCGCACGCAGGCGGCCTCGGGCGTCGGCACGCCGGCCAGTCCGCACAGGGCCTTGGCCCGCCACTTGTCCATCGACAGCGCCGAGGCGGCGACGCCACTGCCGGTGTACGGCACGCCGGCCAGATCGAGCGCGCCCTGCACCGTGCCGTCCTCGCCCCCACGCCCGTGAAGGATCAGGAAGGCGCGGTCGAAGCGACCCTCCAGCAGCGCACGACCGATGTCGCGCCCGGCATCGATCGCGTGAGCGTCGATACCACGCTCGCTGAGCGCCTCGAAGACCTGCTGGCCGCTCATCAGCGATACCTCGCGTTCGGCCGACCACCCGCCCATCACGACGGCCACCTTGCCGAAGCGCCTGCCGCCGCGTTCGCCGTCGCCATCGTGCCCGGCGCCGGCCAGCGTCATCGCGTCGTCGGTACGTTCGCTCATCATGCATCCGCCCCCGCCGTCGCCCCGACATCCGCGCCCGGCGCGAAGCGCTCGTTCAGCGTGCCGGCCAGGCTGCCCACCGAGCCCGCGCCCAGGGTCAGCACGACATCCCCGTCGACGAGCACGCGCGCGAGCGCTTCCGGCACGGTCTCGATGGCCTCGACGAAGATCGGGTCGACGGCACCACGGTTGCGGATCGCTCGGGCGAGGGCGCGCCCGTCGGCGCCGATGATCCGTTCCTCGCCGGCCGGATAGACCTCGGTCAGGAGCAACACGTCCGGCACGCTCAGCACATCGGCGAAGTCGTCGAACAGGTCTCGCGTGCGCGAGAAGCGGTGCGGCTGGAACACGACCACGAGCCGTCGATCGGGCCAGCCACCCCGGATCGCGGCGAGCGTCGCGGCGACCTCGGTCGGGTGATGTCCGTAGTCGTCGACGAGCTCGGCAGTGCCGCCGTCGACGTGCAGCGGCGCGTGCCGCTGCGCGCGCCGGCCGATGCCCTCGAAGCGGGCGAGCGCTCGCTTGCAGGCGCGGACGTCCACGCCGAGCTCGAGGGCGACGGTGATCGCGGCCAGTGCATTCAGGACGTTGTGGTCTCCGGGCAGATTCAGCGTCACTCCGGAGATCTCCCGACGGTGATCGTCACCGTCGTCCACGCGCACGTCGAAGTGCATGCGGAGTCCGTCCTGGCGAACGTTCAGCGCCCGCACGCTCGCCTCCTCCGAGAAACCGTAGCTGCGGATCGGACGGGCGATGCGCGGCAGCACGTCGCGGATGTGCTCGTCGTCGATGCACAGGATCGCGAGCCCGTAGAACGGCAGGTGCAGCAGGAAGTCGACGAACGTCCGCTTGAGTCGCTCGAAGTCACCGCCGTAGGTCGAGAGATGATCGGCATCGATGTTGGTCACGATCGCCATGACCGGCTGCAGGTAGAGGAAGGAGGCGTCGCTTTCGTCGGCCTCGGCCACCAGCCAGTCCGACTGCCCGAGGTAGGCGTTGCGGCTCGAGCTGTTCAGGCGCCCGCCGATGACGTAGGTCGGGTCGATGCCCCCTTCGTCGAGCAGGCTCGCGACCAGACTGGTCGTGGTGGTCTTGCCGTGCGTGCCGGCGACGGCGATACCCTGCTGGAAGCGCATGAGCTCGGCCAGCATCTCGGCACGACGCACGACCGGCAGCGCGAGCTCGCGCGCGCGGACGAGCTCCGGGTTGTCCTCGGGCACGGCGGTCGAGACCACGACCACGTCGGCGTCCTCGACATGCGTCGCCATGTGTCCGCGGCGGACGTCGATGCCGAGTCCGAGCAGACGGGCCGTCAGCGCATTCTCGCCGAGGTCCGAGCCGCTCACGCGAAACCCGAGGTGATGCATGACCTCGGCGATGCCCCCCATGCCGACGCCACCGACGCCGATGAAGTGCATCGCGCGCACGCGCCGCATCTGACTCTTGACCGCCGGGGACATGTCGACGCTCATCGTGCGACCTCGGCGACGACGCCGTCGTTCGTGGCGTCGACCTGCATCAGCGCGTCGGCGACCGCCTCCGCCGCGCCGGCGCGGTAGTCCTCGCGCGCCGTCGCCGCCATCCGCGCGAGCGCCTGGCGGTCGGCGGACAGCCGCGACAGCTCGGCCGCCAGCGACGCCGCGGTGAACGTCGATTGCGGCATCAGTACCGCGCCACCGATCGTCGACAGCCGGCGCGCATTCGCGCTCTGGTGGTCGTCCACCGCCTGCGGGAACGGCACGAGAATCGAGGGCACGCCGAGCGCCGCCAGTTCGGTGACGGTCATCGCCCCGCTCCGGCAGACGACGATGTCGGCGCGCGCGTAGGCCGAAGCCATGTCGTCGATGAAGGCCTCGACGACGACGTCGGCCCGTCCTGCGGTCGCGACGTCCGCGGCAGCATCGCGGCTCGCGTCGGCGTAGCGCGCACGCACGGCGTCGAGATCGGCGCAGCCGGTCTGGTGCCGGACCGCGACCGGGGCATCGAGTCGCGCGATGGCGGAGGGCACGGTCTCGTTCAGCACGCGCGCGCCGCGGCTGCCGCCGACGACCAGCACGTGCAACGGTGTCGCCGACGACGCGATGGCCCCGCGGGCCGGGTCCGCCGCCGCGGACCCCGGGTTCGCCCGCGACCCCGCATCACCGCGCGTGCGCGCGGCGAGCACCGCCATGTCCCGCCGCACCGGGTTCCCGACGGCGCGGGCCGACACGTCGTCGGGGAACACGCCGGGCCAGGCACTGAACACCCGAGTGGCGAAGCGGGCGAGGCGACGATTGGTCATGCCGGCCAGGGCGTTCTGCTCGTGCAGCACGAGCGGCAGGCGCAGGCCGAGGGCCGCGAGTCCGACCGGTCCGGACACGAAACCGCCCATGCCGAGCACCGCGCGCGGCCGCAGCTCGCGCAGCAGGCGCACGCTCTGCACGATGGCGCGCCCGAGCCGGAGCGGACCGATCAGCGTGCCGAGGACGCCCTGACCACGCAACCCCGCGACGTCGATCCAGCGGATGTCGATACCGGCCGCCGGGACCAGCCGCGACTCGAGCCCGGCCCGGGTGCCGACCCAGACCACCGGCACGTCGCGCGCGGCGAGCACGTCGGCGACGGCCAGCGCCGGGACGACGTGACCCCCGGTACCACCGGCGGCGATGACGACGGGCGCCCCGCTCATGGTTCGCCCTCGGGACGGCGTGGCTCCCGCGCCGCCGGGTGGGCCAGCTCCCATTCGATGCGCAGCAGCAGCGCGAAGGCCACGGCGAACACCACGGCCGAGCTGCCGCCGTAGCTCATCAGAGGCAGGGTGATGCCCTTGGTGGGCAGCATGCCGAGGTTCACACCCATGTTGATGAAGGACTGCAGCCCGACCCACACACCGATGCCGAGAGCCACGGAGCCCGCGAAACGGTTGCCCTGATGCTCGGCGAGGCTCGCGAGCCGGAAGCAGCGCCACACGATGAAGCCGTAGAGTGCGATCAGCCCGAGCGCGCCGACGAGTCCGAGTTCCTCGCACAGGACCGCGAACAGGAAGTCGGTGTGGGCTTCGGGCAGGTAGAAGAGCTTCTGCACACCGGAGCCGAAGCCGACGCCCGTCAGTCCGCCGCTGCCGACCGCGATCAGAGACTGGGTCAGCTGGAAGCCCGCCCCGAACGCGTCGGACCACGGATCGAGGAAGCTCGCGAAGCGCAGCGCCCGATACGGCGACAGCGCGATCAGCACCGCCCCGACCAGCCCCAGCACGATCAGCAGGGCGGCGAACTGGGTGAAGCGCACGCCGGCGACGAACAGCATGATCATCGCCGTCGAGACGATCACGACCGCTGCACCGAAATCGGGCTCGGCGAGGAGCAGCGCACTCGCGACGCAGATCAGCACGAGCGGCCTCAGGAAGCCACCGAAGGTCGTCTCGACGAGATGTCCGCGCCGCACGAGGTAGCCCGCGAGGTAGACGATGATGAACAGCTTCACGGTCTCGGACACTTGAACCGTGAACAGCCCGAGGTGTATCCAGCGACGACTGCCGTTGACCTCGTGACCGATCCCCGGCACGAGCACGAGCACCAGCGCGACGAGCGAGAGGATCAGGAGGTGCGGTCCGAAGCGTTCCCACGTGGCGAGCGGCACACGGAAGAGCGCGACGCCGGCGAGTAGCCCGATGGCCAGGAACAGCAGCTGCCGGCTGACGAAGTGAAACGGGGAACCGTAGGTCCGGTCGGCGAAGGCCATCGACGCCGAGGCGATCATCGCCGCACCGAACAGGCCGAGCGCGAGAATGGCGATCAGCAGCGCGTGATCGGTCACGACCGGGGCCAGCGCTACCCGCCGCGTGGCGCGCTCGTCGACGGACGACCGGTCGGACGGCCGATCGAACGGCGTGCGCGACTGGAGCGTCGGCGCGCCGGGAGCGCGACCGCGCGCGGTCCGCGTGACGACGGCACTCACGCCGACACCGCCGGCGCGCGGGCTTCGTCGGGCACCGGGCCGTCCGCGAACGGTGGCGCACCGAGCCGTTCCGCCACCAGCGACTCGAACTGGCGACCGCGGTCGGCGAAGTCGGCGAACATGTCGAAGCTCGCGCAGGCCGGCGACAGCAGGACGGCATCGCCCGGCTGCGCGATGCGCCCGCAGCGATCGACCGCCAGCGCCAGCGAGTCGGCGAGGTGCAGCGGCGCCGCACCGTCGAGTGCGGCATGCAGTCGCATGCGGTCCTCGCCGATCAGGACGACGGCGCGAGCGTGCGTGGCGAGCACCGGCCGAAGCGGGGCGAAGTCGGCGCCCTTCGACTGACCGCCGGCGATCAGCAGCACCGGTCCGGGCATCGCCTCCACCGCCTTGACGCAGGCGTCGACGTTGGTCCCCTTCGAATCGTCGTACCAGCGGATCCCGTCCGCCTCGCCGACCAGGCGCGTGCGGTGCGGCAGTCCGCGAAAGGCGCACAGGGCCTCGACGACGCGAACGCGCGAGTCGCGCTCGGTGAAGGAGGCCTCGCGCAGCCCGAGACTCTCGAGCAGCGCCAGCACGACGAGGGCGTTGGCCGCGTTGTGCTGGCCCGGCAGCGCGAGACGTGACTCCGCGAGCAACGGCTCCCCGTCGCGGCACAGCCACGAGACGCCGTCGTTCACCGCGCGGTGCCAGCGCGTACCCGGCGGCAGGGTGGACGCCGGGTTCGCGGGCCCGTCCGGCGTGGCGCCCCCGGTCACGGGAAGCCGCGACGTGAACCGGACGACCGTTAGCCCCGATCGGTCCGTCGCGCCGCTCTCGGGCAGGGTCGCCGCGTCGTCGACGTTGCACAGCACGTGCGTCGCCCGGGCGTATACCCGTCGCTTGACGGCGGCGTAGTCCTCGATGGAATCGTAGCGATCGAGGTGATCGTCGCTGACGTTGAGCACGACGGCGGCGTGCGGCGCGAGACTCGACGTGGACTCGAGCTGGTAGCTCGACAGCTCGAGCACATGGCAATCGACGTCGTCGGACTCCGAGAGGCTGTCGAGCGCCGGCCGACCGATGTTGCCGCAGGCGACGGCGGCCACGTCGAGGCGCACCAGGAGATCGGCCAGCCAGGCGACGACCGTGCTCTTGCCGTTGGAACCGGTCACCGCGACGACCGGCACGCTCACGTGACCGGCGAACAGCTCGATGTCTCCCGCGACGCGGACGCCGTGGTCGAGCGCGGCCTGCACGGCGACGTGCGCACGCGGCACACCCGGGCTGAGCAGGATCACGTCCTGCGCACAGGCGAGCGGCGCATCCAGCCGCTCGTGGATCCGCCCGGTCGTGACGAGGGCGGCGAGCTCGGCCGACACCGGCCGCTCGTCCACGAGATCGAAGGGCACGCCGCATCGCGCCAGGAAACGCGCGATCGAGGCCCCGGTCAGTCCACCACCGACGACGAGCACCCGCTTGCCCATGAGGTCCGCGCTGTTCATCAGCGGATCTTCAAGGTCGACAGACCGATCAGCACGAGGATCACCGTGACGATCCAGGCGCGCACGATGATCCGCGGCTCGGGCCAGCCCATGAGTTCGAAGTGATGATGGATGGGCGCCATGCGGAAGATGCGCCGCCCGGTGAGCCGGAAGGAGGCGACCTGCAGGATCACCGACACCGCTTCGATCACGAACACGCCACCCATGATGAACAGCACCAGTTCCTGCCTCACCATGATCGCGACGATGCCGAGCGCCGCTCCGATGGACAAGGCACCGACATCGCCCATGAACACCTGCGCCGGGTAGGTATTGAACCACAGAAACCCAAGCCCGGCCCCCACCAGCGCGGCGCAGAACACGGTCAGTTCGCCCGAGCCGCGGACCGCCGGAATGCCGAGGTAGTCGGCGAAGAGGGCGTGGCCCGCCAGGTAGGCGATCAGGCCGAGCCCGGCGGCGACCATGACCGAGGGCAGGATCGCCAGACCGTCGAGTCCGTCGGTGAGGTTCACCGCATTGCTGGCGCCGACGACGACCACGAACGCGAACGGCAGGAACAGCCAGCCGAGGAACAGGGTCGCGTCCTTGAAGAAGGGCACCACCAGTTCGAGTTCGACGGGTTCGCCTGCCGTCAGATAGAGCGCGAGCACGGCGACGCCCGCCACCACGCTCTGCCAGAGGAGCTTCTCGCGCGCGGTGAGCCCGACCGAATCGGCGAGCACGACCTTGCGGTAGTCGTCCACCCAGCCGATCGCCCCGAAGCCGACGGTGACGAACAGCACCACCCAGACCTGGCGCACCGCGAGGTCCGACCAGAGCAGGGTGCTGAGTGCGACCGAGGCGATGATCATCGCCCCACCCATGGTCGGCGTCCCTGCCTTGACGAGGTGGGACTCGGGTCCGTCGTCGCGCACCGACTGACCGATCCTGGCGTCCAGGAGCCAGCGGATCAGACGCGGACCGAACAGCAGGCACAGCACCAGGGCGGTCAGGGCGGAGAAGATCGCCCGCAGCGTGATGTAGCGGACGACCTCGAATCCCGCGTCGACACCCGCGAGCCACTCACCGATCAGAAGCATCACGACGGCGCCTCCGCGGCGAGGGCGGCGACGACCCGCTCCATGCGCGATCCGCGCGAGCCCTTGACCAGTACGGTGACGTCGGCCCCGAGGTGCGGCTCCAGCGCGCCGATCAGCGCGTCGACATCGACGAAGTGCGCGCCGCGGGCGTCGCGGGCGACGCCACCGTGACCCGCCGTCAGCTTGCCGCCGGCCAGGCGGTGCCAGACGCGACCCGCCGCACCGGCGAGCGGGCCGAGCGTCCACAGACCATCGATGCCGGCTTCGTGCGCCGCTTCGGCGATGTCCGCGTGCAGGGTCTCGGCGTCGTCGCCGAGCTCGCCCATGTCGCCGAGCACGAGGTGGCGTCGCCCCGGCGCGGCGGCGAGGACGGCCAGTGCGGCCCGGGTGGACGCCGGGTTGGCGTTGTAGCTGTCGTCGATGAGTGTCGCGCCGCTTCGCGACGGTGTCGTCTCGAGCCGTCCGGGCACGGTGTCCACCCGCTGCAGACCGTCGAGAATGGTGGCCATCTCCACGTCGAGACTCTGCGCCGCGGCGATCGCCGCCAGCGCGTTCGAGCGGTTGTGACGGCCGGTCAACGCGAACGGCACGTCGACGCGGCGCCCGAAGGTCTCGACCACGAACGGGGCGTCGCCTCGCTCGTCGACGGCGCGCACGTCGCAGCCCTTCGCGCGACCGAACTCGCGTCGCCGCCGCGTGCCGATCGCGGCACGGAAGGTCTCGACGAAGGCGTCGTCGGCGTTGACCACGGCACACCCGTCCGGCGCCAGCGACGCGTACAGCTCGGACTTCGCGGCGGCGACGCCGGCGAGCGTGCCGAAGCCCTCGAGATGGGCCGGTCCGACGTTGGTCAGCACCGCCACGTCCGGTCGGGCGATCGAGGCGAGATAGGCGATCTCGCCGGCGGCGCTCGCGCCCATCTCCACGACGGCATAGCGGTGTTCCGGCGCGAGCCGGCACAACGTGAGCGGCACGCCGAGCTCGTTGTTCAGATTGCCTTCCGTGGCGAGCACCGGTCCGAGCTCCGCGAGGATCGCGGCGACGAGTTCCTTGACGGTCGTCTTGCCGTTGCTCCCGGTGATCGCCACCAGCGGCACGTGCAGGCGCGCGGCCCAGTGCCGCGCGAGCGCACCCAGCGCGAGACGCGTGTCCGGCACGACGAGCTGGGGCAGGGTCGTCTCCAGCGCGCGCTCGACGAGCACCGCACGGGCACCGGCCTCGGCGGCCCGCTCCACGAAGTCGTGGCCGTCGAAACGCTCGCCACGGATCGCCACGTAGAGCATGCCCGGCTCGAGCGTTCGCGTGTCGATGCCGACACCGTCGACGCGCACGGTGTCGCTGTCGTCACCGCGGCGCTCGGCACCGAGGGCGGCGGCACACTCGGCGAGGGAGAGGTGCAACATCAGCAGGCCTCCGCGAGCAGTTCACCGACACAGTCCCGGTCGCTCAGCGCCAGGCGAACGTCGCCCACGATCTGGTAGTCCTCGTGCCCCTTCCCGGCGATCAGCACGATGTCGTCGGGCGTCGCCGAGTTCACCGCGTGCGCGATCGCGGTGCGTCGATCCGGAACGACCGCGGCGCGAGAGGGTTCCTGCATGCCGGCGAGCACCGCGGCGATGATGTCCACCGAGGCCTCGCCTCGCGGGTTGTCGTCGGTGACGACGACGTGATCGGCGGCCTCGGCGGCTCGGCCCATCGGCCCGCGCTTGCCGCGGTCGCGATCGCCACCGCAGCCGAACACGACCCACAGCGCGGCGTCGCAATGCGCACGAGCGGCCTCGAGCGCGGCGGCGAGCGCCTGCGGGGTGTGGGCGTAGTCGACGAGCACGGTCGGCCGCGCCTCGGCGGTGAACCGCTCCATTCGCCCTGCCACCGCCGGCAGCTCGCCGAGCGCGACGGCAGCGGCCTGCGGCGCGTGGCCGAGCGCGCGCAGCACGCCATGGCAGGCGAGCAGGTTCATGACGTTGAAGCGCCCGATCAACGAGCTCGCGACGGGAAACCGCTCGGCGCCGTCGACGAGCGTGAACGCGAGTCCGCGCGCGCTCGGCGCGATGTCGCGCGCGACGATGTCGTGCGCCCCGGGGCGGTCCTCGACAGCCGAGGCATCGCGCCCACCGGTGTCGCCCGCTTCGCCGGTGGCGACATCCATGCCGAAGCTGAATCGGGTCACGGGCGCCTCGCGTCGCGCGGCGTTGGCGGCGAGTTCGCGACCGAAGGGGTCGTCGCCGTTCAGCACCAGGGCCGATAGCGTCGGGACGTCGAACAGACGCGCCTTGGCCTGCGCGTACCGCCGGACGTCCCCGTGGAAGTCGAGATGGTCGCGGCCGAGGTTGGTCAACACCGCGACGTCGAGCGCCAGCGTGTCCAGTCGCCCGAGCGCCAGCCCGTGCGAAGACGCCTCGAGGGCGACCGCTCGCGCACCGGCGTCGCGAAGCGCGGCCAGCAGGCGCATCAGCGTCACGGCATCGGGCGTCGTCAGCGCGGTCGGTTCGAGCGCGTCGCCCCGCCCCCAGCCGATCGTGCCGATGTAGCCACAGGGAACCCCCAGCGCCTCGAGCGCCATCGCAACGAAACGGCACACGGACGTCTTGCCGTCGGTACCGGTCACGGCGACGATCGACAGCGCGCGATCGGGATGTCCGTGAAAGCGGGCCGCGATGTGCGGCGCTCGACGCGCGAGCGCCGGCACCGACACGAGCGTCGCGCCCGTCGCCTGCAGCGCGTGGTGCTCGTGCGCGACCTGCGCATCTTCGGCACCCGCGACCGCGAGTTCCTCCGGATCGATCGCCACGGCGACCGCACCGCGAGCGAGCGCACCGGCGGCGTGCCGGATGCCGTGGGTGCGCTCTCCGCTCACCGCGAGAAACAGATCCCCGCGCTCCAGCAGGCGGCTGTCGAGGCAGACACCGGCCACCTCGAGCACGCCGGCCGCATCGGGCAGACGCACCTCGGGCTCCGGGGCGAAGAGATCGGCAAGCGTGAGGGTCGGGGTGCGCATCGGGCTCAGGAACGCTCCGCGCGCAGGGCGGTCTCGATCACCTTGCCGTCCGCGTCGTCCGGCTCGATGCCGTCGAGCCGAAGGGCGTGGGACATGATGTCGGCGAACAACGGCGCGGCGACGACGCTGCCGAAGTGCTCGCCCGCCTTCGGATCGTTGACGACGACGACGGTGGCGATGCGGGGATCGGACGCCGGCGCGAACCCGGCGAACACCGAGACGTAGCGGTCCTCGGCATAGCCGCCCGACTGGGAGCGATGCGAGGTGCCGGTCTTGCCCGCGACGCGGTAGCCGGGAACGCGCGCACGATGCCCGGTGCCGTCGGCCACGACCGACTCCATCATCGCTCGGATCTCGGCGGCGATGTCCGTGGCCAGCACACGGCGCCCGACCGGCTTGCCGGTCGTCTGCGCCGCATCGCTGCCTGCCCGAACGGCGTTCTCGTCCGCCGCCTCGACCGGGCCCTCCTGGGCGAGGAAGGAGATCGGCGGCAGGATGCCGTCGTTGGCGATCGCCGCGTAGGCGCGGGCGAGCTGCAGCGCGGACACCGAGATGCCGTAGCCGTAGGAGACGCTCGCCTGCTCGACGCGGTGCCAGAGCGTCGGGTGATTGAAGTACCCGGCGACTTCCCCCGGAAACTCGCTGCCCGGCGGATGCCCGAAGCCGAAGCGATCGAACACGCTCCACATGCCCTCGGGGTCGAGCTGTGTGGCGATCTTGCTGATGCCGACGTTGCTCGACTTCCGAACGATGGCGCGGAGATCCAGCCAGCCATAGTCGGTCGGATCGCTGATCCGGTACTTGCCGATGTCGTAGTGACCGGGGGAGGTGTGGACGATGTCGCCGGGAACGAAGTCGCCCGACTCCAGCGCTGCCGCGATCGTGAACGGCTTCATCGTCGAACCGGGCTCGAACACGTCCGTCAACGCGCGGTTGCGCTGACGGCCGCCGCGCCGGTCCCCGAGGTCGTTCGGGTTGTAGGACGGGAAGTTGGCCATCGCCAGCACCTCGCCCGTCACGACGTCCATGACCACGGCCGAGGCCGACTCGGCCTCGTGCCGGCGACCGGCCTCGGTCAGCGCCCGGGCCGCGAAGTACTGGAGGCGCTTGTCGAGGGCGAGTTGCAGATCCTTGCCGGGCACGGCGTTCTCGATCACGTCGGTGCCGGTGATCTCGCGCCCGGTCCGGTCGCGCACCACACGGCGCTTGCCGGGGACACCGGCGAGCCAGTCGTCGTAGGCCATCTCGAGCCCTTCGCGGCCACGGTCGTCGATGTCGGTGAAGCCGACGACGTGCGCCGCGGACCCGCCGCTGGGGTAGTAGCGTCGGTACTCGCGCTGGACCGATACCGAGCCTGCGCCGAGCTCGGCCATGCGCGCCGCGACCTCGCGCATCCGGGTGGGCGGCACGTGCCGCTTGAGGTAGACGAACTCCGAGCCTCGGGCGGCCGCGCGATTCACCTTCGCCAGCAGCGCCTCCGGATCCAGGCCGACCAGACGGGCGGTCTCGCGTACCGCCGAGGGCTCGGCCAGGAGCTTGGACGGCTCGCCCCAGAGCGTCTGGATGGGCGTGCTGATGGCGAGCGGCTCGCCGTTCCGATCGAGCAGGTTGCCGCGGTGCGCGGGAATCGCGACCGTCCGCAACTGCCGCGCATCGCCCTGTCCACGGTAGAAGGCGTGGTCGAACACCTGCACGTAGCTCGCCCGCGCGACGAGCCCGACCCCGAGCACGGCGAAGCCCGCGAGCACGACGCGACGCCGCAGTACGCGGTGGCGATTGGCCAGGGGACGTCCGGGCGGCGTGCGCCGGTCGCTCGTTCGCGGCGTCTCCCCCGTCATCGAACGATCATCGTCGTGCCCTCGGGCCCGGGCAGACGCATGTCGAGCGACTCGCGCGCGGTACGCTCGACGCGCTCGTGGCCGGAAAAGGTGCTCTGCTCGATCTGCAGACGGCTCCAGTCCTCGTCGATGCGGTCGAGCGCGACCCGGTTGGCGCTGATCTCGGCGTACGCCTCGCGGCTGAGGTGCTGCGTGTAGACGACCGCGACGGCGCTGCTCGTCACCAGAGCACCGAGCAGGGCGGCGGCGACGGCGACGCCGCTCATGCCCCGGCTCCCGAGAACGTCGGATCGGTGGCCATGACGACGCGCTCGGCCACCCGGAGGGTCGCGCTGCGCGCGCGCGGATTGCGGACCCGCTCCGCCTCCGACGCCCGGCGCGCCTTGCCGAGCGAGCGCCAGGGGTGCGGCGTGGGCGCAGGCAGCGGCAGGTGGCGCGGCACGCGCGCGTCCGGTGGCGGACGACGGAGTGCGCGCTTCACGATGCGATCTTCCAGCGAGTGGAAGCTGATGACCGCCAGCCGTCCGCCGATGCGCAAGGCACCCGCCGCCTCCTCGAGCACCTTGCGGAGCGCACCCAGCTCGTCGTTGACCCGGATGCGGATCGCCTGGAAGGTCCGGGTGGCCGGATGATGATGGCGCTCCCAGCGCGGATGGGCGCGCTTGACGATCTCGGCCAGAGCGCCGGTCCGCGTCAGGGGTTCCTCGTCGCGGGCCTCGACGATGGCGCGGGCGATGCGCTTCGCGTACCGCTCCTCGCCGTACTCGCGAATCACCCCGGCCAGTTCGCTCTCGTCGACCCTCGCGAGCCAGTCGGCCGCGGACTCGCCGGCATCCGGATCCATGCGCATGTCGAGCGCGCCGTCCCGGGAGAAGCCGAAGCCACGCTCGGCCACGTCGAGCTGGGGCGAGGACACGCCGACGTCCAGCAGCAGACCGTCGACCGCCCCGTACCAGCGGTCGTCCACGCTTCCGGCGCAGGCGTCCTCCGCCTTCAGGACCGCCCCGAGGGCGGCGAAGTCGGCGCGCACGATCGCGAAGCGTGGATCGTCCCCGTAGCGCGTCCGCGCGTCGGCGATCGCATCGGGGTCACGGTCCAGAGCGAGCAGGCGCCCGTTCGGACCGAGCCGCTCGAGCAGGCGGCCGCTGTGGCCGCCTCGACCGTAGGTGGCGTCGACGTAGCGACCGTCGGCGGCGACGAGCAGACCGTCGAGGGCCTCGTCGAGCAGGACCGGGACGTGGCCGCCGCCGGCGTCGCCCGACAGGGCTTCGTCGGCCCCGGATGCCGGTGCCGCGTCGTGGGGAACTCCGGCAACCATCTAGAAGATCTCCTCGATGCCTGCCGGCAGCTCGTGAGCCTCGGCGTCCGCGACGACCTGCTCCCAGTTCGCGGAGCGATCCTCCCAGGTGCGCTCGTCCCAGAGCTCGAGTTTCTTGCCCTGCCCGATCAGCACGACCTTGCGATCGATGCTCGCGCGGGCCCGGAGCTCGGTCGGGACGAGCATGCGACCGGCGGTGTCGAGCTCGATGTCGGTGGCGAAACCGACGTACAGACGTTGCAGCACCTTGACGTACTTGCTGGTTGGCGGCAGCGCCATGACCCTCGCCTCGATCTCGTCCCACAGGGGTGCGGGGTAGATGGCCAGACAGCCGTCCGGATCGACCGTGACCACGAGGTCTCGGATGCCGTCCTTCTCGAGCCGATCACGCTGGGGCTTGGGGAGTGCGACACGTCCCTTCACGTCCACCGTGAGCCTCGTGATGCCCCGGAATCGCAACAAGTCTGGCCGCTCGCTCCACCTGAGCCCACGTGGGGCCACTGGGACCCACTATACGGTCCGACCGGGACTCGGTCAACGCAAAACGAGACCGTGAGCACGGTTACGAGGGCAGGTCTCCCACCCGCTCGAATTCTTCAATTAACGATCGAATTCAATATCTTGCGAAGGCTTTCTCCACAGCTTATACGAACGGACGCGGCGTCGTGCGCCGGAATGCCGTCGGAATGCCAGAGCGTTGCCGAGAGTTTGCATTTGTCAGAACCGTGACGCGGTCGGCATGTAAAACGACGGAATGGACGCCAATGTTCCGTCGTGGAGGGCACGATAATTCCTGGCCCGTCGTCGGTGAGGATGGGGTGTGGCGACGTGGGTGGCCACGCCCGACCGGGGGGATGTCCGGCGGCGCGAACGGTCGAAGCGCGGGACGCGCCGACGGCACGGCCCGGCGGTCTCGACGACCGGAAGATCCACCCCTTCCGCCGACGGCGGGAGAGGTGGACGGTACCGTCAGGTGGAGCCGGCCGTAAGCCGGGTTCTGTCGAGGGTCATCATTCATCTCGACGCCGTGTCGCCACGACGCTCTAGCAACCTACCCGGGGACAGTGCGGACCACACCATCGTCCCCCTATTCGGTCTTGCTCCAGGCGGGGTTTACCATGCCGTCGAATGTTGCCACCGACGCGGTGCGCTCTTACCGCACCCTTTCACCCTTACCGGCGGTCCCGCGGACGGGCCCGCTTAGGCGGTCTGCTCTCTGCTGCACTGGCCGTGGGCTCGCGCCCCCCAGGCGTTACCTGGCGCCTTGTCCTGTGGAGCCCGGACTTTCCTCCGCGACACCGACCGCTTGCGCGGCCGGCATCGCCGCGATGACCTGGCCGACTCCGGGGCGGATGGTAGCACCGGGAGGACCGCCCGCATCGGGAACGCCGGGCCTTCCGGGCCGTCAGGGCTGTCCGGCCCGGGGCGTCGGCCCGGGCCCACGTCCGCGCAGCGCGAGCGCCCGGTCGTAGGCGAGCCCGCGCGCCACGCCGCAGATGTCGGCGGCGCAACGGGCGACGGCCTTCGGCGGCAGGCGATCCAGCAGTGCGAGCAGGACCCGATCGAGCTCGGCGGCGCCGATCTGCCCGGCCGCCGCGCCCGGTGCGCCGACCGACGCGTCGTCATCGTCCACGTCACCGCTCGCCACCCCTCCCCGCCACGCGGCGCCGGCGACGATCAGCACGATCTCGCCACGCCGCTGGTCGGCATCGACGCGCACGCGCTCGAGCACCTCGCCGACCGAGCCCGCGAGCAAGGTCTCGTGTCGCTTGGTGAGCTCGCGGGCGAGCGTCATCTCCCTCCCTTCCCCGAAGGTCGCGGCGAGATCGGCGAGACTGTCGACGATGCGGTGCGGCGACTCGTACACGATCAGCGTGTGCGGAACCTGCGCGAGCTCACCGAACCACCGCTGCCGGGCGCCGCTCCTGGACGGGGGAAAGCCGACGAACTGGAAGCGATCGGTCGGGAGACCACCGACGCTGAGCGCCGCGCTGACGGCACAGGGGCCCGGCACCGGCGAGACACGAAGACCGGCGCGACGACAGGCGCGGACCACGCGGAAGCCCGGATCGCTGATCAGCGGGGTCCCGGCGTCGGTGATCAGCGCGGCGCTGCCGACGCCGCGGACGTGCTCGACGACGCGTTCGGCTTCCACCGTCTCGTTGTGCTCGTGCAGGGCGTGCAGTCGCGTCTCGATGCCGTGATGCCGCATCAGCGGCAGGCTGTGCCGGGTGTCCTCGGCGTAGATGCGCGAGACGGCGCGCAGCGTCTCGACGGCGCGCGGGGAGAGATCCTCGCGGTGCCCGATTGGCGTGGCCACGACGTACAGCGTATGCTCCGAGCGCATGAGAATACCGACCGGCCTGCTGGCCGCGCTGCTCGCGGGCACCCTCCTCGGCGCCTGCGCCAAGCCGCTGCCGCTCCCGCCGGACGACGCGTCGCTCACGAGGGTAGCAGACCCCGACGCGCGTCGATTGCTTGCCGAAGGCGACCCCATCGGCGCCTCCGATCTCTACTCGGCCCGCGCCGATGCCACCGTCGACGCGGCGCAACGCGACGACTACCGCCTCGTGGCCGCCGAGATCCTGTTCGATCGGGGCCTCGTCGACGACGGCCTGGTCCGTCTCGACGTCGTCCCCGAGACGCTCGCCACGCCCGAGCTGATGCAGCGTCGGGACATCCTCGTCGCGAAAGGGCTGCTCGCCGACAGCGATCCGGAAGCCGCGCTCCTCGCCCTCCCCGAGCCGGACGACATCGCCGCGCCCCTGCAGCGTGCCCGGGCGTACGAGACGCGCGCGCAGATCTACCGGAGGCTGGATGATCCGGACAACGAGCTCGTGGCCCGCGTCGCGCTCGAGCGCCAGATCGCGGGCAATCCGGTGATCCTCGAGCGCAGCCAGGCGGAGATCTGGCAGCTGCTGACGCTGCAGCCCCTGTCGACCCTGCGCACCCTGAGCACCAACGTGCGCGACCAGACCTATCAGGGCTGGGTGGCCCTTGCCCTGGCGCAATCGGACACCGGCACCGATGTCGCCCGGCGCGACGCGGCCTTCGCGCGCTGGGCCTCCCTGTTCCCGGACCACCCGGCCGGTGGCGAGTTTCTCGCGGCCCTGCGCGACCCGGACGGTGCGGACACGCTCGTCGCCGGTCTCGACGGCGGCGCCATCGAGCACGTCGCCGTGCTGCTGCCGCTTTCGGCGAACGGCACCGGAGCGGCGGCGGCGGCGATCCGCGACGGCCTCGTCGCAGCCTGGGAACGATCGCGTGCCGGCGGCTCGCGACCGCCCGACCTGCGCTTCCACGACATCGGCGAGAACGCGGGCTTCGCGCGCACCGCCTACACCCGAGCCGTCGCCGAGGGGGCCGACGCCGTCGTCGGCCCGCTGAGGAAGGAGGCGGTCGCCGCGATCGTGACGCAACGCCGCCTGCCGGTACCGACGATCACCCTGAACACGGTCGAGATCGGGGGCACCGCGCGCAGTCCGAACGTCGTGCAGTTCGGTCTCGCCCCCGAGGACGAGGCGCGCGCGGCCGCCGAGCGGGCGGCGGCGCTCTCGCTCGACAACGCCATCGTGCTCCAGTCCGACGACTCGCGTGGCGACCGGGAGGCTCAGGCCTTCCGCGACGAGCTCTACGCGCGCGGCGGTGACGTCGTCCACGTCGCCGTGCTGCCCGGGGACCAGTACGACTATTCGGCCCAGCTTCGCGAAGCCCTCGGCATCGACGACAGCGATGTGCGGTTCAAGCGTCTGAGCGCGACGATCGGCGAGAAGCTCTTCTTCGAGCCGGCGATCCGGAACGATCTCGACGTGGTGTTCATGGCACTGACCTCCGAGCAGGCGCGATCGGCCCGTCCGCAGCTCGACTTCTTCCGGGCGCGCGAGGTGCCGCGTCTGGGCACATCGCGCATCGCCTCGCTGGACGGCGACGCGAAGTCCGACCGCGACCTCAACTCGATCTTCTACCCGGATGCGCCCTGGGTGCTTCGCGAATCCCTGGCTGACGATCCGCTGCGCCGGGACATCGTCGCGAGCTTCCCGCAGGCGGACGGCGCGTACGCGAAGCTGTACGCGCTCGGGGTCGACGCCTGGCAGATCGTGGAGAACCTCGGCGCGCTCGGTGAAGGCCAGCGGATCGACGGATACACCGGCGATCTGGAACTCGCCGCCGACGGGCGGATCCGTCGGCACCTGGACTGGGCGCAGTACCGGGAAGGGGTCGCGGTTCCGGTCGATCGCATCGAGGCCGCACCACTCGGCGAGATCCGCTCCGGCGCCTCGAACTGAGGCGCGGCGGCGTGACCACGACGACGGATAGCCGGGCGCGGCAGCGCACCCGGCACGGCAAGGAGGCCGACCCGATGGAACCCGACGACGCGACCCGAGTCGCCGTGAGCGAACGTCACGTTGCCGACCTGGAGACGGTGGCGCCGCCGATCAGCGGCGCCGCCGCCGAACGTATCGCGGCGGACTATCTGAGCGCACACGGACTCGATCACCTCGGCGCGAACTGGCGCCGTCGGTTCGGCGAGATCGACCTGGTGATGCGGGAGCGCGCCAGCGGAACGATCGTGTTCGTGGAGGTGCGATACCGGACGCACGCCGCGTACGGCGGCGCACTCGAGAGCGTCGATCGGCGCAAGCGGGCGCGGCTCCGAAACGCCGCCCTCGCCTGGCTACAGCGCCATGCCGACCCGGACGACCCCGCGCGGATCGACGTCGTCGCCGTCGCACCGGACATCGGCACGACCGCCGACGACGACAGGACCGCCGACGGTCCCGGGCAGTGTTCGTCGATCGATCCCGTCGTCGCGAGGCACGGCGACTACCGCATCGACTGGATCGTCAGCGCCATCGAGGACGATGGCGACTGAACCGGGCCGGCTACTTGACGATCTTCAGGTTCGGCCGCCGGACTTCGGGCGGGGCCGCCGGGCGGGGCACGGCCGTCGGGGTGGACTTGCCGGCACCGGGGTCGGGCGGCGTGTCGTCCTGATCACCGAACATCATGCCCTGTCCGTTCTCCCGCGCGTAGATCGCCAGGACGCTCGCGATCGGTACGTGCACGTCCATGGCAGTGCCGCTGAAGCGCGCATTGAAGGTCACGGCGTCGTTGCCGAGCACGAGGCTGTGCGTCGCCTCGGGACTGATGTTCAGGATGATGCGGCCGTTTTCGACGAAGGCGCGCGGGACCTCGACCACATCCTGCGCCGTATCCACCAGCATGTAGGGCGTGAATCCGTTGTCGACGATCCACTCGTAAAGCGCCCGGATAAGGTAGGGCCGGCTTGACGTCATCACCGCCTCATCTCGTTTTCCTCGGGGCCGAGACTCGCCCGGAAGGCCGGGCGGGCGAACATGCGGCGCGCGTAGGCCGTGACCGATGTCGCAGTCTCCGGCAGCACGATGCCATAGTGCGGGAGCCGCCACAACAGAGGGGCGAGCATCGCGTCGAGCACGGAGTAGCTCTCGGAAAGGAAATACGGCATGGCGCCGAACACGTCGTCCGCCTCGACGAGCGCCGTCCCCAGCTCGCCGCCACTGCCGTGCCGCGCAGCGCGCCGTGCCTCGTCTCCCGGGATCAGCCGGTACCAATCCTGCCGGATCCGGTACGCTGCCAGCCGGGTGCGGGCCCGGGACACGGGGTCCATGGGCAGGAACGGCGGGTGCGGATAACGCTCGTCGATGTAGTCGGTGATCACGTCGACCCCGTGAATCGCCAGATCGCGATCGACGAGAACCGGCAGCTCCCCGCCGGGGCTGGCCGCGAGCACCGCGGCAGGGGGTGCGGACCGGTCGACCGCGTCGACGTGCGTCTGCAAGCCCTTCTCCGCCAGCACGAGGCGGACGCGATGCGCGTCGAGGGAACCGTCTTGCGCGTCGTGCAGCACGATCGCCGCGCGACGGTCCGCCCCTCTGTCCGAAACTCCAGTCCTGCCCGAAGGGGTGCTCAGACGACGTCCTTCCAGTATTCCTTCTTGAGGAAGTAGGTGACGGCGAGCAGACCGAACAGGAACAACAGCACGAAGATGCCCATCGTGTGACGCGTCTGCTTGATCGGGTCGCTCATGTAGGCGAGGAAGTTCGTGATGTCGCCGATCAGCGCGTCGTATTCCTTCGGTGACAGCGAGCCCGGGCTCTCGAGCTTGAGCACCGGGTCGGCCGAGGCATGGGCGTCGCCTTCCTCGTCGCCGGTCTCGGTGTGCCCGGCTTCGACGCTCTCGGCCGCCGCGTCGGCCGCGACCTCGTCGGCCGCACTGCCTTCGAGCACCTGCCAGCCCTGCAGGGGCCAGAGGACGTGCGGCATCGCCGTTCCCGGGTAGACGAGGTTGTTGACGCCGGTGCCGGCCCGATCGGGATCGACATAGAACGTCTTGAGGAAGGTGTAGATCCAGTCCGTGCCGCGCGAGCGCGCGGTCAGGGCGAGGTTGGGCGGTGCGACACCGAATGCCGTCTTGCCGTACTCCTTCGTCATCGCGTTCGTCATCAGGGCGCCGACCTTCGTGGGCTCCCCGTTCTCGTCGGTGGTGAAGATGAGGTTCTGCGCGACATCTTCTTCGGACAGACCGAGATCCTGCGCGAGCCGGCTGTAGCGCTGGTAGCCCGCGCTGTGGCAACCCATGCAGTAGTTGACGAATGCCCGTGCGCCCCGCTGCAACGACTTCTCGTTGCCGGTGTCGATGCGCGGCTCCTCGAGATGAACCACCGCACCGGCCGCCACGGCCGAGCCGACGGGCAGCAGTGTCGCAGCGGCGACGACGGCTGCCATCCCGGCGACCCCGGCAACCCTGACGGCCCGCGCCGCCGTTCGCCTGGCAACCGTCACGGCCGCCGCTCCGGCGCGCCGGACGACCGTCCCGGAAAGACCGCTCGGCCCCGCCGGGCCGACGCTTGTCGTTCGACGGATCGCGGCCATCACGCCTGACCTCCGTCGGCCGCGTGGCCCTTGTAGGTCACGCGCTCCGGCAAGGGCTTGGTCTTCTCGGACTTGCTGATGAAATACAGCGCCGGGAAGAAGCCGAAGTAGATCAGCGAGCCGATCCGGGAGATCAGCGTGCCGGTGGGAGTCGACTGCTGCAGGCCGAAGTAGCCGAGCACGATGAACGCGCCGACGAAGGTGAACAGCAGTACCTTGTAGGCGGTCGAGCGGTAGCGGATCGAGCGCACCGGATTCCGATCGAGCCAAGGCAGCACGAACAGGCAGGCGATCGCCCCGCCCATCGCGATCACGCCACCGAGCTTGTCGGGCACGGCCCGGAGGATCGCGTAGAAGGGCGTGAAGTACCACACGGGGGCGATGTGCTCCGGCGTCTTGAGCGGATCCGCCGGCACGAAATTGGCGTGCTCGAGGAAGTAGCCGCCCATCTCCGGCGCGAAGAAGACGACCGCGAAGAACACGATCAGGAAGACCGTCGCCCCCATGAGATCCTTGACCGTGTAGTACGGGTGGAAGGGAATGCCGTCCTTGGGAATGCCGGCGGCGTTCTTGTTCTTCTTGATCTCGATGCCGTCGGGATTGTTGGACCCGACCTCGTGCAGCGCCATGATGTGCCCCGCGACGAGACCGATCAGCACGAGCGGTACGGCGATGACGTGCAGCGCGAAGAAGCGGTTCAGCGTGGCGTCGGAGACGATGTAGTCGCCCTTCAGCCAGATCGTCACGGCGTCACCGATGCCGAACGGGATGGCACCGAACAGCGAGATGATGACCTGCGCTCCCCAATAGCTCATCTGGCCCCAGGGCAGGAGATAGCCCATGAAGGCCTCGGCCATCAATGCCACGTAGATGAGCATGCCGAACACCCACAGCAATTCCCGCGGCTTCTTGTACGAGCCGTACATCAGCGCGCGGAACATGTGCAGGTAGACCACGACGAAGAATGCCGAGGCCCCGGTGGAGTGCATGTAACGGATCAGCCAGCCGAAGTTGACGTCGCGCATGATGTACTCCACCGAGGAGAACGCGAGCGCACCGTCCGGCTTGTAGTTCATCGTCAGGAAGATGCCGGTCACGACCTGTATGACCAGCACGAGCAGCGACAGCGCTCCGAAGTAGTACCAGATGTTGAAGTTCTTCGGCGCGTAGTACTTCGTCAGGTGCTCCTCGACCAGTTTCGAGAGCGGGAACCGCTCGTCGACCCAGCCCAGCATGCCGCCACCCGTCTTGTCGGCGTCGGCGACGGGCGGCTTCTCGATGTTTGCACTCATGCGGCACCGGCTCCTTCAGGATCCTCGCCGATGACGAGCGTGCCGTCGTCGACGTAGCGGTAGGGGGGAATCTCGAGATTGGTCGGAGCCGGCACGCCCGCGTAGACGCGACCGGCGAGATCGAACTTCGAACCGTGACACGGACAGAAGAATCCGCCGTCCCAGTCGGCGCCGAGGTCGGGTGCGGCTATCTCCGGCCGATAGGTCGGCGAACAGCCGAGGTGCGTGCAGACCCCGACCACGACCAGGTACTCCGGCTTGATGGCCCGCGACGCGTTCTTGGCATACTCCGGTTGCTGCTCGATCTCCGAGTCGGGGTCCGACAGCCGACCGGTATCCTGGTCAAGCGTCTTCAGCGCCTCTTCGGTACGGTTGACGATCCAGACCGGTTTGCCGCGCCACTCGACGGTGAGGAGCTGTCCGGGCGAGAGCTTCGAGATGTCGGCCTCGACCGGCGCGCCGGCCGCCTTCGCGCGGGCGCTGGGAGACATCGACGCGATCATGGGGGCGGCCAGCGCGAGCGTACCGAGGCCGCCGACGCCGGCCGCGCCGAGCACCAGCAGCTTCCTTCGTCGCGGATCGACGACGTCGACGATCGAAGTCTCGGCCGATGCGGGGTTCTCCAGCGACGTCGGGTCGGCCGACGCGTACTGGTCGGGTGCCTTCTGGTCCTTGACGGTCATGTTGACTTTTCTCCGGAAGAGCATTGTTCTACGCGCGAAAGGTCAGCGCGGACGTGACGCGGTCGGTACTCGGCAGCATGCGCGAAAGACGCGTTTCCTGCCGCCCAGACTGCAAGATCCAACCCGTCACGGACAACCCCCGATTTTAGCACGGCAACGTTCGGAATCCGCCGTCGCAGGCGCCCTCCGGACGTTCGTCGCGCCCCGCTCGGGTACGATGACGATCATGGCCGGAGCGCGTTGTTGAACAGGGGCGGATTCCTCGCGGCTTGCGTGCTCATCGGTGCGCTGGCGGGCGGGCTGCTGCACGTCGGCGGACGCTCGAGCGAAAACGCCGACCAGCGTCAGGCGAGCGGCTCGTCCGCGGCCGCGGACGTCGCGTCCCTGCCCGTCGTTCCCTCGCCGACCGCGCCCGGGACACTGACGGCGGCGTCCCCGATCGGTGTGGAGCGAGCCGCCGCGCTGCCGCCGCCGTCGTCACCACCCGCCACGCCCGCGCCACCCGTTCGGTCGTACCACGACGGCATCATGCGCGCCGCCCCGTCGGTAGTCAGCCTCTACGCCGGCCTGCACGAACGCATCGCCGGCGGCCAGGACGGCGAGGGTCCGCGCCCGCGACTCAGCCAGGGCTCGGGCGTGATCGTCGATCCCGAGGGCATCGTGCTCACCAACCTGCATCTCGTCGAGGACGCCGACGCGATCAACGTGGTGCTGGGCGACGGCTCGCTGCTGGTCGGAGAACTGATCGGCAGCGATCGCGAGACCGACCTGGCCGTGGTTCGGGTCGAACTCCCGGCCGATGCGGCACTGGCCCTGCCCGCCATGCGCCTCGACGCCGCCCCGCCGCTCCGCGTCGGCGACGTCGTGCTCGCGATCGGCAACCCCTTCGGCGTCGGACAGACGGTCACCCAGGGCATCGTCAGCGCCACCCGCCGCCGGGTCGCCGGCGGCAGCGCCTGGCAGGACTTCGTGCAGATCGACGCGGCGATCAACCCCGGCAATTCCGGCGGCGCCCTGATCAATCCGGAGGGTCAGCTGGTGGGCGTCACCACCGCGGTCTTCCGCGGCCGGACGAGCGGCGTCGGCAACCCGCCCACCGTCGCCGGCGATGGTGTGGCCATCGAGGACGAGGCGAGCGGCGCGGCCGAGGGCATCGGCTTCGCGATTCCCGCCGAACTGCTCGCGCGCGTGGTACCCGCGATCATCGCCGACGGACGCGTCGCGCGTGGCTGGCTGGGGATCGGCGCGGACGACCTGCCGATGTTTCCCGATCTGCACCGCCGCACGGCGCGCGGGGCGGTCATCACCGGTGTGCTGCCGAACAGCCCGGCGGCGGGTGGCGGGCTTCGCCGCCGGGACGTCGTCACCCATCTCGACGGACGCGAGATCGTCGACGCGACCGACCTTCTGCTCCTGGTCTCCTCCCTCGGGCCCGACCGCGCGATCCGGCTGGCGCTCGAGCGAGACGGGCAGACACTCGCGCTCTCGCTCACCCTCGGCGAGCGACCTGCCCGGGACGCCGACGTGCCTCGCTGACCCGGCGACGCGCGATCGCCGACACCCCGAGCATCAGGAGCGCGACGAAGCCGAGCGTGCCGCCCCCCGCTCGCCCACCGGCCAGCGACGGGTCCGATTCAGCCACCGGGCCTGCCGTGCCGGGCACATCGGTGACGGTCGCGCCGATGACGTCTCCGGCCGACGCCAGCTGCACGCCGCGGCCACCGTCCGCTGCACCCGTCTCGGCGAGCGTGATCCGTCCCTCGCCGGTGGCGACGACGTTGTCCTTCGGGTCGAGTTCGGCGACACCGATCGCGGCAAGGGTCGCGCCCACCGCGTCCCCCTCCGGTGCATCGAGCACGAGTGCCCGCGTCTCGCCCGGCGCGAGCCGCCCCAGTTCGCACTCCGCCGACGTCGGCGTCCGCGCCCGACACCCGGCCGGCCAGCCGTCCCGCCGCGCCATGCCGGTCTCGAGTGCAAGCGTCGCGTCGACCGCGAGCGCGCCGTCGGGGTTGGTCGCGAGGAAGCGGACCGAGCCGCCCACGTCTTCGGCGCGCAGCGACAGGTCGACGGTGTCGAGCAGACAGCTGCGTGCGTGCGAGCGACGCACGCTGCTCTCGCTGCAGGGCGACAGGGTCGTCGGGGTGCGGTCGGAGATGTTGGGCCACATCAGGTAGCCCGATTCCTCTCGGCACTCGGTATCGCTGTCGTGCTGCGCCCCGAGCGAATGACCGAGTTCGTGGGTCAGCAGCACGTCGCCGAATTCCGAGGGCGTCGCGACGCCGACGTCGTAGCCGTCGGTGCGGCAGAGCGTGTCGATCCAGGCGAGGCCCAGCGTCACGTCCGTCTTCGGGTTGCCGCTGAAGAGGTAGGTCAGGGCACTGCCCTCGAAGACCGTTCGCTGCGCCAGGCGGTAGCCGCGGAAGCGTCGAAGCAGGGTCTCGAGCGGGACCGCCGCGCTCGCCATCGGGTCACGCTCGGCATCGAAGGTCAGCACCTCGTCGAGCGCGAGGGAGAAGCCGAAGCCGCGGTAGATGCCGTCCGCCACGTTCAGGTCGTTCAGCGCGGCGGCGAGGCCGTCCCCGCCGTGATACCGATCGAACTGGCTGTCGACGACGATCGAGAGCGGCACCGCCCTGACGTCGCTCGTGGGGCCGGCGCTCGCTGCCGCTGCGCCCGGCTGTGCGCCACCGAGTTCGGGCGGCGGTCGCAGCGCGTCGCCCGCGTCGAGCATTTCGGCGAGCGAGCTGCCATCGCCGGCTCGCGCGCCGTGCCCCCCGCCCGGCTTGGGCAGGTAGTAGTCGAGGGTGCCGACCAGATTGGCGGGCACCAGGCGGTATCGCTCGCCGTCGATCTCGATCAGGCCGGTGATCGCCGCCTCGTGCACCACGGCCCGCACCCAGGAATCCGGCTCGCCGATGACCGTGCCCTCGTAGACCCCGAGTGCCGGTGGCGACAGATCGGAAAGCCCCGCATCGAGCCAGGCCGTCTCGCGTACCAGTCCGCTCGGCGCGAGCGACAGCGTCATGTCGATCCCGTCCACGCTGACGTCGAGCCGCAATCGCCCGGTGTCGACGCTCGTCGCATCGGGTCGCGTCCGGAGCACGCTCGCGTCCGCGAGCCGACGATCGATGATCCGCAGTCGCCGCTCGGCCCGATCGAACCAGTACCGGGAGAGCACCCCGCCGGCCGGCCATCGGAACTCGAAGGGCAGGCTGAGCGCGGTGTGCCGTTCACGCAGGCTGGCGAGCGCGGCACGCGCGCCGCCGGTGTCGCCGAGCTGCTCGAGGGCGATCGCGTCGAGGTAGACCGCCGAGTCCCGGTAGGCCGTGTCCGGAAAGCGGCTCCCGAGTTCGAGCAGCGTCGTGCGCGCCTCGGCGAAGGCGTAGCGGTCCATCAGGCGCACATAGGCGGCGAGATAGAGCGCGTCGTCGGCCAGATCGTCCTCCGGGAAGTCCCGCGCCAACGCGTCGAGCCGGGCGAGCGCGGCATCGGTGTCGCCGGCGTCGCGAAGATCCAGCGCGGCGAGAAAGGCCGCGAGGGGTGGCCCGCCGTCGGGCGCGTCGTGCAGCACGGCGATGCGCGTCTGCACGGCCGGCAGTCGGTCGAAGTCGGGAAAGTCGCGCTGCAGACGGCGAAACGCTTCAAGGGCCTCGGCGTGGCGTCCCTCGCGCAGACGGTCGATCGCGTCGACATACGCGGCGTCAGCGGCAGCATCGGCGGCCGCGCCCGGCGCCGCCTCGACCGGTGCGCCACCACCCGCGACCAGCGCGAGCCCGAGCAGGCAGACCACTCGCCACGCTGGCCCCGACGGGCAGATGTTCACGCGCAGGTCAGGCTCCACCCGCACCCCGTTCACGATCCGACTGGCGATCGCGCCGTACGCCTCCCGCTGCCGAGTTCGCCGCCTCACCACCGGCAGCCGCCCCTTGTCGGTCGAACCAGCTCAGCACATCGCGGCAATCGGCGAGCGCCGTGCGCACGGTATCCGGATCGGGCGAGGGCTGATCGTCGAGGGTGTCGAGCACTTCGGTCAGCTCGCGCGCCTCGCGGATCCGCCCCTGCACTTCCTCGAGCGCGCGATTCAGGGCGACCGTCAGCTCGTTGAACTCACGGGCATCCCCGGTGCGGAGGCGCACCTCGAGGTTGCCGTCGCCGATCTCGTTCAGCGCGCGCCGGATCGCGAGGAGGGGGTTGCCGAGCTTGCGGAGGATCCACACGCACAGCGCCCCGGTGAGGACGGCGTTCACCGCCAGCATCGCGACCAGCCACTCACCCATGACCTGCGTGGTCGAGGGCACTCGCTCGGCCAGCTGCCGCATGTCCTCCGAGGCGAACATCAACGGCGCGTTGCCAGCCACCACCTCGCCGAGCAGGTTGTGCCAGAACACGCCGAGCAGCAGGGTCGACTGGACGATGAAGAACGCCGTCAGGACGAGCACGCGCCGCACCTGGCGGAGCTGGAACGTCTTGTCGCGGACCAGCGACATCGGGAAGGCAGCGTCTGACGAACGAGCCATGAGAGGATCCGGCAGGAGCCCGAACAGGGCGATGCCTTCCGGATCGGCGCGCGCTTCCCTACCTTGACGCCGCGAACGGGCGGCGACGTGCGCTGACCGAGCCTTCGGACGCACACGCGCCGGCTTCTGTGAGGCACTGCCCGATTGCGCGAATCACTGCATCGACACGGCCGCTCCGCACCGGGGCACGGCGACTCTCAGCGCTTGCGTCGCCTGTCGATCGCCGCGGCCAGGTCGTCGAGCAAGGGGACGGTTTCGTCCCAGGACAGGCAGGCATCGGTCACGCTCTGCCCGCGCACCAGCGGACGGTTGTCGACGCTCTGCGCGCCCTCGACGAGGTTGCTCTCGATCATGACACCGACGATGCGTCCGTCGCCGTCCTCGATCTGCGAGCAGATGTCCCGGCACACGTAGCGCTGTCGCCGATGCAACTTGCGCGAATTCGCGTGGCTGCAGTCGATCATCACGCGCTCGGGCAGGCCGGCCTTGGCGAGCATCGCACAGGCGTCGTCGACGCTGGCCGCATCGTGGTTGGTGTTGGCCTTCCCGCCACGAAGGATCAGGTGACAGTCCTGATTGCCCGCCGTCTGGAAGATGGCCGACGCGCCCTCCTTCGTCACGGACAGGAAATGGTGCGAGTTGCGCGCCGCCCCGATCGCGTCGACCGCGATCTGCACCGAACCCGCCGTGCCGTTCTTGAAGCCGACCGGACAGGAAAGCCCCGAGGCGAGTTCACGATGGCCCTGGCTCTCTGTGGTTCGCGCCCCGATCGCGCCCCAGCCGACCAGGTCGGCGATGTACTGCGGACTGATCAGGTCGAGGTACTCGACCCCGGCGGGCAGGCCCATCTCGGCAACGTCGGCGAGCAGGCGTCGAGCGATCTCGAGCCCCTCGTTGATGCGGAAACTGTTGTCCATGGCCGGATCGTTGATCAGGCCCTTCCAGCCGACGGTCGTGCGCGGCTTCTCGAAATAGACCCGCATCACCAGACACAGGGTGTCGGCGTATCGCTCGCGTACCGCGGCGAGCCCTTCGGCGTACTCGCGAGCCGCGTCCGGGTCGTGGATGGAGCACGGCCCGACGACGACGACCAGACGATCGTCCTCGCCGTTCAGGATCGAGCGGACGTCGCTGCGACAGGCGGTGACCGTGGCGGCGGCCGTCGCACTGACCGGCACCTCGGTGGTGAGCGACTCGGGCGAGCGCAGCTGTCGCGTGTCGGTGATGCGCAGATCGTCGGTGTTCGTGCTCATGCGGGGCTCGAGGCAGTGGCCGACGAGGCGGCCTGATCGGCGTTCCGGCCGGTGGCGCGGGCAGCGGCGGAAGGGGTGTCGGCCGCGGCGCCGAGACGCGCGACCAGTCGCTCGATCTCCCGGTGGCGGGTCTTCATGGAGGCGCGGTTGACGACGAGTCGCGAGCTGATGTCGGCGATGTGCTCGAGCGGCACGAGGCCGTTGGCGCGCAGCGTGCCGCCGGTGTCGACGACGTCGACGATCAGATCGGCCAGCCCGACCAGCGGCGCGAGTTCCATCGAGCCGTAGAGCTTGATGATCTCCACCTGCCGATGCTGGCGCGCGAAGTGACGTCGCGCGACCTCGGCGTACTTGGTCGCCACGCGGTAGCGCCGACCGACGTCGTTCGCCGCGCCGAGCACCAGGCCCTCGCGGCCCGCGACCATCAAGCGGCAGCGGGCGATGTTCAGGTCGAGCGGCTCGAGGAGACCTTCGCCGCCGTGTTCCATCAGGACGTCCTTCCCGACCACGCCGAGATCGGCGCCACCGTGACGCACGTAGGCCGGCACGTCGCTCGCCCGCACGATGAGGAACTCGACGGGGCCGCCTGCGGCGGGATCGCCGTCGAGCGGCACGGATTCGCTCGGGATGATCAGCTTCCGGGAGCTCGCCGGATCCTCGGCCGGGCGGATGCCGGCCGCCGCGAACAGTGGCAGGGTCTCGTCGAAGATGCGACCCTTCGAGAGAGCGATGCGCAAGGGTGTCACCACGGCGGCCATCACTGGTCGGGCACGCGGCGGATGTCGGCGCCGAGCTGGTGGAACTTCTCCTCGATACGCTCGTAGCCCCGATCGATGTGATAGACCCGCCGCACCGTGGTCTCGCCGTCCGCGACGAGGGCCGCGAGGATCAGACTCGCCGACGCGCGGAGGTCGGTCGCCATGACGGGCGCACCGGTGAGCCTCTCCACGCCGTGGATCGTGACGGCGTTGCCCTCGACCGTCATGTCGGCGCCCATGCGCTGCAGCTCGTTGACGTGCATGAAGCGGTTCTCGAACACTGTCTCGATGATCTTTCCCGTCCCTTCGGCCACGCAGTTCAACACGCAGAACTGCGCCTGCATGTCGGTGGGGAAATCGGGGTACGGCGCGGTGGTCACGTTCACGGCGCGCGGGCGCCGGCCGTGCATGTCGAGCTCGATCCAGTCCGCGCCGACGCTGATGTCGGCACCGGCCTCGCGGAGCTTGTCGAGCACGGCGTGCATGACGCCCGGCACGGTGTCGCGCACACGGATCTTGCCGCGAGTGACGGCCGCACCGACGAGAAAGGTGCCGGTCTCGATGCGATCGGGGACGACGTGGTACTCGCAACCGGTGAGGCGATCCACGCCCTCGACCGTGATCGTCGACGTGCCCACGCCCTCGATCCGGGCGCCCATCGCGGTCAGGTAGTCGGCGAGATCCACGACCTCGGGCTCGCGCGCGGCGTTCTCGAGGACCGTCTCGCCCCGGGCCAGCACGGCAGCCATCAGCAGGTTCTCGGTACCGGTGACGGTGACCGTGTCGAAGCCGATCCGCGCCCCCTGCAAGCGTCCCGCTCGGGCGCGGATGTAGCCGCCATCGATGGTGATGTCGGCGCCGAGCGCGCGCAGTCCTTCGATGTGCAGGTTGACCGGACGAGCGCCGATCGCGCAGCCACCGGGCAACGAGACCTCGGCCTGGCCGTAACGGGCGACCAGCGGGCCGAGCACCAGGATGGAGGCGCGCATGGTGCGCACCAGCTCATAGGCGGCGGTATAGTCGTTGATCGAGGTGGGGTCCACCTCGACCCGCATGTTGTCGCCCATCGTGATGCGGCAGCCCATGCGCGCGAGCAGCGACATCGTCGTGGTGACGTCGTTCAGATGCGGGACGTTGGTAATCGTCGAGGGGCTGCTGCCGAGCAGGGTGGCGGCGAGTATCGGCAGGACGGCGTTCTTCGCCCCGGATATGCGCACGTCACCCGCAAGCGGCGCGCTCCCTTCGATAAGCAGCTTGTCCATCGGTCCCCCGGCTGATCCGGGGAGCCGGCCGTGTCGGGAGACACGGCGACGAGATCAGCCCGGCGGGAACGCCTCGGCAGGCGTTCGGGCCGCGATCATATCAAAGCACCAGGTCGTCCACCTGGCAGACCCCGGCAAGCTGGCGGAGCCCATCGGGCACCGCCACGAACTCGAGCGGGTATCCGGCCCGTCGGGCCACGCCGAGCCACTCGACCATCAGGGCGAGCCCCGCGCTGTTGCTCCGCGCGACCCCGCCGAGATCGACCTGCCGGATGCGGCCGCTCTCGAGCAGCGGCGAGACCGCCTCCAGCGTCTCGCGGGCGGTGGTGAAGTCGATCGTGCCGCTGAGACGACAGACGTCGCCGTCGTGGTCGACGGCGATCGACCCGACGGCCCCCGGTGCCGGTGTCGCGACGGCTGGACCCGCCGCGCCCGGCCCCGTCGCCTCGGGACCCGTCGCCTCAGGACTTGGCATTGCGTTCCTTCAGGGTGTCGAGCAGACCGGCGATGCCGCCCTTGCGAATCTCGCTCGCGAACGCCGTGCGGTAGCTGGTCACGAGACTCAGGCTGTCGACCTCGATGTCGTAGATGCTCCAGCCGTCCTTGTCGCGGAGCTTGTAAGTGACCGGCACGTTCTGTCCTCCGGACTGGTCGAACTCCGAGCGGACGACCGCACGGTCCTCGCGTGACTCGGGTCGGAACGGCTCGAAGTCGATGGTGCCGCCGCTGTATTCGGTCATGGCACTGGTGTAGGTGTTGAGCAACAGCGTCTTGAACTCGGTGACCAGTTCGGTCTTCTGCGTGGCATCCGCCTGACGCCAGAACTTGCCCACGGCCAGCTTGGTCATCGTGTCGAAGTCCAGGTTCGGGACGATGATCTCCTCGACCTTGGCGTCGAGATACCCGGGCTCCTCGGCGATGCGGTCCGACTCGTTCTTCAGGACGTCCAGCATCGCCATCGTGGACTCCACGACGATCTCCTGCGCGGGATGGTCGGCCGCCCAGCCCGCGACGGAGACGAATGGCGTGGCAGCGGCAAGCACGAGGGCGGCGGCGGTTCTGCGGAGGGCATGGATCATCGTGTGTCGTTCCTCTCGAAGGGGGGCATTCATCGTTCTCAATCTCCACCGGACCGGCTGAACAGCACCTGACCGATCAGACGCTCGAGCACGAGTGCCGATTGCGTGTAAGTGATCTCGTCGCCTTCGACGAGGAAGTCGTCCTCGGCGCCGGGGTCGAGGCCGATGTACTGCTCGCCGAGCAGGCCGGCGGTGTAGATGCTCGCCGAGGTGTCGAGCGGGAAATCGGCGAAGGCCTCGTCGATGCTGAGAACGACGCTCGCCTGGAAGGTTTCGGGGTCGTATTCGATCGACTCGACCTCGCCGATGCGCACCCCGCTCGCCGAGACCGGCGCGCGCGCCTTCAGCCCGCCGATGTTCTCGAATTTCGCGACCAGCGTGTAGCCGTCTCCACCTGACAGGCTGGTCAGGTTGCTGACCCGCATGGCGAGCACCAACATCGCGGCCAGGAACAGCAGCACGAACAGGCCGACCAGCACTTCGACGGTTCTGGAGTTCATTGATCTATCCGGTCCTTAGAACATGACGGCCGTGAGCACGAAATCGAGTCCGAGCACGGCAAGCGAGGAGTAGACGACGGTGCGGGTGGTGGCGGCGCTGACGCCTTCCGAGGTCGGGATGCAGTCGACCCCTTCGAAGATCGCGATCCAGCTGATGACGAAACCGAAGACCAGCGCCTTGATCAGACCGTTGCCGACGTCCTCGGTGAAGCCGACGGCGTTCTGCATCTGCGACCAGTAAGCGCCGGCGTCGACACCGAGTACCTGGACACCGACGAGGTAGCCACCGGTCACGCCCACGGCGGAAAACATCGCCGCAAGTGCGGGCAGGGCGAGGAAGCCCGCGAGGAAGCGCGGCGCGAACACCCGCTTGAACGGATCGACGGCCATCATCTCCAGTCCGGACAACTGCTCGGTCGCCTTCATCAGCCCGATCTCGGCGGTCATCGCCGAGCCCGCCCGGCCGGCGAACAGCAGGCCGGTGACGACCGGACCCAGCTCGGTGACCAGCGTCAGCGCGACGACCACGCCGAGCGATTCCTCGGCACCGAAGCCGACGAGCGTGTTGTACCCCTGCAGCGCGAGCACCATGCCGACGAACAGTCCCGACACGAGGACGATCGAGAGCGTCATGACGCCGGAGGCGAACAGCTGCTGCACCAGCAGGCCGAAGCGCGACACCAGGGAGCCCAGCGCGGCGAGCAACTGGACCAGGAAGATCGAGGCGCGACCGAGCCGTTCGAGCGCGCCGATGGTTCCGCCGCCGAAACGCTGCAGGAAGTCGATCATGTGTCGGCCCCCAACAGGTCTTCCGCGTAGTCCGGGGCGGCCAGCTGAAAGGGCACGGGACCGTCGGCACTGCCGTTGAGAAACTGCTGCACCCACGGAGAACCGGACTCGCGAAGCGAAGCGGGAGTCCCGGCCTCGACCACCTTCCCTTCGGAGATGATGACGACGTAGTCGGAGATCGACAGCGACTCCTCGAGGTCGTGCGAGACGATCACGGAGGTCAGCCCGAGCGCCGTGTTGACGGTGCGGATGAGCTCGAGCAGGACGCCCATCGATATCGGGTCCTGTCCGGTGAACGGCTCGTCGTACATGATCATCATCGGGTCGAACACGAGCGCGCGGGCCAGCGCGGCCCGTCGTGCCATCCCGCCCGAGAGTTCGGCGGGATGGAGATCGCGCGCGCCACGAAGTCCGACCGCATGCAGCCGCATCAGCACGAGATGCCGGATGAGTCGCTCGGGTAGGTCGGTGTGTTCGCGGAGCGGGTAGGCGACGTTGTCGAAGACGGTGAGGTCGGTCAGCAGCGCGCCCGACTGGAACAACATGCCGAGCCGCTTCCGTAGCGCATAGAGTTCGCGCCGCCTGAGCTTGCCGACCTCGAGCCCGTCGACGTGGATCGATCCGCGTTCACCCTTGAGCTGACCGCCGATCATCTTCAACAGCGTGGTCTTGCCGGTACCGCTCGGGCCGAGCACCGTGGTGACCTGGCCGCGCGGGATGTCGATGTCCAGTCCCCGAAAGATGGCCTTGCTGCCGCGGCTGAAATGCAGATCGCGGATGCGGACCAGCGTGGCATCGTCGTCGAGCGTGGCGTTCAATGAGCTCATGCCCGTGTGACCCGCATCAAGTGTACCAGTTGACCCTTCTCGTCCATGTGCGAACAGGCGTTCCGGAGCGCCCGTATTACCGTCCCCGACCGACGCAAGACCGACACCGAAACGCCGGATTCCTTGCCGGGTGACAAGGCCACTGGCCGATCGACCTGGACCGATGGCCGTGCCCCCGTGATCGAGCGGTCGGCACGGACTATCCGTTCGGACGATCGGCCACGGCGTCGAGAAGCGGCGATCCGGCGATCCGTTTCGGCACGTCCCCTGCTGGACCGTTGTCGGCCGACGAAGACCTCGACTGCAGCCCGGCGACGGTTATCTGTCGCCTCCGTCATGAGCGCGGAATCGCTGGTCTACACTTCGAGGCCGGCGCACGGCGACGGAACCCCGCGCGTGCCACCCACCGATCTCACCCGCCACCTCGCGTCTGTCGTGTCGTCATTCGTCTGGTCCCTCACTCGTGGTCCGCTCTCCATGATCCCTGATCCCATCGCCAGGTCCGGCCGCGTCACGTCGATCGTGCTCGGGCTCGCGCTCGTCGGCGGGTGCGCGAGCAACCCGCCGACCGGTCCGGTGTACGACCCCCTGGAGAACGCGAACCGGCACGTTTACGCGTTCAACACCGCACTCGACAACGCGATCCTGAAGCCGGTGGCCCGCGGCTACCGCTTCGTGCTGCCCGACATCGTCGAGGACGGCATCGGGAACTTCTTCAACAACCTCGCCGAGCCCGGCATCGTCATCAACGACGTGCTGCAGGGCAAGTTCGCGCAGGCGGCGAGCGACACGGGACGCTTCCTCGTCAACTCGACGGTAGGCATCGGCGGACTGATCGACGTCGGCAGCCGCATCGGCCTGGAGAAGCACCGGGAATCACTCGGACAGACATTGGGCGTCTGGGGCATCGGCGACGGGCCCTTCCTGATGGTGCCGCTGCTCGGACCGAACACCGCGCGCACGCTGACGGGATTCGTGGTCGAGGCCAGCACGACGAGCCTGCCGCCTCACATCGCCGACGCCGCGGACATGCGCTCGGCCGACGAGACCGCTTTCGTCGTCGGGCTCGGCCTGCTCGATCTCGTCAGCACGCGCGCGCGGCTGCTCTCGGCCGGCAACCTGCTCGACAGCGCGGCGCTCGACCCCTACCTCCTGCTGCGCGACTTCTGGGCGCGCGGACACCGCGATCTCACGTGGGACGGCAAGCGCCCGGTCGCGATCGGCGAACCGGACTACGGCGACGACGACGAGTTCGACGATCTGGATGAGCTCGACGAACTCGACGAACTGGACGAACTGGACGAACTGGACGAACTGGACGAACTCGACGAACTGGACGAACTGGACGAACTGGACGAACTGGACGAACTGGACGAACTGGACGAGCTCGATGAGCTCGATGAACTCGATCGCCTCGACGCGCTGGACGCCGCGACCAGTGGCGAGTCGGCGCCGATCCAGGACGCGCTGGAGCCGGACGAGCTCGACGAGCTGGATCGTCTCGACGCGCTGGACGCCGAGTGAGCCGCTTCGCACCAGCGACCGCGCGCCCATGACCGCACGGAACGGCGCGGACCGGGCGGATGAACCGCACACGATGACCGGGACGGCCGGAGCGGCCGCCGTCGACGACGGCAGGCTGATCGGCCTCGGTCGGGAGGTCATCGAGATCGAGGCGGCCGCGGTAGCCGCGCTCGCACCGCGTCTCGACGCGCGCTTCGCCGGTGCCTGCCGCACCTTGCTCGCCTGCCGGGGCCGGGTCGTGGTCTGTGGCATCGGCAAGTCCGGACACGTCGGCGCCAAGCTCGCCGCCACCCTGGCCAGCACCGGCACGCCGGCCTTCTTCGTCCACGCCGCCGAGGCCGCCCACGGCGACATCGGCATGTTGCAGCCCGGAGACGTGGTGATCGCCCTCTCCTACAGTGGCGGCTCCGACGAGCTGCTCGTGCTGCTGCCCGGCATACGGCGGCTCGGCCTGCCGCTCATCAGTCTGTGCGGGGAAGCGGACTCGACGCTCGCGCGCGCCTCCGATGTCGTCCTCGACACCCGCATCGAACGGGAGGCTTGCCCGCTCGGCCTCGCGCCGACCTCGAGCACGACCGCGACGCTCGCCCTCGGCGACGCCCTGGCCATCGCCCTGCTCGGCGCCCGCGGCTTCGACAGCGACGACTTCGCCCGTGCCCATCCAGGCGGACGGCTCGGACGACGGCTCCTGCTGCGGGTGGCCGACGTCATGAGCACCGGGACGGCGGTGCCGCGTGTGGATCACGCGGCCCGTATCGCCGACGCCCTCGTCGAGATCAGCTCCCGGGGGCTCGGCATGGTCAACGTGATCGATGCCGACGATCGACTCGTCGGCGTCTTCACCGACGGCGATCTTCGCCGTTCGCTCGCACGCGGTGAAGACGTGCGTGCGGTCGGCGTGGCCGATCTCATGACGTCCGCCCCGACCACGGTTCGCGCCGACACGCTCGCCTACGCGGCGCTCGAGACGATGCAGGCGCGACGCATCACGTCACTGCCCGTGACGCTCGACGGCACGGACGGCCAAGGCGAACGGCTGGAGGGCGTCGTGACGATGCACGCCCTGCTCGCCGCCGGCGTCGCCTGAACGAACGCTGCTACGCTCCCGCCCCATGCCCTCGCCACCTCTCTCGCCCACCCCGGAAGCGGACGCCGACCCGCTTGCCCCGCTGGTCGCGGAGATAGAGCGTCTTGCAGCGGCGGACACGATCACCCGCGCGGCGCAGGTCGAGCTCGTGTTCCTCGATGTCGACGGCGTCATGACCGACGGACGTCTCGATCAGGGCGACGACGGTGTCGAGCGCAAGCGCTTTCACGCTCGCGACACGATCGGTGCGCGACTGCTTGTCCGGGCGGGCGTCAGGCTCGCGATCGTCAGCGGCCGAACGTCCGAGACGCTCGCGCGACGCGCCAGGGAGCTCGGCGTCGACGAGCTGCACCAGGGCGTCGAGGCGAAGCTCGGGATCGTCGAGCGGATCGCGGCCGACGCCGGCATGCCGCTCGCACGCTGCGCCTACCTCGGGGACGACGTGGTCGATCTCGCCCCGATGCGACGCGTCGGCCTCGCCATCTGCCCGGCGGATGCGCACCTCGTCGTGCGGGCGCAGGCGACGCACGTGCTGTCGCGCGGCGGCGGCGCGGCGGCGCTCCGCGAGGCGGCCGAGCTCATTCTTCACGCCCGCGGCACGTTGCGCGACGCGCACGTGCCCTACCTCGTCTGAGCGCGCGATGAGGGGTGGACGCCTGCTCTCCCGCTACTGGCTGCTCGTGCCGCTGATCCTCGTGGCGATCGTCGCGCGCGAGTGGGTCGAGCGACCGGACACCTTCGAGATCGAGGAGACGGTGGACATGCGCCGCAGCGAGGCCGACTACTACCTGGAGGACTTCCGCACGCGCCGCTTCGACGCGAGCGGCGCGCTCGAGTATGTGGTGTCCGGTGACTCGCTCTCCCACTTTCCCGACGAAGACGTCTCCGACGTCGTCGCCCCCCGCATCGAACTGCGGCGGGCAGACGTCCGCTGGCAGGCCGAGGCCGAGAACGGCCGATTCGAGACCGATCCCGATGTCTTCACCCTGCTCGGCGACGTGCGCCTCGAGCGCGTGGTCACGGCGCTGCCAGCCGGCGATACCGTCGCCGAGTCGTCATCGCCGGACGGGCAGAGTCACGACCCCGCCTTCGGCGGGCCGGTGACGATCACCACGCGCGATCTGGCGCTGGCGCTCGACACCGACGAGGTCTCCACCGACGCGCCGTTCGAGATCGTCGCACCCGGCTGGCGCCTCGCCGGAACCGGCTTGCGATCGACGATCGACGCGGGCAAGCTCGAACTGCTTTCCAACGTCAACGGAACCTACGATGCGGCCGTCCCTCCCTGACGCCGGCCGCGCGCCGCGACTCACCGACCGGGCCAGCGCTCGCGCCGCCCTCGCACTGGCCGCCGCTTCCCTCGTCGTCGGGCCGCCGGCGCTCGCGCGGGAGAGCGACTTCACGCAGCCGATCGACGTCAGCGCCGATCGATCGGAATACGACCAGCGCGCCGGTACCCAGACGCTCATCGGCAACGTCGAGATCCGTCAAGGCACGATCCTGATCACGGCCGAGCGCGTCACCATCGCCTTGCAGGACGCGAAGCTCGCGAACATCGAGGGCAGCGGCTCGCCGATCCGCTTCGAGCAGGAGAACGAGGCGGGGGAGACCGTCCGGGGCGAGTCGAGCGAGATCAGCTACGACGCGATCGAGAACCTGCTGGTGCTGTCCGGCGGCGCGACGCTCGCGCAGCCGGGCCAGCGACTGTCCAGCGAGCGGATCGCCTTCGATGCCCGCTCGCAGACGGTCAGCGCCGAAGGCGGTCCGGGAACCGGCAGCGCCGGCAAGAAGGGCCGGGTCAGCATTCGTCTGGACGCCCCGTCGTCGGACCGGAACCGGTGAGTGCGCCGGTGGAGCGCCGTTCCACCGTTCCGGATCGTCGCCACGATCCGAAGGAAACGGCGACCGCGGACGCGCTCGCGCGCGAGCGGGCGCCGGTTCGCTCCCTGCGAGCCGACGGGCTGCAGAAGGCCTACAAGAAGCGTCGCATCCTCGAGGGCGTGTCGTTGCGGGTGAGCAGCGGCGAGGTGGTCGGCCTTCTCGGACCGAACGGCGCCGGCAAGACCACCTGCTTCTACATGGTGGTCGGCCTCGTGAAGCCGGACAGCGGTCGCATCCTGCTGGACGACATGGACATCACACACCACCCGATGCACGCCCGGGCGCGGCTCGGCGTCGGCTATCTGCCGCAGGAAGTCTCCGTGTTCCGCCAGCTCACCGTCGAGCAGAACATCATGGCGATCCTCGAGACGCGCAAGGGCATGAGCCGCGACGCCCGCCGCGATCGGCTCGAGGCACTGCTCGAGGAGTTGCAGGTCGCCCACATCCGCGACAGCCTCGGCATCAGCCTGTCGGGCGGGGAGAAACGCCGCGTCGAGATCGCGCGCGCGCTGGCCGCCGACCCGGCCTTCATCCTGCTCGACGAGCCCTTCGCCGGTGTCGACCCGATCTCGGTCATCGACATCCAGAAGATCATCGTCCATCTGAAGGAGCGAGGCATCGGGGTGCTGATCACCGACCACGGCGTGCGCGAGATGCTCGGCATCTGCGACCGGGCCTACATCCTGAGCACCGGCGAGGTGATCGCGGAGGGCACGCCGGCCGATGTCATGGCCGACGAGCAGGTGCGCAAGGTCTACCTTGGAGAGGACTTCCGGATCTGAAAGCGACAGGGGCTCGAAACCTTTCCATCGAGCAATTAAAGTCCGTGCCAAGCGTGCCAACTTCGGCCGGTTCTTTGCAAGAAATCTGGCCTGTGTCACGTAGTCATCCGTTCGTGGTCGGTCCAACCGCCCGCTCCCGCCAGTCAAGGATTCGCGCATGAAGCAGTCGCTGCAGATGAAGATGGGCCAGTCGCTGGCCATGACGCCGCAACTGCAGCAAGCGATCAAGCTGCTGCAGTTGTCGACGCTGGAACTGCAGAGCGAGATCCAGGAGGCGCTCGAGAGCAACCCGATGCTCGAGGTGCAGGAAGAGGATGGGGCCCCGCGCGAGGGAGATTCCGCGAACGACGGCGGCGCGACCGGCGAGACCCGCGACCCCGGGTCGAACGACGAGACGGGCGGGAGCCAGGCCGATACGGCGGCCGACGCGGCGGCGGACTTCGAGCCGACCAGCGATCCGGCGACGGTCGAGACCCCGGACACCCTGCCCGAGGATCTGCCGGTCGACAGCGCCTGGGAAGACGTCTACGAGCCTTCCGCACCGGCCAGTTCCGGCACGGGCAGCGAGGGTGAGACGCGCGACTTCACCGAGTTCCACAACTCGGGCATCAGCACCATCCAGGATCACCTGAACGAACAGATCCGCTTCGCCCCGCTGTCGGAGGTCGATCAGCGCATAGCCGAGACCATCATCGACGCGATCGACGACAACGGTTACCTGCTGGACGACGTCCCGTCCCTGATAGAGGGTCTGAACAACGGCCCGAACCCGGGCGGCGCGGACCCCGAGCAGCGCGTCACCGAGGCGGAGTTCGAGAGCGTGCTGCATCTCGTCCAGCACCTCGACCCGGCCGGCTGCGGCGCGCGGGATGCGAGCGAGTGCATGCGGGTACAGCTCGGACAACTGCTCTCGACCGAAACGGTCATCGACGCGACCACGATCGTGACCGAGCATCTGGAGTTGCTCGCCGCGCACGACTTCCCACGCCTGCGTCGGCTTCTGAAGATCGACGACGCGCGACTGCAGGCGGCGGTCGCGGTGATCCGCAGCCTCAATCCGCGGCCCGGGCGCCAGTTCGTCAACGACCACGACCAGTACGTCGTGCCTGACGTCTTCGTCAAGAAGGTCAAGGGCGTGTGGCGCGTCGAACTCAACCCCGACATCGCGCCGCGCCTCGGCATCAACTCGCTCTACGCCGGCATGGTCAAGCGCGCCGACAAGAGCGACGACAACAACTTCCTGAGAAACCACCTCCAGGAGGCCCGCTGGTTCATCAAGAGCCTGCAGAGCCGCAACGAGACGCTGCTGCGCGTCGGCACCGCCATCGTCGAGCGCCAGCGAAGCTTCCTCGAGTATGGCGACGAGGCGATGAAGCCACTGGTGCTCCGGGACATCGCCGAACAGCTGTCGCTGCACGAATCGACGATCTCCCGCGTGACGACGCAGAAATACATCCACACGCCGCGCGGCATCTTCGAATTCAAGTATTTCTTCTCGAGCCATGTCTCGACCGCCAATGGCGGCGAATGCTCGGCGACGGCGATCCGCGCGATGATCCGGAAGTTCATCGCCGCCGAGGACGTGACGCGCCCGCTGTCCGACAGCAAGATCGCCGGCACCCTCGTCGACGACGGCATTCAGGTTGCGCGGCGCACGGTCGCCAAGTACCGTGAGTCGATGGCGATTCCCCCGTCCAACGAGCGCAAGCGATTGAGCTGAAAAACCTCTCCCCGCAGTTCCCGCCCACTGAATCGGAGAACGTTGTATGAACCTCACCGTGACCGGCCACCATGTCGACGTGACGAGTTCCATGCGTAACTACGTCGACGAGAAGATGGAACGTCTGCAACGTCATTCGGAGAATCTGTTCGGCATACACGTCATCCTCAGCGTCGAGAAGCTTCGGCAGAAGGCGGAGGCGACGATCGATGTCTCTGGAACGAAGCTCTTCGCCGAGGAGACTCGCGAGGACATGTACTCGGCGATCGACCTGCTCGCCGACAAGCTCGACCGTCAACTGATTCGCCACAAGGAGAAGCAGAAGAGTCGTCGTCACACCAGGGATGTCACGCCGCCGGCGAACGAGCCGATGCTCGACGAGCCGGTCACCGACGACTGAACGACACCCCCGGCACCGCGCCCGGTCGGCACCGAGTCCCGCCGGGCGCTTTTCATGGCCCCGGCGAGGGCGCACAATGGTGCATCGCCACTGTCGACCGCTGCTCGCCGCCCCCCCCCGGCGCGCCTGCCCTCGCGTCGACCGGCCAGCCGCTTCACCGTATCTCATGGACCTCCCCGAGCTGCTCGAACCCGAGCGTATCCGTTGCCGCTGCGACATCCACAGCAAGAAGCGCGCGCTGCAGACGGTCGCCGAACTGCTCGGTGAATCGCTGCGCGCGAGCGCGGCGAAGGCCCGCGCTGCCGATGGCGGCGACCCGGACGCCGACGAGACGACGCCCGAGATTTCCGACATGGACATTCTCGACGCCCTGATCAGCCGCGAGCGGCTCGGCAGCACCGGACTCGGCCACGGCATCGCCCTGCCGCACAGCCGCCTCGAGGTCGTCGACGCGCCACTGGCGGCGTTGGTCACGCTCAACGAAGGCGTGGACTTCGAGTCCGCCGACGGCGAGCCCGTGGACGTGGTTCTCGGCCTGCTCGTGCCGAGCGACTGCAACGACGAACACCTCGAGATCCTCGCCCGGCTCGCCCGCCGGTTCAGCGACGTCGAGCTCCGGGACCGGCTCCGCGGCGCGAGTGACGGCGAGACCCTGTTCGGCGAGTTGCAGCGGCTCGACACGAGCTCGTGACCGGCGCTGCCCGGTCTCCGGTTGACGCGCGCTGATGGCGTCGCGTCAGTTGACCGTCGACGCGGCGTTCCGTGCCTTCGGCGACGAGCTGGGCTTCCGCTGGGTGGCCGGGCGCGACGGCGGCGAACGACGGCTGACGCGCGATGCCGAGCCCGGCCAGCGTTCGCGCCTGCTCGGCCCGCTGAATTTCAACAACCCCCACCGGATCCAGCTACTCGGCCGCTCCGAGGCCCGACTGTTCACGCAGGCCGGGCACCTCGACCCCGACCGGTTCGAGTTCGACCTCGCCGACACCTGCGAGCTGCTGCTCGTCAGCGATGACCTCGAGCCGCCGGCGCCGCTGGTCGCGCTGGCCGAGCGCGCGCGCATACCGCTGTTCGTCTCCAGCCTGCGTTTCAACGAGCTGCAGATGCGGCTGCGCTATCTCCTCAAGAAGCAGCTGGCCGAGCGGCGCATCATCCACGGCGTGATGATGGACGTGCACGGCACCGGCGTGCTCATCACCGGCAACGCGAGCGTGGGCAAGAGCGAGCTCGCCCTCGACCTCGTCAGCCGCGGCCACATCCTCGTCGCCGACGACGCCCCGGAATTCACGCGCATCGCGCCGAACACCCTCGAGTGCCGCTGCCCCGAGCTCCTTCAGGACTTTCTCGAGGTGCGCGGGCTCGGCGTGTTGAACATCGCCCTGATGTACGGCGACGCGCACACTCGCACGCGCAAGGTCCTGCGCTTCATCGTGCATCTCGAGGCCATCGACGGCGACGATCCGGAGGCGCTCGCGGACATCGCGGGCGACCGCATCAGCGAGCCTGCCGCCCACCGCGAGATCCTCGGAGTGAAGATTCCCGAACGGACCATCCCGGTCGCCCCGGGCCGCAACCTCGCGGTCCTCGTCGAGGCCGCGGTGCGGGCGCAGATCCTGCGCTCCGGCGGCTACAGTGCACCGCGCGACCTCGTCGAGAAGCAGAGTCGCGCCCTGGCCGGTGCCGCCACCCGGCGCGATCCGCACGGCCTGCCGCTCACGGAGATACCACGATGAGCACCGACGACGGCAAGCCCGCGCGGCCCGTCCCGGCGAGCGCCCGCTCCCGCCTGACCATCGTCACCGGCCTGTCCGGCTCCGGCAAGAGCGTGGCCCTGCACAGCCTCGAGGACGAGGGCTTCTACTGCATCGACAACCTGCCGGCCGCGTTGCTGCCGCCGGTCATCGACCGTCTGCTGGAGAGCGGGCAGAAGATCTACGAGCAGCTCGCGATCGGCATCGACATGCGCAGCGAACGAGATTCCGCCGACGATCTCCTCGCCCTCGTCAAGACTCTCCGTGCCCGCACCGACCTGCACCTGGAAGTGCTGTTTCTCGACACCGATCGCAGCACCCTGGTCACGCGCTTCTCGGAGACGCGGCGCAAGCACCCGCTCAGTTCGCGCGACCTCACGCTGATCGCCGCGATCGACGAGGAGGTCCGGCTCCTCGAGCCGGTGAAGGGGCAGGCCGAGCTCGTGGTGGACACCACGCAGCTGAACCTTCACGAACTGCGCGACATCATCCGCACCTACCTGCTCGGCCGCTCCTCGACCAACCTCTCGCTGATCTTCCAGTCGTTCGGCTTCAAGCACGGCACCCCGGCGAGCACCGACTTCACCTTCGACGTGCGCTGCCTGCCGAACCCGCACTGGGAACCCGAGCTCCGCCCCTTCAACGGCCGCGAGGCGCCCATCGTCGCCTTTCTCGAGGAGCAGCCGGACGTGAGCGACATGCTCACCGACATCACCGGCTTCCTGGAACGCTGGCTGCCTCTGTTCGAGGCGGAGAACCGCGCCTACCTGACGGTGTCGATCGGCTGCACCGGCGGCCGCCATCGCTCGGTCTTTCTCGTCGAACGGCTCGCCGCCCATTTCGGCACCCTGCGCGACAACGTCTCGCTCCGACACCGTGAGCTTGCCTGAGTCGATCCGAGCCTCGGTCATTCCGAGCCTGAGTCAACCCGAGCTTGCCCGAGCTTGAAAGGGAACCCCGTGATCACCCGCGACATCGACATCATCAACAAGCTCGGCCTGCACGCGCGCGCGGCGGCCAAGCTGGTCAAGCTGGCCGGCTCCTTCGAGTCCGCGATCGACATCCAGAAGGACGACCAGCGGGTCAACTCGAAGAGCATCATGGGGGTGATGATGCTCGCGGCGAGCTGTGGCTCGCACGTGACGCTGCACGTCGACGGCCCCGACGAGGAAGCGGCGACCGCCGCCATCGTCGATCTCGTCGAACGTCGCTTCGACGAAGAAGAATGACGATCTCCTTCGCGGAGACGGCGGCATGAGCCTGATGTTCACCGGCATCGGCGTATCCCGGGGCGTCGCGATCGGCGAGGCCTGGCTGCTCCGGCGCGACCGGATAGACGTCGGCACCCGCACGCTCGAGAAGGCGGACGTGCCGGCCGAGGTCCGTCGCCTGCGTCGCGCGCTGAAGACCGCTCGCACTCGACTGCTCATCACCCGCGACAGTATCCCGGAGGCTGCCCCCGACGACGTCAGCGCCTTCATCGAGACCCACATCCTGATGCTCGACGACGAGCTGCTGTCCAAGCGCCCCGTCGAGATCATCAAGGGCGAACGGATCAACGCCGAGGCGGCGCTGCAGAAGCAGCGCGAGGCGCTTGCCAAGGTGTTCGGTTCGATGGAGGACACCTACCTTGCCACCCGCATCGACGATGTCGATCACGTCATCGAGTCGGTGCTGCGCGCGCTCGATCAAGGGGGCAGGGGCGACGCGAACGGCGACGGCCGGGCCGACGAGACGGAAGCGCTCGGGGACGCGCGCTGGAAGGGCCGCATCGTCGTCGCCGACGACCTGACGCCGGCGGACACCATCGCGATGAAGAACCACGGCGTGGCGGGATTCGTCACGGAGACCGGCGGGCAGCTGTCGCACAGCGCGATCCTCGCCCGGAGCCTCGGCATTCCGGCGATCGTCGGCGTCCACGACGCGCGCCGCTACATCCGGAGCGAGGAGACCCTGACCCTCGACGGCACCTCCGGGCTCGTCCTGGCGGAACCGACCGACGAGATCCTCGCCGACTTCCGCGCCCGCCGAAAGGCGGCGCGTCGCCGGCAGAAGGAACTCGGCGCGCTGATCGATACCGACTCGGCGACCCGCGACGGCGCCGCCTTCACGCTCTCGGCGAACATCGAGGTCGAGGACGACCTGAAGGCGGTGCGGCGCGTCAACGCGGCGGGCATCGGTCTCTACCGGACCGAGTTCCTGTTCATGAACCGGCGCGACGTGCCGGACGAGCAAGAGCACTTCCGCGTCTACACGAAGGCCATACGGGCGCTGAAGGGTGCACCGCTGACGATCCGCACGGCCGACCTCGGCGCGGACAAGGGGCACGGCGCCACGGGCGCGCCGGGAGGCGCCGCGAGCGCCGGCGGTTCGGGCTCGGGCGGCAGCGCCCACAACCCCGCGATGGGACTCCGCGGCATCCGTCTCTGCCTGAGCGATACCACGCTGTTCCTGCCGCAGCTGCGGGCGATCCTGCGGGCCTCGGCGCGCGGTCCGGTGCGCATCCTCCTGCCGATGCTCACCACGGTCGCCGAGGTGCGGCAGAGTCTGGCGCTCATCGCCCAGGTCAAGGCGACGCTCGCCGAGGAGGACATCGAATTCGACGACGCGGTGCCGGTCGGGGCGATGATCGAGGTGCCGGCCGCCGCGATCGCCGCGGACCGCTTCGCCCGGGAACTCGACTTCCTGTCGATCGGCACCAACGACCTCATTCAGTACACGCTGGCGATCGATCGCGTGGACGACCAGGTGAACTACCTCTACGACCCCCTGCACCCGGCGGTGCTCGAACTGATCGCGCGGATCATCGATGCAGGCAACGCCGCGAACATCCCGGTATCGATGTGCGGCGAGATGGCGGGCGATCCCCGCTACGTGCGCCTCCTGCTCGGGCTCGGGCTGAACGAGTTCAGCATGCCGCCCAACCAGCTTCTGGAAGTGAAGCGCGCACTGGTCGACAGCCGCCGTTCGACGCTCAGGAAGCAGGCCCAGGCGCTGCTCGACGCCGACACCCCCGAGGAGCAGAAGAGCCTGCTCGATCGCATCAACGCGGCGCCTCGCACATGAGCGACGACGATCGCGGCGAGAGGCCGACCACGCCCGACGCGCCGCCGGAACGCTCTTCGTCCGACCCGCGGTCGGTGCTGCAGCGTGCCTCCAGTGACACCCCGCTGTCCGACCCTTCGTCGGCGGCTTCCCCCGCGTTCGCGGTGTCCGCGGTCGCGCCGACCTCGGATGCCGAGGAGGCGGCCACGCTGATCGAGAGCGTCGGGGAAAGCATCGGCGAGGGCTCGCTGCAGGCGGCGCGGCGCATCCTGCACGCCATGCACCCCGCCGAGATCGGCGACGCGCTCGAATCCCTGCCGCCCGCCCGACGCAGCCTTCTGTGGAACATCGTCGAGCCGGAGATCGGCGGCGAGGTGCTGATGGAAGTCCACGACGAGGTGCGCGAGAGCCTCGTTCGCGGCATGGACGCCGACGAGCTCCGCGCCGCGACCGAGCAGCTCGATCTCGACGACCTCGCCGACTTCGTCCAGTCCCTGCCCGACAAGCTCACCACCGACGTGCTGGCGAGCATGGGACGGCAGGATCGCGCGCGGCTCGAGCAGGTGCTCTCCTACCCCGAGGACAGCGCCGGCGGTCTGATGAACCTCGACACGATCACCGTGCGCGGTGACGTGACGTTGGACGTGGTCCTTCGCTACCTGCGTCGCCGCGGCGACATGCCGCCGCACACCGACCGCCTGTGGGTCACCGATCGCTACGGGCGCTACCGCGGCGAACTGCCGCTCCGGCGTCTGCTGACCGAAGGCACCGACACGCCGGTCGGCGACGTCTGCCGGGAGGACCGCGAACCGTTGAACGTGCTGACACCCGCGCACGAGGTCGCCCGCCTGTTCGAGGACTACGACCTCGTGTCCGCCCCGGTCGTCGACGACAACGGACGGTTGATCGGTCGGGTCACGATCGACGACGTGGTCGACGTCATTCGCGACGAGGCCGAGCAGCAGGTGATGAGTCGCGCCGGCCTCGATCAGGAAACCGACATCTTCGCCCCGATTCTCAGAAGCGCACGGAAACGGGCCGTCTGGCTCGGGGTGAACCTCCTGACCGCCCTGCTCGCCTCGTGGGTGATCTCGCAGTTCGACGCGACGCTCGAACGCGTCGTGCTGCTCGCCGTGTTGATGAGCGTGGTGCCCAGCATGGGCGGCATCGCCGGCTCGCAGACCCTGACCCTGGTGATCCGCGGTCAGGCGCTCGGCCAGATCAACCGCGGCAACGTGCGCGCGCTGATGACCCGCGAGATCGCGGTCGGGCTGTTGAACGGGGTGCTTTGGGCCGGCATCGTCGCGCTGCTGGTCTGGTTCTGGTTCGGCGAGCCCCGTATCGGCCTGATCCTCGGCGCCGCCCTCGTGGTGAACCTGTTCACGGCCGCCTACGCGGGCATCGCGTTGCCGACCCTGATGAAGCGCTTCGGCATCGATCCGGCGCTCGCGGGCGGGGTCGCGCTGACGACCGTCACCGACGTGGTCGGGATCGTGACCTTCCTCGGACTCGCGACCTGGCTGCTCTGACGGGGTCGGTCGCCCCGCGACGGATGGCCGTTCCGACGCGAGGCCGCCGCCCGAGCAACGCGACGTCGGGGCACGATGTCGAGGCCGGTCGCGGGTCCCGATGACGAGTCACGATGGCGAGTTCCGGTGGCAGAAAGCGCTAGAGCAAGCTGATCGCCACGAAGTGGCTGACGCTACCGCCCAGCACGAACAGGTGCCAGATCTCGTGGCACCAGGGCAGCCAGTGATCGGCGACATAGAAGCCGACGCCCGCGGTGTAGACGATGCCCCCGGCGAGCAGCCAGGCGAAGCTCGCGGCGGGCAGCGCAGCGACGAGCGCGTCGAGCGCGAACAGCACGAGCCAGCCCATCGCCAGACAGAGGATCACCGGCAGCACGCGCGGCCCGGGGATCGGCACGTTGTCGACCAGGATGCCGAGGGCGGCGAGCCCCCAGACGATCGCGAGCAGCGTGTTGCCGGTCGACCCCCCGATGCCGAGTGCCGCGAACGGCGTCCAGGTGCCGGCGATCAGCAGATAGATGGCGGAGTGATCGAGCTTGCGGAACACCCGCTTCGCCCGCCCGCGAAACGCGTGATACAGCGTCGAGCACAGGTACAGCAGGAACAGTGTCGCGCCGTAGACCGCGACGCTCGCGATCTCGACCGCGTCACCCCGCGTGGCGGCGAGCGTGACCAGCGCCGAGCCGCCCACGAGAGCGAGCCCCGCGCCGACGAGGTGACTGATGCTGTTGAAACGTTCGCCCGTCTGCATGACTCCCATGCTAGCAGCGACGATGCCGACGGAACGCCTGGCCGATCGGGCGGGTGCAAGAACGTGACGGCCGTCATCGCCGCGCGGCATGCGTCGCCATGAAGGCGAGCATGGTCTCGCGCGTCGTCCCCTCCCGGACGGCGGCCACGTGCGGACCGGTGACCGGCAGGAACGCCTTCGGCTCGCCGGCCGCCGCGTGCAGCGCGACGCCGAACTCGAACGGCACGATGGTGTCCTCCTCGCTGTGGATGAACAGGATCGGCAGCGGGGCGAGCGCGGGCACCGCGTCCAGCGGATCGTGCGGTCCGCGCAGCAATACCCGGGCGGGCCAGGCGAAAGGCCAGGTTAGCAGACTGCCGCGGGCGACGTGCTGCGCGGCATGTCCGTAGCGGGTGAACGCCGCCTCGGCCATCAGCGCCGAGTAGCGCGCACGCTGCTCGGGTTCGAGCGCGAGCTGGCGGATCGCGAGACTCGCGCCGAGGCTCTGGGCGAAGATGTACAGCGGGGCCTCGTCGCCGATCGCGTCGACGTGATCGAACAACCACTCGCTGCTCGCCCGGATGTCCTCGAAGACCTCCGGCACGTCCGGCGTGCCTTCGGACAGGCCGTAGCCCCGATAGTCGAGCGCGAGCACCCGATAGCCGGCGTCCACGAGCCAGGCCGCGGCCCGCGTGTGCGTGCTGATGTTCTCCGCGTTGCCGTGCAGGAAGTGGACGGTGCCGCGCGCCTCCCCCTGGGGCTCGAGCAGCCAGGCGTGCAGCGCGACCCCGTCGGCCGTCACGATCCGCACATCCCGGTAGTCGTAGCCGCCGTCGGCCGGCGTCGCGACGAGTCGCTTGTCCGGGAAGAAGAACATCGAGGTGCAGCCGCTCAGCACGAGAACGGCGAGCAGCGCCATTGTTCGCATCAGAAGTGCAGTCGAAGGTCGAGCGCGACCACCGAGCGCTCGCGCTCGGCGACGCGGGAGGCGGTCCAGCGCGCGCGCAGCGATCGGTTCCGCGAGAGGGGCACGTCGTGAGCGAGTTCGGCCAGCCATCGCGGCGCTCGCCCCTGCAGGGCGTCGACACCGAGTTCGAGCCGGGTGCCGCCGAGCGGCCCGTGGCCGAGCGCACCGAGTCGGGCGTGGACGCCGAAGCGCGCGAAGCCCTCGTCCTGCGCGTCGCGCGCGAACAGGGTCATCGACGGGCCGGCGAGGGCGTAGAGCAGTACCGGTCCTCGTCCCGGCGCTCGCGACAGACCGCCCAGGCCACGGAAGCGCAGCGCAAGGTCCTCGCCCTCGTACAGCTCGTCGCGCACCAGCCCCACGTCCACGCCCCAGGCGGTCGCGGGCAGGAAGGGCACCGGGGCACCGAGCGAGCGGATGCCGATCAGATCGAGCGACTGCAGCCGAGCCTCGCCGTCTTCGTCGGCGCGGACGCGCAGTTCGCCGAGCCGGATCGCGGCACCCGGCAGGTAACCGCGCGGGGCGTCCAGCAGGTCGTGGTAGCTCAGCCGCAGCGCCGCCTCGGTGAACGCGCGCCCGGCCTCACGCCCCAGTCCCAGCGCGAAGGTCGTGGTGTCGTGTCCGCTCTCCGGCGAGTCCGGCGTCGGGATCGCGAGATCGTCGCTGGCGGGGTAGCCGTTGAGGAGCGTGAGCATGGCGAGGCGTCGGGCCGAAGAGTCTGTCGACGGCGGCTCGCGGCGCGCCCGATAGGTCATCAGTCGGTTCGCCGCGACGACGGTGTCGCGTTGCACGGCCGGCGCGAGCGCACCGAATCCGGCGTCGTCGGCCCGCTCGGGGTCGGCGGCCAGGGCGCCGATCCACGGACGCGCCACGGCGGGCACCGCCTCGCTCTCGTGCCGGAGCAGCGTCGCACTGGAGGGCAGCCGCTCGACCGACTCGACCAGCCCCGCCTCGACCACCGCGCGCACCGTGTCCGCAGGGATCGCCGTGAAGCGGAAGCCGGCCGCGAGATCCAGCGAAGGGCGGGCGTGATCGAACAGTTCCAGCAGGCGGAAGGAGCAGTTCTCTCGAAAGAAGTAGTAGTCGAAGGAGAGGCCGTCCAGTTCCCAGACATGCTCGACCAGGCGCTCCACCTCCGCGAGCGTCAGGTTCAGGCGGTACTCCCAGATATCGCGGTTCTCGATCGCCCCGTAGGTGCGGATCTTTCGGAAGTAGGGCTCGAGGCTGAAGCGCCCGGGGTAGCCGCCGGTGACGCCCTTGAAGGCGTAGCCGATGCTCTTCGGCGCGTCGCTGCCGGGGTCGGCGGCGAAGTTCAGCGCCCAGGAGAGCCAGTCCGAGCCGCTGTCGACGTCGGGCGGATCGATGCGGAGCAGCGTGTGCCCGAACATCGACGACGGGTTGTTCAGGTAGGAGGACGGCAGGATCAGGGTCAGCGAGTCGGCGTTCAGCGTCGCCCGCCAGGACTCGTAGGCCTCGCAGACCGGCGCGGGCGGCAGCTCGAGCGGTGCCAGACGTGCGCGGAGCCAGCGCGCACGCGACACGAAGCGGCAGCGCGGGTCCGCCTCGACGGGTGCCATCGGCGCCGGACCGAAGAGCGCGGCGATCGTCGCGTCGAGCTCGGCCGCGAGGTTCGTGCGACCGGCGTCGCCCGCCAGGAAGAAGCGCGGATCGTCGACGTGACTGATCAGACCGCGGACGAGGCTGGGATGGTAGTGGAGCAGCCGACGCCAGGCGGTCTCGTCGGCGAGTCCGAGCTCGGCGGCACGCGTCTGCAGCGCGGAAATGTCGACGCCCGAACCGGCGACCGGCCGAGCGGGTGACGCCCGGAGGCCGTCGGCGACGAGCAGGCCGAGTGACAGCAGACCGGCGGCGAGCACCCGGGCGGTGAGCCCGGATCCGGCGCGAGCGGGCACTCGCGGGCCGCTCGGGCGATCGGGAAAGAGGCGGCGGGAGCCGTGCGAGGACGGCACCCGCCGCGACGGACTCAGCCCGCGACGTAGTTGGCCAGCGTCGCGTCGTCACGCATCACGACGACCATGGCGTCGAGCACGTCCTGGCTGGTGACTTCCGGTGCCGGGAAGAGCGTGGCGAAGTTCTCGTGCATGACCTGACCGAAGTGTCCGCGATCCTCCGGTGCGACACCCATCATGACCGCGACCGCGTTGAGCGCGTCGCCGCTGCCCTGCGCCACGTCGGTGGAGTACTCGTCGACGACCTGGTCGAACCAGACCATCGCGTCGCCGCCGTAGGTCAGGGTGCCGTCGACGCTGCAGCCGTTGCTGCCGATCGTCATGCCGATCGTCGCGTTGCCGCTGGTGCCGTTGATGAGCGTCGCGCTGAGGTGCGACCCGAGCCCGGACTGGCCGGCGAGCAGCATGTTGCCCCAACCGCAGTCGGGACCGCCGGGAGCTTCCGCGTGGGAGGTGGAGGCTGCCGCGAGCAGCAGCGCCGTGCCGAGTGCCTTCTTCATCATCGTTCAATCCCTCGTTCTGTGATCCGTAGGACCGTGCCGCGCACGGTCGGACCTCAGTGTAGATCGAGACTGAATCCGGTGCAGCGCCGTCGGCGACGCCGCACCGTCGGCCATCAGTGACGGCTGCGGTGCTCGCCGACGAACCGGTAGGGGCTGTTCGAGGAGACGCGAGCGACCTTCTCCGACTCGACGAGCACGTATTCCGCTGCCGCCTGCACCGCCTCGAGCGTCTCGACGGATTCGACCGGGAAGCCCTGGAACATGAAGGCGGTCTCGCTCCACGGCCGGTCGAGTTCGGCGACGTACATGCCGAGTTCGAGCTGGTTGCTGTGGATCCATCGGCTGTCGCGTACGACACGGGTGGTGACGGTCGGGACGGGGCGGGTCGTACGGAGGGTGGCGGTGCGTCGCATGGTCTGACTCCTGGTCGTCGGGTCGAGCCCGATCTCTTTCCGGGAACCGGCGATGTGGCCGGTGGTGATGCGGCGACAGTAGTCCTGCCCTCCCCCGTCCGCCAGCGAATCGACACGCTTTCGTGAAGCGGCACCCAACGCGCGGTCCGATCGATGCGAGAAGGCGAAAGCCCTCACGCTTCCGGGCGCGACGGGCGACCGGCAGTCTTTCCGAAAGGACATCCGACGCGCCGGAATGTCGCCGACGGGACGCTCGGTGACGCGAATCCGACGCCTTCGAGACCTTTTCGACGGTTGTCCACAGCCATGCACGGCTTATCCACAGATCCATCCACCGACTTATCCACCGGCGATCCGCCCGAGACACATCATCTGGTGGTCGGGCCATCCCGGCACGACTACATGTTGTGTATTCCGGTGCCTCGGCGGTTGCCCGACGGAGAGGGCATGGCTACACTTCGCGCCGGCCGGCGAGACAGTTTTCGTGAGCGGGATCACGCGCGGCGGCCCACCACATGCAGTGCCACGGAGCGGCACGCACCACTACATGTGGTGTCGGACAGGGAACGTCCCCCCATCATCCAGCACGGCGTCCGGCGACGGCGTGCGAAGCGGGAGACGATCGATCCGATGAGTGCAGTCGACGTGCGGGCGAAGAAGGGCAAGAAGGCGAAGCGGACGGAGGCGGGCGAGGCGGCCATTCCTCTCCAGGAGACATCGCTCGACATCTGGGACAAGAAGTACCGGCTCCGGACCAAGGAGGGCGAGCCGGTCGACGCCGACGTCGACAGCACCTTCATGCGCGTCGCGCGCGCGCTCGCGGACGTCGAGTCGACCGGGGAACTTCGGGAGAAGTGGTACGGCGAGTTCCTATGGGCGCTCCGCCAGGGCGCGATTCCGGCCGGTCGCATCACGTCCAACGCCGGCGCCCTCGCGCACAAGCCTGCCACCTCGACGATCAACTGCACGGTCTCGGGCACGATCGTCGATTCGATGGACGACATCCTCGCCAAGGTCCACGAGGCGGGACTCACGCTCAAGGCGGGCTGCGGCATCGGCTATGACTTCTCGACGCTGCGCCCGCGCGGTGCCTACGTCACCGGCGCCGGGGCCTACACGTCCGGCCCCCTGTCCTTCATGGATATCTTCGACAAGATGTGCTTCACGGTCTCGTCGGCCGGCGGACGGCGCGGCGCGCAGATGGGCACCTTCGACGTGCGCCATCCGGACGTGCTCGAGTACGTCAAGGCCAAGCGCGAGGACGGACGCCTTCGCCAGTTCAACCTCTCGTTGCTGATCACCGAGGACTTCATCCAGGCGGTCAAGGCCGACGAGCAATGGCAACTCGCATTCCCGATCCGGGAGAAGGAGCTCGCCGAGGAGGACATCAGCCTCGACGATCCCGATCAGATCGTCTGGCGCGACTGGCCGTCCCACGAGAACGTCGTCATCAACGGCGAGGGCCTCGTCGCCTGCCGCATCTACAGGACGATGCCGGCGCGGCGCCTGTGGGACCTGATCATGGCCTCCACCTACGACTTCGCCGAACCCGGCTTCATCCTGATCGACAAGGTCAACGAGATGAACAACAACTGGTTCGAGGAAAGCATTCGCGCCACGAACCCGTGCGTGACGGGCGATACCCGTCTCGCTACGCAGTACGGCATGGTGCCGATCGCGGAACTTCACGCCACGGGCGCCGAACTCGACGTCACGGTAGACACCCGCACCCTCGTGGACAAGCGCGACGGTGTGACCGTGCGGCCGGCGGTGCCGGCGTTCATGACCGCCCGCGATGCCGATGTCTACCGGGTCACGACCGACGACGGGTACGAGATCAAGGCGACCGAGTGGCACGACTTCTACACACGGCGCGGCAAGATCAAGCTGAAGGACCTCGAGCCGGGTGACGAGCTGCTGATTCAGTCGGGAAAGGGACAGTTCGGCAACCAGGGGAGCGGCGAGCTCGGCCAGCTTCTCGGGCTGATCGCGGGAGACGGTCACTTCACGAACCGCGGCAAGGGCCGGGAGGCGGCAGTCATCAGCCACCGGGGCGAAGACCGGCAACTCGTCGATCGAGTCGGTGCCCACGTCGACACGCTCGTTGCCGACGCGTCGCTGCACGCGCACCGACGATATGCCGTCGCGCCTGCCGCCGTACCCGAACGCAACAGGGTGTTCGTTCGCTCGGTCGTACTCGCTCGCACACTCGAACACTACGGATTCACTCGCTCGAGGAAACTCGCCGTCCCGGAAGTCGTCTGGCGCGGGAGCGAGGAATGCGTGCTCGGGTACCTTCGCGCCCTGTTCCAGGCTGACGGCACGGTCGACGTCTCCACGAACAGCCAGCGCTGTTCGATACGGCTGGCGTCCAGCACACCGTCGCTGCTCAAGGACGTGCAGATGCTCCTCGGTAACTTCGGCGTCCTGTCCAGCGTCAGGAACCGCCGGGATGCGGGCCGTCGCCCGTTGTCGGACGGCAAGGGCGGCCAGAAGCCGTACGACGGCAAGGCGGACCACGAGCTGATCATCGACGGGCAGTCGCGCGAGCGGTTCATGAGCAGCATCGGCTTCCTGCTGAGCGAGAAGAACGAGAAGTACACAGCCTGGGCATCCGGCAAGGCGCTCTCCGAGACTCGACCCTCGACGTCGCGCATCGCCGACATCGTTCATGTCGGCCGAGAAGACGTGTACGACACGACGCAACCTGACGAGAACTCGGTCATCTTCAACAGCATCGTGACCGGGCAATGCGGCGAACAGCCGCTTCCGCCGTACGGCGCCTGCCTGCTCGGTTCGATCAACCTGACGCGCTTCGTCGACGCGCCGTTCTCGGACAACGCGTCCTTCGACTGGGACCGCTTCGAGGAGACCGTCGCCGTGTTCACGCGGATGCTCGACAACGTCGTCGAGATCAACGGACTGCCGCTCGCGCAGCAGCGAAAGGAGATCGAGCGCAAGCGTCGTCACGGCATGGGCTACCTGGGCCTCGGCTCGGCGATGACGCTGCTGGGCATGAGCTACGGCGACGAGCGTTCGCTCGCCTTCACCGAAGAGGTGACCAAGCGGCTGGCGCTGGCCGGCTGGCGCGCCGGACTCGAACTCGCGAAGGAGAAGGGGCCCGCGCCGATCATGGAGGAGACGTTCACCGTCACCGGCGAGATGCTTCGGAAGCGTCCCGAGATGAAGGCGGACGGCTACACGATCGGTGACGAGGTGTCGGGTCGCGTGCTGCACGCGCGCTACAGCCGTTACATGCAGCAGATCGCCACGGAGGACCCGGCACTCGTCGAGGCACTCGCCGAGGTCGGCTGCCGCTTCACCCACCACAGCTCGATCGCCCCCACCGGCACGATCTCCCTCTCCCTGGCCAACAACGCCAGCAACGGCATCGAGCCGAGCTTCGCCCACCTGTACTCGCGGAACGTGATCCGCGAGGGCAAGAAGTCGAAGGAGAAGGTCGACGTCCTGTCCTACGAACTGCTCGCCTACCGGGCGACCGTGAACGAGCGCGCCGCGCCCTACACCGATGATGCGGCGAACGTCCTGCCCCCCGCCTTCATCTCGGCGGACGCGATCCGCCCGATCGATCACGTCGCGGTGCAGGCGGCCGCACAGAAGTGGATCGACTCCTCGATCTCCAAGACCGCGAACGTCCCGACCGACTTCCCCTTCGACGAGTTCAAGGACATCTACATGACCGCCTACGAGCAGGGGCTCAAGGGCTGCACGACGTTCCGCTTCAACCCGCAGAACTTCCAGGGCGTGCTGGTCAAGGAGGAGGATCTCGAGAACACCGAGTACACCTTCAGGCTCGAGGACGGCTCCGAGATGACCTGCAAGGGGAACGAGCAGATCGACTACGACGGCGAGACCCACACCGCCGCCAACCTCTACGACGCCCTCAAGGAGGGCTACTACGGCAAGTTCTGAGGAGCCCCGAGCCATGAGCGAACAGGACACGAAGGACATGACCGACGCCCCGAAGGCACCACGCCGGATCGACGGCAGGATCGTCGGCTACGGCGTCCGGAAGCCGGGCGACGAGGCGGCAGCCGTGCCGGGCATCAAGCCGGACCCGGCGCTGGCCGCTGTCGTCCAGATGGACGAGATGGTCGAACGCCCCCAGAAACTCGTCGGCTCGACATACAAGCTGAAGACGCCGGAACACGTGTCGCCCCATGCCATGTACATCACGATCAACGACATCGTGCTGAACGAGGGCACCGAGCACGAGCTCCGCCGGCCGTTCGAGGTATTCATCAACTCGAAGAACCTCGAGCAGTACCAGTGGATAGTCGCGCTGACGCTGATCATGTCGGCGGTGTTCCGCAAGGGTGGCGACGTCACCTTCCTGGTCGCGGAGCTTCGTTCGGTGTTCGACCCGCGCGGCGGCTACTGGAACCAGGGCAAGTACGTGCCCTCGATCATCGCCGAGATCGGTAACGTGATCGAACGCCACCTGATCGACATCGGCATGCTGACGCCGGACGAGCCGGACGAGCATCAGAAGCGGCTGATCGAGGCGAAGAAGGCCGAGCTCGGCGGCAAGGCGGCGGCGCAGGCCGACGTCGAGCCGGCGGGTGGCGACGAGCCGTGGCGGGCGACCGCGACGCTCTGTGCCAAGTGCAGCCACAAGGCGGTGGTACTGCTCGACAATTGCCAGACCTGCATGAACTGCGGCGACTCCAAATGTGGCTGATAGACTGCCGCCGCACGCTCTCCGCCGGCATGGCGGCCGAAGGACGATGCCCGGGACGGGCTGAACCAGAGAGACGTACACGATGAAATGTCGGACTTGCGGCAGTGTCATGGTCGAGGACTACCGGGAGCGCGGTCACCACGCGACCGCCAGCTGGCACTCGTGCCCGCTCTGCCACACGAAACGGCTGACCAGCGCGCCGGACGAGCCGGTCGTGGCACTTTCCTCCCTGCCGCGGCCCGGCGACGACGGCAGCGGTTATGCTGGCGATCCCGCTTTCACAGGTCCCGATCTCGAGGCATGAGCGAACTCCAGCTGTCGGCGAAACTCGTCGGCGACATCCAGCAGATGCTGGTGCAGCACGACGCGGCCGCGACCGATCCAGGGGTCGCGTCACAGTACCTGTGCGCCGTCGTCGGCTTCCTGCTCGGTCAGCAGGAGATGGAGAAGGCCCAGAAGGACGATGTCCTCGAGCAGCTCGGCGCGTTCATGCGCCACGTCGCGGACGACGTCGACAAGCAGCGAGCGGCGACCGCCCCACCGCCGCAGGCGCCGGTCCAGGAATCGTTCGGCATCTGGAAGCCGAAGAAGGCCTGAAGCCGGTCAGCACTCGCAGGCAGGACTTACGGGCCAGACCCGTGGCAACGACCGAACGACCTGCAGGTCGTTCCTCCACTCGAGATACCGGGAGAATTTTCATGGCCAAGGCCACCGCACGCCACATCCTCGTCGACGCCGAGGCGAAGTGCCAGTCCCTGATCGACGAGATCAAGGGTGGCGCCGACTTCGCCGACGTCGCGAAGGCGAATTCCAGCTGCCCGTCCGCGCGCGACGGCGGCAATCTGGGCACCTTCGGCAAGGGCCAGATGGTCCCCGAATTCGAGAAGGCCTGCTTCGAGGGAGCAGTCGGCGAGGTGCAGGGACCGATCAAGACGCAGTTCGGCTTTCACGCCGTCGAGGTCACCGAGCGCACCTGACGGCTGCCCGACAGCGACACCGCGCACCCGACAGGCTGCCGGACAGGTCGGGATCCTCACCGGTGTCGAGCCCCGGACGGGCGACGAGAGACCGTGGTTGCCCGGACGCCTGTCGCCGCCGCGACCGGATGCGCGCGTCCGTCTTGCTCGCGGCCGATGATGCCCGTCGGCCCGGCCCGTGCTAGCGGAGAACCCGGAAGCGGCCGCGCACGGCGTCCGCCATGACCGGACGACGTCATGCCAGCCCTGCAAACTCCCGTCCTGCTTGTCGACAACCTCGACGCCGCCCGGGGTTTCTACGTGCACGCCCTCGGCTGCCGGGTCGTCGAGACGACGCCCGATTCGCTCGCCCTCGAGTTTCACGGACACGCGCTGGCGCTGCGCACGGTCCCCGGCGAGCACTCGCACGAGGCTGCCTTCCTGCTCGGCGTGGACGACTGGTGCACGGCATCCGAACGTCTTCGCGAGCATGCGATCGACGTCGAGATCGAGACCGCCCGACGCTTCAGTGCCACCCCGGGCGACCAGTGCGCCCTGCGGCTGCATGACCCGGACGGGAACGCGCTCGCCCTGCTCGGCTTCGCGCCAGAAGCCGATCAGCTCGCGGCCTGAGATAGCGGCCCGGAGATAGTGGCCCTGAGATAGTGGCCCTGAGATAGTGGCCCTGAGTCAGTGGCCCTGAGTTGGCGGCCCTGAGTCGGCGGCCCCGATGGGTGGCTCGGGTCGCGCCTCCGAATGGTGCCGGTGGGAGGCCGGGATCTGTGCCTGCGAGGTGGACAGTCCGTTTTGCGGCTCGTCTGCTACCTTTCCATGGGCTGTAAACGTGAAGTCGGTCGCATTCCGCGATTCGGCAGCGGAGCCGGCAACGTCGCGGACGATGATCTTCGATCTGACCCACAGCGCGAACCTGCGCCTCGCCTCAGCCGTTCCCGTTCTTCCGCGGACAGTCGTGTGCGACCGGCCAGACCGACCAGACCGGTCGACGGTCGTTGCCGAGGAGCCGTTTGACCGTCGGGGAGGCGCCTTCGAGCCTCCGGTCCTCGTGACGGTGGTGTCCTGCGCAGGCGCCGGCGTCGAGAAGGGCGCCGGGCCCGCGGCGCTGCCGGTGGACACCGACACCGACTTCGACGCCCTGACGAACGTCCGACGGACCGTCGATCCGGACCCGTGCACGCGCCACAACGCCGCGCCGGGCTGGTCACTTGCCGGAACCATCGCGGCCACCGCCGCCCTGCTGTTCGGAAGCGGGATTCACCCGCGTCGGCCGCGCGGTGTCCCGCGCCAGTTGCAGGATGTGCTGGATGCCCTGCCGGACGCCACCGCTCTGTTCGATGCCAGAGGGCGGCTCACGGCGGCGAACGACAAGCTTCGCCGCTTGATGCCGCTCGAGATCACGCCGCAAGCCTTGCTAGGGACCACCACCAGCGACGTCTACGCGCAGCTCTCGCCGGACAACCTCGCGATCGAGCGCGCGAGAAACGACGCGCTGGCCGTCTTCGACGGCAGCGATCCGGACGCGACCCTGAGTTTCCAGTTGCCGAGCTATGGCCGCCGCGCCCTGCTGGTCAAGGAGCGACCGACAGCCGCCGGCGGCCTCGTCATCGCGATCTACGGCGGCAATCACCGCTCCACCAACCGGTTCACCGACCCGCTGACGGCGCTGCCGAATCGAACGAGACTGGTCAGCGACCTGGCACTGCGCTGCAGCCGCACCCGGCGCTCGCTCGCGCTGATCATCGTCGATCTCCGCAGCTTCCGGCAGATCAATGACACCTACGGACGTCCGGCGGGTGACGAGCTGCTCAAGCAGACCGCCGTCTGCCTTCAGCACGGCATGCCGGAGGATGCTCTGATCGCCCGCATCGCCGGCGACGAGTTCGCCGTTCTGCTCGAATTCGGCGGCGGGCCAAGCGGGCGAGCGGTCATCGAGCGACGCGTCACCGATGTCCTGGGCACCCTCCGGCGCGGGCTGAACGTCGACACCATGAACGTGCCGGTGCGGGCGAGCGTCGGCATCGCCTACACGCCGGACCACGGCAAGACGGTCTCCACGCTGATGAGCTCGGCGGACAGTGCCTGCGCGCACGCGAAGCGCCTCGGCAACAACACCCTCGTCGTCTACGACTCCGCTCGCCAGCGCGAGGCAAAGCGCCGTCACCAGCTCGAAGTGGGGCTGCAGCAGGCGATAGGGCGCGGGGAGCTCTCCCTGCAATACCAGCCGCAGGTGGACATCCGGACGAAGATGACCTGCGGGATGGAGGCGCTCCTGCGCTGGAACCATCCGGAGTTCGGCCGCGTTTCCCCGGCGGACTTCATCCCGATAGCCGAGCAGACCGGCATCATCACGCGGGTAGGTAACTGGGTCCTCCACCAGGCCATCGAGGACTATCAGCGTCTCGCGCAGTTCGGGATGTCGCCCGCGATGTTGTCGGTGAACCTGTCGAGGAAGCAGTTCGACGACGGGCGCATCGTGCACGAGATCGCCGATGTGCTCGAGAAGAGTGGTTTCGATCCGCAGCAGCTCTGCCTGGAGATCACCGAGACCGCGCTGTTCTCCGACTCGAACCGCTTCCGGGACATGCTCAGGACACTCACGGGGTTCGGGGCTAAGTTGTCCATCGACGACTTCGGCGTGGGCTATTCCTCGCTGCTCGAGCTCAAGGACTTCCCGATCAGCGAGGTGAAGATCGACCGCGCCTTCGTCACCGACGTCGCCATCGACGGCAACAGCCAGGACATCATCCGCGCGGTCGTCAGCATCGCCGACAGCATCGGCGCGACGGTGGTGGCGGAAGGCATCGAGAACGCCGGGCAGTTCGCGATGATCTCCGCGCTCGGTTGCGACCGCGGCCAGGGATACTGGCTGTGCGAGCCGATGCCGGCCACGACCTTCCCCGACGTGGTCCTCGGCAACTGACGAGCGCGTCGGAAACGGCCCCTTCGCGAACCCGGCGGCGGTCGACGGGTACCGCCACGAACCTTCAAGATTCCCCTCGATCGGGTCGATAACGGACCAAGGGGCAACGACCCTGCCTCGTCGAATCCCCGACCTCGGCGGACCCTGGATGTCTCCAATGATCGCTATCAGGCACGTCGGCGCGGCAGGCGGCACTGGGTCGACGGCGCCCGTCCGGTCAGCGCCACTCGCCACCCTGGCGATCCTCGCAGGCACGCTGCTCGCTGCCGAAGTCGCGGCCGGGGCGACGGCCGTCGACGCACCCGAGCGACCGCTGTGCCTGTACGTCTCCTCCTACCATGAGGGCTACCCCTGGTCGGACGGCGTGGAAAGCGGCCTGCGGGACGCGCTCGCGGGCGTCTGCGAGATCGAGCAGTTCGACATGGACACGAAGCGCCGTCCCCAGCCCGAACAGATCGCGGCGGCCGCCGCCGAGGCGCGTCGACTGGTCGAGGTGCTGCAGCCCGATATCATCATCACGTCCGACGACAACGCCGCCAGGCACTTCGTCGTTCCCTACCTGCACGGCGGTTCCGTGCCGGTCGTGTTCAGCGGCATCAACTGGACGGTCGAGGAGTACGGCCTGCCCACCGACAACATCACCGGCATCGTGGAGGTCGCTCCGATACGGCCGATGATCCGCGAGGCCATGGCCCTGGTGCCGGGTGCGACGCGCGCCGCCTACATCGGAGCGCCGACGCTGGCCGAGCAGAAGAACTTCGAGCGCATCGCGGCGATCGCCACCGAACACGGGGTGATCATCGATCACGTGATCGTCGAGGACTTCGAGGCCTGGAAGGTCGCACTCGAGGATGCGCAGAACTACGATTTCGTCGTCGTCGGCAGCCACGCCGACGTCAACGGCTGGGACACCGCGCTGGCGGCGGATCATGCCCTGGCCACCACACGCCGCCCGAGCCTCACCAACTACGAATGGATGATGCCGGTGTCTGTCGTCGGCTACACCAAGCTGCCGGAAGAACACGGCGAACGCGCCGGCGCGACCGCCCGCGCCATCCTCGCCGGCACGGCGATCCGCGACATTCCTCTGGTGGTCAACCGGAAGTGGGACACCTGGCTCAACGTCGCGCTGGCCGAGCGCCTCGACACGAACGTCCCCGAGCGTCTCCGACAGCGCGCCAAGCACATCGAGGTCCGCCCGTGAGAGGCGCGAGCAAGCGGGCGATTCCGGCCACCCCGGGATCGACGGAGAATTCGCTGGTCACGCGCGGAGAGTGGATCCTCGGCGCACTCGTCTTCGCACTCGCCCTCGGTGTCCTGCTGTACGGCGCATGGGTGCTGAACGGGGAGGCCCAGGACAAGCGCTTCGCCGCCGTCGCGAACGAGGCCGCGGCTACGCTCGACGGCACGATCGGCGAGCTGGACACGCTGATCGAGACGCTCGTCAGCATGCACCATGTCGATGCAGCGGTCAGCGAGCTGAGCGCGCTAGAGGTCTTCGCTGCGGACCTGCGGCAGAAGATTCCCGCCATCACCGCCTTCGGCCGCTACGCGACCGTGCACGGCGAGGATGTGGAGTTCTTCGAGCGCGAGCTTCTCGACAGCGGCCTGTACGATTTCAAGGTCATCTCCATCGACGACGACGGGCGCGCGGGCGACCGCGGCTCCTCCTTTCGCCACTACCCGGTGACCCGCCTGGAGCCCATGGCGCCCGAGCGTCTGCGCCTGCTCGGTGCCGACCTCGGCGACATCGAGGGGCTGACCGGCGCGCTGAACCGCGTCGCCGTCCAGAATCACACGCTGATGACGACGCTGCCCGAGCACTGGCCGGCGGCGGGTGAACTCATGCTGTTCCACACGATCTACCGCGGGAATCACGTCCCTGCCGACTTCAGGGAACGCCTGCGACAGGCGAATGGCGGTTACTGGCTCGCGGTCGATCCGCAGGCGCTGCTCGGAGACGCGAGCGCCCTGGCCGGTCGCCTCTCCCTCGAGCTGCAATCGAGCACGACCGGCGGGGACGCGCTCGCCCTGCTTTCGATAGCGGGCGAACGGGAACCCGGCACACTGCTGCACGCCTTGTATTCGCCTGCGCAGACGCAGCGGAGCTGGTCGCTGGGCGACGGTGAACTCGTGCTCGTGCTGTCGGCCGAGCGCGGCGTTCCCGTGCCTGTGCTCGGCGCGGTCGCCGTCATCGCGACGATGATCCTGTTCGCCCTGCTGACGGCCGGAAGCGTGGTCGCGGGCAATCGGCTCGCGCGGCGCGATCGCGCGCGCGGACTGCTGAACCTCCAGGCGGAACGAGAGCGCGCGGACCGGACGCTGAACGCGATCGGCGACGCCGTGTTCGCCCTCGACGCGCAGCAGCGGGTGCTGCATCTGAACCCTGCAGCCGCCCGGCTCGCCGGGCACGCCCGGTCCAGCGTGCCGGGGCTCGCGATGGCGGACGCGCTGCCGCTCCGCAACGAGGAGGACGACACCCGACTCGACCTCGATGCCGTCTTCGCCTCGATCGAACGCGGCGGTCCGAAGGAAATCGACGTGCTGCCCTGGGAAGACGCCTCCACCAAGCGGGCCACGGTGTTGCGCATGAGCGTGAGCCGGACGCGGGACACGCACGGCGAGATTTCGGGCCACATCCTGGTGCTGCGGGACATCAGCGACGAACGTCTGCTGACCCGACGCCTGGCGTGGCAGGCGAATCACGACGCGCTGACGGGGTGTACCAACAGGCGCTGGTTCGAGGCGAATCTGGGCGAGATGCTGCGCGACATTCCGCTCAGCGGGCGGCGCCATGCCCTGTGCTACATCGATCTCGATCAATTCAAGGTCATCAACGACACCAATGGACACGCGGCCGGCGACCGCCTGCTGCAGGAGCTGACCGCCGGGCTACAGGCCCTGTGCCGTGAGGCGGACATCCTCTCTCGCCTCGGCGGCGACGAGTTCGGTCTCCTCATCGTGGACGCGGACGAGGAGACGGCCCGCGAGGCCGCGGGTCGCGTTCACGACTTCTTCCAGAGCTGCACGTTCCAGCACGGCAAGGACGTGATCGACGTGCGTGCCAGCATCGGCCTCGTCCTGCTGGACGAGTGCAGCGGAAACATCAGCGACGTGCTCGCCGCGGCCGATCTGGCCTGCTACGCGGCGAAGGACGGCGGGCGAAACGCGCTGTACGTCTACTCGTCCGACGATGCCACCATGTCTCAACGCTCCAGTGAACTCGAGCGACTGCCCGAGCTTCGCCGGGCGCTGGCCGATGACCGCTTCGAACTGCACGTGCAGGCCGTCGCCGATCTGGGTGAATGTCAACGGGGCCAGGCCGGCATGAAAGAGATCGTGCACTACGAATTCCTGCTCCGTCTGGCCGGCGAGGACGGCAAGCCGATCGCCCCTTTCCAGATCATCGAGGCGGCCGAGCGGTACGGACTGATGCGAGACATCGACCGATGGGTGATCGCCCGGGCCATCGCGAGCGTGGCCGCGATCAGCGATCGACGTGGCCGCGCCTGCAGCTTCTCGATCAACCTCTCCGGCCAGTCCGCCGCCGATCCGACATTGATCGACTTCATCGAAGAGGAGTACGGGAAGCACGAGATCGATCCTTCACGCATCTGGTTCGAGTTGACCGAGACGGCAGCCATCTCGCAGTTCGCCGTCGCGGTCGAGCTCGCCACCCGCATCCGCGCGCTGGGCTCGAAGGTCGCGCTGGACGACTTCGGCTCGGGCCTCAGTTCCTTCGGCTACCTGAAGAACATTCCGGTGGACGTGCTCAAGATCGACGGGCAGTTCGTTCGCCACCTTGCCGACAGCTCGGTCGATCGGGCGATCGTCGGTGCGATAGCGGATGTGGCTGCATCGATGCACATCGAGACCGTTGCCGAGTTCGTCGAGAACCAGACGATCGTCGACGAACTGGTGAAGCTCGGCATCGACTACGCGCAGGGATACCACATCGCCAAGCCCTGCCCGCTGTCCGAGGCGATCGACGCCCTCTCGCCCGCCCGCGCCGGCGGTTGGGCCAACGCCGCCTGAGAACGGCGGTTCCGCGGCCTGCCGCGGTGCCGGACTCGGACGCCGCCGCCCGCGCGGCTGCCCGGTCGGCGCGCCAGGCCCACCGCCGACCGTGACCCGTCATCAAGATCGAGGCGCGTCATCGGATCGCGGCGACGCTGAACGCTCCGGCCAGTCGAGTTCGAGTTGCACGGGACGATGGTCGTCGCTCGAGGCGAGCGAGCCGAACGAGACGCCCAGCAACCGCACCGCCGGGACGGCTCGACCCTCGAGCGCCCGCGTCAGCAGGATCGGCAGCGTGCGACGAACCCCGATGGCGTCGAAGGCCCGGGTCTGACTGTGCGAACGGGTCGGCGTGTCGAAGTCGGGAAACCGCACCTTCACGGTCAGCGTCGACCCTTCCAGTCCGCGAGCGGCCAGCGCGCTCAGGAGTTCGTCGGCGAGTCGCTGCAGCACCGCGAGCATCGCGTCCGGCTCGACGAGGTTCTCGCCGAAAGTGCGCTCGCTGCCCATCGACTTCCGGATGCGTTCCGTGCGTACCGGCCGATGATCGATGCCACGTGCGGCCCGATAGTAGAACTCGTGGCTCTTGCCGAACTCGCGGGCGAGCTCCTCCCGGCTCCAGTCGCGAAGGTCCGCACCCGTACGGATGCCGAGCGCGTGCATGCGAGCCTCGGTGACACGCCCGACCCCGTGGATCGCGCCGACGGGCAGGCTGGCCACGAAGCTCGGCCCGTCGGCGGGCAGGATCCAGGCGAGGCCGTCCGGCTTCTCGAGATCGGAGGCGATCTTCGCCAGGAACTTGTTGTAGGAGACCCCGGCCGAGGCGATCAGGCGGGTGCGGGCCAGGATGCGCGCGCGGATCTCGCGCGCCATGCGGACGGCCGATCCGCCCCCGGCCGTCGCGTCGGTCACGTCGAGGTAGGCTTCGTCGAGGGACAGCGGCTCGATTCGATCGGTGAACTCGCGAAACACGGCGTGAATCTCCGTCGAGACCTCGCGATAGACCTCGAACCTCGGCGGGACGAACACGGCGTGCGCGCAGCGCCTGCCCGCCTCCGCGCTCGGCATCGCCGAGTGGATGCCGAACAGCCGCGCCTCGTAGCTGCAGGCGGCGACCACGCCGCGCCCGTTCGGCCGTCCGCCCACGATGACCGGCCGACCCGCGAGCGTGGGGTCGTCGCGCTGCTCGACCGACGCGTAGAACGCGTCCATGTCGACGTGGATGATCTTTCTCTGCGGCCCGTCGTCGGGCGGCGACGCGAGCGTGTCCATCGGTGACGTTTTCATGTCGCCCGTGCATTTTGCTTTAGAATCCAGCCGCATCGGGGCCTCTGCGGCCCCCATCCGGCCGCCGCGTGGCGGTGCCACCCGACGACCCGACGGAGCCTTGCACGTGTCGAGCACGAAGGAAACCGACGGGGCGACCGACACGACCAAGAGCCGGCTGACGACCTCGCGGGCCGTCGAGCTCAAGGGCGGCATGTACACGTTCATGTCGCTCCGCCTGCACACGGACGATCTCGCGGCCATCGACACCGCGCTGGCCGAGAAGGTGAACCAGGCACCCGCGTTCTTCAAGGACACGCCGGTCGTCATCGATCTGGGCGAACTGGACGCGGACGGCGAGACGCTCGACGGCGCCGCGCTGCTCGCCTGCATCCGCCGCCACCACCTGGCGCCGATCGCCGCCACCCTGACCGACAAGTCCTCGCGGCTGGCCGGCTCGATCGGCCTGCCGCTGATGGAGGGGAGCGCGCGCCGTCGCGACGCCGGCGATCGCGGGAAGTCCGGGGGAGCGGCCGCCACGACGGACGATGCCAGCCGATCCTCGCCGTCGGACGCACGGCAAGCCGACGGGGTGCCGGATGTGGCGGGGGATCTCGGGTCCGACCTCGGGCCAGATCTCGGGCCAGACCTCGGGCCAGACCTCGGGCCGGGGCTCGGGCGAGAGATCGAACACGTGGTGCGCGCGCCGCTGCTCGTCGATCGCCCGGTGCGTTCCGGGCAGCAGATCTACGCGCGCGAGACCGACCTCATCGTCATGGGCCAGGTCGGACCGGGAGCGGAGGTCATCGCCGACAACAACATCCACGTCTACGGCCCGCTTCGCGGCCGTGCGCTGTGCGGGGTCTCGGGCAACGCCGAGTCCCGCATCTTCTGCCAGTCGCTGGAGGCCGAGCTGGTCTCGGTGGCCGGCACCTTCAGGATGCTCGAGACGATTCCGGCGGCGCTGCGCGGCAAGCCCGCGCAGATCTGGCTGGACGACGAAAGGCTCAACATAGAGCCGTTGTAGACACACCGATCAGCAGGGCGATTTCGCACAGACATCAGGGAGCGGGAGCTTGACCAAGACAATAGTCGTAACCTCCGGCAAGGGCGGCGTCGGCAAGACGACCACCAGTGCCTCCATCGCCACGGGACTCGCCAGGCGAGGCTACAAGACCGTGGTCATCGATTTCGACGTCGGACTCCGGAACCTCGACCTGATCATGGGGTGCGAGCGTCGGGTGGTCTACGACCTGGTGAACCTCGTGAACCAGGAGGCGAGCCTTCATCAGACGCTCATCAAGGACAAGCGCCTGGACAATCTCTACATCCTTCCCGCCTCGCAGACCCGGGACAAGGACGCGCTGACCATCGAGGGCATCGCCCGCGTCATGCACAAGCTCAGGAAGAGCGAGTTCGACTACATCATCTGCGACTCCCCGGCGGGCATCGAGAAGGGCGCGAAGATGGCGCTCTACTTCGCGGACGAGGCGATCGTGACGACCAACCCCGAGGTTTCCTCGGTGCGCGACTCCGACCGGATCCTGGGCATCCTGCAGAGCGAGTCGAAGCGTTCGAAGATGAACGAGGATCCGGTCAAGGAGCATCTCCTGATCACGCGCTACAACCCCTCGCGCGTGAAGGACGGCCAGATGCTGAGCGTCGACGACATCGTCGACCTGCTGGCCATCCCGCTCCTCGGCATCATTCCGGAGTCGCCGTCGGTGCTCGACTCCTCGAACGCCGGCCGGCCGGTGATCCTCGACGAGGACAGCGAGGCGGGGCAGGCCTACGCGGACGCCATCGACCGGCTGCTGGGCGAGAGCAAGCCGCACCGTTTCATGGAGCCCGAGAAGAAGGGATTCCTGAAGCGCCTGTTCGGATAGAGGAGGGAAGACCATGGGCTTCTTCAAGTTCTTCGGCAACAGCAAGAGCGACGCGTCCGCGAAGGTCGCCAAGGATCGGCTGCAGGTTCTCATCGCGCACGAACGCACCGGACGCGACGGGCCGGACTACCTGCCCATGCTCAGACAGGACATCCTCAACGTCATCAAGAAGTACGTGTCCATCGACGACGAGGCGCTGACCGTGCAGCTGGAGTCGCAGGAAGACTGCGACGTGCTCGAACTCAACATCACCCTGCCCGAGCACGAGGTGAAGACACAGCCCTCGGCGGAGGCGCGACGCCGAGCGGCGCTGCGTCGACAGGGTCAGTCGCCCGACGACGACCGCACCTCGCCACCCTGACGGGCAGCGCTCGCCGGGCGGCCCTGATCGAACGACCCTGATTCGACGTTCCTGACCGAGCGATCCTGACCGAGCGACCCTGACCGAGTGGCCCTGACCGAGTGGCCCTGACCGAGTGGCCCTGACCGAGCGGCACTGACCGAGCGGCACTGACCGAGCGCATCCGACGAGAGACGTCCTCGCGCGCGGCTGTTGCATAAATGCAACCATTGGCGGCCGCGGGCCCGATCTCGCCTCCAATCTGGCGTGCTCGCGGATCTGTCCTACACTCCAGTTCGTGTCCCGCTGCTACCTCTGTCCCTGTCTTGCAAAGGCGCAACTTGTTGTTGCATTATTCAGACACGCTGACTAGAGTTGCTGCGCTGAAACACAACGTAGATCCGCTCGACACACGTTCTCATTCCGACTCGGAGACATACCCCATGAAATTCCAGAAGACAGCTATCGCGATCACCATCGCGGGCTTCGCAGCAGCACCGATGATGGCGTCGGCGGACACGGTCCTCTCGGGCGTGGTTCAGGTGAAGTACCAGGGCACTGACAAGGAGGACGATCCGGCAACCGCCTCCGACGAGAGCGCGGCCGACATGGCGGCCGGTGACGTGCGTGTCGCCATCGCCTCGGAGCACGAGCTGAGCAGCGGCCTGATCGGTTACGGCAACCTGCAGCTGAACCTCGACGACCTGACCGGCCAGGGCGGTGTTGCCGGACAAGGCATCGCGGTCCAGGAAGACACCGCCGATGCGGACGGTTCGCTGACCGACGAGGATCTGGTCGAACTCACCAGTTCCGCGACGGTTGCGTCCGACAACGTGTATGTCGGTGTCAAGGGTGGCTTCGGTGACGTTCGCCTCGGCGAGATCCCGCTGGCGGTCGAGTACGGCCAGCTCGCCAACGACATCCACGACGTCGGTGGCACGGTCGTCGACGGCCTGAGCTACACCGGCACCTTCGGTCCGGTCGCCTTCGGACTCAACCACTCGCTCGGTGAGGACAGCGACGTCATCGGCGCAGGTATCAAGTTCAACTTCGCCGGTGCCACGATCGGCGCGGGTTTCGAGGATCGCAACGAACTGACGAACTTCTCGGTCGGCGCCAGCTACGCGATCGCCGGTTTCTCGCTCGCCGCTCACGCCTGGAGCAAGGGCCAGATCGATTTCGACACGACAGATGGCGCCGACGGCGATCTCGAGAGTGTCTCGGTCTCCGAGAGCCTCGACGACCAGACCGCCGTGGCATTGCAGGTCGGCTACGGCATCGCCGGTGTCTCGATCGGTGTGACCTTCTCGCAGCAGACCACGCAAGGCGGTGTCAACCTCGACGCCGAAGGGCAGCCGATCGCCGACGAAGGTACCGGAGTCGCTGTCTCCAGCACCACCACCGACGAGGTCGTGCAGCAGATCGTTCGTCTCGACCTCGGCTACGATCTCGGCGGCGACATGGCGATCAGCACGCGGATCCAGAACACGTCGGACGACGTCGACGGGTCCGAGGACCTGATCGAGTACCGCGTCATGCTCTCCAAGTCGTTCTGATCCGGACCTCACGTCCAGCGGCTTGACGAGGCCCCTCTTCGGAGGGGCCTTTTTTTTCGGCCCGGCGTTCGAAATCGACGACGCCGCGAAGACCGCTCAGGCCCGGGTCAGTCGTCGGCGTCAGGCCGCGACCCGCCCCGGCAGGGCGGCGACACCGGCACCGATTCACCGCGCGCCGCCCACTCCTCCGGCGTGTGCGTGTGCAACCCCAGCGCGTGGACCGGCCCGGCCAGCTGTTCGGCGAGCAAACGGTTCAAGCGCCGGTGACGGGCGACGAGCCCCTCCCCCTCGAACGCCGAGCTGACGACGACGAGCTTGAAATGACTCTCGCCGCCCGCCGGCACGTTGTGACGGTGACTCTCGTCGATCACGTCGAGGCGGACCGGTGACAGGGCGTCGACGACGAGATCGTTGATCTTGCTCGCGATGGACACGGGTAATTGACCTCTGCTGGATGACAGGCAGGCAGGGTACACGCGTACTCCCTCACCTCACCCGACGGAAGTCGCCGACAGTGCGCGTCCCGGCCGCACCACTGGCAGAACGCGTGCGTTCACCCGTGACCGACGTCTCACCCCGTTTTTCGCACTCACGCCGCCTCGACGGCGTCGAGGGGTTTCAAGGTCGGTCGCGACGGGTGCCGTGACAATCGACACGCCCTGCCGATTCGTGAATGCCAGGCTCGACGGCAGTGCTAAGGTTCGCGCTCTCGATGGCAGTCGCCGAGGAAGCATGACGATTTACGCCCTTTCCCGTCTGCGCGCGCGCAAGGCCGTGCTCGCGGTGGCGCTGCTCCCGATGTTCGGCGGCTGCGTCACCGACGGCGCTGCCCTGCACGATTCCGCGACCACCCTCGACGGCGCACCGACACGATCGAGTCTGCAACGAGCCGCGAGTTCGGCGGCCAACGGCGGGAACGTGAACGTTCGGCTGGTCGGCGACGTCGCCTACGTCACCGGCCGCGTCGACAGCGCGCTCGAGGAGAACGCGATCAAGCGGGCCCTTAGCCGGGTGGACGGCGTCTTGCGGGTCGAGACCTCGCTGAACCGCGACATGTGACCACCGACGGCGAGCCCCTAGCTGTCCGAAGCCGCCGGAACGGGCGGCAGACGCTCCAGCAGGCCATACGCCTCGCCGCTCAGACGCTGCTGATAGATGGCCGCGTAGGCGAGCACTGCCCGCACATAGCGGCGCGTCTCCGTGTACGGAATCGTGTCGATCCATCTATCGGCCTCCATCGGAGCATCGGCGGGCAACCACTGCCGGGCGCGATGCGGCCCCGCGTTGTAGCTCGCCGCCGCGAGCGCGCGATGCCCGTCGAAGCGGTCACGAACATGGGCGAGGTAGAAGGTGCCGAAGGCGATGTTCAGCTCGGGATCGGTCAGGTCGCCGTCCCAGTCCTTCTCGCCCCGCATCCGGGCGACGTCACTGGCGGTGGCCGGCATCAGTTGCATGAGTCCGACCGCGCCGGCGCTGGAACGGATGTCGGCGATCCACGCGCTCTCGCGTCGCGTCACGCCGAGCACCAGCGCCGGATCGAGATCGTGTGCGGCCGCCTCGCGTTCGATCGCCTCGAGATGCAGGATCGGAAACCGCAACGCCAGCGCCTGTCTGGCGCCGGCCCGTCCGGCACTGAAGATGGCCCGGTCGGCCAGCCCCCAGCGATCCGCGAGCACAGCCGCCGCGGCGATGTCGTCGCTCGCCCGCTCGCCGCCGGACCACGCGCTCCATTCGCGCCGCCCCTCGCTCGCCAGATCCACGCGATGGTATTCACGTGCGCGCAGCAGCCCGGGCTCGTCGGCGAGACGCGCGAGCGTGCCGGCCGACACTTCGATGGGCACCGACACGATCGCGTGCGGCCGGCCGAGGCGTTCGGCGGACAGGAATCCGTGCCAGGACTGCAGTTCGGCCAGGCGCTCGTAGATCGGCCTGGCCTGTTCGGCGCGCCCGGCCATCTCGTGCGCACGGGCGACCCAGTAGGCCCAGTGATCCTCGTCCTGCTCCTCGATCGGCAGACGCTCGATCCGGCGCAACACCTCCGGCCAGTTTCCGGCGAGCAACGAGGTCCGGATGCGCCACTCCATCAGCTCGAGATCGTCCGGCCGCGCCTCGAAGCCGTCCAGCCACGCTTCCGCCTCGGGCAGTCGCCGATAGGCCGCGCGCATCGCGAGCGCACGGTCCGTGTCGTGTCGCAGTTCCTCCGAGAAGGCGAATCGGGAGCGCGCGCCTTGCCAGAATCCGATCGCCGCCGGCGTGTCCTTCCGTGACCAGCGCATCACGAGATCGGCGATGATGCGACGGTTGAGCGCCGTGTCGGCGTCGAGGGCGCCGGTGGCAAGGTACTGGACCGGACCGTCCATCGCCCCGATCCACCCGTTCACCGGTCGGCGATCGGCGCTCGAGAGACGGCGCAACGCCGCCGTCGCGACGTCGGGACGATTCGCCGCCATCGCCGCGTAGATCCGCTCCCAGACGGCACTGACCGGCAGCGCGGCGCGCGCCTCCAGCGAGGCCAGGGCCGCCTCGCAGGCGGCCGGGCGGTTCGCCGGCGAGATCCAGAGCGCCAGCGTGCTCTCGTCGAAGGCCGCCGGAGGATCGGTCGCCTCGCGGGCGACCAGGGTGCGACAGGGCGGCGTGGACACCAGCGGGGAGGCGCGCATCGCGAGCACGTTCCGCCACTGCCCGGTCTCCGCGAAACGCGTCTGCAGGGTTCGCAGAAGGCGCCCGGCGAGGACGCTGTCGCCCGAGGCCGAGGCGAAGGCCTCGACCGTCGCGACGTCCGCCGCGGAGGGGGTCTCTCGCTCGAAGCGTTCGCGCAACCGCTCGTGGATCAGGTAGTCGTGCAGCGGGTAGTCGACGAGCGACGCCTCGAGCTCGAGGAAGCGCGCGCGATCGCCGTTGGCCAGCGCCGCCCGCGCCGCCACGAATCGCGTGCGCGCCTCGTCCAGCTCCGTCTCGGCGCGCAGCTCCGTACCGGACGCGACCAGCAGTGCCACGGCGAGCGCGACCCGGAACGGCGCGCGGGTGCCGCTGGGCGGGTTCGCGCGACGGTCTCTCTTCATCGTGGGTCCGGATGGGACGTGCCCGGGCAGCCGCCGTTCGTGATTCGGGCAACCTGTCCGTGGACGAGGGTGTCGGGGCAAGGGCGGAGGACGAGGGATTACACTACCGTCCGATAACACAGACTGTAGTACACCGGAGCCGACATGCCAGATCGCTCGGTCGTCAATTTATCGGGCTACCGCTTCGTCGTGCTCGACGCGCTGGAGCCCCGGCGGCAGGCCCTGCAGCACGGGCTCGGGGAGACGGGTGTCCGCGGCACCGTGCTGCTCGCGGCCGAGGGAATCAACGTCGCCCTGGCCGGCTCCGTGGCCGAGTGCGCGGCCGCGCGCGCAGTGCTCGACGCCGATTCGGCGCTCGCCGGCCTCTGGCTCAAGGAGAGCCGTTCGGACACCGTGCCGTTCGCGCGTCTGAAGGTCCGGCTGCGAAAAGAGATCATCGCCTTCGACGGCGAAGACGCCATCGCCCGGCAGGCGGCGCGTCCGGCGGCCGCCTCTTTGGCTCCCGAGACACTTGCCGCCTGGCTCGAGGCGGGACGCGACATCACCTTGCTCGACACCCGCAACGCCTACGAGGTGGCTTCGGGTACCTTCGTCGGCGCCCGGCACCTCGACCTCGAGCACTTCGGCGACTTCGACCACGCGGCCCGCGCAGCCATCGCGAGTGGCAGGCTCGACCCGGACCGACCCGTCGTGACGTTCTGTACCGGGGGCGTGCGGTGCGAGAAGGCCGCGCCCTGGCTGCGCGAGCACGGGTTCCGGGAGGTGTGGCAGATCGAGGGCGGCGTGCTCAACTGGTTCGAGCGCTGCGGCGATGCCCACTGGGAGGGAAACTGCTTCGTGTTCGACGCGCGCGTGGAAATCGACGCACGGCTCGCACCGACCGGGGCGACGTTCTGCCCGAAGTGCCAGCGCGCCGTTCCCGCCGATCGCGCCTGCCGCTGCGCCTCCGGCCGGCCGGCACCGGCAGGCGCGCACCGGGACGACGCCACCGACGGGGCGAACCCGGACCCGGCGTCCGACGCCGCTACCCTCGACGGCAGTCAGGCTTCGCGAACGGCCATCGACACGGTGTAGCTCTTGCCCTGCTTGAGCTTGCGGCAGTTGCCGAAGGTCGCCGTGAATTCGCGCTTGATGAAGTCGCGCAAGCCGTTGATCGTCACGACGACGATGCGCGCGCCGGGCACCATCCGGGCGTGCGCGTCGTGAAAGATCAGGCGGAACAGCTCGTTGCCGACCTTGGCCGGCAGGTTCGACACCACGAGCGTCAGTGGCAGTTCCGGCGCGACCGCCGCGAAGCCGTTGCTGAGATACACCTCGACGTTGTCGAGCCGGTTCCGCTCGGCGTTCGCCCGGCTGTAGTCCACGGCGACGAAGTCCCGATCGATCAGATGCACCCGACCCGCCGGCGCCTGGCGGGCGATGGCCAGCCCGATGGGCCCGTAGCCGCAACCGAGATCGAGCGCCACCTCGTTCGCGCGCACGTCGAGATGCTCGAGCAGCAGCCGGCTCCCGGCATCGATCGCGCGAGGCGAGAACAGGCCCCAGGTGGCGTGCAGACGCAGGCGCACGCCGGGCAGATCGGCGTCGATCACCTGGTCGCGGCGCAGTTCGTCGATGGACATTCCTCGATTGTCGCACCGTCCGCGAGCGAGCGCGATCCGACCGTGCAATGGTGGAACGTTTTCAGTACCCTCTGGAGCATTCACGACAGCGATGAACCGGAGTGCACATGCGCTTGATCCTGCTGGGAGGTCCCGGCGCCGGGAAGGGTACGCAGGCGGGGGTGCTCACCGCCCGCTACGCCATTCCCCAGATCTCGACCGGTGACATGTTGCGTGCGGCCGTCAAGGCGGCCACGCCGCTCGGCGTTCAGGCCAAGGCCGTCATGGACCGCGGCGATCTCGTCTCCGACGACATCATCATCGGTCTCGTGTCCGAGCGCATCCTCGAGACCGACTGCGCGAACGGCTTCCTGTTCGACGGCTTCCCGCGCACCATCGCGCAGGCCGATGCCCTGAAGAACGCCGGCGTCGAGATCGATGCGGTCGTGGAGATCGATGTCGATCACGACGAGATCGTCAAGCGCATGGGTGGACGGCGCAGTCATCCCGCCTCCGGGCGTGTGTATCACATCGACTACAACCCGCCGAAGGTCGAAGGCATCGACGACGAGACCGGCGAACCGCTGATTCAGCGCGAGGATGACGCCGAGGAGACGGTAAGACACCGCCTCGGCGTCTACGAGAAACAGACGGCGCCACTGAAGGGCTACTACCGCGAGTGGTCGAAGACCGGCGACGAGACAGCGCCGGCCTACATCAAGGTCGACGGCATCGGCGACGTGGGCGACATCACGCGCCGCATCATCGAGGGCATCGAGCGGGCTGGCACGGCGACCACCTGACAGGGCGGCGCGCGACCGTCCACCGGGTGCGGTAAGCTCCGGCCATGCGTCTCTACTTCATACGGGTCAAGTGCGAGCTCGGTCAGAGTTACGCCGTCGCCAATCGCATCGCCGACCTCGAGATCGCGTCCGAGATCCATTCGACGGCCGGCGCCTTCGACCTGCTGGTCAAGCTCTACGTCGATGACGACGAGGATGTCGGCCAGTACGTCAACACGCACATCCACGCGGTCGGCGGCATCCGCGACACCGAGACCCTGGTCACCTTCAGGGCGTTCTGAACGCGCGGTCCGCGAGCACGGCGCGCATCGCGCGAAGCGTCGATTCCGGCTGCTCGCTCATCATCATGTGACCGCAGTCGTCCAGGGTGACGACATTGGCGTCGAGCAGGCCGGCGAGCCTCGTCGTGCCGCGACTGGGCGTCATCCGATCTTCATCGCCCGCGATGATGGTCGTGCGCCCCGCCCCGAACGCCTTCGCCGCCGCTTCCGCGCCGGTCCAGGCGTTGCAGGCCGCGAGATCCGCGTGCAGCACGCCGGACGCGGTCCGCTCGATCAGCGCGGCGGCCTGGTTGACGACGCTGATGCCGGCCAGGGTGTTCCGCCCCAGCCGCGAGGCATGGGCATGACCGAAGATCGTGATCATGTCGACGGCCGCCCTTTCGTCGGCCTTCGCCGCGTCGAGCAGCGGCGCGCCGACGCCCATGGGGTAACCTGCGCCGAGCAGCAGCAGCCGCGCGATCGCGTCGGGCCGCTCGCCCGCCATCGCGACGCTCGCGAGCGCGCCCATGCTGTGACCGGCGACGACGAGTGGACCGTCGCCGAGGCGCCCGGCCTCCTGCGATCGGTCCGCGTCGCGCAGGCCATCAAGCAGGCGCCACAGCCAGCTCGCCTGCGCCTCGATCGTGGTCAGCACGGCGCCGCCGGACTTTCCGTGTGCCGGCCAGTCCGGGGCGACGACGTTCCAGCCGTGCCGCGCGAAGTAGCGGGCCAGCAGCACCCACACGGTGCGGTCCATGCCCGCACCGTGCAGCAGCACGAGCGTCGGCCGCGTCGTCGACCAGTCGACGTGGCCGGTGCCGACGAAGACCGGCGCGTCGTCGAGCTCGAGGTTCATGCCGTCGCGCTCGCGGTCTCTTGCGCCGACGTCGCTGCACCGGCGACCTTCAACGCCCGACGAAGCGCCTGCTTCAGGTCGTCCACCAGATCGGCCGGATCCTCCAGCCCGACCGACAGCCGCACGAGACCCGGCGAGATGCCGGCATCGAGCAGTGCCGCGTCGTCCATGCGCGAGTGCGTGGTGCTCGCCGGGTGGATGACCAGCGACTTCGCATCGCCGACGTTCGCCAGATGACTGAACAGCTGCAGCGCGTCGATGAAGGCGTTGCCGGCCGCACGCCCGCCGGTCAGCTCGAAGCTGAAAACCGCCCCCGCCCCCTTCGGCAGCATGGCCTTCGCCAGCGCGTGATCGGGGTGGGACGGGATGCGCGGGTGGTGGACGACGTCGACGCCGTCGGCGGCGGCGAGGAAGTCGACGATGGCCTCGGCAGTGGACACGTGCCGCGGCATCCGCAGCGGCAGCGTCTCCAGCCCCTGCAGCAGGTGAAAGGCGTTGCCCGGCGAAAGCGTCGCCCCGAAGTCGCGCAGCCCCTCCTTCCTCGCGCGCATGGCGTAGGCGGCGGGACCGAACTCCTCGACGAAGTCCATGCCGTGAAAGCCTGCATACGGTTCACTCAGCTCGGGGAAGCGACCCGAGGCTTCCCAGTCGAAGCGGCCGCCGTCGACCAGCACGCCACCGACGGCGACGCCGTGTCCGCCCATGAACTTGGTCAGCGAGTGCAGGACGATGTCCGCGCCCAGAGCGATCGGTTGCTGCAGCGCGGGCGTGGTCAGCGTCGCGTCCAGCACGAGCGGCAGGCCGGCGGCGTGGGCGACGGCCGCGACCCGCGGGATATCGAGTACCTCGCAGCGCGGGTTCGCGATCGACTCGGCGAACACCAGACGCGTCTCGGGCCGGATGGCCGCGGCGAAGGCGTCCGGGTCGGTCGGGTCGACGAAGGTCGTCTCGACGCCGAAGCGCGGCAGCGTGTAGCTCAGGAGGTTGTGCGTGCCGCCGTAGAGCGAGCGCGAGGCGACGACGTGGCCGCCGGCGCTGCAGATCGTGGCGATGGCGACGTGGATCGCGGCCATGCCGCTGGCCGCGCAGACGGCAGCGACGCCGCCCTCGAGAGCAGCCACCCGCTCCTCGAGCACCGCGACCGTGGGGTTCGAGATACGCGAATACACATGACCGGCACGGGCGACATCGAACAGCGAGGCGGCCCGGTCCCCGTCCTCGAACACGAACGAGGTGCTCTGGTAGATCGGCGTGGCCCGGGCGCCGGTCGTCGGGTCCGGCTGCTGACCGGCGTGCAGCGCCAACGTGTCGAACCCGGGGTGTCTCGGTCCGCTCATCATGCACTCTCTCGCCGTCAGGCCGCTCAGGTTATACCGAACTCCTCCTCCCGGGCGCGCTTGACGACGTCGTAGTGCTCGGCGAGCAGATCGCTCTTGAGCACCACCCCGAGCAACCGTCGCGGCCGTGCATCCTTCGGCGTGCGCGGACCGGCCGAGACCGCCGGCTCGAGCACCGGCAGGTATTCGAGTTCGCGTTCCGCCATCGTCTGCAGGGCACTGACGATGTTGGTGTCCGGCCCGATCGCGTAGGCGACGTCTTCGGCGGCCTCGATGGCGGGCGAGCCCAGCCCTTCCCCGATCGCCCGCGTGATGAGAGCGGAGAGGTTGACGCTGCCGCGGAAGTCACCGCGCGGGTCGACGAACAGTGCCAGGCGCTGGCGCGCCGCACCCATGCGCGACTCGAGCTCGCCGCAGGTGAGCGTGTCGGCCACGATCGCGTAGCGCGACGACACCAGGGCTTCGACGCGCTGAGTGGCCAGCAGGCTCAGGTCACGCCCTATGGAGATGTTCACCTCGCGCCGGGCGAGCTGCCAGCGAAAGAACGAAGCGTGCGTGCCGAACTGCATCGTCGTGCTCGCCACGGCCGCGGCGGTCATGACGCCCAGCGTGATGCCGTAGTCGCGCGTCAGCTCGAACACGATCAGCACCGTCGAGATCGGCGCACCGAGCAAGGCCGAACCGGTCGCCGCCATGCCGATCGCGGCATAGACACCGGCGCCCGCGACGAGCGGCAGGCCGAGCAAGTCTGCCGCCCACCAGAAGGTGCCGCCGAGCATGGCCCCGACGAACACCGCCGGCCCGAACACACCGCCGGCGAAGCCACTGCCGAGCGCGATGGCGACGACCAGCAGCTTGCCGACGAGCAGCAGGGCGAGCGAGCCGATGGCGAGCGTCCCCGCGATCGCGAGCGCCGTTCCCTCGAGACCGATGCCGAGCACCAGCGGCAGCTTCGTCGCGATCAGTCCGATCAGCGCACCACCGAGCGCCGGGCGCAACCAGCGCTGCACGCGAAGTCGGCGCCAGGCACGCTCGACCCCCTCGATGCCGACGATCAGGGCGCGGGCGACGAAGGCGCCCAGCACGCCGAGCAGGGCGAACAGCGGAAGCTCGCGCACGATGTCGACATCGTGCGGTGGCACGAAGAACAACGGCGCACCACCGACCATCGTCTGGCGGACCACCATCGCGAGCATGACCGCGATGACGATGGGGGCGAACACGCGAAGCGTGTAGTAGCCGACGATCACCTCGAGGGCGAAGATCACCGCCGCGATCGGCGTGTTGAACGACACCGCGACGGCGGCCGCCGCGCCGCAGCCGAGCAGCGCGAGCGACTGCTTGTGATCGAGCCCGAGCCGCTCGGCGATCCAGGCGCTGATGGACGCACCGATGTGTACCGCCGGCCCTTCGCGACCGAGCGGCGCTCCGGTGCCGAGCGAGATGCCGGCCGCGAGCGCTGCGCCGAGACCGGAGCGCGCTTCCATGCGCGCGCTGTTGAGCGCGGAGGCTTCCATCACGTCGGCGATGCCGTGATAGCGCCGCCCCGGCACGAAGTGCAGCAGCACCCCCACCGCCAGCCCGCCGAACGCGGGGACCGCGACGACGCGCCAGGCCGGCAGTTCGGCGACATGCGCCGCGAAGCCGTGTTCCGCGCCCGTCCCGTAGCCGAACGATTGCACGACGCTGACGAGTTCGATCAGGGCAAGCGTCGCGAAGCCCGTCACGCTGCCGATCGCGCCCGCCAACAGGAAGAAGACGAGGCGCCGGCCGATCACAGAGGCACGGACGCGGCGCAGCATCCCGCTCAGGTCATGCCCATCGCGGCCCGCGCGAACCGGCGCCGGAGCGGCGGAACGCCATCCAGACCGATCAGTGCCAGTGCCCGCAGATGCGAGAGCACCGCGTTCTCGCCGCGGAAGCCGCGCGCGAGCGCGTCGGTCAGGCCGACCACGCGACGCTGGTCGGCGCGTCGTCCGGCCGCGAAGCTCGCGAGGTTCTGCGCGTCGCCCGGGTCCGCGGCGACCGCCCCGCGGGCGCCGCGGTCGGCATCGAGCATCGCCACCAGGGCCGCCACGTCTCGCAGCGCCAGGTTGTAGCCCTGCCCGGCGATCGGGTGCAGCAGGCGCACCGCGTTGCCGAGCAGCACGGTGCGCGGCCCGACCTGACGCTCGGCCTCCACGCGCACGAGTGGCATGACGCCTCGCGGCCCGGTCTCGATGAAGCGCCCGAGTCGACGTCCGAATCGATCCTGCAGATGGGCGAGGAACGCCGCGTCGTCGAGCGCGCCGATGCGCGCGGCCTCCTCGGGTGCGGCGCACTCGACGAAGGAGACCACGCGCCCGGGCCGCGGCAGCAGGGCGAGCGGTCCGCCGGCCGTGAAGCGCTCGTGCGCGACATGGCGGTGATCACGTTCGAGGCGGATCGCGCCGAGTACCGCGGACTGCGCGTAGTCGTGCCGGCGCACAGCGATGCCGAGTGCGGCACGCACCCGCGAATCGACCCCGTCGACGCCGATGACCAGTCGTGCCCGCAAGGCACCCTCGCCCCTCGACTGATCCTCAGGGGCATCCCCCGTCGCCTGTTCATGACCGCTCGGGCCATCGGCGCTTCGCCCCCCCCCGGCCGCCGCCTCCGAGGTCGGAACGGCGTAGCGCACGGTTGCCCACCTGTCCGCGGGCTCGACCGATGCGACCGCGACCCCGGTCACTAGCCGCACGTCGCTCGCGGCCAGACGCGCCTCGAGCGCCGCGAGCACGGCGCGGTTCTCGACGACATGGCCCAGCGCGTCGACCCCCAGCTCGGCTGCCTCCAGACGAGTCGCTCCGAACCGTCCCCGGTGAGAGACATGCACGGTCCGGATCGGGCAGGCATCGTCGCTCAGGGCCGGCCAGAGCGCGTGTCGATCGAGCCAGGCGGTCGTGCCGGCCGACAGCGCCGTGCAGCGTTGATCGAGCGATTCTCCCGCCAGCGGATCGGTGGCCGGTCCATCGCCGGCGGCGCGCCGCTCGATCAGGACGACACGACGACCGCCGGTGGCGAGCGCGAGCGCGAGCGGCGTGCCGACCAGGCCACCACCGACGATCGCGATGTCGCACTCGTCCATCACGGGCACCAGCGGCTCACGGCGATGCGGACTCCCGCGCCGCGTGCATGAAGGCCTCGATGTCGTCGGCCGACTTCGGCACGTCTCCGGTGATGACCTCGCAACCGTCCGCGGTCACCACGACATCGTCCTCGATCCGCACCCCGATGTCGCGGAAGGCCCGCGGCACCTTCCGGGACGCCGGCAGGTAGAGCCCCGGCTCGACCGTCAGCACCATGCCCGGCTCCAGCGCGCGCCAGTCCTCACCCATGCGGTAGTCGCCGACGTCGTGCACGTCCATGCCGAGCCAGTGTCCGGTCCGGTGCATGTACCAGGGCTTGTAGGCCTCGTCGCGGATCAGCGCGTCCAGTCGTCCCTTGAGGATGCCGATGTCGCGCAGCCCGCGGGTCAGCACCTTCACCGCGGCCTCGTGCGGCGCGTTCCAGTGGTTGCCCGGCCGGACCTCGGCGATCGCGGCGAGCTGCGCGGCCAGCACGATGTCGTGAACCGTACGCTGCGCCTCGTCGAAGCGACCGTTCACCGGGAAGGTGCGCGTGATGTCGCCGGCGTACAGCTCGTGCTCCGCGCCCGAATCGATCAGGACCAGATCCCCGTCGCGCAGTTCGTCGCGATTCTCGGTGTAGTGCAGGATGCAGGCGTTCGCACCGCCGCCCACGATCGGCAGAAAGGCATGCGTGGCACCTTGGCGGACGTACTCGCCGACGAGGGCCGCCTCGAGCTCGTGCTCGCGCATGCCCGGCCGGGCGACGCTCATCGCGCGGCAGTGGCCGGCGGCGCTGATGCGGGCCGCGCTCCGCATCGTCGCGAGCTCGGCGCGGCTCTTGTGCACGCGCATCTCGTGCAGGTGATAGTCCAGGGAGACGAAGACGTCGGGGTCGTCGCTCGCGGCCGCGCGGCGGGATGAACGTGCCCGGTTGAGCCAGCCGAGCAGCTGCGCGTCGAAGGCCTGATCCTTGCCGAGTGTGTGGAACACCTGCCGCCGACCTTCCAGCAAGCCGGGCAGGATGTCGTCGACGTCGCCGATCGGGAAGGCGTCGTCCGCACCGAGTGCCGCCGGTGCGCGCTCGACCCCGAGCCGGCGGCCGTGCCAGGTCTCCTTGTCGGGATCGCGATCACGGCAGAACATCAGGTACTCGCCCGCCTTGCGCCCGGGCGCCAGCACGATCAATGCCTCGGGCTCGTCGAAGCCGCTCAGGTAGTGGAAGTCGCTGTCCGCGCGGTAGGGGTACTCGCTGTCGCGGTTCCGGCAGGCGACGCGCGCCGCCGGAATGACGGCGATCGCGTCGTCGCCCATGACCTTCATCAGCGCCCGACGACGCCGTCGGTACTCGGTGGCCCAGGACTTGCCGAACGGCGCGGCCGCAGCGCCGTCATCGGCACCGGCACGCGTGCGCCTCCCGGGGCCGACCTTGGCCTTCGGCGAGCCCGCCTTCCCGCCCTTCTGACGACGTGCCATGCGATTCAGTGAACCGTGTTGCCGGAGGAGCGGCCCGTCCCGTTCCGAGCCGCCTCGCGACCGGGCGACGCGGTGACGGGCTTGAGCTCCTCGTGGATGAGCAGCACGCCGACGCGCACATACTCCGACAGCTCGACGAAGGCCGCTTCCCCACCGTCCTCGGCGTCGGCCTCGGTGTCGGCCCCGTCGATCGCCATGAAGTCCTCGAGCAGTTCGCGCGTGTCTGCCGGCAGCGAAGGATTGCCCTGCGCGGCGATGCCGATGCCGACGCCGTACACGACGCCTGCACAGAACTCGCCCAGTGCGATCACGCGCGTGTCGAGCGGACGGTCGTCGTCGGGGAGGGCCAGCGCGAAATCGAGCTCGCTGTCGTTGAGCGCGGCGAGTTCGGCGCCGAACCAGGCGTCGAGGATGTGCAGGTCCTTCGCGCGTTCGGCAAGGGCCTCGGGCACCAGCGCGGCGGCATCCAGGAGCTCGGCGAACCAGCGGCTCTTGGCATTCGTTGCCGGTCGGCTGCAGAGCAGGCCGCAAGCGAGCCCCTGCGCCTCGGGCACGCCCAGGGGAACGTCCAGGCGCGCGAGGACGGCGGAGAGTTCGTCGGTGGCTGGGCGTCTCAAGCGGGTGGGGGTCTGGTGAGCTTCGCGAAGTATACAATGCGCCTTCTTCCCCGGAAGCCCGCGCTCATGAGCCGCCGCTCTCTCGACGAGGAACTCGTCGACCTCGAAAGGCAGGTGCTGGAACTCGCCGCGCGCTGCGATCGACTGCAGCTCGAGAATCGCTCCCTGCGTCTCCAGCAGGCGGCACTGGCCGAGGAACGAGCGCGCCTGCTCGACAAGAACGATACGGCGCGCGGAAAGGTGGAGCAGATGATCGTGCGACTCAAGGCGATGGAGGCGGGACAATGAGCGACCGGGACGACCGCTCGCCGAGCCGGGTGCGGCTACGCATCCTGGACAAGGAAGTGCAGCTCGCCTGCCCCCCGGACGAGGAGGACAAGCTTCGCCAGGCGGCCGCCTACGTCGATCGGGCGATGCGCGAAACGCGGCAGCGCAACACGACCTCGACGCTCGAGAAGATCGCGATCGTCACCGCGATCAACACCGCGAGCTCGCTGCTCGATGCGCGCTCGCGTGCGGGCGACGACGGCGCGGCGGCAGGCCGGGTCGCACGGCTGAACGCGCGGCTGGACGGCTTGCTGACGACGGAAGAGGAACCGACGGCGATGACGTCGGTGGACGAGAGGGACGTGGACGGCAGGTGGCCGGCCGGGCGGCCGTCCGGGCAGGAAGACGGCGGGTCAACTGGCGGCCCACTTGGCGGCCCACTTGGCGGGCCAATTGGCGAACCAGGTGGCGAACCAGGTGGCGGCAAGAGTGGCGGATCAGGCGGTGGGTCGAGCGATGGGGCCGGCGGCGGCCTCGGCGGGCGACCGGACGGTTCTGCGAGCGAAGTTGAAGATGCTCCAGCATGAGGAATCGGTACGCCTGCCTGACCCGAACGGCGTGCTAGGCTCGACCCGTATCTTCTGCGGTGTTGGTCATTCGGACGGGTATATCCCTTGACCTAATTCTGCACCCCGGGGATTCTCGTTCGCTGTTGTTGTGCATGTCCGTTACGGCGGAAAGCCTGAGACGGCTCCGGGAGTTCCCACCTGAGCCGCTTGGTTCAAGGTAGCACGCCGGAGACGGCATTCGTGGTTGATACACCCCTCGTGAACCGGTTCGCCGCCTGTCTCGGACTGGCCGGGGCGGACCGATGAAAGGCCCCTCGAACGAGCGACCGCCGAGCCCGCGCGACGCGCTGCGGAAACGCCTTCGCGCCGCCCGTTCGGCACTCGGGAGCCAGGGCCGCGAAGACGCCGAACGCGCCGTAGCGGCCCGACTCCTTCTCCTGCTCGACACGCTCGCCCCGCGCACGGTCGCGGGCTATGCAGCCCTCGGCGGCGAGCTGTCGATAGACGCAGTGCTCGCCGACTGCCGCGCGCGCGATCGCGTCACGCTCCTGCCGACGTTGACCGGACAGGCGCTTGCCTTCTCGCCGTACGACGAGCGCACCCCGATGCGGCCGGACCGCTTCGGCATCCTGACGCCCGAGGTCGACGACGCCGCGTGCCTGGCGCCCGCCGACGTCGATGTCGTGCTCGTGCCGCTGGTCGGCTTCGACGCGCGCTGCGACAGGCTCGGCATGGGCGGCGGCTTCTACGACCGGAGCTTCGCCATGCGCCGCGACGGGACGGGACCGCCGCACCTGGTCGGCGTGGCCTTCGAGGCACAACGCGCGGACTCGGTCTTCCCGGACTGGTGGGACGTTCCGCTCGACGCCGTCGTCACCGAAGCGCACGTGTGGCGCCCGCCCGGCGAACACCGCTGAAGCATCGGCCATGGCGTTCGTCCGGCGGACGTCATCGACGTGCCGGCCGGCGGACGGCGCCGAGCCCGAGTCGAGCCATGGCCGAGCACTGGCCGAGCACTGGCCGAGCACTGGCCGAGTCAGCGCCGAGCCATGGCCAGTTCCGGACCGAGCACTGGCCGAGTCCGCGCCGAGCCTCTAGCCGAGAAACAGTCGGCAGGCCGCGTCGTCCGACACCTCCACGCCGTGAAAACCCAGCTCGGCGACGAATTCGTCGATGCCCGCCTCGGCGACGGCGTCGAAGCGCAAGCCGACGAGCACCCGGCCATAGGCCGCACCGTGGTTGCGGTAGTGGAACAGCGTGATGTCGCCGCGGGTTCCGATGCGGGTCAGGAAATCGACCAGCGCCCCCGGGCGCTCGGGAAACCGGAAGCGGTAGAGTCGCTCGCGGATCGGTTCCCCGCCGGGGCCGGCCTCCGCTCGGGCATGACCGCCGATCATGTGCCGCACGTGCAGCTTCGCGGTGTCGTTGTCCGTCATGTCGAGCACCTCGAAGCCGGACGCGCCGAGCTCGCCGAGCAGTGCCTCGCGCTCCACGCGGCCACCGGGCACCTCGATGCCCGCGAACACCTGCGCGATGTCCGGCTCGCTGCGCCGGTAGTTGAACTCGGTGATGCTGCGCCGACCGAGCGCGGTGCAGAAGTCGAGGAAGCTGCCGGGGCGTTCGGGGATGGTCGCCGCGAACAGCGCCTCCCGGGTCTCGCCGATCTCCGCTCGCTCGGCCACGTGTCGGAGCCGATCGAAGTTGATGTTCGCCCCGCTCGACACGGCCACGAAGGTCTGCCCGCGCGCCTCGTTGTCGTGCGCCCAGCGCTTCATCCCCGCCACCGCGAGAGCGCCGGCGGGTTCGACCATCGTGCGGGTCTCGTTGAAGGTGTCCTTGATCGCCGCCGACATCTCGTCGACGCTGACCAGCACGACCTCGTCGAGCAGGTCCTTGCACAACGCGAACGTCGCCTCCCCGACGCGCCGCACCGCGACCCCGTCGGCGAACAGCCCGACGCTCGCCAGCGTCACGATGTCGCCCGCGGCCTTCGCGTCGTGCATCGACGCCGCGTCGACCGGCTCGACACCGATCACCTTGACCTCGGGCCGCAGGTACTTCATGTACGCGCACACCCCGGCCGCGAGCCCACCGCCGCCGACCGGCACGAAGACCGCATCGAGCGGGCCCGGGTGCTGGCGGCAGATCTCGACCGCGACGGTACCCTGCCCCGCGATCGTGTCCGGGTGGTCGAACGGATGGATGAACGGGAAGCAACGGGATTCGCCGAGGGCGATCGCGTGACCGAGCGCCGTATCGAAGTCGTCGCCGTGCAGCACGACCTCGCCGCCCAGCGCCTTCACCGCGTCGCTCTTGATGCTCGGCGTGGTGACCGGCATGACGATGGTCGCCTCGATACCGAGATGACCGGCCGCGAGCGCCACGCCCTGGGCATGGTTGCCGGCAGAGGCGGCGATCACGCCCACGACGGTCCGTCCGGCCAGCCGCTCGCTCTCCAGCAGGCGGTGGATGCGATTGAATGCGCCGCGGCACTTGAACGAGAAGATCCGCTGCTCGTCCTCGCGCTTGAGCAGCACCGAGTTGCCGGTTCGTGCAGACAGCAACGGCGCGGCGTGCAGGCGCGTCTCGACGCTCACGTCATAGACGCGGGCCGAGAGAATGCCCTTCAGGTATTCTTCGTGGAGCGCTTTCATCTGGCCGCCTGCGGCACCCGGGTCGGTCGTGGCCCGCCAATGTAACCGAAGCACGAATCATGGCGAACGGCTCGATGACGAACCCGCCGACCGGCGGCAAGGTCGCCGCTGCGGGGGAGGCCGGCAAACGTGCCGCGGCACTCGCCGCGCTCGAGCTCGTGCAGGAGGAAACGCGCCTCGGCGTCGGCACCGGCTCGACGGTGAACTTCTTCATCGAGGCACTCGCCGGTTCGCATCGGCGCCCGGCAGGCGCGGTGTCGAGTTCGGAGGGCACGTCGCGCCTGCTCCGCGCCGCCGGCATCGACGTCCTCGACCTGAACATGAGCGGTGAACTCGAGCTCTACGTCGACGGCGCCGACGAGGCCGATCCCGGGTTGCGCCTGATCAAGGGCGGAGGCGGCGCGCTCACTCGCGAGAAGATCGTCGCCGCGGCGAGTCGCGAGTTCGTCTGTCTCGTGGACGAGCGCAAGCGCGTCGACGTGCTCGGCGCCTTCGGTGTGCCGATCGAGGTGATTCCGATGGCGCGCAGCCACGTCGCTCGGGAGATCGTGCGCCTCGGCGCCGATCCCGAGTACCGCGAGACGCCGCCCACCGACAACGGCAACGTGATCCTCGACTGCCATGGCTTCCACATCGACGAGCCGCTCGCGCTCGAGGCACGACTGAACGCGATCGCGGGCGTCGTGGCCTGCGGCCTGTTCGCCGCGCGCCCGGCCGACCGGCTGATCATCGGCGCGGCCGACGGCCAGGTGGAGATGGTCACCGCCTGATCGGCGTCATTCTGCGGCCTCGGTGTCGGCGACCCGTTCGAGTGGCAGCTTCAGCACCACGCGGGTGCCGCGGCCCGGCTCGCTCGTCGCCTCGATGACCCCTGCGTGCTGATCGACCACCCGCGCGACGAAGGCCAGACCGAGCCCGGTGCCCTTGATGCGTCCGGCCACGCGCGCGTCACGACGAAAGCGGGTGAACAGCTCGCCGATGACCGCGGGATCGATGCCGACGCCGTCGTCGGACACCTCGAACACGCCCTGATCGCCGACCCGGTGCAGCTTCACCCGTACGATCGTGCCGTCCGGCGAGTACTTGATCGCGTTGCCGACGATGTTGGCCATGGCCCGCTCGAGCGAATGGCCGTCGCCGCTCATCCACAGTTCCTCCTCGCACTCGTCCACGTCGAGCCGGATGCCTCGCTCGCGCGCCTGGGGCTGGAGTTCGGACAGCGCATTGTCGAGCGCCGACTCGATCAGCACGTCGGAGAAGCTCGCTTCGCTCAGCGAGTCCGCGCGCGCGATGTTCAGGAGATCGTCCATCATCGCGAGGCTTCGGCGGATGTTGCCCGCCACGTCCGCACGGGCCACCGGCGGAAGCGCCTCGATCGGACGATGCGGTCGAGCCGCATCGGTCCGTCCCCCGGGCGCACCTTCCTCGGCATCGTCGCCGAGCAAGGCAAGCGCCGAGACCAGCGGCGAGCGCAGATCGTGCGAGAGGTAGTCGACCATCTCGGCCCGGGCGCGCTCGGCGCTCCGGATCTCGGAAACGTCGATGACGCTCGCGCAGACCAGTCGCTTCGAGAGCCGGCCACCGATGGCGCTCAGGTTCACCACCAGCGCCCGCTCACCGCTCTCGTGTGACAGTTGCCAGGGACGGCCGTCCAGCAGCAGCGCGTCGAAGCGCTGCCGATTGCCCGAGCTTTCGGGACCGTGCGGGTCATGCCCGACGGCCCGCAGGAACTCCACGAGCAGCGCCCGCTCGCCGAGCACCGGCAGCATCTCGCGCACCAGCGCATTGCCCCGCACCCACTCCCCCGCCGGATTCCACACCACGAAGCCGATCGGACCGCCGGCCAGCACCGTCTCGCTGAAGACCTTCACCCCACGCAGCCATGCCATCTGCTCGTGCAGGCGTTCGGCATTGCCCTGCAGTCGCTCGATCGTGCTGGTCTTCCGCGGCGGCCGCATGCGGGAACGGATGCGCGACAGCGAGTCGACGTAGGCGGTGATCTCGTCGGCCCGCTCCGCATCGTCGACGACCAGGTCGATGCGCAGTTGTCCGGGCGTCCGGTAGCGCCGGGAATGCACCCGCCCCTGCCTTCCCCAGCGCCCGACCGGGGCCTCTTCGCTCACCGGTGGCAGCGGCTTGCCGCCCTCGTGACTCCGTCCCCGAGAGAAGAATCGCCAGCCGCTGATCGGCAGATGCCGCGACGCGTTCTCGAAGAAGGCGACGAGGGCGCCGTCGTCGTGCGGATCGCGGCGCGGCAGGTGCGGCTGGATCTCCGCCTGTTCACGCTCGAGGAAGCGGTTCACGAACTCGAGCCGGTGGCGGCTCCACAGCAGGTAGCTCGCGAGGATCGGCACGCTTGCGGAAAGCGGCGCGAACCAGAGACGCCCGTAGCGATACAGCAGCAGGCTGGCGAGTATCGGCAGGCTCGCGCCGATCAGCGCACCGGTCAGTCCGCGTCCGGGCGGGGCGCGCGAGTACAGCACCAGCATGAGCGGCAGCACGAGGAAGGCGGCGAGCGGGCCGCTCCAGAGGGGCATCGTGGTGACCAGCGTGCCGCCGCGCAGTGCCGTGAACACGTTCGCGTGCATCTCGATGCCGGGCATGGGTTGATCGAGTGCCGACACCGGCGTCGGCACCACGTCCCCGAGCCCGGTCGTGGTCAGGCCGAGGAACACGACCCGACCCTCGATCTCCTCGCGCGCCACCTCGCCGCGTGCGAGGCGGGCGGCGGAAACACGCGTGAACGTGCCGCTCGGTCCGACGAACGGCACCATCACCTCGTGGTCCCGGGTCCAGGCACCGGGCCGCGCGCGCGCGGCCGGGCGCAGGCCTGGCAGCGCGTCGGACCTGGCCGCGGCGGGGTCGAGCGCGGCGAGGGCGGCAAGCGACAGGGCCGGCCAGTGCGGTCGACCGAATCCGGCCTTCAGCTCGATGCGGCGGACGAGCCCGTCGTCATCGATCGGCATCACGATGTGTCCGAGATCGGTCGCCGCACGACTGAGCGCCGGCAGCGGCAATCGCTCGACGACGGCCCCGCTCGGTCCGCGTTCGACCAGCACCGGGAGGATGGCGATCGGCAGCGCGGCGACCGCGGCGGCGAGCCGGGCATCCGCGGCGGCACTGACGTCCGGCTCCATGTGCAGCACGTCGATGACGACCGCGCGCGCACCGTGCTGCGCGAGCTGCTCCAGCACGAGCGACTGCAACTCCCGGGACCAGGGCCAGCGCCCGAGACTCGTCAGGCTCTCGGTGTCGATCGCGGCGATGATCACGTCGTCCGGCGGTTCGCTCTGCCCGATCCGCACCCAGACGTCGTGGATCAATCGATCGACCTTGCGCGTCGCCTCTGACCAGCCGAGCAGCCCGCTCGCCAGCAGCAGGACGCAGAAGAAGCCGAGTAACCATCGAAGGGTGATGCCGCCTGCGAGCTTCCGGTGAATCGGTGGGCCGAAGCCTGTGCGACCCACGATCGCCCGGTGAGCGGGGCGATCGGCCGAATCCGGCGCGGAGCTCCGCGGACCGAACACGTCAACGCGGACTCGAGTGCTCTTCGAGGCGGTAGCCGTGCTGGTAGATGGAAGTCAGCTTCCACCGCTCCGAGGCGAGCAGCCTGAGCTTCTTGCGGAGTCGGCTGGCGTGCGTGTCGACGGTGCGCGTGTTGAGTTCGGCCGACGTGCCCCACACCGTCGCGAGCAAGTGCTGTCGCGACAGCACCCGCCCACGGTTCCGGAACAGGAACAGCGCGAGCTCGTACTCCTTCTCGGTGAGCTTCACCGGCTCGGCGTTCATGCGCACCTCGCGCGCCGAGGTGTCGAAGGTGTAGGGCGGACACTCGAGCACTTCCGCCTCTGGCTGAGCCCGGCGCGCAAGCGCATAGAGACGCGCCAGCAACTCGTGCTGCCGGACGGGCTTCGCGAGGTAGTCGTCGGCACCGGCACGCAGCGCCTTGACGATGTCCTCCTCGGCCTGCCGCGAAGTGACGAAGATCACCGGCACGTCGCTGGTCAGCGTCCGCCGGATCCAGTGCAACACCTCGAGCCCGGAGCTTCCGCTCTCGAGCGTCCAGTCGAGCACGACGACGTCGTAACTCGTCTTCCGGAAGGCGCGCTGGAAATCGTCGGCCGCGGCGAAGGAGCCACAGTGATAGCCCTTGTTCTCGATCCATTCGCGGACGCGCGCAGCCTGTTCCTCGCTATCCTCGAGCAGCGCGATGCGCAGGCTCTGACGTTCGCTCATCGCTCCCTTACCCGGCAACTCCATCGCGCGGAGTGTCCTTCATGCCGCGTGGAAGCGCAACGTCGGCCCATTGACACCGCGCCACGTCGCGCGGTCGATCAGGTCGGCGACCGCCGGGCCAGCGGGCGCAGGGAGTGCGTGCCGAGGGCGTCCAGCAGCTCGCTGACGGGACCTCGCCCCGGTACCACGAGCGATGGGTCCAGGTCCACCAGCGGTTGCAGCACGAAGGCCCGCTCGGCGATGCCGGGATGCGGCACCACCAGGTCCGGCGTCTTGATCACGCGATCGCCGTACAGCAGCACATCCAGGTCGAGCGTGCGGGCCGTCCAGCGTAGCGCAGGCCTGACCCGTCCTTCCCGTCGCTCGATGGCCTGCAGGGCGGCCAGCAGTGCGTGCGGGGACAGCGTCGTGGAGAAGCGGCAGGCCGCGTTGACATAGTCGGGCTGATCGGCGGGGCCCATCGGCTCGCTTTCGTAGAGCGCCGAGCGCCCGACCACGCCATCGCTCGACAGCGCCGCCATCGCCAACCAGGCGGCGTCGACATGCGCGACCCGGTCGCCCAGGTTGCTGCCGACGCCGACGTGCACCCGAGTCGCCGACGCCATACCGTCGCTCGCGAGTCAGGCGTCGCCGGACGGCGCGGTGCGCTCGCCGGCCGGCTTGCGTCGACGCCGACGACGCTTCTTCTTCGGCCCACCGTCCGCCGCGTTCCCCCCAACGGCCGATCCGTCGCTCGCGCCGACTCCGGCCGGCCTCGCGGCGGCAGGTCGATCGCTCGTGTCCGACCCGGCGGCGTCTCCCGGCGCGACCTCGGCCCGCTCACCGCCGCTCTCGCCACCACCGCTCTCGCCACCGCCGCCGCGGCGCCGTCCGCCGCGTCGACGCTTTCGAGCACCGTCTCCGCGCGGCCGTTCCTCCTCCGAGACGACCGGCGGCAACTCCACCGCCTCCCCCGCCGCGCCGTCGCCCCAGATGCCGCTGGCGACCGCACGAGACGCAGCTGCCGCGTCACGCTCGTCCTCCGGCATCTCCTGTATGTCGGTCCACCATCGCGCGCTCTCCGCCAGCCGCTCGTCCACCCCGGCTCGCAGGCACAGGAAGTCGTAGGCCGCCCGGAAGCGCCGATCCTCCATCATCGAGAGCGCGCGCCGCCCCCGATTGCGTTCGAGGCGGGGCTGCATCTGCCAGATTTCCTTCATCGGACCCGAGAATCGTCGCGGGATCGAGATGACCTTCAACTGCAAGCCCAGCACGCTGTCGGCCGCTTCCCGCAATGCCTCGTGCACCGGAACGCCAGCCTCGCAGTCGGCACGCGCCTGGGACTCGACGTCGGGCCACAGCATGAAGGCCAACAGGTAGGAAGGCGTGATGGGCTTGCCCTGCGCGACCCGTCGGTCGGTATTGGCCAGCGCGGCGTCGAGCATCGTGCGGAGTTCCTCGTCGCCGTCGGCCAGGCGTCGCTGGAGCAGGGGGAACAGGTAGCGCAGCAGGTCGTGCTCGATCACGGCGGCGAAGCTCCGCTCCGCGTAGCCCCCCTGGAAAAGCTTGAGCACTTCCTCGAACAGGCGAGCAGGCGGCGTGTGACGAAGCTCGGGCGCGACCTGCTTCATCGCCGCGCCCGTGGTCTTCTCGATCGTGAAGCCGAGCTTGGCCGAGAGCCTGACCGCTCGCAGCACGCGTACCGGATCTTCCTCGCAGCGAGTCAGCGGATCGCCGATCAGGCGGAAGACCCGGGACTCGATGTCCTCGAGTCCTCCGACGTAGTCCACGATGGAGCGATCGGCGATGTTGTAGTAAAGCGCGTTGACGGAGAAGTCCCGGCGGCGGGCGTCCTCGGCGATGGAGCCGAACACGTTGTCGCGGACGATCCGCCCGGAGGCCCCCACCTCGCCGCCCTCGCCCTGGTCGTGCGCCGCTCGAAAGGTGGCCACCTCGATGATCTCGCGACCGAAGACGACGTGCACCAGCCGGAAGCGCCGACCGATGATGCGAGAGTTCCGGAACAGCGCGCGGATCTCCTCGGGGCTGGCATCGGTGGCGATGTCGAAGTCCTTCGGATCGATGCCGACCAGCGCATCGCGGACGCCGCCACCGACGAGGTAGGCGCCGAAGCCCCCCTCGTGCAGTCGGTCGAGCACCTTGAGCGCCGAGCGGCCCATCGATCGCCGGGAAACCGGGTGCTCCTCGCGGGGCACGATGCGCGGAGTGTCGCCCGCCCCAGCGGTGCCGGCAAGGTCCGACGACACGACGTTGGCGGGCTTGCGGCGCGCGGCCGGTGCCTTCTTCTTCCCGCCCTTTCCGTTGCCGGTCGCGGCCGGTTTCTTCTTCCCGGCCGTCCTCCCGGTCGTCTTGCCGGCGGCGCTCCGCTTCTTGCCGGCGCTCGCGGGCTGCTTCGCACGCGATGTCCGCGGTGTGTCGGTGGCGGCCTCGGCGGCAGTGCCTTCGGCCGTGCCGTCGGGGGCGTCCTCGGCGCCCAGCAGCGAGCGGGTCTTGTCGATCAGTCGCTTCAGCAAGCGATTCTCCGGGGTTGGCGAGACGTCGTCACGTGGCGTCGTCAATCGTCGTGCGAGTCGTCCGCCGCGGCGTCGGCGTCGTTCCTGTTCTGGAAGCGGATGATCTGCCGCCGCTGCTTCTTGTTGGGTCGTCCTTCGCCCGCGAGCCCGAGTCGTGCCTGGCGATCGGCGCGCAGCCGCGACGCAAGCTCCGCCCGTCGCTCGATGCTCGCCTCGGACTCGGCGTAAAGCGCCTGCGCTTCGCTCGCCGGTCGGCGCTCGTCGTTCAGATCGAGGACCGTGACCTCGAATTCGTACGGCCCCTTCTCGATCCTGATCACACAGCCGGGCGAGATCGTGCGAGAAGGCTTGACCCGCTGCCCGTCGACCGACACACGGTTCTTCACGACCGCGTCCGCGGCCACGCTGCGCGTCTTGAAGAATCGCGCCGACCACAGCCACTTGTCTATGCGGAGCTTCGGCGTCGTGGCAGACTCGTCGCTCATCGCCGCACCGGAGCGCCGTCGTGAAATGCCATGTCTACCGCAGCGCCGTCAAGGACGGACTGTACGTCTACGTCGCGGCCAGCGAGGACGATGACGGCATCGTCGGTGACACCGATCCACCCGGCCTCGCCGCACTGCCGGCACCCGTTCGTCGTCAGCTCGGACGAACCGAGCTGGCCATGACGCTCGAACTCGGACCGGAACTCGAGCTCGGACAGGAAGACAGCCGGGAAGTCGTCGAGCACCTCGCCGGGCAGGGATTTCACGTGCAGATGCCCCGCGACATCGAGCCCGCCGTCGAGGCGATCGCGCAGGCCGCGTTCGCACAGGCGTCGTCCGTGGACGGAAGGCTCGACGGGAAGCGCTGAGACGCGCGCGTCGATCAGGGACGCGGGGCGGTCTGCAACGGACCGGACAGCGAGGCGAACCAGGCCGCCAGGTCGGCGATGTCCCGGTCGCTGAGCTGGGACGCGAACCCCGCCATGATCGCGTTCTCACGCACGCCGGAGCGGTAACCAACCAGTGACTGGACGAGATAGCTCTCGTACTGGCCGGCGAGCGTCGGGTAGTTGGGCGCGACGGCGATGCCGTCGGCACCGTGGCACGCGGCGCAGGTCGCCGCCATTTCCTGGCCGGCGGCCGCGTCGCCCGCCGCTGTCGCCGGCGCGGCGAACGCGCCCAGCACGAGCAGCAGCGGGACGGCGAAGCGCGTCGCCTGGTTCGAGTGAATGCTCATGGGGAGGGCTGCCCTTGAGCGGCGAACCAGGCCGCGATGTCCTCGATGTCCTGATCGGTCAGGAGACCGGCGTTCGACTGCATGGTCTGGTGCTTGCGAGTGCCGGCTCGATAGGCTTGCAGCGCCAGCACGATGTACTCGGCGTTCTGGCCGGCGATGCGCGGCACGTGATAGGTCGGGTAGCTGTTCACGTAGTGCTTGACGCCGTGGCAGCCGAGGCAGGTGTAGGCCTTGACGCCGCCGGCATCAGCGTCGCCTGCCGCCAGCGCCGCAGCCGGCAGGGCACCGACGAAAAGCGCGGCGCCGAGCAGCGCCCGCGCCAGCGGGCGGTGAGGTGCGATCGAATTCATGGACGACCTCGGGTTCCGTTGAAACACAGTCTCTCCGCAGGCAGTCTATCCGCTGCCATCGGTGGCGCCAACCGCGCCACCGTCAGGCCGGGCGCAGGGCGACGAACATCTCGTTCATGCGTCGCACGAATCCTGCACCGTCCTCGAGCTGCCCGCCCTCGGCAAGCAGCGCCTGGTCGAGCAGCAGGCGCGACCATTCGGCGAAGCGCTCGTCATCCTGCTCGGTGTCCATCAGCGACACGATCGGGTGCGTCGGATTGACCTCCAGCACGGGTTTGGAGGACGGCACCTCGTGCCCCGCCTGCTTGAGCAACTGCTGCATGTGCAGTGCCATGTCCTGTTCTCCCAGCACGACGCAGGCCGGTGACGAGGTCAGCCGTGTCGAGGCACGCACGTCGCTCGTCTCCTCGCCCAGCACGCCCTTGATCCGCTCGATGGTGGGCGCGATGTCGCTCACGGCCTTCGCCTTCTCGGCCTTCTTCTCGTCCGATTCGGGCTCGGCGCCGTCGATCGCCGACAGGTCGAGATCGCCCTTGGCGATCGAGGCGAACGCCTTGCCTTCGTACTCGTGGAGGTAGGACATCATCCATTCGTCCACGCGGTCGTGCATCAGCAGGACCTCGATCCCCTTGTCGCGGAAGATCTCGAGATGCGGGCTGTTCTTCGCCGCCCGGTAGCCGTCGGCGGTCACGTAGTAGATCTTCTCCTGGCCCGTCTTCATCCGCGCGAGATAGTCGTCCAGCGAAGTGAGCGTGCCCTCGGCGTCGGCGTCGGTCGAGTCGAAGCGGTAGAGCTTCGCGACCTCCTCGCGATTGGCGAAATCCTCGCCGGGCGCCTCCTTCAGGCACTCACCGAACTCCTTCCAGAAGGCGAGGTAGCTCTCGGCATCGTTGTCGGCGAGCTTGCCGAGCATCGACAGCACGCGCTTGACCGCAGCGCCGCGGATCGTGTCGATGACCTTGTTGTTCTGCAGCAGCTCGCGCGAGACGTTGAGCGGCAGGTCGTTGCTGTCGACGAGCCCGCGCACGAAGCGCAGGTAACGCGGCATGAGCTTCTCGGCCTCGTCCATGATGAACACGCGCTGCACGAACAGCTTGATGCCGTTCGGCTGGCGGTTGCCGTCATGCAGATCGAAGGGCGCGCGCTTGGGGACGTAGAGCAGGGAGGTGTACTCCTGCGTGCCCTCGACGCGGTTGTGCGACCAGACCAGCGGGTCCTCGTAGTCCTGGCAGACCTGCTTGTAGAACTCGCGGTACTCCTCGTCCTCGATCTGCGACTTCGGGCGCGTCCAGAGGGCGGAGGCGGCATTGACCTGCTCGAGCTCGGCCGGGGCGGCATCGGGTGCCGCGGCGTCCTCCTCGCCACCTTCCTCGGGCTCTGGAGCGGGCGTGGGCTCGCCGAGCATCATGATCGGGAAAGTGATGTGGTCCGAGTACTTCTTGATGATCGAGCGGAGCTGCCAGCGGCTGGCGAATTCCCGAGCGTCGTCCTTCAGGTGCAGCACGACCTCGGTGCCGTGCTCGGCCTTCTCGACCTCGGTCAGCGTATAGCCGCCGCTCGCATCCGATTCCCATCGCGTGGCACTCGACGCGGGCTCGCCGGCCTTGCGGCTCGTCAGCACCACACGCTCGGCGACGACGAAGGCGGAGTAGAAGCCGACACCGAATTGACCGATGAGCTTCGCGTCGTTCTTCTGGTCACCGGTCAGGGACTCGAGGAACTGCCTGGTGCCGGACTTCGCGATCGTGCCGATGTTCGCGATGACCTCGTCGCGCGACATGCCGAGGCCGGTGTCGCTCACGGTGACGGTGCCGGCGTCCTCGTCGCCCGCGACAACGATGCGCAGCTCGCCTTCGGCCCCGAGGGCATCGTCGGCGAGCGAGGCGAAACGCAACTTGTCGCACGCGTCGGAGGCGTTCGAGATCAGCTCGCGAAGGAAGATCTCGCGGTTGGAGTACAGCGAGTGGATCATCAGCTGCAGCAGCTGGTTCACCTCGGCCTGGAATGCCATCTGTTCGGGGGCGCCGCCACACGCCGCTGCCGCGGAAGCCGGGTCGATCGTCGTCTGGTCGGGGGTCTCGTCGCTCATGCCGATGGGGTCCGGGGGTTCAAGGAAGATGGAGGGCGCGGGCCTGGTGGCACTCGCTCACACACGCCGTCACCCGTTCGCTCCGGAGATGCGGGCAGCATCCGGGAAGTCAAGCACCGGGCGCGGCTCCGACGACGGAGCACCCGCGCCCGGTCGGCCTGCCTAGAGCTTTTCCTTGATTCGGGCAGCCCGCCCGCTGAGGCCACGCAGGTAGTAGAGCTTCGCGCGTCGCACGTCGCCGCGACGCTTGATCTCGATGCTGGCGACCAGCGGGCTGTGGGTCTGGAAGACGCGCTCGACACCCTCGCCGTGGGAGATCTTGCGCACCGTGAAGGCGGAGTTCAGGCCGCGGTTGCGACGCGCTATCACGACGCCCTCGAAAGCCTGGAGGCGCTCACGCTCGCCTTCCTTGACACGCACCTGCACCACGACGGTGTCGCCGGCACCGAACGCCGGCACCTCGCGCGTCATCTGCTCGGCATTGATCTCGTCGATGATCCTGCTCATGGTTCCATCTCGCTGTTGTTCGCGCCCGGGGCGGCATCAGCCACCTCCAGGTGCGTCAGAAATAACCTGTCCGCATCGTCCAGCACCGCTCTGTCGAGCAGTTCCGGGCGCCGCGCTCTCGTTCTCGCCAGCGCCTGCTCGCGCCGCCACCGGGCGATCCGTGCATGGTCGCCCGACAGCAGCACGGCCGGCACCGTGCGTCCTTCATACGTCTCCGGCCGCGTCCAGTGCGGGCAGTCGAGCAGTCCATCGCTCCCGAAGGAGTCCTCCTCGGCCGAGCGCTGGTGACCGAGCACCCCCGGCACCAGCCTCGCCACGGCGTCGATGATCGCGAGTGCCGCGAACTCTCCACCGGACAACACGAAGTCCCCGAGCGAGACCTCGGCGTCGAACGCCTCCGTCACCACCCGCTCGTCGATCCCCTCGTAGCGACCCGCCACGAGGACCACCGAACCGCACGCCGCCCATTGCCGGGCGAGCGCCTGATCGAACGTCCGCCCCTGCGGGGACAGACCCACCACCTTCGCCTCCGGCAGCCGACGCTGCAGCGCCCGGATCGCCCCACCGAGCGGCGCCGGCGTCATCACCATGCCCGGCCCCCCGCCGAACGGTCGCCCATCGACGGTGCGATGGACGTCCGTGGCGTGCTGCCGCGGGTCCTCGCACTCGACCCCGATCCGTTCGCGCTCGATCGCCCGGGAAAGCACCCCGTGCGAAAGCGCGTCCCGGATCAGTTCCGGGAACAGCGTGACGACACCGAATCGCACGACCCGGCCCCGCTCAATAGTCAGGGTCCCAGTCGACCGAGATGCGACCGGCATCCAGATCGACCGAGACGATGACGTCCGGCACCACCCAGGGGATCAGGATCTCGGTCCCCGGTTTCGCGCCGCCGCGGGAGTCCGCGACGACGACGACATCGTTCGCCCCCGTCTCGAACAACCTCAGCACCGTGCCGAGCTTCACCCCTTCGACCGTCGCGACCGCGAGGCCGACGAGATCCGTCCAGTAGTGCTCATCGGGCCGCACGGCCGGCAGGTCGTCCCGCCGAACCGCGATCTCGCTCCCGATCAGCGCCGACGCGGCCTCCCGATCCCCGATCCCGTCGAGCCGAACGACGATCGTCTTCCCCTGGGCGCGACCGTCGAGCACGTCGATCGTGCGCCAGTCGCGTCCCGCACTGCCTGCCTGCCGGATCCACCAGCGCGCATAGCCGACGATATTCTCCCGTGGGACGGTGTCCGAATGAATCTTCAGCCAGCCCTGCAGCCCGTGGTGCGCCGTGATGCGACCGAGCGACACGAGCGGAGCGCCGTCCGACGAAGGCCCGTCGTGCGCTTCGCGCGATGTCTGGTGTTCAACCACCCGGGTGACGCCGTCGCGAGCCGAACTCGAGGACCGCGGCCGCCGACGCCGCGTCGCGAACTGTCGATCGTCCTCCGTCGACTCGTCGCGCTCAGGCCGCCGCTGCCGCGCTCGCCTGCGCCATGCGATGGCCCTTCAGAATCCTGGCCACGCGCTCGCTCATCTGGGCGCCGTGCCCGATCCAGTGATCGACACGCTCCAGGTTGACGTCGAGGGCGACCGCCTCACCGCGAGCGACCGGGTTGTAATAGCCCAGACGCTCGATGTAGCGCCCGTCGCGGCGAGCGCGGCTGTCGGTCGCGACGATGTGATAGAACGGCTGCTTCTTGGCGCCGCCACGCGACAGACGGATGGTGACCATGGCTTTCGAGTTCCTGATGATTTCGGGGCCCGGGCGGGACGCGGAACGCATCACTCTGCCGGACGGGCGAACTCGCCATCATACATGACGAGAACGCGACGGTACACGCTCTCGGCGTCCCGCGAGACGCCGATCGCGGCCCCGACTCACGCGGGATGCCGCGGGGCGGCCCGGGGGGCCTTCGCGGGCGGCGGCGTCGCCGTCACCGACGCCGGCTTCGCCGCGGCGCTGGTCCCGGCTTCGGCCCGGGTACCAGCCTCGGTGCCCGCCGGGATCCCTGCCTGAGTGCCTGCCTGAGTGCCTGCCTGAGTGCCTGCCTGAGTGCCTGCCTGAGTGCCTGCCTGAGTGCCTGCCTGAGTGCCTGCCTGAGTGCCTGCCTGTGTGCCTGCCTGAGCGC